>JAEEGG010000650.1_pt1 | contig 104982 bp, 91 predicted proteins | sample 9134161 | NCBI WGS metagenome assembly JAEEGG01 (sample SAMN16246543, study PRJNA631951) | gut metagenome | biome: gut microbiome; feature: rumen; material: CR-attached | host: Bos | place: Iran: Karaj | collected 2018-10
GTGGGTGCGCCGGCGGGAATGACATCCAATTCGCGGCTCGGGGCGGCGAAGGAGACAAAGCCCTCCGCGTCGCAACGGCTTCTGGCGCCGGCCACATACTCCGAACGGGAGCAGTAGTCGGTCACGAGGATGCAATTTCCTGCCTGATTCGATCGGCGGAGATACGACAGCAGATAGTCCGTCTCGGCTGCGGGTGTGGGCTTGTCGTCGCGCTCGTACCCGTAGAAGAGGTCTTCCTGTCCGTGACCGTCAATGGCGGCCAGATAGGTGGCGGCGAGCTCCGCATCGGCATCCTCGCCCACGGTCACCAACTCGATGCCGTTTTGCGGAATCACGATGAAATCAGGATGCTGCGCTCGCGCTGTTTCGCTGATATGCACCACAAAATCGCGCATCGCCTGCCGGTAGTCATCGCAGGGAACCACCTCCGTCCGATTGCAGGCGGTGGTGAGCAGGACTGCCAAAAGGAGCAGTCCGCACAGCTTAACATATTGGTTATTCGAAAACATGCAGCAAAAGTACATTTTTTAATGGTTGGTGGTTATGAGTTATTGAAGTTTGGTCAACGGCAAAATTCTGTTCAAAAGCATATCGCGTTATGGCGATGACGTCCATTATTTCGACTGGAGCGTGAACCTCGGGGGTCGATACACCTTTTGAAAATCTATGGATTCTCCCCTGTTTTGCAAGACGTTTTGGCTGTTGGATTTAAAGTGGAAAAAAATTATTTCACCATCGCTTGTTGATATCAAAAAAAGTGTATTTTTGCCGTCCAATTTTAACGACAAAAAAAATAAAAAATATTATGAAAAAAGACATCCATCCTAAGGAGTACAGAACCGTGGTTTTCAAGGACATGTCAAACGATTACGCGTTCTTGACCAAGTCAACGGTTAACACAAAAGATACGATTGTTTGGGAAGACGGAAAGGAATATCCGCTCGTGAAATTAGAGATTTCCAGCACTTCGCACCCCTTCTTCACCGGTAAGATGAAGTTGGTGGACACCGCCGGTCGTGTGGACAAGTTCCGCAACAAATACGCCCGTCATTTTGAAGCTGGCAAATCATCCAAGTAATCCATATATTTTGTACTTTTGCTGACCTTTTTTGTTAACCCGAAAAAGGTCAGTTTTTGTATTGTACCCTATAGAAAAAGATGATAAAAGAAATTATAGCTGCCGGCGGTTTTTTGAACGGGGAGTCGAACGTGATCCCCATCCTGTCGGTGGAGGACGAGATCAACCTGAGCGAGGAGCCGCTGCCCGAAGAGGTGCCCCTGCTCCCGCTGCGCAACACCGTGCTCTTCCCTGGAATGGTCATCCCCATCACCGTGGGACGTGAGAAGTCGCTGCGCCTTGCCCGCGACTGCGCCAACTCCGACGAGCCCATCGGCGTGGTGGCCCAGCGCGACAACAGCGTGGAAGACCCCACCATCAAGGACATGTACCGCGTGGGCACCATCGCCCGCATCCTCAAGACCCTCAACATCCCCGACGGCAACGTGATGATGGTCGTGCAAGGCGTCAAAGCCTTCGAAATCGGCCGCGTCGTCCACTCCCGTCCCTATTACCGCTGCACCGTCCATCCCTATCCGAACAACGACCTCGACCAGGAGGTCACCGGCACGGAGGAGTTCAAGGCCAAGATGATCATGGTCCGCGAGACCATGGGCAACATCATGCAGCTGACCCCCGGCGCCCCCCGCGACGCCATCGCCGCCATCAACAACATCGAAAGCAACACCTTCCTGCTCAACTTCATCGTCTCCAACCTCTCCCTGAGCGTGGAAGAGAAACAAGAAATACTTGAGACCCAGGATATTACAATTCGCGCCGACAAAGTGCTCGCCCACTTGACTCACGAGCTGCAGGTGATGGAAATCAAACACCAAATCCACACCAAGTCCCATCAGGAGATGGAAAAACAGCAGCGCGAGTACATCCTCAACCAACAGATGAAGACCATCCAGGAGGAACTCGGCGGACCGTCCACGGAGAAAGACTTCGACGAGCTGCGCGAACGCGCCGCGAAAAAGAAATGGAACCAGGAGACCGCCGACCTCTTCGAGAAAGAGTTCAAAAAGCTGCAGCGCACCAACTACATGTCGCCGGACTACTCCGTGCAACTCAACTACTTGGAGCTGCTGCTCGACCTGCCGTGGAACGAATACAGCGAGGACAACTTCGACCTGAAAAAGACCCGCGAGATCCTCGACAAAGACCACTACGGACTGGAAAAAGTGAAGGAGCGCATCCTTGAATACTTGGCCGTGCTGAAGCTGAAGGGCGACATGAAGTCCCCGATCCTGTGCCTCGCCGGCCCTCCAGGTGTGGGTAAAACCTCCCTCGGCCGCTCTATCGCCGAGTCCATCGGGCGGAAATACGTCCGCATCTCACTCGGCGGCGTGCACGACGAAGCCGAGATCCGCGGTCACCGCAAAACCTACATCGGCGCCATGCCCGGCCGCATAATCCAGAACATGCGCAAGGTCGGATACGCCAACCCCGTGTTCGTGCTCGACGAAATCGACAAGGTGTCCGGCATGAGCGTCAACGGCGACCCGTCGGCGGCACTGTTGGAGGTCATGGACCCCGAGCAGAACAGCACCTTCAACGACAACTACCTCGAAACCCCGTTCGACCTCTCCAAAGTGCTCTTCATCGCCACCGCCAACAACCTCAACAGCATCCACCCGGCATTGCTGGACCGTATGGAAATCATCGACATCCCGGGTTACTTGGCGGAGGAGAAATTAGCGATTGCGACAAAGCACCTCATCCCGAAACAACTGACAGCCAACGGTTTGACAGCTGAACAACTGACTATTCCCGAAGAGACGGTGAAGGCCGTCATCAGCGACTACACCCGTGAGGCGGGCGTGCGCGGACTGGAACGCACCCTCGCCAAGATCATCCGCAAACGCGCCGCGCAACTCGTGCAGGACGGCACCATGTCGCCCGACGTGAAGCCCGAAGACCTCAAGGAGATCCTCGGTTCGCCCATCTTCCAGATAGAGAAGGCGCTCGACAAGGATGTCTTCGGCGTGGCCACCGGTCTGGCCTGGACGGCCGTGGGCGGCGAGATCCTTTTCGTGGAGGCCCTCACCAGCGCGGGCAAGGGCGAGATGACCCTCACCGGCAACCTCGGCGACGTGATGAAGGAGTCGGCTACCATCGCCTACGAGTTCCTCAAAGCCCATGCAGAGGACTATCATATTGATCCTGACGATTTTAACAAAAAGAAAGTACATATCCACGTGCCCGAAGGCGCGACTCCGAAAGACGGTCCCTCCGCCGGCATCACCATCCTCACCGCTTTGGTTTCCGCTTTCACGCAAACACCTGTGCGCGAGAAAGTTGCGATGACAGGCGAGATCACCCTGCGCGGGAAACTCCTCCCCGTGGGCGGCATCAAGGAGAAGATTCTCGCGGCCAAGCGCTGCGGCATCTTCGACATCGTGATGTCCAAGGAGAACAAGAAAGACATCGACGACATCAAGGAAAATTTCATCGACGGCATGACTTTCCACTACTTCGAATCCATGAAGGAGGCGGTCATGTTCAACTTTAAATGGAAATAGATGGCAAACCCCTATTATGAATCGGCATTGACGGAACGCGCGGGCGTGGAACAGCCCATGCAGGTGAACCCCAACTTCAGACGGCACAAGAAGGCGGAGCTCACGGTGGATGACTACGTGAAGGGAATTTTGGAGGGCAACCGCACCGTTCTCAGCCGCGCCATCACCATGATCGAGAGCGAGAATCCCACGCATATCGCGATGGCCCAGACGATTATCGAGCGTTGCCTGCCGCATTCCGGCAACTCGTTGCGCATCGGTATCACGGGTGTGCCGGGCGTAGGCAAGAGCACCTTCATCGAGTCGTTTGGGGGAATGTTGACCGCGCAAGGACACAAGTTGGCGGTGCTGGCCATCGACCCGTCGAGCGAGCGCACCAAGGGCAGCATCTTGGGTGACAAGACGCGTATGGAGACGCTTTCCGTCGATCCGAACGCCTTCATCCGGCCTTCGCCCTCCGGTTCCGCGCTGGGCGGCGTGGCCCGCAAGACCCGCGAGTCCATCATCCTGTGCGAGGCCGCCGGCTTCGACACCATCATCGTGGAGACCGTTGGCGTGGGACAGTCGGAAACCGTGGTGAAATCCATGGTCGATTTCTTCCTGTTGCTGATGTTGGCCGGTGCCGGCGACGAGCTGCAGGGCATCAAGCGCGGCATCATGGAAATGGCTGATGCGCTGGTCATTAACAAAGCCGACGGCGACAATCTGCCCAAAGCCAAGGGCGCCGCGTCGCAATATCGTGCCGCGTTGAAGCTCTTCCCCAAAAACGACAACGGCTGGGACGTGCCCGTGGAGGTCTGCTCCGCCCGGGAGTGTTTCGCGTTGGACAAAGTGTGGCAGATTATCCAGGATTTCGTCGCGCTGACCAAAGGAAACGGCAGCTTCGAGAAAGCCCGTAACGAGCAGTTAATCAATATTTTCTATCATTGGATAGAGTACACTCTGCACAACCGTTTTTACAACAACGAAGCCACGCAAGCCCGTATTGAGGAGTTGATTCCAATGATCCAGTCGAAGCAGATTTCTCCCTATAAGGCCGCGGCGGAGTTGGCGGAATGACGCATCAAAAGCCTATTGGGGCAAATATTTTTCAAAGCTGCCGCGCAAAACTAATCCCAAGGTTTTACCAACCACGTATCGTAAAACACATGGGCAGCCAACACTGCCACTAAAATGGCATCCCGTTCTCCATCTGTTGCATAATCCATCGTATTTTTTCTACAGCTTCGGATGAAACAGTTTGATTTGCATTAAACTGCTCCACATATCCAACCGCCATAACAAGGGTTTGAGAAACAGTTTCGATTTTAGCAAAGTAGTTGGGGGTTGGGGTGTTTAAAAACATCTCTTCTGAAATTATTGTTCCCTGATACTTGCTTCTTAGCTTGAACAAGTAGATTTGATAAATGTCACCATCTATCTCTACACAAAACTTTTTATATTTTTTCCGAACAACAGACAGGTACTTGTTATCCAAATATAAAGCTATTTGCTCAGAAGAAAAGCCACAATCGTAGTACACTGTATCATCTTTGAATAACGCAGAATCCACAACAAACTCCTTCCTGGATAACTTCTTTTGATGTCGGTTCGAAAGACTTGTCCGCTCTTGTCCGCATAAATTGTTGTTTATCAGAAAGATAAGAGACAAAACAAGAAAATAGTTTTTTTTCATAATTCACTAGGATGAACTTCTCTTGTGAAACGACACCTGATATCCGGTGGCACGGCCGAATGATGATTTATACGTGGATGATTTGCGTTTGCGGGCAGCCGCAGCATTCGCCGAAGGGGGCGAACGGTTCCTGCGGCTGGCAGCTCTCCTGCTGCAGGTATTCCCGCAGCGACTGCAGGTTTTCGAGTTGGTTGTCTATCATATTTGTTAATTTTGGTAAATAATATTGTTAACGCAAAACGAGTCGAGTTGTTGTACTCAAGTAAAAAAGGTCCAAGGCGTGAGGAAGATTATGAGGTGGCTAAAAAAAATAAAAAGTCGAAGTCTTTTAAGAGAACTGTCGGTCTGAATCTTATGAATTTTTTTTTCGTACGATTCTTCTTTAATCCGCTTTCCGTTATTTCCTCCTCCCATAGCATAGCCGATTTTACACAATACCTTTCCCGTATGAATTTAATGGAAAGCCTGCCTCCGTAAAAAAAATGGCCACCGCCCCAGCTATATTCCACAATGAATCCGTTATTGATTTCAACAATATTCTCAATTTCAAAATTCTTCACTTCTTCATCTGGAATCGGTAGAATGACTTTTTCTATCGACATCCCTTCTTTTTGGATCTCTAAAAAGCGTTGTTCTGTCTTATCTCGTTCACCTTCAATCTCCAGTATTATTTGAATAACAGCATCGGCATGTTCGTTATTATGCAACTGTACGATTCTTATCGTATCGGATTTGATGATTCTTTTTTCTTGAGACCACCCTTCAAACAACAACATAAATTCTATTAATAGAAATAAAAAAAAGAATTTTGTCTTCATGTTAAATTGAGATTAATTTCCAAAAAATAGTACCGGCTCCTGCGGCTGGCAGCTCTCCTGCTGCAGGTATTCCCGCAGCGACTGCAGGTTTTCGAGTTGGTTGTCTATCATAATGTTATATTTTGGTGAATAATGATGTTGTTAACGCAAATGTCAGGCGGATTATTGTGTTTCGGATAAAAAAGTGCGCGAGTCAAGAACAAAAGCTAATCCCACGGCGTTACAAACCCCATACATAATACTGTACATAACATGACCACCCCAATACTACCGCAAAAACAAGATACTCCCACCATCGATTATGCTTCCTATAGGCAGTCAAGCAATGCAAACCGAAACCAGCCGCGACATTTAATAACAACAAAGCCAAACCAAGCGTCCAATTTGAAAGACTGAACAATACCTTTGCAACAAGAGGCTGTATTGTCATTCTGTCACAGTATGCTCCTATATTCAAAAAATTATACAAAAAAGCATAACTAGAAAATAGCAACAGCAATGTTAACACCACATAATATAATGTTTTGTCATATCTCATTTTAAATCAATATATACATAATCATGATAAAACAAAAAATGAAAACTTGAATCATATACTCCCACCAGGGAGTCTCTTTACGATACTTCATACCACAATAAGATGTAATGAAAATGCCTAAAAGTGGACCGAAGATCAAGATACAAACAAACACACTGTGACCATAATCAAAAATCGATTCAAACAGAGCAGTATTATATACCACAAACCAAACGGTGTACAACAACGTCTTAAGTGCTATTTTTGATTTATTCATAAAATCAATCTTCTATGATGATATTTTCTGCCAATGAAAACAACGACTTCCAGCTATCATCCAATTCGTCCAAATTCATCCAACCATATTTATAGTCGGGTCGAATATTTTTTTTATAAAATTCTATAGCATTTTTATTTATGTCTTTAATTTCGACAGAGCCATCGGCAGACACCCAGACTGAAGGATGATATATAGCTTCACCTGGTATTTTATACACCTTATCCTTATATAGGCATGTGGCTATCCCATCTACATTCTGCCAATGTACGGTATGCGGCTTCACCTTATTTCTTGGAGCTGCTGTTTCTTTTTCTGGTTTACAATACACCAGATGGTTGCTATCATTATGAATCCTACAGAAAAACATTTCCGTGTCATCTACTCCCACCGTTGCACTCGTGTCGGCCACCGCATTCCACTCGTTGCGCCAGAAGTCCATGATGTTATTCATTATCGTATTGTTTAGGTTTAACAAGGGTAGAGACGCAGTGAGACACGTCTCTACCGAATGATGATTTATCCGTGGATGATTTGCGTTTGCGGGCAACCGCAGCATTCGCCGAAAGGGACGGGCGGTTCCTGCGGCCGGCAGCTCTCCTGCTACAGGTATTCCCGCAACGACTGCAGGTTTTCGAGTTGGTTGTCTATCATAATGTTATATTTTGGCGAATAATGATGTTGTTAACGCAAATGTCAGGCGGATTATTGTGTTTTGGATAAAAAAGTGTGCGAGTCACGAACCAAGACTAATCCCAGGGTGTCACAAACCATACATAGTACAACACATAGAGAGTCCATCCCAACACTGCCACAAAAACAATGTATTCCCACCATCGGTTCTGCCTATGGTAGGCGGTGAGGCAGTGCAGTCCAAAACCCACATGCATAGGCAGTTGTAACAAAAGAAGCAAGTCGCTTACAATAATCGTAACGGATAACAATTCACCCAACCAAGAACCTAAATGCTGGGGCTGATCCATACCCTTTCGCTCCCAGCCAAAATACTGAAAAGCATAAAAAAACGTAGAAACAAATACCAATATAAAGGCATTGACATAGTATATGGTTTTATCTTTTTTCATGGCACCTTAACCAAAAAGCATTATAATAAATGGCAGTGCTATGGTGAACACTAAAAATAGAACCTGAGCTAAATACTCTTTCCTTATTTGTTGTTGACGATAGCGCAATCCACAAAATGAAACCAATGCGATAGATAAAAAAAACAAGGGTATAACACTAAAGACTTCAAATCTCAACACTTGTTCTGAATGGGATTTAAAAAAGCTACTGAAGCAAGATGCCATGTCCGCTTGTACCATCTGCTCCAAAATTAAAAAAAATTGTGCAAGGAAATATAGGACTAAAATAACCCACAAGGCGTTTTTCACAATGCGGTAATTGGTTCTCATCATCATATTTCTTTTGCTAAATCAAATAGTGTCTTCCAAGAATCATCCAATTCATCTAAAGTCATCCACCCGTATTCGTATTTTTCATCGAACACCTTTTGTCTATAGTACGAATACAAGTCCGCAGGCCACTTGTTGAAAAAACGAAAACTGACTTGTCCAGACTTGTCCACTTTGACATCGGGATGATAGGGCGGTTGGCCGGGCACCTTAAAAACTTTGTCCGTGTGCAAACAGGTAGCTATGCCATCCACATTTACTTTTTTACTGCTAAGGGGAGCTATTCTATTGTTTTCATCATATGAGCCTTTTTCGGGCTTGTAGTACACAATATGGTTGCTGTTATTGATGATACTGCCTGAGAAGAGTTCAACGTCATCTATCCCCGTCACCTCACTCGTGTCGGCCACCGCATTCCACTCGTTGCGCCAGAAATCCATGATGTTATTCATTATCGTATTTGTTAGTGTGGGTATAATAATATTGTTAACGAAAATGTCAGGCGGGTTATTGTGTTTCGGATAAAAAAGTGCGCGAGTCAAGAACCAAGACTAATCCCAGGGTGTCACAAACCATACATAGTACAACACATAGAGAGTCCATCCCAACACTGCCACAAAATAAAATATTCCCACCATCAGTTCTGCTTATGGTGGGCGGTGGTTCCCGTCAGTTTCTTCCTTATCATGCGTGTTGTTAAGCGAAACACATGGTAATAAAAAACATGTCAAACCCGCGGCGTGCAACTTTCCTATCGTATGATGTTAAAAACAAACAGTTAATTGCATAAAAAGCAAATTCAAAAATATTTTTAATACGTTATGTTTGGTATTGAAAAAAAAGTATCTTTGCGGCGTTAATCTTGTGCTCACTAAGAACGGGAAAAATGGAAGAGTCGATAAACACAAACCCTTTTGAGGAAGCTCGGCGATATGTGGCCAACGCGGCGGAAATCATTCAAAAGTCAAAGCTGGATCAGGAAACAAAGCTTTATAGGGACAAAAAATATGTCCGCATAGCGGGTGACACGCTTTGGAAGGGTTGTCTCATTGCCCTTGACGCTGTTTTTGGCGTGCGGAAGGGCAAAGGCCGTCTGTCCATCAAGAAATACACAGAAGCGGTCGCCAAACGCGACCAGAAACTGCTGCAGTTCGTGAACACGGGCTACGAAACCATGCACCTTGTGATGGGCTATGACGGCAACAAGAGCAAGAAGGTCTGCGATGCAGGCTTCGAATGCGCCAACGCCATCATAGACCATTGCGAAAAGCTGTATCCGAAGCAGGTGTGCGCATAAGGAATGACGGTGGATTTTTCGTTCTTTCCTGTTCCTGCGGAATCAGGTAGCCAACAGCCAACAGCCAACAGCCAACAGCTAATAGCTAATAGCTAATAGCCAGCCCCAGCAGTTCCTCCGGCTTCTCGATGATGAACTTCGCCCCGGCCTCCCGCAACTCCTCCAACGGGCGGTAACCCCACAGGACACCCACCGGCGTCACGCCCGCATTGTGCGCGAGTTGCATGTCCGTGGCCGTGTCGCCCACATGCAGGGCCTCTGACGGCTCGCATCCGGTCTCATTCAGAATGTCGAACATAATTTGCGGGGCAGGTTTCACCGGAACGCCCTCACGCTGCCCGATCATCGCGTCGAAACGGATGTTCGGGAAATATTTGGCCATCAGCGGAGCCACGGCAACGTGCACTTTGTTCGTGGCCACGGCAATCTTCAGCCCACGATTCTTCAACTCGGCAAGTAATTCCGTAATTCCTTCATACACACATGTTTTGTCCTCCATGTGGACTTTGTAATACGCCACAAATTCCTGCCGGCACTGTTCGATTCGTGCGTCGGTGCGCTCTTCTTGAGGCAGAATGCGCTCGATGAGCTTCCGCACGCCGTCGCCCACGAAATAGCGGTAGGCATCCACAGGGTGCGTCGGGAATCCGTGCTGCTCCAGCACCCAGTTGGCCGAATCCGCCAGGTCTCCCAACGAATTGAGCAATGTGCCGTCGAGGTCGAATACGATAATTTTCATTTAAAGGTTATTGGTTAGGAGGTTAGAAGGTTAATGATATCTTCATAGGTGACGTTGTGGAAATAGTCGTTGATGTTGGTGTTGGCGAGGGCATCGGCGATATCCGTTTTGTCTATTCGGGTGCCAATTAATTGATCCACAAGCTCTTGAGGGTCTTTTTCGCCGAAGAAATCCCCGAAGAAACGGAGGTCGCGGATGAGGCCGTCGCGGATGTCGGCGACCACCTGCACGGTGCCGCCTTTCGTCCGGATCTTTTTGTTCACCGAATACTCCGGCGATTTGCCGTAGTTCCACTCCCACGTCTGGTATTTTTCCTCCACGAGCTGGCTGACGACAGCCTCTTCCTTCTCCATAAGATTCTGAAGTGCTGTCATTTGGTTTTGCCTCATGATGAAATCCATCAGATAGTCCTTGAATTCCAAAACGGTCATGGGTTTTGGCAGATGCTCGGAGATGTTCGTGACGCGGCTGCGCACGGACTTCACCGCCTTGTCGATGAACTTGTCGGGATCCACCTTGAGGGCGTTGGCCAAATCCGACATCTGCGAGGAGAACAACAGCGTTCCGTGCTCCAACACGCGGTTCCCGAAGAAAGTCATGGCGTTGCCGGAAATCTTCTGTCCGTTGATTACCAGATCATTGCGGCCGGAAAAGGAGGCCGGAACGCCCAACGACTGCAATGCATCCACAATGGGTTGCAAGTACTTCAGAAAGTCGATTTCCTTCTTTCCGGGCTCCACATTCTGGATGAAGGTGAAGTTGAGGTTGCCGGTGTCGTGGAAGACCGCGCCGCCGCCGGTCAACCGCCGCACTATGTTAACATGATGGCTGTCAACGTATTCCTGGTTGACTTCCGCCGCCGTGTTCTGGTGCCGCCCGATGACGATGGTGTTGTCGTTCTGCCACAACATGAAGACGTTGTCGGTGGTCTGTTGCAGCAGGTACTCCTCCACCGCGAGGTTGTGATAGGGAGAGGTGGAGTCGAGGGAGATGTATCGGATTTGTTCCACTTTGACTATGACAAATGACTATGACTATAAACTATGACTATAACTATGACTAGCCTCGTAAATTCAACCCTGCCATCAGCGTATCGGGGCGGAAGTCCATGACGGAACGCATCTCGCCGGCCATGCAGAAACCGCACTGGTCGCAGACGCCCGCGCTTTTGCCCACGCACTCGGGCAGGCGCGTGCCGTCGGGCAGGATGTAGTTGCACATCCAACATGCCTTCTCGAACGACAAATCCTTCATCCGCTTCAGTCCGGAGACAGAATTCATGATGGGCATCCGTTTCTTTTTCTGTTCTATCAACTTGTCAATCAATTCGATACGTTTATCCCAATCCAAAATCAGCGGGTCCTCGTCTTTGAAGAAGGCCGGCGTGTAGAAGTTGAAAGCGATGCTCTTGAAGGTGGGGTGCTCTTTCACGAACTGCAGCGTGTCCATCACGTTGACGTAGTTATTGGCATCAATCACCATGTTGGCGCTCAAGGCTTTATGTCCGCAGCTATCGACATTTTTCACCAATTTGTCGAAGGTTCCCTGTCCGCGCACAGCGTCGTGGAACTCGTGAATGCCGTCCATGCTGACCCATATCGAGTTGGCCTTCAGTCCGGCGAAGGGTTGCTGCGCGTTGGTGGTCACGGTGGTGGTGAAGAAGCCGATTTTGTGCGCAAGGTCGATGAGGTCGTTGAGCCGATGGTCGCCGTCGCGCCAGAGCGTCGGTTCGCCGCCTTCGAAATCGACGAAGCGGGAGCCCAGACCGTAGGAATACTGCAGTTCCTCGCGGATCTGTTCGTAGCTTTTGTCGGTCGGGTGTTCGTGGTCGAAGACGCTGCAGTGCGAACACGACAGGTTGCACCGGTTGGTGATGAACAGCACCGTCTGCAGCGGTTTGCGCCGTTTCAGGAATTTCGTCTGGAAATACCAGCTGCCTAAGTAGAATATCATCATTGCGGATTGTTTTTTTCGGGCGGCAAAGATAGCATTTTTGCAGTTAGCAGTTAGTAGTTAGCAGTTAGTAGTTGTTTTGGGAAAAAGTGTACTTTTGCAAGTTAAAACTTGATTGTTATGACCGTATCCGATTTTTGGAACATTCTATGTTCGTTGCCGAAGACATTGCGCTTCAATTTGCATTATTTCCCGCTGAAAACGGCGTTGAAGTTGCCGGTTTTCGTGTCGCGCCGCACCTATTTGCGGGAACTGCACGGCGAGGTCGTGTTGCCGGAGAAGGTGGAGACAGCGATGGTGAAGATCGGGTTCGGCGACGTGGGCCACTACGACCGCAAACGCTCCCGCGGCATCTGGCAGGTGAGCGGAAAGGTCACCTTTGGCGGCAAGGCGGGCATCGGGCACGGCTCCAAACTTTCGGTGCGCGGCCATCTGAACATCGGGGCGGACTTCAACATGACAGCCGAGAGCACGATTGTCTGCGCCGACAGCATCACCTTCGGGAACGACTGTCTGGTGGGCTGGGACGTCCTCGTGATGGACACTGACGAACATCCGCTGTACGACATGGCGGGCAACCGGCTGAATCCCAACCGTTCCATTGTGGTGGGCAACCATGTCTGGATCGGCTGCAAGTGCGTGCTGCTGAAGGGCGCGGAGGTGCCCGACAACACGGTGGTGGCGGCCGGCACGCTGCTAAAAAGCGCCTTCGAAGGCGAAAATCAAGTGGTTGGCGGCAACCCGCCCGCCGTCCTCAAACGGGAGGTTCGTTGGGAGCACTAAAGTAACCCAAAAAAGTGTATTTTTGCCCTCCGTTTGTCGGAATTGTCAAACAAGCATAAAAAAATAGAATGAAGAAAATCCTTTTCGGTTTATCATTGATTATGATAATGGTAAGTGGTTGTAAACAAGTGAAAAACGAAAAAAGCACAGCGGTCATTGACATGGAGAACCGCGAGACACCCGACTTCTCGAAAGGTGTGATGGACGAGAAAATCCTCTGGTATCTCGGCCGGTTGGGCGATGTGCAGGTGTCGCCGGACGGACAGACGCTGCTCTACACGGTGACCTACTACGACTACCGCGTCAACAAGGGCAACACGGAGCTCTACACGATGCCGGCCACCGGCGGCGAACCCACGCGCATCACCGTGACAGAAGAAAACGAGATGCAGCCGGTGTGGCGCCCCGACGGCAAGAAAATCGCCTTCCTCCGCGCCAACGACAAGGGAATGCAGATCTGGGAAGCCGACCCCGACGGATCGAACGCCAAGGCAATCAGCAACATAGACGGCGACATCAATGGTTTCGGCTATGCTCCCGACATGAAACACATCTGCTACTTCCGCAACGTGCAGCTGGAGCAGACGATCGAAGAACGCTACCCCGACCTGCCCGATGCCGACGCCATGATCTACGACGACTTGATGTACCGTCACTGGAATTATTGGGCCGACGGCTCCTACAGCCACCTCTTCGTGGCCGACTATCCGTCTCTGGAGAATGAGGTCGATCTGCTGGACGGCCAGAAATTCCATTGCCCGAATCCGCCGTTCGGCGGCATGGAGGAAGTGGCTTGGCTCCCCGACGGCGACAGATTGGTCTATTGCTGCAAGAAGCTGACCGGCAAGGCATTCGCCGAGAGCACCAACACCGACATCTACCTTTACAACCTGAACACGAAGACCACCTTGAACCTGACGGAATCCAACAAAGGCTACGACATGGACCCCGTCATCTCCCCCGACGGCAAGAAAATGGTCTGGTGGAATATGAAGACCGACGGCTTCGAGTCGGAAAAGCACAGCCTGATGATCTACGACTTCGAGACAGAGACATTCGACGACTACAGCACCGACTTCGACCAGGACGCCACCGGATTCGCATGGAGCGAAGACGGCAAAACGGTTTATTTCATCAGCTGCAAGGAAGCCACCCACCAAGTCTATAAGATGGATGTGGAAAGCCGTATCATCGAGCAACTTACCGATGGCGACTACGACTACAATTCCGTGCAGACCGATGGCAAACAGCTGATCGTGACGAGAACCACACACGCCTGTCCGTCAGAGATTTACGCAGTGCAGCTGAAAGACAAGTCCGTGAAGCAGCTGAGTTTCATCAACAAAGGTGTTTTGGACAAGATCACGCCGGCCAAGTCGGTGAAACGCTGGGTGAAGACCTCCGACGGCAAACAGATGCTGGTGTGGGTGATCCTACCCCCGAACTTCGACTCCACGAAGAAGTATCCGACGCTGCTCTACTGTCAGGGTGGCCCGCAATCGTCTGTGAGCCAGTTCTTTTCCTGCCGTTGGAACTTCCAGATGATGGCGGCGCATGACTACATCATCGTGGCACCGAACCGCCGCGGACTGCCCGGTTTCGGTCACGAGTGGAACGACCAGATCAGCGGTGACTACGGCGGGCAGAACATGAAGGATTACCTCGCCGCCATCGACGATGTGGCGAAGGAGCCCTACGTGGATAAGGACCGTTTAGGCTGTGTGGGAGCCAGTTACGGCGGCTTCAGCGTCTATTGGCTCGCCGGTCACCACCAGAAACGGTTCAAGGCGTTCATCGCGCACTGCGGCATGTTCAACCTCGAAAGCTGGTACGGCACCACCGAAGAACTCTTCTTCGCCAACCACGACATAGAAGGTGCCTATTGGCAGAAACCGATGCCGAAGAGCTACAGCTTCTCGCCCCACAAGTTCGTGGGCAACTGGGACACCCCGATTTTGGTCATCCACGGTGGCAAGGACTTCCGCATCCCTTACACCGAGGGCATGCAGGCTTTCGATGCCGCGCAGATGCAGGGCATCCCGAGCCGTTTCCTCTACTTCCCCGAAGAGTGCCATTTCGTGTCGAAACCGCAGAACTCGATGCTGTGGCAGCGGGAGTTTTTCAGATGGCTGGACCAGTGGCTGAAAAATAGTTAGCAGTTAGTAGTTAGCAGTTGACAACACGGATGAACCTGATAAATCGCATAAAGGAATTTAACGAGCGTGTTCGGGAGAAGATCGGCTGGAAAATCATCGACAGCTATCTGCTCTGGAAGATGTTGGGCACGGTGGTGTTTGCCATCACGCTGCTGATGACGGTTGTGGTGGTGTTCGACATGTCGGAGAACATCCAGCGGTTCATGAGCCACAATGTGCCGTGGAAAGAGGTCATCACAGGCTACTATTTCAACTTCATCCCTTATTTCATCAACCTGTTCATCCCGTTGTTCACCTTCATCAGTGTCATTTGGTTCACCTCCAAGCTCTCCACCCGCAACGAGATCATCTCCATTTTCGACAACGGCATCAGCTTCAACCGCATGTTGGTACCATACGTGACAGGCGCGATCATCATCATGATCTTGTCCCTGATATTGGCCAACTTCATCGTCCCGACGACCAACCGGAAGATGAACGAGTTCAAATACCAGTATTTCGGGCGTCGCAGCGGCACCAGCTCCTATCTTCACATCAAAAATTCCAAAAACAGCTACATTTTTGTGGAAAGATGGGACAAAATGGAGGGCACCGGCTATAATTTCACCTACGAAGAGTTCGACAACAATCACATAAGCAAGAAGATTTCGGCGCAATCCATCACCTTCGACGAAGACACCCAGCTCTGGAGACTGCACCGCTACACGAAAAGGGAAATCACCGCTGAAAACGAGGAAATCATCTCTCGCGGCGAGGATCTCGACACCATGCTGAACATCAAACCGCTCAATCTCTACCAAGATGCCGTGGTCAGCGAAACCATGTCTTATCGGGAGTTGCGAAGTTTCATCCGGGAAGAACGTATGAGAGGCTCTTCACTGCTGGCCAACTACCAAATCGAGCAGCATAAACGTTTGGCCAATCCCGTGGGCATCTTGATAATGACCCTGTTAGGACTGAGTGTGTCGTGCCGGAAAACCACCCGTGGAGTCGGAGTGCACATATTCATCGGCATCGGACTGGTTTTCACCTTCATATTCCTGCAGCAAATCTCCACCGTCTTCTCCGTGTCGGGCGGACTGCCCCCCGTGCTCGGCACCTGGCTACCCAACATCATCTTCACCGTCATCACGGGAGTGCTGCTGAAAATGACACCGAAGTAAATAGGAAACAGGGAACAGGGAATAGGGAGTAGGGAATAGGGAATAGAGGAGTAAAGAGTAGGGAATGGAGAGTAGAGAGTAGCGATTAGGGAATATAAATATGATGACATTCTTTGAGCAGTTCCGACAGGGGCAAAAGCTCGGTAAAACAGGAATTTACGAATTGTAGAATTATTTTGATCAAGGATAAATAACATGAATTTAACGACCATATTTTTGACAGGAATGCGGTTTTACGCCTATCACGGCTGTTTCGAGGAGGAGCAGAAGATTGGCACGCATTTCATTGCGGATGTGACCCTCACGTATGACGCAGAGGCGGCTGTGGCAGGCGACGACGTGGAAAAATCGGTGAATTACCAGCTGGTTTACAAGACGATACAGCGGGTGATGGAGGAGCCGCGGCACCTTATCGAGACCGTGGCCGACCATATTGTCCGCGAAATCAAACGCGATTTCCCGCAGGTGCAGAAGGTCACCGTGAAACTCTGCAAGCTGAACCCGCCATTGGACGGGAAAACGGAATATGTGGCAGTGCAAATGGAAGGCTGATGGCAAGAAAAGACACCATACGGCAACTCTCAGAGCATTTTCGGCAGCATGACATCCTCAACGTGGTGGTTTTGACCGACGAAAACGTGGAGAGACTCTATCCCGACTACTTCACGGAGTTGTCGGAAAATGTACGTATGGACAAAATAACGGTGCCTGCCGGAGAAGATTCGAAATCGATTGAAACTGCCGTCCGAATTTGGGATTATCTTGCCGACAAACAATACGACAGAAGCGTTTTCCTGTTGAATTTCGGGGGCGGAATGATCACGGATCTCGGCGGATTCGTGGCCGCCACCTACAAACGCGGCATCCGTTTCGCCAATTTTCCCACCACCCTGCTCGCCATGATTGACGCATCTGTAGGAGGGAAGACCGGCATCAACCTGCATTATCTGAAAAACGGAGTGGGAGCATTCTATTTCCCTGAAATCCAACTTCCTGCGGATGTCTCCTTGTTGGACACGCTTCCCGAGACGGAAATGCTCAGCGGTTTCGGGGAACTGGTGAAATATGCGCTGATCGGCTCGAAAGAGTTGTTTCTGTCGTTGAGCCAATTCGAGACATTTCCCGAAATCAAGCAAGAGCATATTGACTTTTGCATCGATTTCAAGCAGAATGTGGTTAAAACCGACCCGAAAGACGAGAATATCCGGCATATTCTAAACTTCGGGCACACGATAGGGCACGCAATCGAAAGTCGCAGTGCCGAAACTGGAAGCCCCGTCGCGCACGGAGTCGCCGTCGCACAGGGTTTGTACTACGAAAGCCTGCTCTCGACGCGGGTCGGACTCCTGCCGCAGGAGGAATGGCAGCAAATCGCGGATTTCCTGCCAAAACACTTCCAGATCCCAAAGTTCACCCCCGAAATCCTCGAAAAACTGCTTCCCTATTTGCGAAACGACAAGAAAAACCACAATGGGACGTTGAATCTCGCCATTCTCGACCACATCGGCCACGCTCTCCCCGACTTCCAAATTGCCGAATCGGATATTTTTGATCTTGTTTTGTAAAAAATCTCAACCGAACTTCTGCCCCCACTAACCCTCTAACCTATTAACCTTCTAACCCTCTAACCTATTAACCCTCAATAACCAAAATGCTAAAAACGAAAGACGACATCGTAAAAAACTGGCTCCCGCGTTACACGGGGATGCCGTTGGATGAGTTCGGGCAGTACATCCTGCTGACGAACTTCCAGGATTATGTGAACAATTTCGCCAAGCTCACCGGCGCCAAAATCTATGGAATGGAAAAATCGATGCAAAGCGCGACGAGCGACAACATCACCATCATCAACTTCATGATGGGCAGTCCGAATGCGGCCACCATCATGGATTTACTGACGGCGGTGAAGCCCAAGGCGGTGCTGTTTCTCGGCAAGTGCGGCAGTCTGAAGTCCTATATCGGGCTGGGAGCCATGCTGCTTCCCATCGCCGGCATCCGCGGTGAAGGTACCTCCCGCGACTATTTCCCGGAGGAGGTGCCCGCGTTGCCCGCCTTCAACTTGGAAAAGGCCATTTCCGCCACCATCAGCAGCTACGGGCTGGAGTATTGGACGGGGACGGTTTATACGACCAACCGACGGGTGTGGGAGCACGACGAAAAATTCAAGGACTACCTCCGAAAAATCCGCGCCACGGCCGTCGATATGGAAACCGCCACGCTCTTCTCCGTCGGGTTCTACAACCGCATCCCGACCGGCGCCCTGCTGATGGTTTCCGACCAGCCCATGCTCCCCGACGGCATCAAAACCGCCCAGTCGGACAAAAACGTCACCGAGAATTTCGCGCTCACGCACTTGAAAATCGGAATACAGTCGCTACAAGAGCTGCAGAACAAAGGCATATCGGTGAAACACCTGCGCTTCGACTATTACGACCAGCAGTAGCCCAACCGCATCCATACAATTTTGAACATATAAAATCTAAACAGAACAATGAGAAGGATTTATTTTTTCAGCTGTATAATACTGGTCATCAGTGTTTTATTCACAGGTTGCAAGAAGAAGGATAAGCCTGTTGACGTGACAAAGCCCAAACTCACGGAAGAACAGGTTGAAGTCTCCAAAAATGTGGAGATCAACATCTTGCGTTACGAGCAAGACCTTTTCAATATTGATCAAGGCAACATGAAGGCGGCTTTTGCGGCCTTGTACGGCAAATACCCCGAGAACCTCATCGCCAAGAACGCCTGGAACAACAACGAAATGCTGCTGTCCATCAAAGATTTCCTCAACGACCCCGTAATCAAGGAAATATACCAGGACACAGAGGCCATGTATGCGGACATGTCGTGGTTCAAGAAGGAAATCACGCCCGCGTTCACCCTGTACCTCACCCACTTCCCGAACGAAAGAATCCCCGATTTCTGCACGCTGGTTTCGGGTATCGACTTCCAGATGCCCCAAGTGTTCGGTTACGAGAACACCATCTTCATCTGCTTGGACATGTACCTGGGCAAGGACAACAAGCACTACGGCCAGGCAGGGATGCCGAAATTCATTTCCGCCCGGTGCGAGAAGAAGTACATGGTCACCGACTGTTTCTCCAAAGCCCTCGTTTACAGACATTTGCCCGACAGAACATTGGTGACGTTGTTGGACAACATGGTGGACGCCGGCAAAAAGATGCTGTTCACGCAAACGATGTTCCCGACCACTTCGGCGCAAGACATTCTCGGATATTCCAAAGAGCAGTACAAATGGGCGACCTCTCACGAATCCGCCATCTGGCACTATTTAGTCGAAAAGAACCTGGTGTTCGACAACACCGACAATGTGATCCGCCGCATGATGGACGAGACACCGTTCACCCGCGACTTCGGCAACGACTCGCCAGGAAGATTAGGCGTGTTCATCGGATTCCAGATCGTGCAAAGCTATATGAAAACGCACCCTGGAACCACTCTGAAGGACCTCATGGCCATGAACGACAGCCAAAAATTACTGAAAGAATCCGGCTACAAACCGAATTAAATATTTGATAATTAAGAAAATAAAATTTTATCAACAATTAACACTTGATAAGTTTTTTAAAAACGTCGTTGAAAATTTTCAAAACGGTTGTATTTTTGCCGTGAACTTAAAAACTAAATATTATGTCAGGTATTAACAAAGTAATCTTAGTGGGTTTTTTAGGAAAAGACCCGGAAATCAGAACTTTCGAGAACGGCAGCAAAAGGGCTAGTTTCTCTTTGGCGACCACCGAGTACCGCAAGGACAAGGACGGCAACCGTGTTGAATTGACGGAATGGCACAACATTGTCATGTGGCGGAACTTGGCAGAACTGGCGGAGAAGTACCTCTCCAAAGGGCGGCAGATTTATGTGGAAGGCCGGCTTCGCACCCGCAACTGGGACGACGAGAAAGGCGTGAGACACTATTTCACGGAAGTGGAGGCGAACTCCTTCACCTTCCTGTCCCCGAAGGAAAACGGCAGTCCCACAGTGACCCAAGTGCCCAACCAGACGGTCGTGACCCCGCCTCAGCCTCAACCACAGCCGGCACCGCCGGAGAACCAGCAGCCGGAGGAAAGCTTCTCGGACGACTTACCTTTCTAACTTCAGAAGGTGTTTTGTTTTCATGATTTTGTTAAGAGCACAGCGGCGGCCGAATAGTTTGGCCGCCGCTGTGTTTTTGTTCATAAAATACTCGAAGCACACGCTCAGAAAAGCTCGCCCTGCGCCGAGACATACCTGGACTTCCCCAAATGGGTGAATGCCAGGTCCGTGGCCTCCCTGCCCCTCGGGGTGCGCATCAGATAGCCCTCCTGGATCAAGAACGGCTCATAGACCTCCTCGATGGTGCCCGGATCTTCGCCCACTGCCGTGGCAATGGTAGTCAACCCTACCGGACCGCCCTTGAACTTCTCGATAATCGTGCTCAAAATGCGGTTGTCCATCTCGTCCAACCCATGTTGGTCGACATTCAACGCCGACAAGGCCACCTGGGTGATGGGCAGCGTGATGGTGCCGTCGCCCTTGATCTGGGCGAAGTCGCGGACACGCCGCAACAACAGGTTCGCGATACGCGGTGTGCCACGACTGCGAGAAGCGATTTCGTAGGCGGCATCGTCATCAATCGGAATATCCAAAATGGACGCCGACCGCTTGATGATGTTGCCAAGTGTCTGGGCATCATAATATTGCAAACGCAAGTTGATACCGAAACGCGACCGCAGCGGTGCCGTCAGCAGACCCGACCGCGTGGTCGCACCCACCAACGTGAACGGGTTGATGGTGATCTGCACGCTCCGCGCACTCGGACCGCTGTCGATCATGATATCAATCTTGTAATCCTCCATCGCCGAGTAGAGGTACTCCTCCACCACGGGCGACAGTCGGTGGATTTCATCAATGAAAAGCACGTCGTGGGGCTCCAAGTTGGTGAGCAGACCGGCCAAGTCACCGGGCTTGTCGATGACCGGCCCCGAGGTGACACGCACGTTCACGCCCATCTCGTTGCCGATGATGTGCGACAGGGTGGTCTTGCCTAATCCGGGAGGCCCGTGCAGGAGCACGTGGTCGAGTGCCTCGCCGCGTCCCTTCGCCGCGTGCACGAAGACCATCAAGTTCTCCAGGACCTGCTTCTGCCCCTGAAAATCAGTGAATTGCGCAGGACGTATCGCACGCTCGAACTCTTTGTCCGACGCCGACAGATGTTGTTTGGTGGGATCCAGATTCTCGTTCATACGGCTTAATGTTGAAGTTTGTCCAATCGGTTGAGGCCCTTGATAGCCGGTTCGAAATTCGTGGAGAGTTTCAATGCCTCCTCATAATCCTTTCGCGCAGCCACGTAGTTGCCCAAATATTCGTAAGCCACACCACGATTACAAACGGCATACACGAATTGCGGATTGACTTGCAGTACTTGCGTGAACAGTTTCACCGCCTCGTCGTACTTCTTGAAATTATCATCCAAATACAAGTAACCCAGATTGTTGAGCGATGGGATATGCGCGGAATCAATGCCGATAGCGGTCTTATATTCCTGTTCAGCCTCTTCGAACTTGTCCATATCCTGGAACATCTTGCCGAGATTGTAGTGGAGCTCCACATTCTTCGGATCCACTTTCAATCCGTTCTGATAGTAGGAGATGGCGATAGGATCATTCTGCTGCTGATAAAAATATCCAAGTTCGGAGTATGCCTTGACCTCATTCGGATCCTGGTCTATAACCAACTGAAGCATACGGAGATAGCCGACCGTATCCTTCAAATCCTTGAGCATGAATGCCTTTACAAGATATGCCTTCGGATTGTGCGGTTGTCGCTGGACCGCCGCGTCAATCGTTTTGCCGCAATCATCGTATTGCCTGGTATAAAACTGCAACTCAGCCAATTTCAAACGGGCTTCGTTGTTGTCCTCGTTCTTGGAGATGGCCTTCAGCAACGCCTCCTCCGTCAAGTCGGTCTCATGCTGCGCAAAATAGAGGTCGGAGAGCGTGACGTAATATTTGCTGCTGTCGGGTTGCAGTTTGATAGCCGTCTGGATATCGGCAAGTCCCTTTTCGATTTCCTTGTTGAGGTAATAGTAATTCGCCCGAGCGTAATAATTTTCGGCCTTCTTGGGGTGTTTGTCGATGTTTTGGCAAAGTTCAGCCAACTCCGGCGGCAGGTCGGCGTATTTGTTCTTGTTACGGCAACCGTAGCCGAGGAGCATCAGCATTGCCAGTAAATAGATGATATTTTTTTTCATTCTCTTCTTTTTTGCTATTGGATGTTGGCTATTAGCTGTTGGCTATCGGTAAGAAATGCCAACAGCCAGAAGCTAAAAGCCAAAAGCCCTTACTTCATCCCTTCTTTGATGGCCTCGCGGATCTTGGCCTCGATCTCGTCAGAGAGTTCGGGGTTGTCGTTGAGGAGCTGTTTCACGCTGTCGCGGCCCTGGGCGAGTTTGGAGTCGCCGTAGGAAAACCACGAACCGGCTTTCTTAATAATATTGTATTCGACACCGAGATCAACAATTTCGCCGGCTTTGGAGATGCCTTCGCCGAACATGATGTCGAACTCGGCAGTGCGGAACGGAGGCGCGACTTTGTTCTTCACCACCTTGACTTTCACGTGGTTACCGATGGCCGTGTCGCCGTCCTTGATTTGGGTTTGGCGGCGGATGTCGAGGCGTACGGAGGCGTAGAACTTCAGGGCGTTACCGCCGGTGGTGGTTTCCGGGTTGCCGAACATAATGCCGATCTTCTCACGCAATTGGTTGATGAAGATACAGCAACAACCTGTCTTGTTGATGGTTGCGGTCAGCTTGCGCAATGCCTGCGACATCAAGCGCGCCTGCAGACCGACCTTGGAGTCACCCATGTCGCCTTCGATTTCGCTCTTGGGGGTGAGCGCGGCCACAGAGTCGATGACGATAATGTCGATGGCGCCGGAGCGGATGAGGTTGTCGGCGATTTCGAGGGCCTGCTCACCGTTGTCGGGTTGCGAGATGAGCAGCTCGGCGGTGTTCACACCCAGTTTCTCGGCGTAGAAGCGGTCGAAAGCGTGCTCGGCATCGATGAAGGCGGCGATACCGCCCTGTTTCTGGGCCTCCGCGATGGCATGGATGGCCAGCGTGGTCTTACCGGAGGACTCGGGACCGTAGATCTCGACGATTCTGCCTTTCGGGAATCCGCCGACGCCCAAAGCCGTGTCCAAACCGATGGAACCGGTGGAGATGACGTCCATTTCTTCAATATGCGTCTCGCCCATGCGCATGATGGAGCCCTTGCCGAACGTTTTTTCGAGTTTTTCGAGCGTGGAATTGAGCACTTTCAGCTTCTCTGCATTCACATTGTTTTTGATTTCTTCCTTTTCCATTCTTGATAGGTTTAATGATTTCAGGGGGCAAAGGTACGCTTTTTTTCAATCGTTTCAAGCGTAAAAACACAAAAATATTTCATTGGAAACTAACTGTTTACCAAAAATTTAACTATTGATTGTTAATTTAAAATGACGGATTTCGGAGGAAATGGAGCCTGAATCCAAAATCTTTGATAGAATGCTATTTTTATTATTTTTGCGTTCAGTATTCACAAATCTAATTCGGACAATTATGCGAGCAATCCATAGAACAATATGTTTTCTTTTGATATTACAGACACTCTCTTTTCTCGCCATGGCGCAACGCCCAAACTTCACCGTGACGGGAACAGTAAAGGACATGGAAGGCGTTGTTATCACAATGTACGATGATGCCACAAGACAAACCATGGATTCGATTGTAGTGAGTGACAACAAGTTCCAGCTTCAGGGCCGCGCCGATTCCGCCATGATGGTGGGACTGTATTCCAGCGATTACAGCTTGTTTGTTGAACTGATGGTGTTACCAGGCAGTACCATGACGGTGGACATGGTGGCTGGCGAAGTGACAGGAAACAAACCCACGGAACAGCTTAACCAGCTTGCGCAAGGGAACAGGGCATTGATGAAGAAGCGAACCGAAATCGCCTATCAGATGATGGCTGCCGGCGAAGATCCTGCTTTCGACTCCCTGAAAGTGCTCTATCACAGCTGTAACGACCGCCGGAAGCAGTTGATGGATTCATTGGGATGGGATTATTACAAGGAGAACATCGACAACCCCGTCGCCGGTCACATCCTCTTTGAGATTGCGAGTGTGATGACGGAGGACGTTTTTTTGGACAAAGGCGAGGAACCGACTCCAGCCATCCTCTGCCTCTTCTCCCTTTATGAGTCTGCACCGCCCGCCGTGAAGGAGTACCCGTCGTTGAAACGGACCATGACCAAGCTTCAAGCAAAGGCGGCGATAGCCCCCGGCAACCGTTTCCGCGACTTCGAAGCCATCGACTACATCACAGGGAAGCCCACAACCCTCGGGGAAAAAATCGCCGGACATCTGGCCATCGTCGATTTTTGGGCGTCGTGGTGCGGACCGTGTCGCAAAGAAATCCTCGAAACACTCAAACCGCTGCACGAAAAGTACGCCGACAGCGGACTGGTCGTGATAGGGGTTGACATCTGGGACAAGATAGAGGACCACGACCAAGCCGTCCAAGAACTGGGCATCCAATATCCCCAAATAGTGGATACCATCCATGACAACGCGGGGTTGCTGTACGGACTGGCTGGTGTGCCGTACGTTCTCCTCATAGACCAAAACGGCCTCATCATCGGCAATTTTCGGGGTGAGAAACTGGTGGAAGCCGTGGAGAAAGCGCTCGGAATCCGTCCCAAAACACTGACCCGTTAACCTGCAACCGTGTAACCTAAAAAATTGTATCTTTGCCCCGTTTTTCAAACAACGGAAATATGAAAATGGACATTCTGCTCGGCCTGCAATGGGGCGACGAAGGCAAAGGTAAGATTGTGGACGTTCTCACGCCCAAATATGATGTGATTGCGCGGTTCCAGGGCGGCCCGAACGCGGGTCACTCCCTCGAATTCAACGGCATCCGCCACGTGCTGCACATCATCCCGTCCGGCATCTTCCACAAGGAGAAGACCAACATCATCGGCAACGGCGTGGTCATTGACCCCATCATCTTCGAAGAGGAAATCAACGCGCTGATTGCCATGGGGTTGACGCCTACCGACAACCTCTTCATCTCCCGCAAGGCGCATCTTATCCTGCCCACGCACAAGCTCCTCGACGCCGCGCAGGAGGCTCACAAGGGCAACATGAAAATCGGCTCCACGCTGAAGGGCATCGGACCGACCTACACCGACAAGATCGCCCGCACGGGTCTGCGCGTCTGCGACCTCGAATCCCCTGATTTCGAGACCAAATACCGTCAGAAAATCGACGAGCACATTGAGATTTTGCAGAATTTCCACTTCGACTATGAAGCGAAGCTCGCCGAGCTGGACGCTCAATGGCGCAAGTCGTTGGAGACCATTCGCAAATTCCAGTTTATCGATAGCGAATACGTTGTTCATCAATATCTTACGGAAGAAAAATCCGTCCTGGCTGAAGGTGCGCAGGGCACGCTGTTGGACGTGGAATTTGGCGCGTACCCGTTCGTAACCTCCTCCAACACCATCGCCGCCGGCGCGTTCACCGGTCTGGGACTTGCCCCGCACTACGCCGGTCGTGTCTTCGGAATCGTGAAGGCATATTGCACCCGCGTGGGCAGCGGCCCCTTCCCGACCGAACTCTTCGACGAGACGGGCGAGTTCCTCCGCAAGGAAGGCAACGAATACGGCGCAACCACCGGAAGACCAAGACGTTGCGGATGGCTCGACCTTGTCGCGCTCCAGTACGCCCTGATGATCAACGGCGTTACCGACATCGCGCTCACCAAAGCCGATGTGCTCGACAAATTCGATGAAATCAAGGTCTGCACCGCCTACCGCGTCAACGGCGAGCTCACCGACCGCATGCCCTCCGCCACCGATGTGGAAATCGAGCCGGTTTACACCACCCTACCCGGCTGGAACGAGGACATCTCGGAGTGCAAGACTTACGAATCCCTCCCGCAAGCCTTCAAGGATTACATCCAATTCATTGAAGATAAGACCCATACGAAGATTTCCATCGTGTCCGTGAGCCCTGACCGCGAAGGCACGATCTTTAGGTAAAGGTTTAAAGTTTAGGGTTTAGAGTTTAGGGTTTCAAATCACACGTTCCATGTTCTCCTGCCCAAAAGTCTGGCTACTGCGGCTTTTCTGCTGCGCACTGCTTTTGGTGGGCGGAACATCTGTTTTTGCCCAAAACACACCGGAAGAAGACAATTTTCTGCAGCTGTTGCGGACGGAGCTGCAGCGAAACTACGGCGCTCTCCAGGACAATCAATATCCGCCCTACTTTTTGGCATATCGCGTCAATAAGACGGAAGAGCACCATGTTGCCGCTAATTTTGGCCATATTTATGATAATTCCAGCTCAAAAACAGTGTTTTTGACTATAGAATTACGCGTCGGGAAGCGTGAAACGGACAATTATCACTATCTTGACCACCAAAGCTATTCGGTGAAACAGGTGGCGTTGCCGTTGGATGAGAATCCGGCTTTGGTGCGCAAGATTCTGCAACGCGAAACAGAACGGGTCTATCGGGAATCCGTTCTGCAATATACTGACAATCTGGCAAATGCGACACTCTATGGCAGTGACAGCGTGGAGACTTTCCTCTTTCTGCCGATGGACATGGACCAGTATTATGAGCCGCCCGTTTCGGATGACCATTGGAATGCCGACGACTGGGTAAACTGGCTTCGCCATTGCACCTCCGATGCTTCCCTTTCCCCAAATGTGACGAACGCCTCTGCCGAAGTCATCTATCAAGTGAATCGTCATTACTTGGTTAACAGCGAGAACAGTTTCGCGGTGCAGAACCATACCGAAGCCTGGCTGAACCTGCATATAGAGAGCCTCGCCAAAGACAACACGACAGAACACATTGATTTCCCGTATTTCGCATCGTTTCCCGAACAATTGCCCGATGCGGATATGATGGTATCGTATTTCTCTTTGATGGAGGATTATATGACCCATATCTGTGACGCACCTGTGATGGAGAACAAGGACTGTCCTGTATGGCTATCTGGATTGGTGGCTTCTACGTTGATGCACAACCTCATTGGTCATACGATGGAAAATCCAGACAACGGCCTTTTCGCAGGAAAACTACACCAAAAAGTTATGCCAGAGAATTTCTCCATCATCAGCGATCCTTTGAAAGAAACCTGGAACTTTGGTTATACCATTGATGATGAAGGTGTTAAAAGTCAGCGGACAACTCTGATCAACCACGGTGTATTGGAGCGGTTCCTCTCCACGCGCACACAGCGGCCGGGAGCTTACGCGCCCAACGGTCACGCCCGAGGGAACTTGGGACTGCCTTCGGCTCGGCAATCCACCTTATTTGTGAGAGTGGACAATTCTTTGAATGAGAAAGAATGTTCATCTTTGATTGCCGATGAGTTAAAAAGGCAGAATCTGGAATACGGTATCTTTGTGGCGAACTGTGATATAATCTGCGATACTGCAAAAGAAACTATCACTATCTATCCGACAAGATGCTATAGAATATATGCCAACGGCGATACTCGAGCAGTGCGTGGTGTTTGCATTTCCGCTTCACCGCAACAGTGGCTTGACAATCTGATAGCAGGTGGACCTATGTGTGAGGAAGAGAGAATTCTATGTCACAGCAAAGGCGATGAGCTATCCACATACTGTGTATCACCGGATTTGCTGTTTCGCCGCCTGCCCGTTCGACGCACGCCCAAGCCCAAGTCAGACCGCATGATCGCGCACCTCAGCACCACCCAAACAGAAAACGATGGAGACCCGTTCGCCCTTTTCTTCCAAGTAGCTCAGGATGAACGGGATATTGACGAAAATCTCCTCAAAGTCGGAGAACTGAACACCCCGTACTATCAAAACTATTTGATGACGGATGCACAGATTTTCACTGTGGAGGCATCGGCAGGAAGCATTTTCTACGCCAACCAAAAAGATGTCCGCAAATTAGTTCCTAAAGTATTGGTTGGCAACGACTTATTCAACAATGAAAACTTGTACGACGAGGCCAAATCCATCCCGTCAGCGTATGAGATATCCACGGACAACAGCTACGAGTCGTTCGCCCGCGACTTCCGGGCAGCCACGGAGTCGGAATACCGCAAAGCGGTGCGGGACTTCGCCATCAAGAAGGCTCTCGCGCAACCCATTGACGGAAAGAGTGTTCGGGAACGCTCCGACATTCTTCCCGCCGAAATATTCGGCGGGACGGGCGAGTCTGTGAATCTCCTGACAATGAACAATTTGGAGCATCTCGCCTGCGAAGCCTCCGCCAAACTGGCCAACAATTCTTTCTTGGAAAGTTCGGGCGTCCATCTTTACGTCATGACAGGCTACCACTATTTTTGGGGCAGCGACAAGGTGAAGTATTCGCAACCGGTGGAAATCATCGGCGTGCAACTGTACGGAACGGTTAAACTACCTGATGGACAAACTTTTACAGATGCCAAAACGGTCTTTCTGCCCCATTCAGGATTCCTCTTTAACCCACAAAACCTCCAAGAAGACATCGAGGAATTGCTGTCGCATTTGAGAAAATTGAGCCAGAACGGAACGTGCATGACGGAGACCTACAATGGACCCGTATTGGTGGAGGGTGACGCCGTGGGACAACTTCTCGCGAAAGCATTGCTGGAAGAACGGCCTAATTTGTTGGCGTACAAAGAGTCCACCGTTGAGAAATACGGACACGACAATACAACCACCCCGCATTTCGAAGATTTTCTCGACAAGATCATCACCTCGAAAAACATATCGGTGACCGCCAACAAGTCCGCCGATGAGTTCGGTACCGCCGCGTTTTGCCGTCATTACCAGACCGATGCGGAAGGGGCTGAGGCGCAGGAGACGGAAATCATCCGCAACGGCGAGCTAATCACCCTGATGGGCAACCGAACCATCACGAAAGCAACCCCTTACAGCAACGGTTTCCAACAGATAGCCATCAACCAAGAGGCTGGTTTCGGCACGCGCGGCACCTCACGTCTCGACTTTTCTTACAGAACAACGGTGGCGCACAGCAAGCTCAAAAGCCAGCTTCTGAAGGAAGCAAAGAAACAGGGTTTATCGTACGCCTATATCATCAGAAGACTGTATGACAACACGTTACAGAATATTGTCGATTATTCCGGAACCCAAGGGACACCCATCCTGCAACTTTATCGCGTGGATGTGCGCTCGGGCCAAGAGACACCTGTCACCGACGCGAACCTGTCTTCATGCAACTTCTTTGTCCTGAACCAGATAACCGCCGCTTCAAAAGAGAATGCCGCCTATCCCGTGATGGTGGGCGTTCCGGGCACGTCAGGCAGCCGCGACTTCCCGTTCGCCGGTGTTCCGACTTGCATCGTCGCCCCGAAAGGGATACTACTGCAACACACATTCCTTTCCAAAAGCGGAATGTAGCACTTTTTGACAAGGCGGCCTTCGGTAAAATTACACTATTTCCGATTTTTTTGTATTTTTGCACCGTTGTTTGTGTTGAACAACGAACATCGTTTTTTATACTAAGCCATTTTCGCTATTCGTCAGAGTGAACCTGGAAAATTCATTGACGTTTGCACGGGTAACGGAAGTCAAGCTTGCCTATTTGTATGTAATTGCCAAATAGGTGGGGCTTGTTCTTCAATATCTTGCATTCGGGGATTCCAGGCCCTACTCTGAGGATAATGAACGGATGGAGCTCCACTTTTTTCACAAAAGCGCATAAAAAATCCTTGGAGACGTGACGAACAGCATCTCCAAGGATGAATCTTCAATGAGTCCTTCAAAAGGATTATTGCACAATCTTCAGTTCCTGCATCAGGTTCTGGGCGTTGGCCATCTTGTCGATGATGAAGAGCAGGTATCTGGCATCCATGCAGATGGTGCGTTGCACTTCGTTCTCGAAGGCGATGTCGCCGCTCATGGCTTCCCAGTTGCCGTCGAAGGCGAGACCGATGAGGTTGCCCTGTGCGTCGATGACAGGGCTGCCGGAGTTACCGCCCGTGATGTCATTGGTGGTGATGAAGTTGACCACCAGGTCGCCGTTCTTGTCGGCATAGCGGCCGTAATCCTTCTTCTCCCACAGTTTGATCAGCTCTTGCGGCACGTCGAACTCCCAGTCGCCGGGTTTGTACTTGGCCATCACACCGTCCAAAGTCGTGTAGTAGCTGTAGGTCACGCCATCGGCCGGCTGGTAATCCTGCACGCTGCCGTAGGTGAGTCGCATGGTGAAGTTGGCGTCCGGATAGAAATTACGATCTTTCTGCATCTCCTTCAGTCCTTCCATATAGAGGCGGTCGGCACGGCTGCAATCCACCTTTTCGGCTTGTTCGCTCAAATCCCAATAAGATTGCAAAATGTCGTACATCAGCATGAAAATGGGATCTTTCGCCAAGGATTTGGGGTTCGCCAACCATGCGTTCATCTTGTTTTCATCCACAAAGATGGATTTGTCGAAAGCCTTGTTCACGTATGCGGTGAAGTCGCCGCCCGACTTGTCGCCCACTTTCCGGAGATTGACCGGCAACTGGCTGTGATCCACATCTTTATAGAAGAGGTTCAGCATGGCGATGGTGACATCGCGGTCAAGGGCTTTGTTATAGTCTTTGAAGAAATCCTGAACGGCTTTTTTCATACCGCTGGCACGTTCTATGATTTTATCCTGGCTGGCGGTTTTGGATTCAATAATATTGTTCAATTGTCTGAATCTCAACGAAAAATAGACAGCTTCACTACCATTCCAACCTGCTTCGCGGTGGTAAATCAGGGCTTTGGTGTATTTTGACTGGTGGGCCCAATATTTGTCCATCTCGTCAAAGATGCCGGCGTATTTCGCTTTGCGGGCGGGGTCGGCATTCGCCCAATTGCGGAACGCCTGCTCTTGTTCCAGACGTTTCTCCATCACCTTGTTGCGTTTCAGCTGCTTGATTTGGCCAATGGAGTATTTCCAGTAATTGCTCACGCTGGCTTGTTTGGAGGCATATTGGATGAAAACGGCGGGATCGGCATCCATGTGCTTGCGATATTGCTCCAGTTTCGTGGTGCGGCAGGCGACAATGGCGGGGTCTTCCAGCTCGATGACATTCTTCACGGAGCCGGAAGTGGAGTAACGGTCGGTAGAGCCAGGGTAGCCGAGAACCATCGCATAGTCGCCGGGTTGCACGCCCTTGAGGGAGATCGGAAGGAAGTGCTTCGACTTCATGGGGACGTTTTTCTTGCTGTATTCGGCGGGAGAACCGTCGGGGGCAGTATAGACGCGAAACATGCAGAAATCGCCCTTGTGGCGTGGCCACGTCCAGTTGTCGGTGTCGGCGCCGAACTTGCCGATGCCCCACGGCGGACAGGCCACCAAACGGACATCCTTATAGACGTCATACACAAACAGAATGTATTGGTTGCCGTGGTAGAAGGGGACGATTTCCACGCGCACGTCGCGGGTGCCTTTCTTCTCGGTGGTCAGCCGCTTGCCGTTTTCGGCAATCTTCGCGTCGCGGTCGGATTCCGACATCTTGTCGGTCACGCCCTTGAGAATCGCATCGGTGACATCCTCTATGTAGTTGAGGAAGAAGACAGTAAGTCCTTCGTTAGGAAGTTCCTGGTCCTTGCTTCTGGCCCAGAAGCCGTCCTTCAGATAGTCGTGTTCCACGGAGGAATGGGCCTGCACCTGACCGAGACCGCAGTGATGGTTGGTGAGCAGGAGTCCCTCGGCGGAAATCAACTCGCCGGTGCAGCCGCCACCGAACTGCACGATGGCGTCCTTGAGGCTGGGCTGGTTGAAACTGAAAATTTGCTCGGCCGTCAATTTGCAGCCAAGTCGCTGCATATCAGCCAGATTCTGCCCGTTGATGGAATAGGGCAGCCACATGCCTTCGTCGGCGCGCGCACCAAAGGCAAACAGCATCATAACGATGCACATAAGGTTGATTTTCTTTCTCATTTGGCAAAATATTTTGAAAGTGCAAAGGTATAAAAAATCGGCATTCGCCCCCCTAAAAACAAAACAGAAAACCAACGGAAAAAAAATGTTGCCGATACGAAAAAATCGTACTTTTGCCGCCGAAACATTCAATCATTGTGTTATGAAGAAAACCCTTTTAGCAGTTGGACTTTTTTGCGGGCTGACACTGGTGCTCGCCGGTTGCAAAACCAAAATCGACACGCAGGCGCTCAACACCCTCACCTCGCTGTCGCAGATCACCCCCGCCGACATCAACACCCGGTCGATGTCGCTCGCCGACTCCGTCACGGTGAAAAACGTCAAAGGCACTGTCAAGATCCAAGCCGACTTCCCGGATTCGGGCAACTTCTTTGCAATCAACAACATACGGGAGTGGATGTCCGAGCAGTTGGGCGGCACGTACGAAGGGACTCTGGAGGATGGCGCCAAGATGCTGGAACACTACAAAAACGTCATTTTGACGGATTTCAAACAGAACATCATCCCCGACATGCCGCCGGTGGAGGATATGGGATGCTATAAGGACATCAAGTTCACCAAATTACACGAGACCGATCGTTATGTCTCCTACCTCTACACGCAGGAAGGCTACGCCGGCGGTGCCCACGGCTGGTACCTGATGCAGGGACAGACCTTCCGCAAATCCGACGGCCGCCGCATCGACTACGAAATCTTCCGCGAGGAGTCGATGGACGAACTGACGGAACTGGTCAAGGACAATATCTTCTCCCAATATTTCGAGTCGGATGCCAAGGAGATGGAGAACTTGCTGACGATGGAGAACAACGATCTCTTCCCGCTGCCGCAGGCCGCGCCCATTTTCCGCGAGGACGGCGTGGAATTCGTCTATCAGCAGTATGAGATCGCCTGCTATGCGGCCGGAATGCCCGCGTGCGTGATCTCCTACGACCTGCTCGAACCGTTCCTCACCCAGGCCGGCAAATGGCTGGTGAACACGGGACACGTGGCGGAAAACTAATTCGGAATACCTATCAAGAAAGGGAGACTTACCATCTCCCTCTTTTTTGTAAAAAAAATTTCCACGAGCTATTGCCATTTCAAAAAAAATTCTATTTTTGCCGCGGATTTCAATAGATAAAAAAGTATCGATATGTCCAAGCAGAATACACCCTCTTTGGTGGTCATGAAATCGACCTTGAGCCGGTTGCCGTTGTACTACAGCTACATCGGCCGACTGCAGACCGAAGGGGTGGAGTCTGTCTCTTCCGCACTGCTGGCCCAGCACTTGAACCTCAACCCGGTATTGGTGCGCAAAGATCTGGCGCAAGTAAGCAGTGTGCCCGGTCATCCCCGAACCGGTTTTGAAGTGAGCCGATTGTTTGACGATATCAGTAACTATATGGGTTACAACAAATTGGACGAAGCCATTTTGGTCGGGGTCGGCAGCATGGGACGCATCCTGCTTACCAACTCCAAATTCGCCAAATTCGGGCTGAACATTGTAGTAGGCTTCGACAAAGACCCCCATTTATGCGGACTCCAGCTCGAAGGCAAACATATTCTCCCTATGGAAAAGATGGCAAGCCTCGTACAACGGATGGGGATTCGTATCGGCATCATTACTGTGCCTGACGACCAAGCACAGGAAGTTTGCGACCAAATGGTGAAGTGCGGAATCAAAGCCATCTGGAATTTCGCCTTTGTACCGCTGAAAGTTCCCGAAGATGTACTTGTGAAAAACGAGAACCTGCCTTCTTCGTTGGCCGTTCTTGCACACAAACTGGCCTTAAAGTCATCCGTGCCCAACAAGATAAATGCAACAATAGAAAATTAAACAATATATTTCTTACAATATGAAGAAAGAAAGTGTAAAATTAGAGGAAAAAACCGATAAAAAATTATCGGTTGAAAGTGAGATTGACGCGTTAGTCCAAAACGCGGAGGAAGCGTTGAAAACATACATCGACTTCGATCAGGAGCAGGTGGACAAGATTGTCTATGCGATGGCATTAGCCGGTTTGGAGCACCATCGCGAGCTCGCGCGCCTGGCAGTCGATGAAACGCACCGTGGAGTTTACGAGGACAAGATCATCAAGAACATTTTCGCCACAGAGTATATTTGGAACTCCATCAAGAATGAGAAAACGGTTGGTGTCGTGGAGGACAACGAGATGGAGGGTTATGTGGAAGTGGCGGAACCCGTCGGCATCGTGGCCGGTGTGACGCCGGTGACGAACCCGACATCCACCACCATGTTCAAGTCGCTGATTTGTGCGAAGGCCCGCAACCCCATCATCTTCGGTTTCCATCCTTCCGCACAGCAGTCGTCAGTGGCGGCTGCGAAGATCCTGCGTGACGCGGCCGTGGCGGCAGGGGCTCCCGCGGCGTGTATCCAATGGATCGAACATCCTTCCGTCGAGGCCACCATGGCTTTGATGAACCACCCCAAGGTGTCGTTGATTCTGGCCACGGGCGGTGCCGGCATGGTGCGCTCGGCCTACAGCTGCGGCAAGCCCGCCCTCGGCGTCGGACCCGGCAACGCTCCCTGCTACATCGAGACTTCCGCCAACGTGAAACGCGCCTGCACCGACCTCATGATGTCGAAGACGTTCGACAACGGCATGATTTGCGCTTCCGAACAAGCGGTCATCGTGGACAAGGTGATTTCCAACCTGTTCGAGTCGTTCATGAAAGAGAACGGCTGCTATTTCTTGAACGAGGAGGAAATCAAGAAAGTTTCCGATTTCGTCATCAACTCTGAAAAAGGCGCGGTCAACCCCGACGTGGTGGGCAAATCGCCCTACTGGATCGCACAGCAATCGGGTGTGACGGTCCCTGAGAGAACCAAGATTCTCATCGCACGGCTGAAAGATGTGGGTCCGGAATATCCGCTCTCCCGCGAAAAGCTTTCCCCGGTGCTGGCCTACTACGTGGTCAACAACCATGTGGAAGGTTTCGAGATGTGTCGCAAGATGCTCGACATGGGCGGTCTCGGTCACACGGCCATCATCCACAGCACCAACAGCGACCTGATTGAAAAATTCGGCAAAGCCATGAAGGTGGGCCGTATCATCGTCAACTCCCCGTCATCGCAGGGTGCCATCGGAGACATCTACAACACCAACACCCCGTCGTTGACCCTCGGCTGCGGCTCCTACGGCCATAACAGCACCACGGCGAACGTTTCCACCGTCAACCTTATTAACAAAAAGAAAATCGCAAAAAGAAGAGTCAATATGCAATGGTTCAAGATTCCGCCGAAAGTCTATTTCGAGTACGGTTCAGTGCAATATCTGGAGCACATGGAAGGTTTCAGCAAGGCGTTCATCGTGAGCGACCCGATGATGGTGCAGCTCGGCTATGTCGATAAAGTCACCTATTATCTCAACAAGCGCAGCGAGCCTTGCCACTACCGGATTTTCTCCGACGTGGAGCCGGATCCGGATGTGGAGACCATCATGCGCGGTGTGGCCGAGATGCGTTCGTTCCAGCCTGACGTGATCATCGCGTTGGGTGGCGGTAGCGCCATGGACGCGGCCAAGGGAATGTGGCTCTTCTACGAGCATCCCGAGACCTCTTTCGACGGTCTGCGCCAGAAATTCATGGACATCCGCAAGCGCGTGGTGAAATTCCCGCACTTGGGCAATCAGTGCAAGATGGTCGCCATCCCGACCACTTCCGGTACCGGCAGCGAGGTGACAGCCTTCACGGTCATCACCGACAAGAAGCGCGGTATCAAGTATCCGTTGGCCGACTATGCCGTGACGCCGAACGTGGCCATCATCGACCCGCAGTTCGTCGTTTCCTTGCCGAAACGCGCCACCGCGGACACGGGCATGGACGTGCTGACCCACGCCATCGAGGCATACATTTCCAACATGGCCAACGACTACACCGACGGTTTGGCTCTGCAGGCCATGGATCTTGTTTTCAGCTATTTGAAACGTGCTTACGAAAACGGCCAGTTCGACCTGAAGGCGCGCGAAAAGATGCACAACGCTTCCTGTATCGCCGGCATGGCCTTCACCAACGCCTTCCTCGGTCTCAACCACAGCATGGCCCACAAGTTGGGCGGCGACTACCATATCCCGCACGGCCGCGCCAACGCCATCCTGTTGCCTTACGTGGTCAAATATAACTCTCTGAAACCGAACAAATTCGTTCCGTTCCCGAAATACGATCATTTCATCGCGGACGAAAAATTGGCCAAGGCCGCCCGTTTCCTCGGGTTCGGCGGCAAGGACAACGAGGAGAGCATCGACAATCTCATCAAGGCTATCCGCCAGTTAATGAAGGACATGCACATGCCGATGAGCATCAAGGAAGAGGGCGTGGACGAGAAACTGTTCATGGAGAATGTCGCCGCGCTGTCCGAGAAGGCCCACGACGACCAGTGCACCGGCGCCAACCCAAAATATCCCCTTGTCAGTGAAATCATTGACATTTACAAACAAGCCTACTATGGTGAATAATAAAATAGGTTTTCGCTCGTTAAAAAAGGTTAATTTTGAGTGAATCGTGTTTTGAAGCAGGTAGCCTCGTGAAAGCGGGGCACCTGCAGAAAAAGCCGACTGAAAGGACAACAATCAATTTTAGAAAATATAAAATCAAAAAAAAATGATGAACATTAAAGTTTGTGTGGGCAGCTCCTGCCACTTGAAAGGTTCTTACGATGTCATCCAATCCTTAAAAGACATCTTGAAAAAATACGATGTGGAAGATCTGGTGGAACTGCAGGCCAGTTTCTGTCTTGGACATTGCGCCAAAGGCGTGAACGTCAGAACGGACGGGCTTACCGACAGCATGAAGCAGAAAGCCACCACGCTCGAAGAAGACGGTAGCATCATTCTCCACAACGTCACCAAGGAGAATGTGGAAGAGATATTTGTGAAAGAAGTCTATCCTTTAATCGAATTATAAGCCGGGGAGATGTCATTATATTTAGAGTTTCGCAATGCGAAATGTAAAGACTGCTACAAATGCCTGCGCGAATGTCCTGTGAAAGCCATTGACATCAAGGGACATCAGGCGGAGATTATCGAAGACAGATGCATCCTGTGCGGCCACTGCACGCTCGTGTGCCCGCAGAACGCGAAGGTGGTGCACAGCGAAATCAACGAGGTGCGCGCCCTGCTGGCGGGTCCCGACAAGGTGATCGCCAGTGTCGCCCCTTCGTTCATTTCCAGTTTCGGACTTTCCGACTTCGGGGTGATGAAACTCGCGCTGGCCAAACTGGGCTTTTTTGATGCGGAAGAGACGGCTGTCGGGGCGCAGGCGGTGACCCAAGAGTACGCCAACCTGCTGAAATCCGGACAGTTCAAAAACTTCATCACGTCCGCTTGTCCGGCCGTGTGCCGCATGATTCAGGAGTATTACCCGATGGCGCTCAAGTATTTAGCACCGGTCGATTCGCCAATGGTGGCCCACGCCAAAATCCTCAAGAAACAGCATCCCGAGGCCAAGATTGTCTTCGTCGGTCCTTGCATCGCCAAGAAACGCGAGGCTGAGGAATGCCACCTCATCGACAATGTCCTGACCTTCGAGGATGTGGTGGAGCTTTTCAAGGAAAAAGGGGTACAAATTGACGAAATCACCAACGTCATGCTGCAGAAACGGAACGGAATGCCGAATTTGGCCAAGGAATACCCCATTCCCCAAGGCATCATCCACTCTTTCCCGGAACTTCCGGAGGGCTATGACTATATCGCCATCGACGGTCCAATGAAGTGTGTCAAGGCGTTGCAAAACATCGAGCACATGGACCATGTGGTGTTGGAGATGAACCTTTGCGAGGATGCCTGCGTGAACGGACCGTGCTCATTGGACAAGAATGGCGGTTCTGTCAAGGCCATGTCGGACATCCGCAAGTATGTCACTGCCGAGAAACGCCAACTCACCGCCGCACAGACGCCGGTGCAAGTGGAAGTTCCGCTCGCCACGGCTCATCCGAGAATCCGCAGTCACAGCATGCCCGCCCCCGAGCGCGAAATCGAAGCCATCCTGCACAAGACCGGCAAGTTCAAACCTGAGGACGAACTCGACTGCGGCTCCTGCGGCTACGCCACTTGTCGCGAGAAAGCCTGGGCGGTCTATAACGGTTATGCCGACATCGACATCTGCCTGCCCTACATGCGCCAACGCGCCGAGTCTTTCTCCGTGGAGGTGATCCAGAACAGCCCTGAAGGCATCGTGGTGCTCGACCCGGACATGAACATCCTGGAAATCAACCGCCGCGGACGCGAGCTGTTAGGCATCGAGGATCCCAACGCCAAAGGCCATCCCGCCATCGACTACTTCAACCCCATCGACTTCTGCAACGCATACGCCCAGAAGAAGAACATCGAACTGAAAAAGGAACTTGTCACGAGCACAGGCAAGTATGTGGACTTGTCCATCAACTATCTGGCCAACCAGAACCTCATCTTCGGCATTCTCAAAGATGTCACGGACACCGTTGACTATGAGAAGCGGATTATGAAGGTGAAGATGGAAACGCTGACCACGACCGATGATGTGATTAAGAAGCAAATGCGTGTGGCTCAAGAGATTGCGTCGCTGCTGGGCGAGACGACTGCCGAGACCAAGGTGGCCTTGTTGAAGCTGAAGAAAACGTTAACCGAAGAAAAAGTCTCTGAGTGATGGAACTTTGCTTAGAAACAGGATGCACTTCGCTGAACCACTACGGCGAAGAACTGTGCGGCGACAACGTGGCCTGCACGGTAAACGGCGACTACACCACGTTGGTGCTGGCCGACGGTCTGGGGAGCGGCGTGAAAGCGAACATTCTTTCCACGCTCACTTCCAAGATTTTGTGTACCATGGCCGCCAACGAAATCGACATCTACGAATGCGTGGAGACCATCATCCAAACGCTGCCCGTATGCGCGGAGCGCGGGGTGGCGTATTCCACGTTCTCCATCATCCACGTCAACAAGGAGGGCAAGGGAGAACTGTTCGAATTTGACAATCCGGAAGCTATCTATTACCATAACGGAAAATGCCAGAATTTCGAGCGCGAAGAACTGGATGTCTGCGGCAAACGGGTTTATCGTTCCGAACTCAACCTCGAAGAGAACGACATCATCCTTGTCATGTCCGACGGCACCATCCACGCCGGCATCGGCATGATCCTCAATTTCGGATGGGAGCGGCCCCAGATCATGGAACATCTCGACAACAACATCAAGCCCGAGATGTCCGCCCGCGCGGTGGCCTGCATGCTCGCCGCCGCCTGCAACGACCTCTATGCCGACAAACCGGGCGACGACACCACCGTGGCCGCCGTCAGGATCCGTCAGCGGCTGGATGTCAACATCATGGTGGGACCGCCCGTGGATAAGGAAAAAGACGACTACTACATCAAGAACTTTTTGGAGGGACACTCCAAGAAGATTGTCTGTGGCGGCACCAGCTCCACGATTGTGGCGAGATACCTGAAAACGGAGCTCAAAACCAGCTTCGACTTCCCCGACAAAGATGTTCCGCCCATCGGATTCATCAAAGGAATCGACCTGACCACCGAGGGCGTGCTCACCCTGCGCAAACTGTTGCAACTCTCCGAAAAATACGTTTCCATCGACGACCTCACCCCGAAAACCTTCACCAAGCAGGACGGTGCCTCGCTTTTGGCGGACTTCCTCTTCGAGAAGGCCACCCACATCACCTTCTTCGTCGGCCAAAGCGTCAATGTGGCGCACCAGGGTCTGCCCATCGACACCACGATGAAGCTGAAATTGGTGGAGAAGATTACCGAAAATTTGCGCAAGATGGGTAAAATCGTTGAACTGAATTATTATTAATCCTCAACAAAAACAACAATCAATATGAATTCAAATCGGATATTTGACACTGATGTACAGCTGGTTAAGTATAAAGTCCTGAAGGAGGTTATCCGTCGTGCCTACGAGGGTGGCTTGGAGGACGCTTACATGGAAGTCCCCAAGCTTCTCAGCCCCGGCCCGAAAGCGGAGACCCGCTGCTGCATCTACAAGGAACGCGCCATTTTGCAGGACCGAATCAAGATGGCGATGGGCGGCGACAAAGAGAACCCCAACGTGATCGAGGTCATCGACAGCGCCTGCGACGAGTGCCCCATCGACGGAATCTATGTGACCCCCGCCTGTCGCGGATGCATGGTGCACAGCTGCAAGGAGGTTTGCCCGAAAGACGCCATCACCATCGTGAACCACAGAGCCACGGTGGATAAGGACAAATGCATAGAATGCGGCAAATGCACGCAAGCATGTCCCTATTCGGCCATCATTCTCCAGCACCGTCCCTGCATGGTGAGTTGTCCGGTGAAAGCGATTTCGATAGATGAGAACCGGAAGGCCGCCATCGACAACAACAAATGCATCTCCTGTGGTGCTTGCGTCTATAAGTGCCCGTTCGGTGCCATTTCCGACAAGTCGCTGGTGCTGGACATCATCGACATCCTGAAAAAATCGGAGAACAACACGAAATACAAAGTTTATGCGGTCATCGCGCCCGCCATCGTGAGCCAGTGCCGTTTCGGACGGGTCACGCAAGTGGTCACGGCCATCCGCAAACTGGGATTCCATCACGTGGTGGAGGCCGCCCTCGGTGCGGATATCACGCTTTACCGCGAAGCCAAGGAGTGGGAGGAGAAAAAACTGCTCACCACGTCGTGCTGCCCGTCGTTCGTCTCCTTCGTGGAGAAGAATTTCCCAGAACTGACGAAGTACATCTCCAGCTCAGTGTCGCCCATGGTGGAAACGGCACGTCTGATCAAGCGTTCCGACCCCACGGCGAAGATCGTTTTCATCGGACCGTGTACTTCCAAGAAGTTGGAGTATCGGTTGGAAAAGACCGGCGGAGCCATCGACTGTGTGATGTCGTTCGAAGAATTGCAGGCCTTTTTGGACGCACGCGGCATCGACACCACCCAAATGGAGGATTCGGAGCTGAACAACGCCTCCTACTACGGTCGTATCTTCGCCAAGTCGGGCGGTATTGCCCACGGCGTCGCTGATGTCGCGGAAGCGATGGGCGTGCAAGGGGTGAAACCGATTGCCATGAACGGCATCGCGGAATGCAAGGCCGCGCTGACTCGGCTGAAGTTCAACAAGGCCACCGAAAACTTCTTCGAAGGAATGGCCTGCAACGGCGGATGCCTCAACGGTCCGGTCTGCATCACCCACAGCCCGCGCAACATCGTGGATGTCGACAAATACGGCAACGAGGCGCGCGAGAAGACCATCTTCAACTCCGTGAAACTGCTCGAAGACCTCTGATTTTAATTCAATTTCCTTAAGGATAGAATAAATCCGATTGATACCAAAAAAGCGCGGGAACCCCAAAGGTTTCCGCGCTTTTCCGCATTTCCGCAAAAGTTTCTGCAATCTATTTCAGATTCGTGTCGAACCAATCGATGAAGTTGCGGTGCCACAGCAGACTGTTCTGCGGTTTGAGCACCCAGTGGGTTTCGTCCGGGAAATAGAGGTAACGGCTCGGGATGTGACGCATCTGCGCGGCATTGTAGGCCGCCATGCCCTCGGAAGCCACGATACGGAAGTCGAACTCGCTGTGGATCACGCAAATCGGGGTGTTCCACTTATCCACAAACAGGTGCGGGGAGTTGGCGTAGCTCTTCTTGACCTGCGGATTGTTCCAATCCCAGTAAGGACCGCCGATGTCCCAGTTGTCGAACCACATCTCTTCGGTCTCCAAATATTGCTGCTCGAAGTTGAACATGCCGTTGTGAGCCAGGAAAGCCTTGAAACGACGGCCTTCGTTATAGCCTTTCACGTCGTGGTTATGGCCGGCGAGCCAATAGACGCTGTAGCCGCCGAAGCTGGCACCGCATGCGCCAAGTCTCTCTTTGTCAATTTGTTTCACGCTGTCGGCGAAGAAGTCCGCCGCCCGCATGTAGTCTTGCATGCACAAGCCGCCGTAGTCGCCGCTGATCTCCTCGGTCCACGCTTGGCCGAAGCCCACAGTGCCGCGACGATTGGGCGCGATGATGAAGTATTCCGCGCCGCTCATCACCATGAAGTTCCAACGCGTGCTCCAGAACTGGCCCACCTCGGATTGCGGACCGCCTTCGCAGTAAAGCAACGCCGGATAAGTCTTCGTGCTGTCGTAGTTGTACGGATAGATCAGCCACGTGAGCATGTCCTTGCCATCGACGGTCTTGATCCAGTGCTCCTCAACCTTGCCCATGCGCACTTGCGAAAGGATGTCGTCGTTGATGGAGGAAATCTTCTTGCCCTCGCCCTTGTTGTCGGTCAGGTTATAGACGTAAATCTCTGACGGATACTGCATGGACACTTGGTCAGCGTAGAGTTTACCCTTCGACAGTTCGAAACTGTGCACATCGTGGTAACCGTAGGAAATCTGGCGGAACTCCTTGGTTTCGCGGTTGCAGGCGAAAATCTGGTCGGTGCCGCGGTAATAGACCACGCCGAGGATCTCCTTGTCGTCGTCCGTCCAACTGATTCCGGTGAAATAGTAGTCGAAATTCTCCGACATATTGGTGCGTTCGCCGGTTTCGAGGTTCAACACCATCAGGCGAATCAGGTCGCTCTCGTAACCGTCGCGCTCCATGCTCTCCCAAGCGATGTACTTGCCGTTGTGGCTGAACACGGGGTTCTGGTCGTAGCCCATGATACCCTCGCTGAGATTTGTGGTCGTTTTCTTCTCAATATCGTACAGGAAAATGTCGCTGTTGGTGGAATGCGCATAGTCGTAACCCGTCTTCTTGCGGCAGGTGTAGGCGATTTTCTTGCTGTCGGGGCTGTAGTTGAACTGCTCCACCCCACCCCACGGGCGCATCGGGCACTCGAAAGTACTATCGATAAGGCACACGGCGTGTTCGACGTCCACCCTGTCACCGAATTCAGCAAGGAAAATCTGCGGGTATTCATCGACCCAGTTGTCCCAGTGGCGATACATAAGGTCCTCGTTGATGCGGCCGGTGGTCTTGTCGAGACCGGCGTACAACTTGTCGAGGTGGCCGGGGCGCACCACGGGTTTGGTGGTGATGAAGACGATGGACTTGCCGTCGGGAGCGAGTTTGAAGCCCTCGAATCCGCGTTCGTGGGTGGCGAGCGTCTTTTCCCTGCCATCCTTCACGGCCATGGAGAGGATTTCATTGTCACGACAGAACATAAGTGTCGCGTCATCTTTCCACACAAGGTTGAACTCGGAAGCCGCCGTCGTGGTGAGGCGCGCCACGTTCTTTCCTCCGGAAGTCATGAGGTAGATTTCGGCGTTGCCCTTGTTCTGCTCCATGTCGTAATAGGTCACCGTGTAGGCGATCTGGGAACCGTCGGGGGAGACGGCCTTCTCGCCCATCTTGCCGAGCGCCCACATCACCTCGGGGGTGAAACGGCCGTCCTGGACCTGGATTTTAGGTTTCCCTATTACCTTTTCGACTTTTTCGCCGGACTGATTCGGCTTTTGGCTGCAGGCACACATCAATGCCAACAGAGCCGTTGCGATAAAAAATTTTTTCATATTAAAGATTATTGATTTATTTGCAGCAAACGCAAACACCTATGACACAGGCATTTCGTTGAAGAGATCCATACCACGCTCGGTCAACGCAGGGGTCAGGACATAACGCAACATATCCGGATATTGGTCATGTTCGGCCTCCATGAAGAACAAGTTATTCAAGAGAAAAGTGATGTAAATCTCGTTGTTCAACATCTCGTTAATATGGAAACTTTGTTTTCCTTTCTCTAAAATCGAGTACAAAGTGGAGTAAAAAAAGGAATCTTTTTCGAGGAACTTTCGTCTGTCTCGCGTGTACTTGAAGAAATGAGGCTCTTCGCAACGAGAACGGCCCATACTGTACAACGTCATGATAAGAATCTCAATACTGTGATTGCAGTGCAGCATCATCTGCTCCCATTTGCGACGACACAGCTGTTGCCAAAACTGCCATGCTATCTCAATGGAATGTGATTTCGTACCATAACGGTTAAAAAACGTTTTGTGGCAAATATGCATTTTCTGCACTATTTGCTCGGTGGAATTCTGAAAACCATTTTCCGAATAATAGTCGAATAAATCCTGTTTTTTTAAGTCAGTAAGAGACATAGTTTAGCGTTTTAATTGTTAGGGCGCAAAAATACAAAAATATTATTTTAAATGGTCGCAAATCGATTTTTCCGTCAATTGCTTATTGTCAGCCGTTTTTACCACGCTCCCGTCCTTCAAAAACAGGTATTTCGGGAACAGTCCGTTGTTCACATTTATCGCCGTGATCCCGTCAATCTGGACAGACCGGAACTGTTCCGTCTTGGTTTCAGTCTTGAACTGTTTCACCGAGGTGCTGTCACCCCACACGAAAAGCAATACCCGGCTGCTGTCAATCTGGTTATGGGTCACAATCTCCGACATTTTCATGCATCCGCTCTTGCAGTGGGGACAGAACGAGGAAATCACCGCGACAATGTAATTGCCGTCGTCAATGTGCACATCCTGCATGACGGAATCCGCCATCATTCCATTGAAAGCGGCTTCGTTATAATCAAGATCATCGGCCCGCGAAAACAAATTATAGACATTGTCTGTGGGGAACAACGCGAACGGCGGCACAATGGCAGCCACGAAAGAAAGAGCCAATGCCAGTTTCCGTCCCTTGAACTGGTAATCCTCTTCCTTGCGGACAAACAGCAGGAGGGCAATCGTCACCAGATTCTTGACCAAGGAAAGCGAGGGACGCATCTGCACCAAATCCCCCATACAGTGGCAGTTGCTGTCATCCCGGAACAAGATGACATAAACCAACAAAAAGGAGAATCCCACGAGCATAAGCAGCGTCAGCCACCACGCCCATTTGTATTTCACCTTGATAATCAACAACACACCGGCAAGCAGTTCGCACGCAATGACGCAACGAGCCGCCAAGCCGCTCAACGGGAAACTCAACAAGTTGAAACTGTAAATATAAATCTCGAAATTTTCGATGGAAAGCAACTTTAATATGGCGGAAACGATAAAAAAGAGCCCGATACCGACACGAACAATGATTTTCAAGATATTGATTAGCTTATCCATAATGTTGTTATTAAACTGTTTTTCAATATTTTACATCAAAACAAAACTTTTCACGACCGTGCCCCCTACCCCACGATTCCTTTGGGAATGGAATCTATCAGCTTCTTTGTGTATTCCGTCTGAGGATTTGCGCAAAGGGCGTCCGCCTCTCCGGATTCCACGATGACTCCTTGTTGCATGACCGCGATACGGTCGGCCATGAACTTCACCACCGAGAGATCGTGGGAAATGAAGATGTACGTGAAATGGTATTCGGCCTTCAACTCGTTGAGCAGGTTCAAGACCTGCGCCTGCACGGACACATCGAGCGCGGAGACCGACTCGTCGCAGATGATGAACCTCGGGTTCACCGCCAACGCACGGGCGATGGAGATGCGCTGTCGCTGACCGCCGGAAAACTCGTGCGGATAACGGTAAAAATGTGATTCATTGAGACTTACACGTTCCAACAGCTCTATCACCTTGTTTTTCCGTGCTTTATCGTTTTGCAGGATGCCGTGCACTTTCATCGGCTCCATCAACGCTTCACCGATTGTAAGCCTCTGATTCAACGAAGAATACGGGTCCTGTAAGATAATCTGCAAATCCTTGCGCAACTTCCGCATCTCCGAGACCGGAAGCCCCACAATATCCTTTCCTTGGTAAAAGACGTTCCCCGACGTGGGCTCAATCAGGCGGAGCATGGAACGACCCAACGTGGTCTTGCCGCAGCCCGACTCGCCGACCAGCCCCAACGTCTCGCCCTCGTATATGTCGAGGTTGACATCGTGAAGCGCATGGTAGTATTTCTGCTTCTCGAACAACTTCCGCTTGCGCATCTTATACACCTTGTTCAAGTTTTTGACAGTCAATATTTTATCGCCAGAATACAAAATCTGGTGCGCAGCTTTGCGTTCCTCCGGCGCGACAGTCAGTTTATCCACAATCTGCTGCATATCCGCCGCTTCACTTCCTTCAAAATCAGACACTTGCGGTAATTTACGCAAGCGGGTGGTCATGGACGGTCGACAGGCGATAAGCTGTTTTGTATAAGCGTTTTTCGGGTTCAGAAAGATATCGCGGACATTGTTCTCTTCCATAATCTCTCCTTTGTACATGACAATGGTGCGATCGGCAATTTCGGCCATCACCCCCAAATCGTGAGTGATAAACAGCACGCTCATGCCATGTTTTTTCTGCAAACTGCGGATAAGTTCCAAAATGTTTTTCTGGATGGTGACATCCAGCGCCGTGGTCGGCTCGTCCGCGATGAGCAGCTTAGGCTGGCAACTCATGGCCATGGCAATCATGATACGCTGCTTCTGACCACCGGAAAGTTCATGCGGATAAGAATCGAAGATCTGGGTCGGCCGGGGCAGGCGCACCTCGTCAAAAAGACTGAGAACCTGTTCTTTGGCCTCCTTCTCCGACACTTTTTTGTGAAGGTGAATCTGTTCGGTGATTTGCTCCCCGCAACGGAGGACGGGATTCAGCGAAGTCATCGGTTCTTGGAAAACCATACCGATTTGATTGCCCCTAAGTGACTGCATGACAGCATCATCCGCCGCCAAGACATCAATCGGAGGCTTGTCGGCGCATGGACGGGAAAAGATATGGCCGGATGGATACCGGGCGATTTTCGGGTTCAGCAGCCGCATGACGGAGAGCGCCGTCACCGACTTCCCGGAGCCCGACTCCCCGACAATACCCAACGTTTCCCCTTCGTTCAAGGAGAAACTGATATGGTGCAAAATAGGATTCCACTGGGAATCGCGGCACAAATCCAGCGACAAATCGTCTATTTGGAGCAACGGATTCACCGCATCAGAGTTCATCGGTTTGCGGTTATGAAACTGCCGCTTATTTTTTCTTTTCCTGCAGTTTCGTGTCGATGTCCAACGTGGCGTGCGGGACGATTCTCAGGCGCTCCTTGGGAATAAGTTTCCCGGTGATGCGGTCCACGCCGTACGTTTTGTTCTCGATACGCACCAAAGCGGCCTCCAGATTGGAGATGTATTTCACCAAACGTGCCATCAGGCGACCATTCTCCTCTTTGGAGAGCACCTGGTTGCCTTCTTCCAGATTCTTGAATGTGGGCGCCGTATCCTTCGTGTCATTTCCAACTCCGCTGTAGGCTTCCTGATACACTTCAAGGTTCTTTTTGGCATCTTCTATCTTTTTTTCTATCAAGGCTCTGAATTCTTCCAAGTCCTCGTCAGAATAACGGTTTACAACGACTTCACTCATAATGGTTTTGTTTGTTTTTGTTAGATGAAAATGAACGTGCAAAGATATAATTTTTTCATACCCAAAAGCGTGTTTCCCCCAAGTTTTTCCAAACAGACTTAAAAACAGACGACTTTTTTGACGATTTTCTGCCCCTTATCGTTCTGAAAACGCACTAAATACGCACCTTTCCCGTATTTGAACGGGTAACTGAAACGATGCGTCCCTTCGTCCAAATCCTCCTCGAAACGGGCGATTCGCCGCCCATCCATCGAATAGATCTCAATGTTGTAACGTCCCGCCTCCATGCTCTGCATATCCACCTGCAGCGTTTCTCGGACGGGATTGGTCACCCGGACGAAAAAGTCGGGATTCCGGTCCACCACACCGACATGCGCGTCTATGGTCATGTCCATGATCACCGGCAGATGGTCCGACTGCAGGTAAAGGGCATTGGCCACGTTGGAGGGAATTGAATAGTTGGTGGGCGAAACGATGGATCCGTTGAACCTCGCACCATCCTGACCCAGCGCATGATACGATCCTTCCACAATGTGCATGCGGTCGCTCCCGAAATAGATGTACGGCGACACGAGGATAATGTCAAAACGATCGTCCAAACCACCCGTGGAAAAGCAGTATTCCGCCTGCGTGCGCGTGGATTGCGTGTGCAACGACGAGAACTGCGAACTGTTGTGCCAGTAGCCGGGACTGTTCGCGGGATCGTAGAATCGGTACAGACTGTTTGAATATTCCGTAAGTTCCTGATAAGCAGCCTCATTGCTGGAATAAAGGTTGAAATCCCCTGAAAACGTGTAGTTTCCGGGCAAACCGGAATTGGCAATACGGTTCATCAACTTCTGGGTCTGCGCGAAACGGGCGTTCTCGTTGGTTGTCCCGGTCCCCGCCTTGAGATGCGCAATCCAAAAGGTCGTGAAAATGGTGTCCCCGCTGGAGAGATTATCGGCATTATAGTAAAAAGTGTATCCGTTAATATCTCTGTATGAGGTGGTTATGTTCGTAGATTTGTACAAGACGAGCTTGCGTGAATCGTAGTAGATCATGTTGGCGATGGTGCCGCCCGACTGGTTGGTGAGCGGTCCCCGGCGGTAATAGTCGATGCCGTCGGTGTTGATGGCGTTGTTGAGCAGACGGTCGGCGTACTGGGTCTGGGAGCCGATCTCGCACACGCAAAACACAGTTGGCCGTACATACTGGAATATGGTTTTGATATGGAGATCCTTGTTGTCCAAATTGTTCGTCATACTGTTGCAGTCGGAAACGCCCGATGTGTTCGTATAATACATCAGGTTGTACTGCATCATCCGTATGGTGTCCTGCGCGCAAACACGCGACAAGACTGCCGTTGTGATAAACACCGACAGCCACACCCTAAGGAACTTTATATGCCTGCATCTCCGAAAACCCACAATCACAAACTGCTAACTAACTATTTGTGTTTCAAATAGTACGATGCGCCCAACTTAACATTCTTCTTGACTGCGTTGGACGAGTACGTGGCACCCGAAACGGCATCCACCTCAGCGGTGGCCGCCTGTTTCACCGTCATGCCGTTCCATTTGTTCAGCAGATTTTCCTGCACGCGCGCGAAAAACCCGGGAGTCTCCTCGTTGGGCAGCGCCTCGATTTTCTGGATTTTGTCATCCTTGATGTAAACTTTCAACGGGGTGGGACCGTTGTAGCCTTGAACATCCGCGGACAACTTGGTGGTGTTCACAATGTAAACGCCATCCTTCTTGGTCATAACGTCGTCACCTGTAGTGGCCGCGACTAACACCAACGCCGCCACCGCAACGACAACAACACCTAACAATGCAATAATCTTTTTCTTCATTTTCTATTTTTTATTTGTCAAAGAGTCAAAGTCTAAGTTTAAGTTTAAGTCTAATTTTAAGTCTAAGTTTAAGTCTAAGTCATAGTCATAGCCTAAGTCATAGTCATCAATTCAAGGCGGCAAAGATACGTATTTTTCCGAGAAAACCCTTTATTTTCCCAACAGCGCATAAAACATCTCCGCTCCCGTCTCTACAATCTCGTCAGGGAAGTCGAAGTCGGGGTGGTGCAGGGGCGGTTGCGACGTGCCGGAGCCGAGGCCGAACAGCGCGCCCGGATAGTGCTGCGTGAAGAGGCCGAAATCCTCGCCCCAGAAGAAAGGTATCGGTTTTTCTTGATAGGTAAGATTCAGATTGTCAGCACATTCTTTAATGGCGTTGACCGCATTCTCCGCATTGTTCGAGGCGGCGAAGTATTCCAACCAGCGGATGTCGCATTGCAGGTTTTCGGAGGCAGCTTCGGCTTTGGCTTTGCTTTCGATTTCGGATATAATCTGCTGGAGATGAGCGTCTTCGCGGGTGCGGATGGTGAAGCGGAGCACGCCGTCGCCTGCGGCCACTCCGTAGGCTTGGCTGCCGACCCGGAACTCGATGAGTGTGGCCACACAGAAGTCGTCGCGTTGCACATCCCGCTGGTTCAGCGAGAGCACGAAGTCGGTGAGCCGTTGCGCAGCGGGGAACGGAGACACGGCATTCCACGGTTCCGCAGCATGAGCGGTCTTGCCCGTCAACACGATGTCGCAGCTGATGACGGAGCAGGTGAAACTGCCTGGCCGGCAGATGATTGTGCCAGCAGGTTCGGCGGGAATGTTGTGCAGGGCGTAAGCGCAATCGATGTTGTAAGATTGCAGGATCCCGCTGTCGAGAATCTGTTTCGCGCCCTCGCCGGTCTCTTCGGCGCCCTGGAAGAGCAGCAGCACTTTCCCCGACGGCAGCGGTTTCTCGTGCAGCATCTCCGCCACGCGCAGCATGATTGTGCTGTGCCCGTCGTGCCCGCACTTGTGTGAAACACCCTCGGTTTCAGACTTATACGGCAGATTCAGTGTCTCGTTGACCCTCACCGCGTCCATGTCGGCACGGAGCAGCACGGTCTTCCCGCCGCCCACGAAATCGAACTCCGCCAACAGGTGGTTTCCTTTCGGGAAGGTGACAATTTTGCTTGGCTGGAACAGCTCCAGTCGCTGACGGATGTATGCGGATGTCTTCACTTCCTCGTTGGAGGGTTCGGCAATACGATGTAATTGGTGGCGTATCTCTTTGCAATCCATAATGTTACAATCTACAATTGGAGGATGCAAAGGTATATTTTTTTTGCAATTGGCTGTTGGCCATTAGCTTTTGGCTTGGATTTCGGGGTCAGGTTAAATTTGTGGGAAATGGAATATTTTGGCAGAAAAAATTTGTGGGGAATGGAATTTTTCGCCGATGGCTAAAGCATCAATACAACTGTTATAGGGACAAAGAGGCTTTTTCTATCTTTTCAAATGGATTCCACCAACTTCCAAGTGCACCCTTTCTTTTTTTCGCTGAATTCACTCAGACCCTTGCCTCTCACGCACTTCACGTCATAAATATTGTCGGGGGATTCCCCACCGTAGCTTTCTTTTTCAAATTCCACCGTTTTCCCGAATAATTTATACAGCGATTTGATGCTGCCATATTGTTGATTCGTAAAACATTGAGCCTTTTTCCACCAATCATGTTCTGCCCCGGGAAGCGCATCTTGTTGAAAATCGAAATGGAGAGCGTAATAGAAAGAGTATTTTCCTTTCTCGTATGAGTTACTAAACATTTCAAAATAGATACGGACAGCATCATCCCCATCAGCAAGTCCAACCGACGCGTGAGAGCCACAATGAGGATCGGGATCTGCATCATCTACGTAGGGTTCGTATAGGCCAAAGTTCACGTAAACATCTTTCACAACGAATGTTTTGGTCTCGCCATGCTCATTTTTGAAAGTCATGGTCTGCCCTTTTTGATATGGGAAATAGTCATTCCAGAATTCTTGGGGAACATAATAGCAGAACGGCACTCTGCGACACTGACATAAGCAAAGAACCGCTATGCCCAAAACCAATGCAATATAGAATCTCTTTTTCATAACCAAATCTTTTTTTACTGAAACATGAAACTAAAACTCGTACCCGACCCCCAAATTGACAAACCCCTTGATGCCGACACCCGCCTCAAAGCTGCCGAACCAGTGTTTTGCGCCGGCTTTCACCCCGAAGGCGGTCAGTTGGAATGCGGAACCTGCTGAGGTGTGATCAGGCAGTTCTGCCGGCAGGAAACCCCATGCCGCCGGCACGAACTCCGGCAGTGTAGATAGATCGCCATAGTAGCGGTTGCCCCGGTTGATGAGCAATCCCACGGCCACACCGGAATAGAGCGTCACATGCGGACGGTTTAAGTAGGAGAATCGTAACGAAGGCATAATCAAGAAATGGTGTTCCTTACAATCCCAATGAAAAGCATCAGGAGAAACAGCATTCCCGACATAGAGTTTTTCTTTCATGAAACTGTAGCCAGTGGAAAGTCCCAACCAAAACCATTTGGCGGCGCGGTAGTGATAATCCAGCGAGACCACAGGAGTGAAATGATAATCCGTAGAAGTGAAGTCAACCCAGTCTCCTCCATAATCAAGAAAAGTATATTGATGAGCCCACCGACCAAGAAAACCGAAATGGTCGCTCACCCCTAACCGAAACTCGTGACGATAAAATGACTTGTCATCGTTCCAGTGCGGTTGCGCCTGTTTGATAGCCCGCATCTTGCTGAAACTGTGCAGATAGGCCATTTGGAAGTAGAGGTAATGGTTGCGCTGAGAGGCGTACAGCTCCTCATAACCCATCGAATACAGTTCAACTCCTCCACGCGCCCAATCCGTGGTGGCAATGTTCAACCCGGCCAAGAAGCGGAGATAATCTTGATTGGGTAATTGATAATAGAGCCCTACATCTGCCATCAGATCTGCATAAAAAACATGTCTATTAGGGCAATAGCCAGTATAGTACACTGGATTTCCAATATACCACAAATTAGCGGTAAACTGGCCCTCGTTTGGATTATAGCCATACAGAAAAGTCTCCCAGGGCATCCGCAACTGAACACCGGCATTCGCTGTCACCCACAATTTGTCCGCGACAGGATAGTGGAACTCGAACTTCAGAGGCATCGACACTCCGTAGTAAGGATAAAAAATGCCGGATTTGTCACTTCCAATATAGCCAAAATCCAATGCGGAGGAGACCCCGAAATAATCGGCGAAATGGTAGGAAAACTCCAACCCGACCCGCCCGCCATAGCGAACTGAGGAAAAAGATGTCTTCGCAGTGGCGTATGAGGTCATCTCCACGGGATGCACGATGTCCGCCTCCGCCGTATAACCGAAGTGAAATCCGTTGAAAGGATTGTCGCGAAGAACCGACTCTGTCTTGATGTGAGGCGAGCCCGCGGGTTGCGTTGTTTCCGTTTGTGCGGGCGCGAGGGAGTTCAACCCTAAAAGCATGAGCCCCGCCAATCCGTATTTTTTGATGCTGTCCATAGTAGAAACGTTTTGCTGTTCATACTGTATGACGCGATTTTCCAAAAAGGTAACGGTCTGCGCCCACAATTTTTCCAACGAATCGGACGGCGTCTGCCCGTCAGCACCGTTCAGCTCGTAAAACAGCCGCCTGAATTCCTCACTGTGGATGTAGTCGGCGATGATAACGGTGTCCTGCACGCGCACCGTGTCGCGCACATAGACGGTGTCGCGCACCACGTGCCGCTTCACCACATACATGGTGTCTGTGGTTTGTGCGAAGGCACTTCCTACAATACTGAATAACAATAGGATAAACGTGATAACAGTCTGTTTTTTCATGGCTTTTGCATTAAATAGACCGTGTCTTTCACTATTGCGGTGTCACGGACCACCACCGTGTCGTTCACTACAATCTCTTTGGTGACGACGATGATTTGGGGTTTGGTTGCCGACTCTTGTTGTTTCACTGGCGCAGTCGCTTCGGATAGCTTGGTTGTCAAGCTGGGCTCTGCTTGCAAACTGTTCTCGGTGATAGTGTCGGCTGGAAGGCTTACTGGTGATTCAGCGGGTGCGACAGGCTCTTGCAACGGATTGTTATCCAGCGCAGTACGACAAACCTGCCAGAGGAAAACTCCGCCGACAATCCCGGCGATGGTCGCGGTGGCTAATGCCGCGCGGTGCGTTGCCACAAAGACACCCGGACTGGATGGTGCCTCCGCGGCTGCCTGCCGTATCTGCGTGGTAGTGAGCGGCTTCGCAGGCACGTAGGTCAGTTCGGAAAGCCCGTTCCGGAACATCTGGTCGGTGCGGGCGGCCTCGGAATGCTGTAATAAGAATAGTAGTATCATGACAAAAACTCCCTTTTTGCGTTTTTCTTTCTCTTGAGCCTTTTGGGTGAGCAGCTGCCGCAGCCGTTTGCGGGCGCGGTAGAGCGTCTCCTTGGAGCTGGCGATGGAGATGTTCAGCAGGTCGGCAATGTAGGCATGCGACTGGTTGTCAATGACATAGAGGTTAAAGACGGTGCGTTGCGGAACTGGCAGCTGTTGCACGGCTTCGAGCAGTTCCTCCCGCGTGAAGTCCATCTCCCAAATGGATGTCTCCTCGGGGGCGACATCGGGGGTCTCCTCCTCCACAATCGGCACCGTATTCATGCTTTGCCGCAGGTGCTGGATGGCGTGGTTCACGGTGATGCGCATCAACCAGGCCTCGAAGCGGCCGGTGGCGCGGTAAGTGTCGGAGCGCTCCATCGCCTTGAGGAACGCCTCGTGCGCCAGATCCTCCGCCAACGCCAAGTCATTGACATAGCGGTGACAAGCGCCGATCATCCGTCCGATGTTAGCCGCATACATCCTTTCCCAAAATGCTGCATTCTCCATTTTTTCGCCTTGTTCATGATGATGACGCAAAAATAGCAAAAGGTAACACTCGCAGAGAAAATTTTTTTCGTTGCAGGTTGTGGGGATTAATCTCCGCAGATCGCGAGGTGGTTTTATTGGCTTGCCTCCTGCTTGCGTTCCAATTCCTCCAAACGTTCCTTCAGTGCGCGGATTTCTTCGTCATTCTCCCGTTTCACCGTGTGCTTGAACTTGAACATCGCCAAGTTCAGCTCAAAGGAGGTCTCGCTGCTTTGGACCGGCATCACATCCGCCAACAATCCTTCCACCAGCTGACCGCCGCGCTGCAGCAACGTCTTCTGCTCCGCGGAGTTTTCCTCTTGCTGCGGAACTTGTATGATAACTCTTGACAGTTCCTTCAGTTTCGCATACGCCTCCACGATGGCAATGGTAGTCTCCACTGCCTGCGGACTTTTCAGTATCGTGGCCAGCATATAGAGGCCTTTCTCGGTGAAGGCTTTGGGAGGATATTTTGAGTGTTGTCCTCGACCAAGATTCTTTAAGGTCAAAATTTTTGACCTTAAAGATTGTGTCTCTTCGGTTGACAGTTCCCAAATATATCCTTGCGGAAATTTCTCGGGATTGTTCCTCACCGCTTGGTTGATTTCCTTTGTCTGTACACCGTACAGTTCCGCCACATCGGAGTCCAAAATCACCTGCTGGTCTCTGAGGGTGATAATCTTGTTTTCAACTTCTATAATGTTCGTCATAACACTTTATTTTGATGATTGAATAATGATATTTCCGTCTGCAAATATACAACGAAAACGAACTTTTGTCAAGGGTTTTGTGAAATTTTTTCGTCCTTGACAATCAATAAGTTGAAAAATAATTTTAACTATTCAATCTTGATTAGTTAATTTTTCAGGTCGGATTTCGCAGGATTTCGGGGAGAGATGGCGAGGACAATATCTTCGCGAATCGCAGGGATCACGAGAAAATATCTCATACGACACGTGGGTGATACGCCGCTGAGCACTAAAAGTAATACAGGATCAGTCGATACCGACAATCCACAGGACGACCGTTTTTCGTGGCAGGATTCCAACGGGGCATCTCATTGACAATGCGGAGCGCCTGCTCGTCCAAGGCGGGGAACAGAGGGAAAGTCAGTTCCGGTTTGCTGACCTGACCGAAAGCGTCGATATCGAATTCCACCACAACCGATCCCACGACATCGTTTTGGCCAACCACAGAGTAATCCATACGGTCATAAAGGTACTTGAAAAAGGCAGCAGACCCACCGGGAAAGGAGGGTGCCATGTCCACTGCATCAATAGGATGCGACGTGAACACGGACTTCTGCGCCATCGTGTGGAGGGGCTTTGGTTGAATCAGCTCCACAATCACGCACTCCCGAAGATAAAAAGCGGCTCGACCCTTGTATATTCGGTTGCTGCTGTCCGGCTGAACATTCTTGAACAATGGGTTGTATGTGCCGTGCGGAATGATCCCGTTGAGACAATTTCTTTCAAAAAGAGTGTCCTCGTATGTAAAATATTCGCCCAGCCTCTTGGCTTGATACGTTGTGAAAGCGAGGTTATTTTCCTCATTCGATTCAACCCCGTACAAGTGGATGTTGCACTTGAAGCCCGGGTGTTCTGTCAAAAATTGTTTTAGCGGTTCCAAATAGCGCGGCATTTTACCCTCATCCAGCCGTCCGTTGAGATTCCACGGCAGCATGTCGAGCACTATTCTTGCGGAATCCTTCACATTCGCTTCGTGAAGCGGAACCCCGATGTAATAGTCCCGCTGCGCAAAAGCGCCCACGACTGCCGTCAATATGCAAATTGCAAGTATGAAACGTTTCACCGAGTGCTTGAACTTGAACATCGACAGGTTCAACTCAAAGGAGGCCTCGCTGCTCTGGACCGGCATCACATCCGTCAACAATTCTTCCACCAACTGGCCGCCGCGCTGCAGCAACGTCTTCTGCTCCACGGAGTTCTCCTCTTGCTGTGGAATTTGCGTCATCACCCGCGACAGCTCCTTCAACTTTGCGTATGCCTCCACAATGGCGATGGTAGTCTCCACGGCCTGCGGACTTTTCAGAATGGTGGCCAACATATAGAGGCCTTTCTCGGTGAAGGCTTTGGGTTTTGACGGCGAATAACGGACATTTCCGAGGTTATCAAAAATTTTGACAACCTCATTTCTCTCGGACTGGTCGAGTTCAAAGACGTACCCTTCGGGGAACTTCTCAGGGTTATTCTTTATTGCTTGATTCACCTCGCGTGTCTCTACGCCATAAAGTTCTGCCACATGATTTGCCAATATCACCTGCTGGTCTCTGAGGGTGATGATCTTGTTTTCAACTTCTATAATGTTCGTCATAACACTTTATTTTGATGATTGAATAATGATATTTCCGTCTGCAAATATACAACGGAAACGAGCCCTTGTCAAGGGTTTTGTGAAATTTTTTAGTCCTTGATAATCAATAAGTTGAAAAATAATTTTAACTATTCAATCTTGATTAGTTAATTTTTCAGGTCGGATTTCGCAGGATTTTCGGGAGATAGCGCAGAAAATATCTCCGCGGATCACGGGGATCACGAGGAATCAAACGGATGGATTCAGCTCAACCGTTAATCCCATGGCGGCAGCAATACGATAAAGTGTTGAAACAGATGGAATTATAAGACCTCGTTCCACCCGCGACACATAACTCTTGTCAACACCGATCCTTTCGGCAAGTTCCTGCTGGGTCAAGCCCGCGTTTTTTCTTGCATCTAGAAGAATTTGCGCGTTATATTCCTCCCACGCCTTGTCTTCCGCTAATTTTCGGCTTTCTGAGCCCTTGGGACCAAAATCCCGTTCAAGTTCCGCGCTTACATCATATAATACCTCGTTGCTTTGCATTTCGATATTCCTCCCTGATTTTTAATGCTTTATCTATTTCCTTTTTAGGCGTTTTCCTTGATTTTTTGGTAAAACAATTGAACAAAACGATCATAGTATTCCCATCATATATAAAGAATAAGCGAAACTCTTTATTCTCGCATGTAACACGAAATTCGAACAATCCGTCTCGAATATATCCAATATAGTGTTTGGGGATCTTATCTTCTGTTTCAAAGAGCAACAACGCACGTTTTATCTTATTTTGTTCAATATCAGTTAATTTGGACATAAAATCGCGATAATAGTTCTTATACGCAACAATCTTCATCACCGGATGCAAAATTACAAAAATTGTATTATAATACAACTTCTAAAATCTCTCAAATATTTTTGAATCACGCTTGATCACCCACCGATTACAGATTCGCTCTCAAAACGGTCTTCTCACGTCCTGTGGACTTTTCAGAATTGCCTCCAGCATATAGAGGATTTGCCAATATCACCTGCTGGTCTCTAAGGGTGATAATTTTGTTTTCAACTTCCATAATGTTTGTCATAACACTTTATTTTGATGATTGAATGATGATATTTTCGTCTGCAAATATACAACGAAAACGAACTTTTGTCAAGGGTTTTGTGAAATTTTTTCGTCCTTGACAATCAATAAGTTGAAAAATAATTTTAACTATTCAATCTTGATTAGTTAATTTTTCAGGTCGGATTTCGCAGGATTTCGGGGAGAGATCGCGAGAACTGTATCTCCGCGGATCACGGGGATCACGAGGAAATAGATATGCGAATGCTTTGTATATTTCTTTTTCAGGCGTTTTCAGCCCTTCAATGCCAATAACCTATAACCCATAACCATTAATGATGGTACGGCTCCCCCTTCAAGATCGTACACGCCCGGTAGAGCTGCTCGGCGAAGATCAGACGCACCATGATGTGCGGGAAAGTGAGCTTCGAAAGGGCCAACTGCGCGTTCTGGCGGGCATAGACGGCCTCGGAGAAACCGTACGCGCCACCGATGACAAACGTCAGCGTCTTCAATCCCGAGTTGGCGCGCTGCTGGATGAACTCCGCAAACTGCACCGAAGTCTTCTCCTTGCCGCGCTCGTCCCACAACACCACGTATTCGTCCGACTCTATCTTCTTGAGAATCAGCTCTCCCTCGCGTTTCTTCTGCTCCTCTACTGGCATGGACTTGGCATTCTTCAAATACGGAATCGCCACCATCTCATACGGGAAATAGGCGGAAATCCTGCCCGCATAGTACTTGATGGCCTCATCGAAGATGTCACCGTCAGGTTTGCCGATCCATATCAGTTTCACTTTCATACTTCGTGTTTTTTACTTCGTGTTGGTGACTTCGTGTTAGTGAGTAAATGTTAACAGCCGAAGGCTCTTCAACAGCGAAGCTAACTAACAGCCGAAGGCTCATCAACAGCCGAAGGCTTACTCCTCCAACGTTATCGGGAACACAATGTTGTTGTTCAGCATACATTGCGCGCAAACGTTCAGTTCCCCATGCAGACGGTGCTGCACCATGTTGCTGAGACGGTCGCGGAGGGCTTCGATGGTCACGTTCTGCACGATTTCGTTGGCGAAGGCGAACATGAGCAGACGGTTGGCTGCCGCCTCGCCGATGCCGCGAGTGCGCAGATAGTACAACGCCTCTTCGTCCAGCTGCCCAACTGTCGCGCCGTGACTGCACTGCACATCGTCGGCGTAGATTTCCAAGAACGGCTTCGTGGTGACATGCGCCTTGTCGGTCAGCAGCAGGTTCTTGTTGGTCTGGAAGGCCGCCGTGCGCTGCGAATCTTGTGCCACGAGGATGTGCCCGTGGAAATTCGCGGAAGCCTCATCGTCCATAATGCCCTTGTAAAGCTGGTAGCTCTTGCAGTCGGGCGCGGCATGGTTGATGAAGATGTGGTTATCGCAAACCTGCTCTTTGTCAACGAGATACAGACCATACAACTTGGCTTCCGCCATCGGCTCGTTGAGGTTGACGTGGAAGGTGTTGCAAATGTAGCCCGCGTTGAACGTGATGGCCGTGGAGGTGAAGGTCGAATAGCTCTGCTGATGCACGAACACGTGGTTCAGCAGCATGGAAGCGGCATCCTTGTTCTCGGTTTTGTAGTAATGCAGATGCGCGTTCTCGCCCAAGTAAATCTCCGAAACGATATTCGAGAAGGAGGATTCCTTTTGGATGGAGTCATCGCATTGGATAACAGAGAGTTCGGTGTTCTTTCCCATCACGATGAGGTGACGATTGTTGACCAGAAGCGGATCAGTGGTGTTCATCAGCGAGACAATCTGCATCGGTTTCTCAACCTTCACGTTGTCAGGAATATAGATAAAAGCACCGTCATTGAAGAGGGCTTCGTTGAGGGCCACCAAGCCGTTCTCTTTCTCCAAGTAAGCATGTGCTAACAGCGGCAACACTAACTCGGGATATTGACGGATGGCTGCGAACAGACTGCCCGTGATCACGCCCTGTTCGTCAACAGTAACCTCCTGCTTCTCAGAAATATACCAACCGTTACTAACCGGCAGTACCGTGGGATGCAGATCCTGCACACGACATTGGAAATACTCCGCCAACGGGCGGTACGGATCGGGCTGCAGCTTTTGGATGTAGTCGGTTTTCACCTTCTTGTTCAGCACCGACTGTTGCCAGCCTTGCAAATGCTTGTCGGGCAGCTCTTTCTGCAAGAAGAGGTCCATCGCTTTCCGACGGAGGTCGCGGATGGCCGCTTGCCCGCCGTCAGGATATTGCGCCTGGTTTTCGTTGAAAAATCCCTGGATGAATTGTGTGAACGCTCTCATAACTTGCCCTGTTCGTATTCTTCCTTAATCCAGTCGTAACCGCGCTCCTCCAGTTCGAGGGCCAGCTCTTTCGGACCCGATTTCACGATTTTGCCATCGAAAAGCACATGCACCACATCGGGGACGATGTAGTCCAACAGTCTCTGGTAGTGGGTGATGACGATGATGGCTTTGTCTTCGCCGCGCAGGTGGTTGATGCCGTTGGCCACCACGCGGAGCGCGTCGATGTCGAGGCCGGAGTCGGTCTCGTCGAGGATGGCAAGGTAGGGGTCGAGGAGCGCCATCTGGAAGATCTCGTTGCGCTTTTTCTCGCCACCGGAGAAGCCTTCGTTCACGGAGCGGTTGCTGAGCTTGTCGGTCAGCTCCACCACTTTCTGCTTCTCGGCCATCAGCTTGAGGAACTGGGCGCCGTTGAGCGGGTCGAGGCCGCGGTATTTGCGCACCTCGTTGAGGGCGGTGCGCATGAAGTTGGCGATGCTCACGCCGGGGATCTCCACCGGGTATTGGAAACCGATGAAGACGCCTTCGCGGGCGCGGTCCTCAATGGACAAATCCAGCAGGTTTTTGCCTTTGAACCAGACATTTCCCTGCGTCACTTCGTAGCCGCTCTTGCCGGCGATGGCGGATGCCAACGTGCTTTTTCCGGTGCCGTTCGGCCCCATAATGGCGTGCACTTCCCCCGCTTTCACCTCCAAATTGACGCCTTTCAATATCTCTCTATCCTTGATGGATACGTGTAAATCTTCAATCTTAAGCATATTCAAAAATTAGGGCGCAAAGATACGATTTTTTAAGAATAGGAGACCCACTTACTGTTCCCTCATTTCATCCAGCACGATGCGGAGTTCCCAGAATTCGTAGTCGTCGCCCAAGACTTCGCGCGCGCCGGCCAGCGAGGTGTCTTCCGTGGATCGGAAATATTCCTTTATGACCGACACCTTATCTTCCGCCACAAAGTCCGTGGCCGCGAACTCTCCGCACGACACCAACCGCGCGAAATGCCCGTAAATGGTGCTGAGGGCCAGTTTCCGCTCTGTGGCGATCTCCTCCGCACTCATCCCCTTCTTTACCATGTCCCGCGTGATGAGGAAGGTGTTCCCTTTTTTCTGTTTTTTCTTGACGGGCAGTTCCTCCGGTTCCTCATCGACGACCGCCCGATCCGAGAACTGGCGCACAATCGCGATAATCTCCTCGCCGAACCTTTTGATCCGTTTCGGGCCCATCCCCTCCACGACCTTGAGTTCGCGCAACGTGACCGGCTGGTTCCGGGCTATGTCCTTGAGCGTCGCGTTCGGCACGATGTTGTAGAGTTCCACCCCCTCTTCGTCCGCTTTTTCGGAGCGCCAAGCCGATAGCGCGGCATGGAGGGTGCTTTTTTCCATGATCTCCGCTTTGATGGCAACTGGCTGGTTTTCTTTCTTTTCCGCCTTCAACAACGCGGAAGATTTGGCCTTCTGGTACTCCTCCGCGCTGAACCCGTTCCGACACGCCTCCAAGCAGCTCCGCTTGACGTAAATGTCCTCGCCCAAGCGTTTCAGTGCCTCCATAATCTGCTCGTTCAGCGCCTTATTGTCGGTTTTGAGCGGCAGGTCGAGCACCCCGTTCACCGTCTGGTCGAGGTGTTCCATAAAGTAGGCCGCTCCCTTGGTGACCCGTTCCTGCAGCGCGGGATTCTGCTCACACCGCATCGCCTCTTTGTGCAACTGCTGCACCTGTTTGGCGAACTTCTCCCCCACGTTGCACAACTCGATGCGGACCCTTTCCATCCGCCCGGCCAAGTCCTCCAGCATAGCCCCTTCGAACCGTTTCCGCTGTGACATCACGATGCCGGCGAGCCGCCCGACATCACGGTAAATCGCCTGGAAATCAATCAATTCCAACATATTTTCCAGTTCATACTGGTGACGGAGCCGATCCACCTTCTCCCGCGACGGTTCGCGTTCGGGAATCTGCCCCACAAAGCCGTCCACCTTGTAATCGCTGAACAAGGCGCTGGGCGAAATCCGTGTTTTCAACACCAATCCCTCCAGCGAGGTGCAGCGGCTCAGCGCCACATACACCTGCCCGTGGGCGAACGCCTGTCCCGCGTCCACAATCAGCTTGTCGAAGGTCAGGCCCTGGCTTTTGTGGATGGTGACCGCCCACGCCAACCGCAGGGGAATCTGCACAAAACTCCCGATTTCCTGTTCCTCAACCACTTGCGTCTCCTCATTCAGCCGGTATTCCATATTCGGCCAACGGACTCTTGGGACAGTTATCCGCTCCGAGCCGCACAGCACCTCCACCGTCCCTTCCTTTTCATCGTAGTCGGTCAGGATGCCGATTTTTCCGTTGTAGTACTCTTTTTCGGGGTTCGGGTCGTTCTTGATGAACATCACCTGCGCCCCGACCTTCAGTTCAAGCGTCTCCTTCGTCGGGTACATACTCTCCGAGAAAATGCCGTCCACCTCCGCCTCGAAAAGTAGTTTCCTGCCCTTCAGTGCTTCCAGCTTCGCCCCGTTGATCTGGTCCGCTTGGTAGTTGTGGGTGGTCAGGGTGATGTAGCCTTCACTTTCCTTGGGAACAAAATCCGGTTTATAGCGGCTGTTCAGCAGTTCGATACATTCCGCATCCATCTGATTATCACGTACTTTGTTCAATATGCGGATAAAGTCCGAATCGTGCTGGCGGTAGATATGGTCGAGCTCCACGCACACGTAGGGGGTCTCGCGGAGCACATGGCTGCCGAAGAAGTAGGTGGTGTCGTAGTAGGGCGCGAGGACCTCCCATTCCTCGGGTTTGGCCACGGGAGCCAGCTGGTGGACATCGCCGATCATCAGCAGTTGGAGACCGCCGAAGGGCTTTGAGGAACGGCGCGCGCGACGGAGCACCGCGTCCACTGCATCCAGCACGTCCGCCCGCACCATACTGATCTCGTCGATGATGAGCAGGTCGAGGCCGCGCATGAGTTGCAGCTTCTGTTTCCGGATTTTCTGGAACTGCGAGGCCAACGACTGCGACCGGAATTCGCGCCGCGGGGATGATGTCTTCGGGTCTTCGGGGATCTGCGGCCCAAACGGCAGTTGGAAGAAGGAGTGGATGGTCTGTCCGCCGGCGTTGATGGCCGCGACCCCGGTAGGCGCCACCACCGCCATCCGCTTGGCGGTCTTGGAAGGCAGGCTTTTCAGGAACGTCGTCTTTCCGGTCCCCGCCCTGCCCGTCAGGAAGATGTGCGCATCCGTGTGCAGCACCAGTTCCTCGACAAATTCAAGTTTCTGATTGACAAATGTTTGCTCTTGCATGGTTACTTTTTTTGTGACTAATAATTTTTCGTTTCATTTTGATTTGCAAAAGTACATTTTTTTTTCACTATTTCAACTGAAAAAAAATCGTGGAAACGCACTTCCATACGTTTCCACGATTTAGGATTTCAGTAAAACGAACAGACTACCTCCGCACGTCCATCTCGTTCAGCAGATAGCCGGCGCCACCGAACTTGTCGATGACGAAGAGGACGTAGCGCACATCCACGTTGATGCAGCGCTGCAACTCGGTGTTGAACACGATGTCGCTGCTCAACGCCTCCCAGTTGCCGTCGAAGGCCAGACCGATGAGCTCGCCGTTGGCGTTCATGATCGGGCTGCCGGAGTTACCGCCGGTGATGTCGTTGTTGGAGAGGAAGCAAACGTGCATGGTGCCGTCCTTGTCCAAATATTGGCCGAAATCTTTCTTCAGGATGAGCTCTTTCAGCTTGGCGGGCACGTCAAACTCGAAATCGCCGGGCACCTCTTTCTCGAGGATACCTTTCGTGGTGGTGTAGTAGTTGTAATGCACGCCGTCAGCGGGATAATAGTCGCAAACGGTGCCGAAAGTGGTGCGCATCGTGCTGTTGGCGTCCGGATACATCGGCGTGGCGGCATTCATCTCCTTCAACGCGGCAATGTACGTGCGGCGCGGCACTTCCAACTTCTCTTCCACATCCATAGCGGAAGATGCTGACATGACATACTGGAGCAATGCCTGGAAATACTGGTACGAAGGATCGTTCTCCAGAACCTTGTTGGACGGTTTGTTGACAAATTTCTCGAAGTTTTCCTTGCTGATGAAGATGGAGTTGAGCATGGCCTTCTCGAAAGCATCGTAGTTGCCCTTGTAGTTCTTGGTGAAGAAGGTGAGGTCGGGACGGTTGGCCTCGGAATGGTTCTGCCAAGTCTTGAGGCATGCCACCACGATCTTGGCTTCGGTAGCGGGATCCGTGTCGTTGTTGTACTTGTCAAAAGACTTCAACAGCTTCTCCACTTTGCTGTCGTCGAACTTCTTCATCCCCTTTTCGAGTTTCAACTGTCCTTGCAGACGCAAGGTGGCGAGCAATGTCGGGGAAGCGGAGAACTGCAGGTTGCCGTTCAATGCGGATTTGTATTTCGCGCCGTCAACGCCCTTGCAGATTTTCTCGATTTCGGCCAGACAGTTGCCGTATTTCTCCTTGCGAGCCTTGTCGGCGTTGATCCACTTGGTCAGGGCAGCTTCCTGTTTCGCCTTGGATTCCACCACTTTGAGGGCTTTCAAGCTCTCCACTTCGCCGTGCTGGTTTTTCCAGTAGTTGGCCAGACCAGCGTGTTTGTCGGCGTATTGCAGGTTCACCTTGTTAGATGCTTCCATCGCGTCGTGCATCACGGGCAGGATGACATCCAACGGCTCATAGATGGCCGGGGCGTTGATGTCGATTTCGTTCTGCACCTCGTAAGAGGTCATGAAACGGTTGGTGGTGCCGGGATAACCCCAAATCATGGTGTAGTCGCCGGGTTGGTAACCTTTCAAGCTGACGGGCAGGAAATGCTTCGGGTGCATCGGGACGTTCTCCTTGGAGTACTTGGCCGGGGAACCGTCGGGGGCGGTGTAGATACGGAAGACGGTGAAGTCGCCGGTGTGACGGGGCCACATCCAGTTGTCGGTGTCGCCGCCGAATTTGCCGATGGCGCTCGGGGGAGCCACCACGAGGCGCACGTCCTCATACATGGTGTAAACGAACATGTAGTACTCGTTGCCTTCGTAGAAAGGTTTCACCACCACTTTGTAGCGGCCGTCCTGCGAATTTTCCTTGCGCAGTTTCTTGATGGCCTCTTCCACGTATTTCGCACGGTCGCTCTCGGAGGTCTTCTCATCGACCTTGGCCAACACGATGCTCGTCACATCTTCCATTCTCTCAAGGAAATGCACATGGAAATCGACAGGCAGTTCCTCTTCCTTGCTCATGGCGAAGAAGCCGTTGTTGAGGTAGTCGTGTTCCACCGTGGAAAGTTCCACCACGGAGGAGTAACCGCAGTGATGGTTGGTGAACATCAGACCGTCACGGGAGACCATCTCGCCGGTGCAGAATCCGTCGCCGAGTTGCACGATGGCGTCCTTCAACGAGGAATGGTTGATGTCGTACAGCTGTTCAGCCGTCAGTTTCAAACCCATTTTCTGCATCTGGGCGTAATTGTAGTTCTTGATGAACATGGGCAGCCACATGCCCTCGTCAGGCGGATTCACCGCGAACACGGGAGCCATCACCGCCAGCGCTGCCACTAACAGCAACTGTTTCTTGAAAAACGATACTAATTTCATACTTCTTGTTTGTTTAATTGTTTGTTTTTATTTTATTCCTTACAATATTTCTATTCCCTAATCACTAATCTCTATTCACTGATCACCAATCACTAATCACTATTCACTAATCACTACTCCCTATTCCCTAATCACTATTCACTAATCCCTAATCACTAATCACTATTCCCTAATCACTATTCACTATTCACTATTCCCTAATCACTAATCACTATTCACTAACCACAGACGCATCTTCCGCCTCGGTTGCTACATTTTCTTCGGATTTTTTCTCCAAATCGCTGAAAATGCGTTTGTTGAAGATGATGGCCAGAAAGATTCCGACGGTGATGCAGGCATCGGCGAAGTTGAAGATGGCGGGGAAGAACCAGGAACCGCCCCACAGCGGAAACTTCTCGGGAATCGGGAAGAGCTTGAGGTAGAACATATCGACCACTTTGCCGAAGAAGAACGGCGCGTAGCCGTGCCCGGGCGACCATTCGGCCACCTGCAGGAAGTTGCTCTCCGTGAAGAAGATGCCGTAGAACATGCTGTCGATGATGTTGCCGATGGCGCCGGCGATCACCAGGCAGAATATCGTCAACACCACTCCATCCATCTTGCCGCGCTTCACAAAAACCGCGAAATACCAGCACAACAGGCCGACCAACACGATGCGCACAAGCGAAAGCACAAACTTGCCTATTTGCTGCCCGAAACTGATACCGAAGGCCATACCTTCATTCTCCACGAAATGCAGATTGAACCACTGTCCGAGAAGCGGAACAGTTTGACCCACAGCAAGATGCGTCTTCACCCAAAATTTGATGACCTGATCAACAAGGATGAGCAGAAGCACCACGACGGCGGCGATCCAAGCGTATTTTTTCTTCAAAATGCTACAATTTTTTTCCAATATACTCGTTATCTAATAAACGGCAAAGATATAAAAATATCGGAAACGTGCCATAGTTACGAAATATTTTATATTTTTGCCATTCGTTTTTAAGTGTTTAAGATTATGAAAAAATTGAGAATTTTCCTGCCGATATTCATCGCCGTTTTGTGCGTCGCGCTCTTCACGCAATGCAAGAAAGACCATTCCTGCAACATGAAGCTCACCTGCTTCTACTCGTCCAACGGCATGGATGCCGACTCGATCGTGCCGTTCGCACTCATCTCGTTCGACACCGTCAAGTACAACTCCGGACTGGCTGTTGACACCAACATCTCGCGCGTCCAGGACTTCCCGACCGACGCGTTCGGCGTTTTCGAATACACGCTGGAACACCCCGCGCTGCTGATTGTCAATGCCGTGAAGTATGACACCTTGTTCGACGACATGGGCAACGTGCTGGACGCCAAGAAGTACACCGGCACCACCCAAGTGCAGGTCAACGACGGCGAGACCACCGAAAAGACCATCTTGATGGTGGAGACGAACTAAAACCTCCGTTTTGAACAGAAAACACTTAAGCTACCTATTCCTCACTGTCGCCACGCTGTTCCTCGCAGCCGTGATTTTCTACCACGGGCATGGGCACGCCATTCCGAAACTGCACATCGCCAAACTGGAGAAGAAAAAAACCAAGGCCCACAGTGACACTATTTCGGTGTGCCTCTTTTACCATGCCGCTGACTATTTTGTCTATCAAGGCTCGGTCATCGGCTTCCAATATGACATCCTGAAACAGCTGGAAAAAGATTTCCAACGTCCGGTGGACATCACCATTGAGTCGGACCCCGACAAAATGTTCGTCACCGCCCTCTCCAACCAGTACGACATCGTTTGTTTCGACTTCGACGAGACAAACTACGTGCCATTTTACGTGTCGGTTTCCGAACCGATCGCCTACACCTACCCGGTGCTGATCATGCGCAAGAAAGATGCCTCCAGCGACACCCTGCCGCACATCGTCAACACCTCGGCGAAATATTATAACAAGCTGGATTTCAATTCTTTGGAAGACCCTTCTTCGTGGAAAGTCCAGCACAACCCCGACCTGGCCATCGAAGACCTGATGGAAATGCTGGTGGACAAACAGATCGACTACGCGGTTTGCAACTACAACGTGGCCATCACCCTGATGCCCTTCTACACGCAGCTGACCATCGGGCCGCGTATCGGCGAGAATTTCCCGCGCAAATGGATTCTCAACCTGCACAACAAAAATCTTAACGACTCTATAAATCATTGGCTTTCAGAATTTAAGGAGACGAACAAATACCAATCGCTGTGCAGCAAATACCTGTCGCCGCACTCCTACGTCATCTCGCGCTCATTCGGCAAAAGCCGGAACAACACCTCCCAATACGACGCCGTCCTGAAGAAAGCCTCCTCACGCTACGGTTTCGACTGGCGGCTGATTTCATCCATCATCTATCAAGAGTCCCGCTTCATCCCCGACTTGATCGGCTTCGGCGGCAGCTACGGCATCATGCAGATGATGCCCGTCACATGCGAGCGTTACGGCATCACCGACTCCTCCACCGTGGAGGAGCAAATCTGGGCCGGGGCGAAGTACATCTCGTTCCTGTGCAACATCTTCAGGGACAAAGTCGATACCGCCGACCTGTACTATTTCGTGGCCGGGGCGTACAATTCAGGACCGGGTCACATCCTCGACGCCATGGCACTCTGCGAGAAATACGGAGAGGACAACACCCATTGGCCGAAGGTGTCGGAATATTTGATACTGAAATCACACAAAGAGTATTATCAGGATCCTGTTGTGAAGTGCGGCTATTACCCGGGAAAACACACCGTCAACTACGTGGACGAGGTGATGACGCGCTACAACGGATTCTCAATAACAAAGGAAGAATGAGAATATTAGTTATCGGACGCGGTGGCCGTGAGCACGCCATCGCCTGGAAATTGGCGCAATCGGACCTGAAACCCGAAATCTTTGTCGCCCCCGGCAACGCCGGAATGAGAACCATCACCCAACAGACCGGCACCCCGGTAGAGTTGGTCGGAATTGACGAGAACAGCACGGAGGCGCTGCGCGACTTCGCCCTGCAGAACCGCATCGACTTGACAGTGGTAGGCCCCGAGGCCGCCCTCGCCAACGACATCGCCACGGTGTTTGCCGCCGCCAGCCTGCGCATCTTCGCCCCGACAGCCGCCGCCGCCCGCATCGAGAGCAGCAAAGAGTTCGCCAAAGACCTGATGCTAAAACACCGCATCCCCACCGCCGCTTACCGCACCTTCGACGACTATGACGCCGCAAAGCAATACCTGTGCGAACAAGGAGCCCCCATCGTCATCAAATACGACGGACTGGCCGCCGGCAAAGGCGTGGTCGTCGCCATGACCGAGGAAGAAGCCGACAACGCCTTGAAAGACATGCTGTTGGACAACCGTTTCGGCAAAGGCAAAGTGGTGATGGAAGAGTTCCTGCAAGGCCCTGAATTCTCCCTGCTCACCTTGGTGAACGGCGAACAAGTCGTGCCGCTCGCCATCGCGCAAGACCACAAACGCGCCTACGACGGCGACAAAGGCCCGAACACCGGCGGCATGGGCGCGTACTCGCCCGTCCCCGTCATCCCGCAAGAGCAAATCGACTGGGCGGTGGAAAACATCATGAAACCGACAGCAAAAGCCTTGATATCAGAAGGTTGCCCGTTTTGCGGTGTCCTCTATGGCGGTCTGATGCTGACCAAAGACGGCCCCAAGGTGATTGAGTTCAACGCCCGCTTCGGCGACCCCGAAACCGAGGTGGTGCTGCCGAAACTCAAAAGCGACCTCACCCAAATGATCCTGGATGTCCTTGATAACAAAGAGGTCACACCCGAATTTCATGAAGAGGCATTCCTCGGCGTGGTGCTGGCCGCCAAAGGATACCCCGGCAGCTACACGAAAAACATCCCCTTGCACAACCCCGCCGACCTTTCGCAGCAAGTCTTCTGCATGGGCGTGAAAGAAGAAAACGGCCAACTGTTCAGCAACGGCGGCCGCGTGCTCTTCGTGGTGGGCAAAGGCAAAACGTTAAAGGAAGCGCAACAAGATGCCTATCAAAGTATTAAAGAATTAGAGCACCCCGATTTATTCTTCCGAAAAGACATCGGCTGGCAGGCGGTTGGTTGTTAACTGTTGGCTATTGGCTATTGGCTATTGGCTATTGGCTGTTAGCTGTTGGCTGTTGGCTGTTGGCTGTTGGCTAATTCTTTTTTCCAACGGAAATATCCGAGGACGGCCACCACGACATAAACGGTGTAGAGAATGGCCGTCGGGTACAATCCTTTCCAGAAATACAGGGCGACGCAGACCACATTCACGACGACCCACAGCCACCACTGTTCTATGTATTTCCGGGAAAGCATCCACATGGCAACGATGCTCAGGGCCGTGGTGAAAGCATCACCGATGGCCACGGGACTGTCCGTGAAGGTGTACAAGACAAAGTAAATCAAACCCCAGAGGGCAACGGTGGCAAGCGACAGGGGCAGCACCAGACGCTTGGGCGTGGAAGAGATCCGGATCTCGTCGCGTTCCGACTCGGCGTTCCCGTTCCGCGCACTCCTGCGCGAGGCCGTCCACTTCAGCAAACCGTACGCATTGGCCCCGATGAAGTACACCTGCAGCGCGGCATCCGCGTAGAATTTGCCCGTCACGTAAATAATCACGTAGAACAAGGACATCACGATGCCCACGGGCCACAACCACACGTTGGCCTTATATTCCAAAATCAAATACAGCAAACCTATACAAGCTCCGATTATTTCTATGACTGACATGATATTTAACCTAAAAACGGCGGCAAAAGTAAAAAAATATCCCATTTGACGATTAACGATTTCATGTTAATAAAAATGTTATGCCGTGGGCGAGAAAACATACTAAACTGTTATTTTTGCAAGTTATAATATATACTATGGATAAATACGTCTTTTCATATCGTCGAATCACCCTCTGGACGCTGCTCCTGCTATGCGTCTTGTCGTTTCCCGGGCTGTTGTCCGCCCAGAACGGGAAAAGCAGTTCCCAACTGAAGAAGGACAAGCAGAAAATCGAAACCGAAATCGCCAACACCCAAAAACTGCTGAAAAAGAACGAGTCCAACCAGAAGGCGGCCGTGCAACAGGCGGCTTTATTGCGTCAGCAGATTCAAAACCGCGAGAAACTGATCACCAACCTCAACTCCCAAATCATCCAGATGGAAGACGAGCAGGAACAGAACCAACAGGAAATCAACCAATTGGAGAAAAGACTGGCCTACATGAAAGCGGACTACGCGCAGGTCGTCTATAACGCCTACCGCAACCGCCGCTTCCTCGACAAAGTGACCTTCATCCTCGCCGCCGACGACTTCACGCAAATGTTCCGCCGCATCCGCTACTACACCATCTTCTCCCGCAACGTCCGGCAGCAGGCCGAGCAAATCGAGAAAACCAAAAACGAACTGAACAAGAAGAACGAGGAGATCACAGAGATCAAAAACGACAAGCTGAACACGCTCTCCTCAAAAGAGCAGGAAATCAAAAACCTGGAAAGCGACCGCAGGAAAAAGACCCAGAACGCCGAAAAGCTCAAGAAAGAGTCTCAGAACCTCAAAGCCGAGCTGAAGAAAAAGCAGCAAAAGCGGAAAGAGCTCGATGCCGCCATCCAGCGTGCCGTGCAGGACGAGATTGCGAAAGCCAACGCCAACCGGAAGAAGAAATCCAGCACCTCCTCCGGCAAAACCTCCTCAGGCAGTTCAACCGCGTCATCCGGCAAAACCTCCACATCCAGCAAAAGCACCGCCTCCATCTCGCTGACCCCCGAAGAGGCCACCTTGAACGCCTCCTTCATCAACAACAAAGGCAAACTGCCGTGGCCCGTGGTCAAAGGCGCCAAAGTGAGCGATTTCGGAAGCTACGCGCACCCCGACGTGCCGTCCGTGCAAATCGAGAACCACGGTATTGACATCATGGTGGACGCCGGCACCCCCGCCCGCGCCGTATTCGATGGTGTCGTCACAAAAATCACCAACATCATGGGCACCAACGTTGTCATGGTCCGTCACGGCGAATATCTTTCTGTCTATCAAAACCTTTCCAGCGTCAACGTGAGAGAGGGCGAAAAGGTTTCCACCAAGCAGAGCCTCGGCACCGTGGCGAAAAACGCCTCCTCCAACACCTACGAGCTGCACTTTGAAATCTGGAAGAACGACCGATACGTGAACCCAAGCGAATGGCTTGCCCGAAAATAGCACTCTTATGATCATCAAGACCGCCGAATACCTGCAAAGCGAGGCCGACTGGCGCAAATGCCCGCCCCCGAACCTCCCCGAATACGCTTTCATCGGGCGCTCCAACGTGGGCAAATCCTCGCTCATCAACATGCTGACCAACAACAAGAACCTGGCCAAGACCTCCTCCAAACCCGGAAAAACCCAAACCATCAACCACTTCCTCATCAACAAGAACTGGTACCTCGTCGATCTCCCCGGCTACGGCTTCGCCAAGACCTCCAAGACAAACCGCGAGAAATGGCAGAAGATGATCTCCGACTACCTCCTCTTCCGGGAAAACCTCCAACTCGTGTTCGTGCTCGCCGACGCCCGCATCGAACCCCAACGCATCGACATCGACTTCATCAACAACTTAGGCGAAAACGGCATCCCTTTCGCCATCATCTTCACCAAAACAGACAAAGTATCAGGTGGAAAGACGATGAGTAACATGCAGAAAATGAAGAATATACTCTCCGAGACATGGGAAGAGCTTCCCCTCATGATGCAATCTTCCGCCGTCTCCGGCTTCGGCAAAGAGGAGATCCTGAATTATATCGAAGAAATCAACCAACAATTTTCACCCGAAAAAGAATTATAACAATGAAAAAATGTGTCTATTCTCTCATGGCATTGGCGCTGATTCTGGTCTGCTGCTGTAAAACGTCAAAAAAGAATGTCAAGAGCGATAATCTTCCGCTTATCGGAACGCAATGGAACCTGGTGGCTCTCGACGGCAAGGAAATCACCAAGGAATTCGCCCTCCGGCCGTTCATCACGTTCGACTCCGCCGGCGCCATCCAGGGCAACCTCGGCTGCAACTCGTTCTTCGGCACCTACGAAATCAACAAAAAGCACAAAATGACCCTCGAATACCAAGGCTCCACCAAACGGCTTTGTAACAAAATGGACGTTGAAAAGCAGTTCATCAGTGCGCTGAAACAGGACATCAACCTGTTCCAAATCAGAGGCAATGAGCTGATTTTATCCGCTGGAGAGAAGGAAGTCATGCGCTTCGAAGGCGTGGACCTGAGCAAGGTGGAGTAACCCCTTCCCTACAGCATCGGCGTACATTCCAACTCCTCCGGAAGACTGTCCGGCTGAAACGAATCACACAAAGGCAGAACCATGATTCTGTCTTTTTCTTTATCCCCGGTTCCCAAGTCCATGTCGTTGGTGAACCGGGCTTTTGTTTGGGTGAAATGATAACCGAATTTCTCGTAAAACGCAACATTTGACGGTCCTTCGGGAATGAGGAACGAGAACCGGAATCCCGCCTCTTTGCAACAGACAAGCATTTTCCGAATCAATTTCGAGGAAATCCCCTGCTTCTGACAGGCGGGTTCCGTGGCGATGCCATACAAATAGGCTGCATTCCCGAAAACAGTCTGACAAGGAATCATAAACACCATGGAGACAACGTGCCCGTCCCTTTTTTCTGTCAAGGCGCAGTGACTGAAATAGTATCGGGAGAGAAATGTATAGACCGAAAGATCCGTCTCACCGAAACATTTGCCCCATATATGCATGATGTCCCGCATTTCGGAAGTTATCTTCACCGCAGAAGTCTTGTATGCCAACTGAATCGGCTCGTATGACATCTTGGCCTTGCGCAACCCGGCTATTCCCAAATCTTCCTCACGGTTGATCAAGCAGTATTGCCCGGGCAAATGCTGCGCAAAAAGATAGTTGATCATCTGGTAGGCCCCCTCATAGCGGATGTCCGCCTTCTCCACATGCGTGCAAAAAATCCGATCATTGATGGCGGACCCGTAGGTAAACGCGATCACTTGGTCATCCACATAGAGTACACCACCGACGAGTTCCAAAGCTTCGAAATTGTTCAACGCACGCTGAATCGTCTCGAACTCGGAAACGGCGGAATGGTCATCGCCGTGTTGTCTGAGCCACGACTCTTCCAGACGCAGACAGTCGTGGATATTCTTCTGATTTACAGGCTCATACCGATACGAATACAACGATTTGAACTTGTTTACATGGTTCCGTTTCTGAGCGTATTTCCGACCTCTCAGCGTTCGAAGCGCTTCGGCGGTATAGATATAGTCGGCGAAATCGCGGTTGTTGTCGAAGATGAACGCATCCGGGTATTGTTCCTTGAGGAGGGCGCTTTCCACCCCCGACAATCCCATCAGGGAAAGAGGCTGCTGTTGACGAGCCGCCTCTTCCTCCAACAGAGGAATGATATCAGGATAATTCGGTGTCTCCTTTCCCGACATAGGGATATACGCGACCCGCCGTTCCCCGTTGATGTTCGCGCGAACCACCAACCAGTCGTTCACCATCGCCCAGCTGGTATGGTAGAAGTCCTGCCAGCAGAAGAGATTGGTGAAGGTACGGTCGCAAGTTTGGGAATGTCTTCTCAGAAAGGGCAGCAATTTCTCGCGGTCTTCTATTTGAAAAGAGTGGAATTCCAGCATATTCTATAAAGAAAATAGACCTCTTTCGGTTAGGAAAGAGGTCATTATTATATTAATATGGTATTGTACAATTTATCTGCGTTTGCCTTGGGTTTGGGAGCCCACACGTGCCATGGCGCAACGGAAGCCGATATAGTCGGTGGCCTCATCCTCGTCGAGGTAACGTCTCGTGCCGGGGGAAGCCCAGTAAGGAATGTCCTTCCAGGAACCGCCCTTATAGACGCGTGCATGGTCGCTCACGAGGGAGAAGTCATAGTTGGCAGACGTCTTGGCATACATCAAATCAGTGGCCTCTTGGTTGGTGGTGGCATTCTTCCAATCATCCATATTCTTAAGAGACTGCCAGTCACCATCCAGATAGTTCTTGTTGTCGGCGGCGCGGTAGTTACGGCGTCTGTCGTTCTTGAAGTCGGAAACGGGAACCATGGGCACCTTACCCACGCTGTCACGTTCTGCAACGGTACCGTCTTCCAACAGTTTCTTGGTCTCGAAGTAGTTACCACGGAACGGGTTGTACTCGGTCACATCGTCGTGAGAGGTTTGTCTATAGACATCCATCACCCATTCGGAGACGTTGCCGCCCATGTGGTACAAGCCGTAGTCGTTCGGCCAGTCGGATTTGACCTCCTTGGTGTAGAAACCGCCGTCGTTAAGGGCGCTGGCGACACCCATATAGTCACCGCGGCCGCGACGGACATCCGTCATGAAATCGCCATAGTATTTCTTGTCTTCGGTACGCAGTTGCTGGCCGTTCCAAGGATACACTTTACGCTCGAGCACACGCTCGTTCAAGGTGTTGCCGACGGTGGCATAAGCGGCATACTCCCATTCCGCCTCTGTTGGCAGGCGATACTTCGGCAGCAGGATACCGTCTTCCATCTTCACGTTGCGGTACTCGCCGCTGGAGATGTAACGGAGACGTTTCTGTCCCTCAGCCTCGTAGGATTCGTATGTCAGGTAAGCGTCGGTGTTGAAATAGCCTTCTGCAGAAGGGGTCTCGGCGAACTCGATATAGCCGCGATCCACCAGAATCTGCTCATTGACACGGTCGGTACGCCAAGCAGCGTAGTTGGTGGCCTGCAGCCAGTTGACACCCACCACGGGATAGTGACGGAAAGCCGGGTGGCGGAGATAGTATTCCACCTGCGGTTCGTTGTATCCCAAGCGGTCGCGCCACACAGCCTCGTCGGGGACGGCGTTGTCATAGACCACTTTCAGATCCTGCGGGATGAAGACGCGCTCCAGCCAATAGAGGTACTCGAGGTAGTCGACGTTGGAGACCTCGCACTCATCCATGTAGAAAGAGGCGACAGAGACGCGGCGCGGGGTGTTGTTCCAGTCCTTCATCACGTCCTCTTCCATCTGGCCCATCACGAAGGAACCGCCTTCTATGAAGACGAGGCCGGGGCCGGTGGCCTGCTCCTCGAAGGGAGCCACCTCGAAACCGCCGTTCTTGGCATCGTTGTAATTCCAGCCCGTGGTGGCGGATTTCTGTTTCTTACAAGAGGACATTCCTAACAGCAATGCTGCCATCATGAACAATCCGAATAATTTTTTTGCTGTATTCATTGTTTATATTGTTTTTCTATGATAATATGCAACGATAATTTCCCAGAATTATTATATGGCTTAGAAAGAAGGACACGGAAGATCCTTGAGAGCTTTGCGTTTGTTGGGGCACGGCAGCAGGAACTGGAGGGACACCTCGTGGGCGCCGCCCGTGTGGTTGGCCAGTTTGCCGATGGTGGCGTCGTAGGAGTAAGCCACTTTGAACCATTCGTACTCCACACCGAACATCACGATGAAGGCATCCATGTTGTGGTAGGAGATGGGCTGGGTGATGGGGTTGCCGAGGGTATCAACTCCCTCGAATATTTCGCCCTTGTAGGTGAGGCCGTGACGCAGCCACATACCGAGGGTGAACGGGTAGAAATTGAGGTAGAAACCCTCGCTGAAGTAGTTGAAGTTCTGCTGATGTTGGTAGATGAAATTCGGGCTGATGGAGATATCGCCGAAGGAGGTCTCTTTCTTGCTCTTGCGCTTCAGGTCGAAGTGGGCGCCGACGTGGGCGGTCCATTTCACAGGACGATAGTCGTATGCACCCAAGCCATTGGAGATGAAGCCCTTGGCACCGATGATAGGCACGATATGGTGGGCGGCGACACCGAAATAGACGTGCGGGGTGTAACCCAAAAAGCCGGCAGCCATGTCGAAAGAGTGGATGGTCAGCTTGTCGGGCTGGATTTCCGCGGTCTGGTAAATGACACCGTATTTAGGGTCGATCATGTCGCCGAAAACCAAGTTCTCCCAATTGAGGTGACGGTTCTCGTAGGTGGCCTGCAATGCGAAACGGAGGTTGAAGTTCTTGGCAACCTTCAACTTGAAGGAATACATGGCACTGGCCGTGTACGTGTTGATGATGCCGCCTTCACCCGCACGGTCACCCAACAGCAACACACCGACACCACCGGAGAGTTTGTCGAAATGTTCGTCGTAAGAGGCCGAATAGGTCATGAACGTTCCGGGCGCGGAAGGCCACTGGTCACGGAAATGGAATGCCAGACGAGGGCAGACGTTAGTTCCCGCAAACGCCGGATTCAAGTACAGCGGGTTGGCATAATACTGCGAAAAAAGTGCATCCTGCGCCTGAATCCGCATTCCTGCAAATGCCAGAACGATAGTGACTATGATAGCAATTCGTTTATTCATACCATTTTATTTATAGCGGGCAAAGATACAAAATTATTAAACGCTCCCATACCCTTTTTTGTTACATTTTTTTCTGCAATAATTCTAACGACTTTTCGTTAAGAAAATTGTGTTTTTTCTTTTTAATAAACGAATAATGGACAGAAAATCTTGGGTACGAATTTTATTTTTTATTTTGACATTCTTTCAAATAGCTGATATTCAAGCACAAACGATTCAAAAAAAAATCACTTTGACATGGCTTGAACCCGTCACACAGACCTTTTCGAACGGTGAAAAACAAACCTTTTTGACCTTCGAAAACGCCTCTTTCGGCTCGGAGCACCCCTCCCTCCCCTCTTTTTATGAAATCATCCCTGTTGAAAACTTTTTCTCCGAATACACGGTCAACGTACTGGACCAAGAGTTCGATGAGTTAAGCGCAAACGACTGTAAATCAGTTCCTTCTGATTTCCATCAAAAGACCATTGACTACCATGTCCAATCCGCCTACGACCGTCGGCAGGCATACGCGCAGCTCTGGTTCATCCCCATCGTGGAGACCTCCCCGGGACACTTCCGGAAGCTCACCTCCGTCACCCTGTCCATCGAAGGCAAGCACCCGGCCTCCCTGAAAAGCGCGAAAGGGCACGCCACGCAGTCGGTGCTGGCGAGCGGACAGTGGTACCAGTTCTCGCTCACCGAGACCGGCATCTACAAGGTCACCTACCAGGATTTAACGGCCATGGGCATGAGAGACCCCATTTCCTCCACGCAGATAGCGGTTTTCGGGAACGGCGGCGCCATGCTCCCGGAACGGAACTCCGAGGCGAGGGCCGATGACCTCGAGGAACTGCCCATCCAGCTCTTCGACGGCGGCGACGGCACCCTCGACAACGGCGACTACTTCCTGTTTTACGGCCTCTCCCCGCACAAAATCTCCTACGACACCGCCAGCCACAAGTTCACGCACGCCTACAATATTTATTCCGACGCCTCATTCTATTTCGTGACCCAAACGCCCGGCATCGGGGAGAAAAAGCGCGTCCAGACCGTCGGAAACGAAGGGCTGACCGCCAACCGCACCGTGCAGGATTTCACCTACTTCGACTTCTACGAGGAAGACATCTCCAACCTCTGCGAGTCCGGAAAAACCTGGTTAGGAGATCGTTACGACATCACGCTGAACCGCTCCTATCCTTTCACGCTGCCCGGCACCCCGACCGGGAGCGGCAGAGTCTCCGTCCGCACTGCCGCCTCCGCCACCGCCTCCTCCTCGTTCCAGGTTTCCGTCAACCAAAACACCCTCGGCAACGTCACCCTGCGGTCCGTGACCGGCTCCACATTGGCGTGTCTCACCACCGGGAACTTCCCGCTGAGCACCTCCTCGCGAAACGTCAACATTTCCCTGACATACAACAAGCCCACCACTTCCGCCGTGGGCTATCTGGAATGGATTGAGGTGGAAATCCCCTGCACCATCGCCTTGATAAACGGTCAGACCCGCTTCCGCAACCCCTCCACGGTGGGTTCCGGGAACGTCACCCGCTTCAACCTGTCGGGCGTCCCGACCTCCGCCACCGTGTGGGATGTCACCCGTCCGTCGCAAACCGTCCGCCGCGCCCTCTCCTCCGACAGCCAGGGCACGTACTTCACGGCGGAGACCGACGAACTGCGGGAGTTCATTCTCTTCGACGGCACGACCTACAAGTCCGTCACGCCGCTCTCGTCCGTCACCAACCAGAACCTGCACGCCACGGGCGCGGTCGATATGGTGATTGTGACGCACCCGAACTTCCTGAGCCAAGCCAACCGTCTGGCGCAGTTCCGTGCCGAAAGCGACGGGTTGAGCGTGAAAGTGGTAACCACACAGCAAGTCTATAACGAATTCTCCAGCGGTTCGCAGGATCCCATGGCCATCCGCGACTACATGAAGATGATTTACGACAGAACCAACAAGGAATACCCCAAATATTTGCTGCTGTTCGGCCGTCCCAGCTACGATTTCCGCGGCCGCGCCCAAGGCACCGCCATCTTCGTCCCGAACTTCCAATACAATATTGAATACATTGCCGAAAACGACATGCCCCAGTACACCTACCTCAACGAAATCCGGCAACAATACACCAGCGACGACGTCTTAGGACTGCTGGACGACACGGAGGGATACAACGGCGACGGGCTGTACGACCTCGCGATAGGGCGGTTCCCGTGCACCAACAGTTCACAGGCGACCATCGCCGTGGACAAAAGCATCCGATACACTGAAAAGAGGAATTTGGTGGGCGAAAACGCCACGCAGATCTCCAATTTCGGCGACTGGCGCAACATCATGGCTTTTGTGGCCGACGATGAAGAGCACAACGACTTCATCTACAACGCGGACCTCTTCACCAAAAAGGTGGAGGAAAACAACCCGAACATCAATTTCGACAAAATCTACCTGGATTCCTACCAGCAGGTCTCCAACGCCGGCGGGCAGCGCTACCCAGAGGTGGTGACGGACATCAACAACCGGATGGACCGCGGGTCGCTGTTTTTCACCTACATCGGCCACAGCGGAAAAGACGGATGGGCAGCCGAACGGATATTGGAAAACTCGGACATCAACCGGTGGACCAACAAATTCAACCTGACGGCCATGATTTCCCTCTCCTGCACCTTCGCCTACTACGACCGTCTGACCATGTCGCCGTCCGACCTCATCTTTTTCAACGCCAACGGCGGCGCAGTGGCGGTCATTGCGGCCGCAAGAGAAGCTTGGTCGGTGCCGAACAACACCTTCGGCCGAATTTTCTTCACCAAGATGTTCCAAAAAGACGAGAACGGCAACTATCTTTCAATCTGTGATTTACAACGGAAATCCAAGAACCAATATGGCCCCTCCAGCGGCGGCAACGGCAACAACCTGTGCATGTTCGTGACCTACGGCGACCCGTCCATCAAATTGGCCGTCCCGACCTACAACGTGGTGACCGACTCCATCAACTTCCATGCGGTCGGAGACATCGCCGACACCATCCGCGCCCTTTCGAAAGTGACCGTGAGCGGCCGTGTGACCGATGCCAACCTGCAGACCCACACCGGCTTCAACGGCAGCCTGTTCCCGTCCGTTTATGACAAGAAAATCGTGACCAGCACCTTGATCAACGACCCCGACATAAACTACGAGCCGTTCGATTTCGAAGTACAGAAAAGTCTGCTGTTCAAGGGGAATGTCACCGTCAAGGACGGGCGTTTCCAATTCTCCTTCTACGTGCCGAAAGACATCGACTACAATTTCGGGAACGGCAGGATCAGCTACTACGCCCGTTCCGAAAACTCGGACGCTTCCGGCGTGTTCACGGACTTCACCATCGGCGGAATGGACACCTCCGGCATTGAGGACAAGGAGAACCCTGTCGTCGAGCTGTACATGAACGACGAAAACTTCGTCAACGGCGGCATCACCGGCACAAACCCCACCCTGCTCGCCAAGATCTCCGACAATTTCGGCATCAACACCACCGGCAACGGCATCGGACACGACATCACCGCCGTGCTGGACAACAACACCGGCAGCAAAATCGTCCTCAACGACTATTACCAGACCGAGAAAGACAGCTTCAACCGGGGTGTCGTGCGGTACCCCTTGGCGGAGCTCACGCCCGGCGACCACACGATTTCCGTCCGCGCGTGGGATGTCAACAACAACAGTTCGGAACAGGTGCTGACCTTCCGGGTCGTCAGCGAGGAAAAGTTCCAGTTGAGCCACGTGCTGAACTATCCGAACCCGTTCACCACGCACACCGACTTCTTCTTCGAGCACAACCAGCCGGGCGGCACTTTCGACATCCAAGTGAGCATCTACACCATTTCCGGAAAACTCGTTAAAACCCTGTACGACACGCAGTTCATGGATGGAAACCGCTGTCGTGCCATCTCGTGGGACGGTTTAGACGATTTCGGCGACAAATTGGCGAAAGGCACCTACCTTTACCGCGTCCGCGTCAAGAACCAAGACGGGAAAACGGCCGAGGCCATCGAAAAATTAGTGATTCTATAAAGATCGAGCCAAAAATTAAAATTCTGGATATCAATATTTTACATTTCCATATCCGAAAAAAGAAAAAAAAATTCAGTTCGGATATAATAATAACGGCAAAAGGCCGTTAAAGCTAAGTTTTTTTGTACGAAATAAAAAAGAAGAAAATAATAAGGAATGAAAAAAGTAGTATCTATTTTAACCGCCATCCTGATCCTGACGCAAGTGCAGGTCTTTGCACAAAATGACGAAGGTCACAATCCTCTCGGACAAACGCTCAACGCCATCACCACGGCCGTGCCGTTCCTCTCCATCGCCCCCGACTCCCGTGCGGGCGCCATGGGTGACATCGGCTGCGCCACTTCCGCTGACGGCAACTCCCAAAGCTACAACCCCGCCAAATACGCGTTCTGCGACAACCAGTTCGGCTTCACGGTCTCCTACAGCCCGTGGCTGCGCCATTTGGTCAACGACATCAACTTAGCCTACCTGGCCGGTTACTGGCGCATTTCGGACATGGACGCCATCGGGGCCTCCCTGCGCTATTTTTCTTTAGGAAGCATTGATTTCATGGACGAGTACGGTGAGTTCATCAGCAGCCAGAACCCCAATGAGTTCGCTATCGACTTCACCTATTCCCGCAAACTGATCGACGAACTGTCCATCGCCATCACCCCGCGCTTCATCTACTCCAACCTCACCGCCGGTCAATTCGTGAACGGCCAGGAAACGAAAGCCGGTTTGGCCGGTGCCGCCGACCTCTCCCTGTTTTACGAACAGGATTTCGACGCCAAAGGATTGAACAACAGTACTTTGCGCGCCGGCTTGTGCATCTCCAACATGGGTAACAAGATGTCCTACTCTTCCGGAACGCTGCGTCGTGACTTCCTGCCCACCAACCTCAAATTAGGTATCGGTTACGAGATGGACTTCGACAGCTATAACAAACTGGCCATCAACGGCGAAATCAACAAACTGCTCGTCCCCACCAACCCCGTTTATCTGACGGACGAGGACGGTCGTATCGTCTATGACGATGCCGACAATCCCGTCATCGCATACGGAAAGAACCCCGACGTTTCCGTCCCGCAAGGCATGATCCAGTCTTTCTATGACGCTCCCGGCGGCTTCAAGGAGGAGATGCAGGAGGTGATGTGGGCACTTGGTGCGGAATACAGCTACCGCAACCTCTTCTTCGTGCGCCTCGGCTACTTCCATGAGAGCCAATACAAAGGCAACCGCCAGTTCCTCTCCGTCGGCGCCGGCATCAAATACAGCGTCTTCGGCATCGATGTCTCCTACCTCGTCGCCACCAAGCAGTACCACCCGCTGGCCAACACCCTGCGTTTCACCCTGAACTTCGACTTCGTCTCCGCCAACAAGAACGAAATCAAACAACAAGGCCGACTGAAATAATGGATTTCCGCGTAGGATTCGGATATGATTCCCATAGATTTGCCCCCGGCAGGCCACTGGTCATCGGGGGCATTGTCATTCCATACGAGCTGGGGCTTGCCGCGCATTCCGACGGCGACGTGCTGCTCCACGCCGTTTGCGACGCCCTCCTCGGCGCCGCCGGCCTCAAGGACATCGGCACCTATTTCCCCGACACCGACGACACTTGGAAAGGCGCCGACAGCACCGTCATTTTGGCGAAAGTGATGGAGCTGCTGACCGAACGGGAATGGCAGGTCAACAACCTGGACTGCACCCTCGTGCTGGAAAAACCCAAGATGAAGCCCTACATCGACGACATCACCCTCAAATTGTCGCAAATCCTGCATCTTTCGCCCGAAAACATCGCCGTGAAAGCCAAAACCAACGAGAAAATGGGCTTCACCGGCGCTGGCGAAGGCATCGCCGCCGTGGCCGCCGTGACGCTGCGGAAACAATGTTGAAAAAATCGTGAGGCCAATAGCAAAAAGCCTACAGCTAATAGCCAAAAAAAATGTATTTTTGCCCGTTTATAAACGAGTAAAAAATGAGACGTTTCGTTCTTTCTACCTTATTGGCTATCAGTGTTTTATTCTTGATTGCGCAACCCAAGCCCGTCAAGAACGTGATATTGATGATTCCGGACGGCACCTCCACGAGCCTCCTCTCCGCCGCCCGCTGGTACCAGACTTATCTGGATTCCACAAACACCACGCTGAATATTGACCCGTACCTCTGCGGGTTGGTCCGCACCCACTCTTCGGACGCTCCCATCGGCGACTCCGCCCCCACCACCTCCTGCTATGTGTCGGGAACGCCCTCCCAGACCGGCTTTGTGTCCACCTACCCGGTAGCCACCGACCACGATTTGGTGCCCGTGGACGCAACCCGCGCCTACCAGCCGTTGGCCACCGTGCTGGAAGCCGCCAAGATCCTGCAGCACAAATCGACCGGCCTCGTGTTCACCTGCGAGTTCCCGCACGCCACCCCCGCCGACTGCTCCGCACACTCCTACAAACGCGGCCGCTACAGCGTCATCGCCCCGCAAATGGTGCACAACCACCTGGACGTCGTCATGGGCGGCGGTGTCAAATACCTGAAAGAATCGTATCAGAACGATCTCAAAAATGCCGGATACAATGTCTATTTAGATGATATCCAAAGCTTCAGAAACTGCTCTAAAGCTCCCGTGTGGGCATTGTTCGGGGAGACCTCCATGCCTTACTGGCTGGAAGCCGACAAACAGCAGACCCCCTCGCTGGCCGAGATGACCCGCAAGGCGATCGACCTGCTCTCCAAGAATGAAAACGGCTTCTTCCTGATGGTGGAAGGCAGCAAGGTCGATTGGGCCGCGCACGACAACGACGCCAAGAACGCCCTGATCGAGTTCATCGAATTCGACAAGGCATGCGGCGAAGCCCTCCGCTTTGCCGAAAAAGACGGCCAAACCGTCGTCGTCATCCTGCCCGACCACGGCACCGGCGCCGTCACCATCGGCAACATCAAAGCCTGCAACGACGGCTACGACAAACTGTCGCTGCAACAGCTCATGAGCCCCATCGACAATTACCAGCTCTCGAACTGGTCCATGGGCGAAAAACTGAAAAAGGCCGACACCACAGAGTGGGCCCAACTCTTTGAAACCTACTTCGGCTTCACCCCGCAACCGGCCGAGCTCAACTTCCTGACCACCGCCTCCGACTACAGCAACTCCACCATACCCTACGAGCAGCGAAAGAACAACCTGTCCATGTGCAAGATGCTCAGCCAAATCCTCTACAGCCGCACCTACTTCGGCTTCACCACCTTCGGACACACCATCGAGAATGTCTTCCTCGCCATGTATCATCCACAAAACGATGTTCTCAGAGGCGTTCCGACCAACATCGACATTTTCAACTACCTCTGCCGGCAAATGGGACTGACCGACAAGATGTCCGAGCTGACGTCCGACATCTACGCCGACCACCACCAAGTTTTCGAAGGTTTCGAGGTGAAAATCGACAGTGTGGACAAATACAACCGCAAACTCACAGTCAAAAACAAACGGAACGTATTGACAGCCAACAGCTTCGACAACTACGTCATCGTCAACAACCGCAGAGTGGACCTCAACTCCGTGATTGTCTATGTGGACAAAACCAACACCTTCTACCTTCCCAAGGAGTTGAGACTGCACATGGAATTAAAATAATTTATTCGGAAATAAAATTTTTTCAAGACAACATCGTTACAACCTTTCACGAAAAAAAAAGAGAAAAAAATGGAAACCACGAGTTCAATGAATCAAACAACGCAATCCCAAAGATCCAACCAGGACAATCCCTTGAAGAAATGGGTCATCATTTTGGGGGCTTTGGCAGGATTGTTCCTCTGCAGCACACTCTACCTTGCGTTCTTCGCCAAACCGACGACCAACAGGGTTTACAAAGAGGTGGAAAACAAGAATTTTGAACTTCAAAGCGAACTGGACTCCTTATTGGCGGAGCACAACCGCATCAAAGAGCAATACGGCGAGCTCTCCGACCAACTGAGCGAGAAGGACAGCATCATCATGGCCAACGCCGCCGAAATCGAGAAGATGATCAACTCCCAGGCCGACTACAACCGCATCAAGAAACAGCTGGCGCGGCTGCAGAACATCTCGCAGGAGTACGTGAAAGAGATGGACAAACTCTATCAGGAAAACAAAGCCCTGAAGGAGGAGAACCAGCAAGTGCGCGCCGACCTGGAGCAGGAACGCGAAGTGACGCGCACCATGCAGAAATCCAACGAGGATCTGACTCAGAAAATCAGCAACGCCGCCACATTCAAGGCTTATAACCTCAAGAGCGGCGGTTATCTGGTGCGGAACAAAGGCTCGGAAGAACCCACCGAAAAGGCCAACAAGGTGAAACGCATCAAAACGACCCTGATGCTGGGCGAAAACTCACTGATCGAGCCCGGCCCGGTGAACATCTACTGCCGCATCGCCATCCCCGAGACCGGCAAAGTCCTCACCATGGGCTCCGGCGACACCTACTCGTTCGTGCACAACGGCCAGAGACTGCAATACTCCTGCAAAACGGTGGTGAACTACAACAACAAGGCAGAAAACATCACGATGGACTGGGATCTGATGTCTGACGACAAAGCCATCAAAGGACAATACAGCGTCCAACTCTACACGGACGACCAGTTCCTCGGAGAGTGCTATTTCACACTCAAATAATTCATAATTCCTAAATCCACAAATCGTTATGGTTAGTCGGCACTTTTTGCGAATCAAAACAATGCAGGCGCTGTATGCCTACAACGCCAACCCGAAGGCGGAGCCGCGCACCTATGAGGCGGACCTTATCAAAGCAATCAAAGGCACCTACGAACTGTTTCTGTGGCTGTTCGCCCTGCTGCCGGAAATCGCCTTCTACCGCATGAAAAAGCTGGAGAGCCTCAAGGAAAAATACAATCCCACGCACGAGGATTTGAATCCGAACACCCGATTTGTGGACAACCGCGTGATCCGTCAGATCGAAGAGAACAAGATCCTGAAACAACTGTGGCCCAAATACCACATCCTCTGGGAAGACGAGAAAGACCTGATTGCCAAATTGTTCCATGAGATAGAACTGCTGCCCGAATACGAAGCGTATATGGCTTCCACCCAGAACAACTATTTCGAAGACAAAAAAATCGTCCTGGCCATCATTGAAAAAGTGTTTGCCAACAACGACTTGCTGCACTGGTATTTGGGTGAAAAGAACACGCACTGGATCGATGACTACGAGGAGGCGATGCTGATGTTCTACCAAAACGTGAAGGAGTTCAAGGAGACCAAAGGCGACGAATGCCGGATCGACTCGCTGTTCAAAGGCGAAGAAGACGAGAAATTCTGCCGCGAGTTGTTCCGCAAAACCCTTGATCACGCATCGGAATACACCCAGATGATCGAAGGCAAACTGCAGAACTGGGAACGCGAACGCGTCATCCAAATGGACCTCCTGCTCATGCAAATGGCCCTCTGCGAATTGTTGGAATTCCCGTCCATCCCCATCAAAGTCACCCTGAACGAGTATATCGAAATCGCCAAATGGTACAGCTCCGACAAGAGCAAAGTGTTCATCAACGGCATTCTCGACCGGTTGATTGTCGATTTGCACGACAGCGGACAGTTGGTGAAGACTGGACGCGGCTTGTATCAAGGTCGGGAAAACGAGACGACGGAAAACGAGGAGAATAAGAAATAAACAGACAAGAAGATGAAAAGAATCCCGATATTGTTGCTCATAGCCCTGTTTGTCCTGGGTGGCTGCCACCGGAAAGCGGCAAAAGAGGGCGAGTTCACCGTGAACGATGTCCATATCCCGCAGACAGCGAACGGCCTGTCGGACAAGGAGGCGAAGAACATGCCCGTCATCACCTTCGACCAAACGACCTACGACTTCGGCGAAGTGATTGAAGGCGAACGGCTCACCTACGCTTTCAAGTTCAAGAACACCGGCAAGTCGAACCTGATCATCTACTCGTCGGAGGCCACCTGCGGCTGCACCACCTCGCAGCCCCCGAAGGCTCCCGTGCGCCCGGGCGAAAGCGGCGAAATCACCGTCACCTTCGACTCCAAAGGACAGAAAGGCAAGGTGCAGAAACGCATCCTCGTGGGTGCCAACACCTATCCTGCTGAAACCATCCTCACCATCACCGCAAATGTCACATCAAACAAATAATTAATAATCAAAAACTTATGATTATGTTGAACACAATCTTACCCTTGCTCCAAGCAGAATCCGCGACACCCGCAAAAGGAATGGGCGGCGGCTCCTCCATGCTCATTTTCCTCCTGCTGATGATCCTGATTTTCTACTTTTTCATGATCCGTCCGCAACAGAGAAGACAGAAAAAGCTTGAGGAAGCCCGCAACAGCCTTCAAAAAGGCGACAAGGTGGTCACCATCGGCGGCATCCACGGCAAAATCGTCGATGTGAAAGACCGCACCTTCACCATCGAAATTGCCCACGACGTGCGCATCGACGTTGACAAGGCTGCCATTTCCTTCAACGAAGCCGACTTGAACAACAAGAAGTCCGAAGCCCCGAAGGAAGAAAAAACCGAGGAGAACGCATAAATCATGGTAGAGAACAAGTCCCGAATACCGGTGAAACTCCCATCACTGGCATTTATTGTATGCCTGCTGATTTCCATCGCCTGCTGGCTCTTAGTCACCCTGTCGAAAGACTACAAGATGACTTACGAGTTCAAGCTCGTGTGCGATAACCTGCCCGAAGGCCGCAAGTCGGTTACCGCTTCCGACACCGTCCTCACACTGACATTCAACCAAAAAGGACTTCGGTATTTGTCCAAACCTTTCTCCGAAAACGAGAAAGTGGTGACGATCTCCATCAGCGACCTGATCAAACCGAAGCACAAAGTGACGGTTTACACTTTCACCAACAAGGAACTGTGCGACTACCTGTCCACCCACAACTTCGGTCCTGAATTGGAAGCGGTGTCAGCTCCCGAAGTCATCACCTTCTATTTGCGCTAAAATGCTGAAAATCGGTCTCACCGGCGGCATCGGGACGGGGAAAACCTACCTGTCCACCCATTTCCGGGACATGGGCATCCCGGTGTATTATGCCGACGACGAGGCGAAAAAGCTCTACCGGAAGCCCGAGTTCTTAGAGGAAATGCGCAAACAATTCCCTCAACAAAACCTTTGGTTTCCCGATGGGACGCTGAATATGTCACAAATGGCTCAATCGTTTGAAAATGAAGACTTTCTGAAACGATTGAGCCATTTCGTGCACCCATACGTGATGCGCGATTTCGAGCGCTGGGCCGATGAACAGCAGACCCATGCCGTCATCATGGAGTCGGCCATCATTTTCGAATACAACCTGGTTCCCTACTTTGACAAAATCATCGTGGCCGATGCCCCGGAATTCCTTAGGATCAAGCGGATTCAACAACGCAACCCGCATCTATCGGAATCGGACATCCGCCAACGCATGGCACGCCAGATGCCGCAAGAGGAAAAGTGCCGCCGCGCTGATTTGGTGGTCTGCACCGGAGAAACGTATGCGGAAGGCAGGGGCGAATAATGATTCATCCCTACAAATGAACCCTAAATAACGATTTGTATTCGGGGCCGTCTTTGTGGAGGAAACTCTGATAGAGGACCAATGTATCAATGTTTATTTCCTGAGAAAACGATTTTGGGACAGCTTCGATGCTTTCCCAAAATTTGTGTTTGTCGTGCAGTTTTTTGACACGGCCTAATGTGATATGCGGCACGAAATTGCCGTAGTTGGGTTCAAACCCCATCGTCTGCAACTTCGGCTCCAAATCTTCGAAGAACTTCTTGAAGGGCTCGAAATGCTCGAATCCCAACCAAATCACCTCAGGATGATAGTGACTTCCGAACACGCCGATTTTGTTGACTGTCAACGTGATAGGATCGTTTTGCGCAGCGATCTCCGTTAATGCCGTCTTTATGTCCGGCACACGTTGCGGCGGGGTCGCGCCCAAGAACCGCAATGTCAAGTGGCGCACGTCGTCCTTCACCCACACGATGTCGTCGTGGCGCAGTCGGAAACGCAAATCGGCGGAGATCTTTTGGATTTCCGCCGACAAGCTGATTATGGGTGTGGCGACGAACAACCGTTTCATTCGCCTTTCGTATTCTGGTTGTGGAAACGCAACAACTTGTTGTAGAGGTGTCTGCGCTCGGGTCCGATGACATTGTGGTCATGGACGGTATAGACAAAATACTCCAACTCGATGTCGTCGCTGACGGCTTGACGGAGCAGCTCCAAGGTATGTTGTTGAACCACCGTGTGGTCCTGCGCGCCGTGCATCACCAACAGCGGACATTTCACGTTTTTGATTTTCGGGATGATGTTGGCATTCTCGTAACCCGACGGGTTCTCTTGCGGGGTGTCCATGTAGCGCTCGCCGTACATCACCTCGTACCACTCCCAGTTGACCACCGGACCGCCACAAGAAGCCGCCTTGAAAGTTTCGGGGTGCGCAGTAATCAACGACAACACCATGAAACCGCCGTAGCTCCAGCCATCCAGACCAATACGGTCGGCATCCACGTAAGGCAGTGATTTCAAGTACTCCACGCCGCACATCTGGTCTTCCACCTCGCGCACGCCAAGATTGCGGTGGATGCACTTTTCAAATTCCGCGCCACGGTTCTGCGTGCCACGGTTGTCGAGCGTAAAGACAATGTAGCCCTGCTGCGCCATGAATTCGAGGAAAAGGCCGCCTGAGAGGTACTGGTTGGTCACCAACTGCGAGTGCGGACCGCCGTAAACGTACAGGAACACAGGGTATTTCTTGCTTTTGTCCATGTTCGGGGGCGTGATCATGCGGCACCAGAGGGAGTCGCCCTCCTTGTTCACGATGGGGAAGATTTTCGTGTCGCCGAGCTGCATCACACCGAACGGGCTCTTCGCAGTGAGCAGCGTCTTGACGGTTTTGCCGTTGTTATCCACCAACGAAATCACGCGCGGGGTGGTCGGATTGCTGAAGTAATCGATGAAATAAGCTTTCGATTCACTGAAGACAGGACGGTGCACACCGTCGGCGTGGGCCAGGCAGGTGAGGGTGCCCTTGTCGATATTGACCTTGCAAACGTATTGATTCACAGGTTTTTCCAACGAAGCCGTGAAGTAGATGTTCTTCTCGTCCTTGTCCATGCCATAGTACTCGCTGATGTCGAATTTGCCGTTCACGACCTTCTTCACCAACTTGCCGTCAGCCGTATAGAGGAAAAGCTGTTTCCAGCCGTCGCGATCGCTGAACCAGAGGAAATTACCGTTTTTCATGAAAATCATGCGGCGGGTGGGCTCCGTGTAGCGGTTGTCGCGCTCCTCGATGAGAGTGGCCAATTTCTTGCCGCTTTGCAGGTCGTATCGAATCAGCTTGGAGTGGTTCTGCTCGCGGTTGAGGTGCGAAATGTAGATGTATTTTTCGTCGGGGGAGAAAGTGACGTTGGTCAGGAACTCGCCGTCAGCTTTGTCGGTTTGGATATAATGGTAAACAGGAGCGCCTTTCTCAGCGGATTTGGCCACATCGAAGATGCCGAGGGTCACCACGTGGGAGGTGCGGCCGGCCATCGGGTACTTGATGTTCTCGACCGTTGCGATGGGCGTGCCGGTGTTCACGAGCGGGTAATCCTCCACCATGCTCTCGTCCATGCGGTAGAAGGCGATGAAGTTGCCGTTCGGGGAGATGTACTGGCCTTCGTCGATGCCCCACTCGCTGCGGTGCACCGACTCGCCGAAGACGATGTGCTCGCCTGTGTCGGGACAGAGCAGGATGGGCTTGTAGCCGTTCAGCGCGCTCTCCACAAACACACCTTTGTCGTTTTTGATAACGAACACCTTGTGTTTCACGTCCTGGTCAATTACATCGTCCCAATCGACCTTGTCGAACCCGTAGGATTCGGTTTCATTTCCTTTCAATAAAGCGAGAACTCTGTTGTCGCGGGGGAAATAGAGGGTGTTGGCGTCAATCCACTCGTAGCCGTAGGCGCTGGAGATTTCGTGCGCTTTCAAGGACACGGAAGTGACGAGCTCGGACTCCTTGCCGTTTTTGGCGTTGACGAGCATGATGTTCTGGTCGTCGTCGAGATAGGAATACTGGTCCGCGCCGGGACGCCAAGCGACACCGTAAATGTTGTCGATGGTGTAGCGTTTGGTGAAATCAATGGTCTGGCCGAAGACAGGAGCCAGCAACATCAGGCAAAGAATGCCGAATAAAAGGGTTGTTTTTTTCATTTTTTGACTATAACTATGACTTAGACTATAACTATTGACTTAGACTATGACGGGGTGGATGTGGTGGTGTCCGTTCGGGTCGGATTCTCGCTGACAGGGGTGTTTTGTTCCTTTTTCCGAGAAAAATTGAAGAATTTGGCTTTCTTCTTGTACACAAAAATGCTGTTGAGGACGTAGTTCATGAGACCGACAGGGATGGCCATCACGGTCAAGTTGAGGTAGTTGTTGCTGCTGCCAAGATACTCCAGCAGGCGGATTCCCCCGATATTGAGCAGATACGTGAAAAAGGTCACAGCCAAGAATCTGAGCAGCAGTTTGTTGTCTTTGTTCTTGAAGACCAACACGCCGTACGTCTTGAAATTGAACAAAATGCTGACGATGGTTGCCAGAAAATTGGAAACCACGTAGGCATGGTGGAGTTTGAACAGATGCTCGAAGATGAACAGGAAGACGTAATTGATGAACAACCCGAATGCCGTGTTCAGCATGGCAACCAACACGAACCGGATGAACTGAGGTTCAAAATAGCGGTGTAAAAAATCCTTTATCACTGTTCAACAATAAAGCGGCAAAAATAAAAAAATAAAGCATACGAGCGGTATAGAAAAAATACTATATTTGCACCCCTAAAATTATTGCAATGGAAGAGAGACAATTGCGCAGCCAATTTAAGATCAGAATCTCAGGCATTGAGCTCGGAAAACATTGTTTTTCAATAGATTGCAATAAAGAGTTCTTTGAACTGGCAGGTATCGAACAATTGCTGGACGGCCGTTTGGTTTTGCGGGTTGAAATGGAAAAATCTGAGAAAATGGTCGATTTCCAGTGCCACTTCGAAGGGGATGTGGTGGCCGAATGCGACCGCTGTCTCGCCCCCGTGACCCTGCCGATGAACTTCGATGAAAGACTGATCGTGAAGTTGGTGGCCGAGAACTACCACTCCGAGGAGGAGCAGGAGGACGACATCTGGATGATGGACGAGAACACCTACGAGATCGATCTCTTTCACTTCGTGTATGAGTCCATCGTGCTCGCGCTGCCCATCCGCATCGTGCATGAGGATGACGCCGACGGCAACCCCACCTGCGACCCGGAGGTGATGCGCCGGCTCGATGAGATGAATGCCGAAAACACTGAAAAAGAGCAGGATACGGACCCCCGCTGGGACGCCCTGAAAAACATAAAACTGGATTAATAACAATAAAAAAATAAAAAGATATGCCACATCCGAAAAGAAGACACTCTGCTATCAGAAGAGATAAGAGAAGAGCCAACGATTTCATCACCGCTCCCCAGCTGACCACGTGCAGCCACTGCGGCGCCCCGATCCTCACCCACCGCGTATGCCCTGAGTGCGGTTACTACAGAGGCAAACAAGCCATCGAAATCGGTAACACGGCTGAGTAAGCGTCCTTCCGGCGCTTCTGATTAACGAACAGATGACATGAGCGATTGTGTCATCTTTTTGAGTTTATAGCATTATGGAAATCGTTTTCGCCACTCACAACTTGCATAAAACCGAAGAGGTGCGCGCCATCCTCGGACAAGAATACCATATCCTCAACCTGCCGGAATTAGGCTGCCCCGACATCCCGGAAACCGCCGACACGCTGAAAGGCAATGCGTTGCAAAAAGCGCAATATGTCGTGGACCACTACCACCGCAACTGCTTCGCCGACGACACCGGTCTGGAGGTCGAAGCCCTCGACAACCAGCCGGGCGTCTATTCCGCCCGCTATGCCGGCGAGGGATGCTCCTATCAGGACAACGTCCGCAAACTGCTGGCGGAGATGCGCGGGATGACCAACCGCAAGGCATGCTTCAAGACCGTGGTCGCCCTCATCCTCGACGGCAAACAGTACTTCTTCGAAGGCCGCGTGGACGGCATCATCCTGCCCGAACAGCGCGGCACCGACGGCTTCGGCTACGACCCCGTCTTCCTGCCCGACGGCCACAACAAGACCTTCGCGGAGATGGACGCCGCCACCAAGAACAGCATCAGCCACCGCGGCCGCGCCATACGACAACTCGCCACGTTCCTGTTGGAGCGCGGGAAGTGATTCTATTGCGGAAATTGATGCGGAAAAGCGGAAATATGCGGAAAAATGATGCGATAAAATGATGCGATAAAGCGGAAATATTCTAATCACTAATCCCTATTCCCTACTCCCTGTTCCCTGCTCCCTGCTCACTAAAACATCATTAATCACCAACGGGAAGTACTTGTGCTCCAGCTGGTGGATTTTCGTCTCGACCGTCTCCAACGTGTCGTCGGGTTCGGCATGGAAGGCAAACTGGTTGATGATCTTGCCTGTATCGACCCCTTCATCGACAAAATGGATGGTGATGCCGAAGACTTTCACGCCATAGTTATAGGCGTCGGCGATGCCGTGCGCGCCCGGGAAAGAGGGCAGCAACGCGGGATGGAGGTTGATGATGCGCATCGGATAGGCTTCCAACAACGTCTTGCCGATGATGCGCATGTAACCGGCCAGCACGATGTAATCGACTTTGCGGCGCTGGAGTTCCGCCAAAACGGCCTGCTCGTAGGCAGCCTTGCCCGCATAGTCCTTCGCACAAAAAGTGAACGCGTCAATGCCGGCGGCACTGGCGCGTTCCACTGCTTTGCTTGAAGGATTGTCGGACACCAACAGTGCAATTTCGGCTTTCAGCGTTTGCTGTTTCACGGCCTCGATAATGGCCTGGAAATTGGAGCCGAAACCGCTGGCGAATACGGCAATCTTCTTCATAATGAATTAGTTACCTTTAGGACACTTGTTGCCTTCTTTCGGGCAACCTTCGCCTTTTTGGCAACCAGGCTTTTCGCCTTTGCAGCAAGGCTTGCCTTCACCCTTTTTGCAACCGCCGCAGCAGCCCATCTCGTCAAAAGCAGCCTTTCTGTCATCGAGGGAGAGCTTGTCCCAGTTGAGCATGGCAGCCTCAAATTTGGCTTTCTTCTCTTCCTGGGCTTTCTTCATAGCCTGCATCTCGTCGTATTTGGCTTTGCGCTGGTCGAGCAACTCGGCTTTGCGCTCGTCAGTGAGGTTTTCCCAGTTCTGCCAATCTTCGGCGGCCTTTTTACATGCCTCCATCTCGGCTTTCTGCTCCTCGGTCATCTCCTTGCAGCAAGGAGTTTCCTCGGCTTGGACCTCAGTGGCTTCAGCATTTTGTTCGGCGGGCTTGTTGTTCGTGCAAGCGGTGAACATCAGACAGCATGCAGCTGCCAACATGATAAAGAGTTTCTTCATTTTTTCAGTTTTAATTTGAATGAATAATTAAAAAATCGCGGCAAAGATAATGTTTTTTCAAAGTGGCAAAGTGTTTATTTTTCTTAAAAAAACGACACTCCCAACAAAACCTTTCGACACGGAATCCGCCCTCCTCTCAATGCCGTCAACGAATCTTCACCCGACGCAAATCCAGCATATTCACCGGATTTGAGCCCATTCCTTCGACGTTTTTCTGCACGAAACGCGCCACCTTGTCATAATACAAAACCACAAACGGGGCGTCCTCCACCAACATGGCATCCATCTGGACGTAGTATTCGGTGCGCAGGGAATCATCCGTGCAACGCTGCGATTTTTCGTATAGTTGGTCGAATTTCGGGTTCACATAATGCGTATAGTTGGACCCGTTGGGCTGCAGGTTTTTGGAGTAGAACAGCGACATCTGGTTCTCGGCGTCGGGATAGTCGCAGATCCACGAGCCGCGGAAGAACGGCAGTTGGTAGCTGCGCATCATCTCCCGCTGCTGTGCCGGCTGCGCGATATCCAGCTTCAGCGTGATGCCGATCTGCTCCAACTCATGCTGAATGTACTGGCACAAGTCGGCATACTGCGCCGACACGGTGAGCGTGACTGGCGGAAGTCCTTTCCCGTTCGGGTAGCCCGCCTCTGCCAACAACTGCAAGGCTTTCTTGGGGTTGTAGTCGTAGCCCCCCGTCCGCTCCGGACCGTAAGAAGGCATACCTCTCGGCACAAAGCCGCCGTCGCCCGCATAACCCATGTTGTTGCGCAAGTATTTCATCATCTTGTCGCGGTCGAAACCATAGTTTATTGCCTGACGAATCCGCTTGTCCATCAGCGGATTACGTTTGTCCGACGGTTTCAGGTTGAAGCCCAAATACTCCGTGTTGAGATAAGGCCCCGTAATCAGTTTGATTTTGTCCGCATACTCAGGATTCAACTGCCCGTCCTTGGTGAGCAGAGCATCCTTATAGCTCGGGTCAACGCCCGACATGAAATCGAGCGATCCTTTCATAAACTCCATGAACACAGACTGTTTATCGACGATAAACGAGACGGCAACCGCGTCGATATAGGGCAGTCGGTTGCCGGCGGAGTCAGTTTCGAAGTAATTCGGGTTCTTGCGCATCACCAACTTCACCCCTTCTTCCCACAGTTGCATCTGGAACGGCCCCGTGCCCACAGGGTACTTACGAAAATCCTTGCCGTAACGCTCCACCGCCTCGTGCGGCACCACCGAACAGTATTTCATCGTCAGGATACCGAGGAACGGCGGAAACGGCTCCGTAAGTTCAATTTGTAAAACAGTGTCGTTCAAAGCCTTAAATGCCGGAACGCCGTTTTTGTCGCGTTTCACCTTCTGGAAAATCCACGCCCCCGGCGAAGCCACCTCGGGATCGAGAATGCGACCCAGACTATAGACAAAATCGGCGGCGGTGACATAGCGCGGACCGTCAAACGGGAAAAAGTCCGTCTGGTGGAACTGCACATCATCGCGAAGCACGAACGTGTAGGTTTTCCCGTCTTCGGAAATCGTCCAACTTTTCGCGATGGCCGGGACCACCCGCAGCTGGTCGTCCATATCGACCAACCCGTTATAGAGCTGGTTGCAAGGCCAGATGGTGGATTGTCCGGACGAGAAAGCCGGGTCAAGGCTCAGAATGCCGGACGACTCGTTATAGTGGAAAATCTGCTTGTCGGGATGGTCGAACCTCGTTTTGCATGAAGCGAGCAGAAGGGCGACAACCAGCAGGATGGATATTTTTTGAGCGATGAGTTTCATGTTACGACAGCGCCTGGTTGACTTTCTTGGAGGACTCCAACAGGGAATTGTACTCTTCTGGAGTGATATCGATGTAGAAATAGTAAATCGGGTTCACCGGCTGTCCGTTTTTGATCACCTCGTAATGCAAATGCGAGCCCGAGGACATACCCGTAGAGCCCACATACCCAATCAGTTGGCCTCGTTTTACCTTTTGTCCGGGCCTCACGGCGGCTTTCGACATGTGCGCGTAGAGCGTCTGGTAGGAATAGCCGTGGTTGAGCAGAATGCAGATGCCATAGCCGGATCCCGGATTCTCGCGGGAAACGGTTCCGTCGGCGGTGGCGTAGATGGGCGTTCCTTTCGGGGCGGCGATGTCGATACCCGTATGATTGCGCAACGTCTTGAGGACCGGATGATAGCGTTTCCCGAAACCGGAAGTGATGGTGTACATGTTCTTCAGCGGACGGATGGCGGGGATGGCCGCCAGCATTTCCGCCTTGGAATTGGCGATCCGCTCCAGCGTGTCCAACGACCGGGTCTGCACCGCCATCCTGACCGTCAGTTGGTCGGCCTTTTTGTTGGCGGCCTTCAACAGCGTGTTGGCTTCCGAACGGGAGAGGCTGTCGAAACGCGTGTCCTCCACCAACAACGGGTAACGCTCACTCGCGGGCACCGGATCCGCCTCGAAGACATTGCGGTAGATGTTGTCGTCGCGGTCCTCAATGTCCGCCAGCACCTCCGACAGCACGTCAAGGCGGGCGGTAAGGTAATCCACCTCCTCCTTCAGCTCGTTGTTTTCCCGTTCGAGGATCTTCACCTTCGGGGAATCAATCACGTAGAAGGCAATCCAGACGAACACCAACGCGAAAGCCACGCCGCTGGCGAACACCCACACAAGCCGTTTGAAAAGGTGTTTGAAGCTGACCTTGACCTTCTCGTAGGTAAGGGTCTTGGGATTGAAATGATAGAACGATTTGGGCATCTCACTAATTGCAGCCGATACAAATTTGGTCTCCCTGCCCGTAGCTGTTGATGCTACCGCTGTTCCGTTTGATGAGAATCTTCAACTGGATGCCGTAACGCTGGGCGATATACCGATAGGTGTCGCCTTGTTGAAGGGTATGGTACGGCACCGAGGACTTCGTGCTCTTCATTTCGAGATAAATCACCTCGTCCTCAATGGGTTCCGAACCGTCATACACATCGTTGTAAAGGCGCAGATTCTTCTCTGTCATCTGCAGGGAAGCGGCCAGTTTCTGATAGGTGTCGCCGGCACGTGCCAAGATGAACTTGGTCTTGTTGTTCTCATAGACGGGACGGCTCGTATAAGGATAATACGCTGATTTGTAAGGTACTGAATACGGATCCAACACGAAGACGTTCAAACCGTTCACCTTTTCAGGCTGTTTGGAGTTCTGGTCTTCCGCTTGTTGTGAAGGTTGAGAAGACTGGGAAGGTTGTGCGGGTTGGCTTGGTTGCGCCACAGTCGTCTGTTTCGGTTTCTCATTCTTCTCCACAATCACCTGTATTCCGTTCACCTCCATCGTATCTGGTTTGTTTGAAGCCTGTTTCGGTTTTTCCGGCTGGGCCGGTGCGGGCTGGGCGGGTTCTGTTTTTTTCACCTCCGCGGGCTTGGTGACGGGATTTGACGCGGGCGTTACGGGCTTGTTTTGCGCCACTGCGGGCTGCTGCGGCATTTCCGCGCGTTCGGGCTGCGGCTTCTGCACCGCCTTAAGAGCCGTGGTGTCGCCCAACTTCTGCGCCACCTTCCGGTCGTAGTGCATCAGATAGTATTTCTCGATGATGGAAACCAGCGTGTCGGCATATTTCGGGTTGCCCGAAAAACCGGCTTCCAGAAGGCCGTTCGCCCATGACCGATAGTCCGTTATGGGATAGTAGAACAACTTCACGTAACGGCTGCGGGTCGAGAGGAAAAGCGAGTGGTCGCGGTAGGAATCGGCATCCGTGGCGTATTTCCGGTAGCAATTCTCGTGATTCTTGTCGGCGGGGCGGAAATAGGTCTCCCCCGTCCACTCCTGCGTGTGGCACATGATGGCGAAGTGGTTGTGGCACTCGCGCACCAGGTCGTTGGTGCCCGCCTGCGAGGCATAGATGGCCTGCGCCAACGTGATGCTGGCCGGCACACCGTAAAGTTCCATCTCCTGCATCGCAAGTCCTTTGTATTCATCTATGTAGTCATAGATTTTGTCTTCCATCGTATATTGTGCAGACACGACGGTCATCAGGCATAAACCTGCCAAAAAACATGCTATTCTTTTCATTGTTTCAAGTATTTATCTTCTCAATAATATCTGGTCTCCGGGGTGAATAACGGAATTTTCTTCCAACATATTGTATTTCAAAATGTAACGGAGTTGCACGCCGTAACGCTGGGAGATATAGCGGAGCGTTTCGCCTGCCTGCACCGTGTGTATGCGCATGGCGCTCCCGCGAGCCTTGGCCTCCACATATACAATCTCGTTCTCCACAGGCTCGTCATCAGGACCCGCATCGTTGAACTTCCGCAAATTGTCAACCATCACCTGTATATCCTGCGCGATCTTCGCGTACGTGTCCCCCTTCTCCGCTATCACGAAATAGGTGTTGTTGTTTTTGAACACCTTCCGGTAGGTGAAGGGGCTCTCGTCGGTCGGGTAATCGCTGCCGACTGCGGTGAACACCTTCTTGCCGTGCTTGTCCGTTGTCGGTTGCGAACCTGACTGCGCGGCGGGCGTGGTTTCCGCCACGGGCTTGGTCCCAAGCTCTGTAAGCGGACATTTTCCGTATGTTTGTTGGTAAATGGTGTCCAATGCTGCGATGTTGAACCGTTCGATGAGGCTGATCAGCCGGTCAGCATACTGCGGATTGGTGGCATAGCCGTCCTGCTTCAACGTTCTGGCCCACGCCTGATAGTCCATGATGTCCAACTGGAAAAGGTTCGCATAGCGTTTCCGGTTGGTCAGGAACAGCGAATGGTCGTTGTAGGACTCTTCCACCGAGGCATACTTGCGAAAACACTCCTGCAGTTCATCGTCGTCCACCAGAATCGTGTCGCCGTCCCACTCATGGCATTTGATGCCGAAATGGTTGTTGCCCTCCGTGGCCAGACGGCTTTTGCCGCAGGCGCTCTCGAAGATGCCCTGCGCCACCGTGATGCTGGCCGGAATCTTGTACTCGTGCATCTTCTTCACCGCCACATCGGCGTACTGCTCTATGTAATCCCGGATGTCCTGCTCGTTGTATTGCGCGAAAACAGCAACACCCCCCAGCAAACATCCCAACAAACATATTATTTTCTTCATATTCTCCGAATTCGTTATTTTTTCTTCTACCGAGCTCTTGCCCCTACCGGGGCTGCTCATGGAAATGGTCTTCTTTTTCTACCGAGCTCTTGCCCTTCCCTATTCCCTATTCCCTATTCCCTTGACCCTATTCCCTTGACCCTAATCCCTTGACCCTAATCCCTAATCCCTAACCCCTCAAAGACCAACTTCGTGTAAAACTGTTTAACATCCAATCCCTGGCTTTTCAGCTGTGCCGGGATGATGCTCAGCGCGGTCTGTCCGGGTATGGTGTTAACTTCCAGGAAATAAGGTTTTTTCGCCGCTTCGTCGAGGATGAAATCGACACGGACGATGCCTTTGCAGTCGAGTTGGCGGAAGACGGTTTCCGCATACCGGCGCACGAGCACCTGCATGTCGGGGGCGATGTCGGCGGGGGTGATCAGGCTGTGGCCGACGTCGGTGTATTTGGCGTCGTAGTCGTAGAACTCGTTATGGGCGACGATCTCGGTGATGCCGAGCATCTTCACGTCGCCATACGCGGCCGTGACGCCGCAGGCCAGTTCGCGACCGTGGATCATCTTCTCCACAATCAGCTGGTTGTCGTACTTCAGTGCCTCTTCGAACGCCGGCAGCAGTTCTTCGCGGTTGTGCACTTTCGTCACACCCACGCTGGATCCCGAGTTGCAGGATTTCACGAAGCAGGGGTAGCCGCAAACTTCCTCGACATGCTCCACGTCAACGGGGTCGCCGGCGTAGAAGTGCAGCGACGGGGCGATAGGGATTCCGAGTTGGGCCACGGCGAGGTTGCAGTAGAACTTGTTGAAGGTCAAGGCGGACGGGAAGCTGGTGCAGCCCACGTAGGGCATCTTGATCATCTCGAAATAGCTCTGCAGTTTGCCGTTCTCGCCCGGGGTGCCGTGGATGGCGATGAACGCGACGTCGAACACGATTTTCCGGCCGTCGATCGTCAACGAAAAGTCGTTCTTGTCGATTTGGAAAATCCGTCCGTCGGCCGCCCGGTAATGCCAGTCGCTGCCTTTGAAATGGATCAAATAGGGTTCGAACAGCGTCTTGTCCAGCTGTTGGAAAATGTTGTCGCCGGATCTCAAAGAGACCTCGTATTCGCCAGAATCACCGCCGGCTATAAGTGCTACTTTATACATTTTATTCAATATTATATACAAATGGCAAATATAGTGTTATTCCGTGTGGCAAACAGCGGAAAAAAAATGTTTTTTTAACAGCGGATTGTGTGTTATTCGGGGAGTTCCGCCGGGGCCGGCTCTTGTTGCGGAGCGGTTCCGGCTGCCACGTCCCGCGGCTGGGTGCCAACCACGCGGTACCCTCCGGTCTTCTTGCTGCCGGCGTATTCGATGAGGCCGTCGGCCTTGAGCTGGCCGAGGATGCGGGTCACGGTGGATTTCGGGTATTTTGTCTCAGTGACTATATCGCTTATATTGCAGTCCGCATGTTTGGAAATGTACTTCAAGATGTTTGATTGTTTCTTTTTTATTTTCGCACTGATATGCCGGGGCTTCTCCTTTGGAATGCCCTGGAGAGAATCATCTACGACACGGGAAGCCCTCTTTTTTTCAGGACTGTTGTTCATCACGCTGTTGTCAGAAACAGCTTCTTCGTTTTTTTTGTTTTGTAAATAATGCTCAATGTCCAGAATGGCCGCCGGAGCAATGGTGGAACCGAGAGGTAATGACACGGTGTTCCCTGTTTCATCCGTTCGAACAGTTACTTCTTTGTCGGTGAGGGATTGTACGTAAGGTAAAAAAACGGCGCAATTTTTGGATATTTTGACGTAGCCATGACTGTTTTTCAAGGTTTCGAAGAAAGACATCGCCCCGCGTCTCCTGTACTGATATCCGTCATTCGCGTGTATGTCCGTGTAGTTCTGGATTTGGATGAGGTAACAAAGGTTGCTTGCTTCTAAAACATATTGCTCGTTTTTTCTTAGGGCAATAACCTGACTCTTGCGTTTCAAAAGGGCAGCGTCTGTTTCCAAGAGTTTGAAGTTCAGTCTTAAATTGTTGGCCATCAATCCAATAAAACCCAAAAGACAGCTGTCTCGAAGGAGCAGGTTGAAAAAGAAAACGTTTTTTAATTTCGAAACATCTCCCTCGGGCATTCCCTGAGGCAAGCAGGATAGAACGATGTCAAGGGTAAGACAATATTCCAGCACGGTTACCAGCAACGCTTCAACAAAGGAAGCAATCGTATAATGCCAAAAAGTATGTTTCTTGTAGAAAAAAGGGTAGATTAACCAGTAATTAACTGCCATGGCCAGCACCAGGGCTATTGCAAGAGTCCATTCTATATTTTTTTCGCACGCAGGTCTGAGAAAACTGTTATGGACATAATACCAGCCGAACACAGTAAAAAAAAGTATCTGACCTGCTATCACCAAGAATTTTTTATTTTTTCGCATCGGCACTTTGGATTGAATTTTGCGGCAAAGATACGACTTTCTTCCGGAAAACAGCATTTATATTCTCAAAACGAGCTTGTGCCACATTGTTTTGAAGGAATAAACCAGTGTAAATGTTTCGTTATTGAATTGAGATTTTAAATTATTAATCATTCAGGTAAAAACGAATAAAACATTGGCTATCAATAACAAATCGAATTATTTTCAAATTTAAAATCTCATTTACAAAAAAAGTTCATCGAAGAAATGACGAACAAGAAGGGTTTACAGATTTTGTGAATGGAACAATGTTTATTTTTGCAAAAAAAGTTGCTTATGAATAGAATTATTTCCTGTTTGACAATTGCCTTGATGGCATGTGTGGTTATGAACTCGTGCGAAGACAAATCGTCGGTTGCCGAAACAGACTACTCTCATAACCGAGTGATTCCCTTAACATCCGACGCCAAAACAGCCTCGTATATGTTTATATACAACATCGGTCATCGTTACTCGGACTGTCAAGGAAACTGTGTCATGGTCTGTGGGAAAAAATACCACATTGATTGTATGGGTTTTGGGAACATTTGTGTAAGGGCGACAAGTGTCACTCTCAACCAATCCGGCACCGACGTCACCGCTACTACTGTTGACACGTTCGACCTGACCTCGGAGGATTTCTTCCTGATGCCGGACCGTTCGTTGAGCTACACGGACGAGAACAACAACCGCATCTTCCTGAACATCCCGGAGCAGCTCCTCTTTCGCGACAGCACAACGCAGCAGTTCACCTTCACGGGGTTGTTCTTCAGCGACGGACCGGTGTACAGTAACGATTAACCGATTTTTGACAACGAAACATATAAAATTAACATAAAAATCAAAAAAATGAAAAAGACATTTATTTTTATTACATTTACATTATTGGTCAACTGCTCGTTTGGACAGTTTAAAATTTTGTCCAACTATGCTGCAGAAATGACAAACGGTGCGCTTACCTTTAACACATCTCCCGAAGTGGTAATTGGAGCAAATGACAACCAAGGATTGTTTCAGACATATGTCTATTTTTTCCACTCTATTGCAAATTGGAATAAGATAAAAGCATATTCTATATCTTTGATTTCTGATTCCGCTCTTAAAACGAATATAACCCAAATACAAAATGCATCTGAAATTTTGGAGAACATCAACACTTATTCATATACTATGAAAGGTAATGAGGAAGAGGTTGGGTACGGAGTTTTGGCACAAGAGCTGGAAAATATCTTGCCTGCATTAGTGGATACAGCACATGGAGTCAAAGGGGTGAATTATATTGGTATAATCCCATTCCTAATAAGCGGTTTCCAAGAAAAGTCGAGGGCATTGAATGAATTACAAAATGAGGTTGAACAAATCAAGGCGGAAAATGATTGGTTAAGGGAGCAAGTAGAATTTTTATTGGACATACAGAACGGTGGGGATCAAACCTATAACACGAAATCATTGAAAAACAGAGAGAACAACACAGAAACCTTGCCGATTCTATACCAAAACAATCCAAACCCATTCTCACAAGAGACCAGAATACGTTATTATCTTCCTGAAGCAGGCAGTAACGCTGTTATTATCATTTATAATCTGCAGGGACAGGAATTGGTAAGCTATAATCTAACAAAAAAAGGGGAGCAAGAATGTGTTATCAATGGATCTGAACTAATGGCTGGCATGTATGTGTATGCTCTGATTGTGGACAACCAATTTGTGGACTCAAAAAGAATGATCCTCACAAAATAATGCTACTATGAAACGAGTTACAGTTATGTTTTCTTTGATAGTGTTTGGGGTCTGCGGCCTTGCTCAATCTCTTGCCGAAGACCCAGACGATCCTCATTGGACACAGACTTGGGGTGATGAATTTAATGGACCATCCTTAAACACATACTTATGGAGACCCACATATATTTGGGGGAGTTGTTCCGATCAATCCGCCCTAACGAGTGACGGATCCAACCATTTGTTTCAAGACGGTGCTATAAAACTAATGACCTATGAACAAAATGAGGACTGTTTTATGTGGGAGGGAGGGACGTCTCCTGTGGTCTATTCAAAACCATATACTTCTGGTCATATTGTCTCCTTGAGTGCTTTCAAATACGGATATTTTGAGATTCGAAGCAGGTTCCCTAGTAATCTACCCCACCTTGTTGTGGGAACAGCTTCTGGTTTACCTAATCCAGGGTTTAACCCTCATCCCGTGATTAAAACAGGGGAAGGATTTAGTCCCACTTTTTGGTTATTCCCTTGTTATAGCGATCCAACATCAGGATATGTGAAATACAGTGAAATAGATGTTTACGAAGTTCGTGGCAAAACAAATGAATATAGATGCAATATCCATTATTCGGATGCTGATCACTACACGCTGACAGAAAATGGTGGATATAATTCTTGGTGGCATTTTCACCAGTGGAACGAAACTGATTATTCTTTTACCATTAACGACGGGGATTTTCACACATACGCAATGAAATGGGATTCGCTTTCTATCCACTTCTACTACGACGGAAACCCTATATGTCATTATTACCACCCCGATCACCCCAATGACGTTATTGTTCCGGGCAACCTTCTGCCTATGAATATTATTGTTGCCAATTCGGCCTATTCAGGTAATTTTCAAGACACAATAAGCAGTAACACCATCCTACCATATGCTTATGACATAGATTATGTCCGAGTATCCAATCTTGTTTGTGACAATGGGACGGTTGTAATAGACATTCCTGATTTTCGACAATACTATTATGCGGTGAAAAAATCAATTTCAATGGGTTCGGCAACCGTGTTCCCAACAGATACCACCACTTATTTGCATGCCACCGATTTTATCGAAATGCGACCTGGTTTTGAGGTTTCGGGCACCTCTCAAGTCAAAATGCTCATTGACCAGACCTGCCCCAGCGTACACACATTCGATTATCCATAGTGTTTTTTCATAAAAAAAGTATTTTTGCAGCATAAAATAATAGATTATTCAATATTAAACAAAACAAGATGAAAAAGAGATTGTATTTTGCGATATTGGCGGTTGTGGCACTGCTTTTCGCCTGCAACCGCGAAAACGAACTCGTGGACACCGACGGCAACGTTTACGAAACGGTGCGTGTC
>JAEEGG010000652.1_pt1 | contig 104802 bp, 82 predicted proteins | sample 9134161 | NCBI WGS metagenome assembly JAEEGG01 (sample SAMN16246543, study PRJNA631951) | gut metagenome | biome: gut microbiome; feature: rumen; material: CR-attached | host: Bos | place: Iran: Karaj | collected 2018-10
ATAATTGCTTAGAAATAAGAATGACTGGTATTACAATGTCGTTACAATCTTCCATAAACGTAGTGTCATAGAGTCTTTATAACTTTGCAGGGGTTGCCTACTGCAATAGAGTTCGAAGGAATATCTTCGAAATCCACAAACTTCATATCTCCAATCTGTTCCATATTCTGCTGATTTTACGATGCAAAGGTAATATAAAATCGGCAACAAACCACAATTATTGCCGAAATTATGTCCTTATGAAAGAAAAATCTGATTATTTCTTTGGTTATGTGACTAAATTTAGTTACTTTTGTGTCGGTATGTTCAAAAAAATCCCTCTCTCTCCGCAAAACAAAAGAAGCCCAAGTCCAATGACTTGAGCTTCTTTCTTTTTCCCCCGTCGTCTCAGAACGGTCCATGCCCCATACATGACGTCGTTCCCATCGCGGTCAGTGCCGCCGTCAAGATGCTAATCACCATCTGAATAATCGTCTTCCACGTTTCCTTCTTCATTTTTGTTTATAGTTTAGTGTTTTTATAGATAATTACTTTTGTAACGAAGTTTATGGTCTACAGCCCTGCCTACAGTCATATTAACTATAAACTATAAACTGTAAACCATAAACATGAGAGACTACTCGCCTTCGTCATCCCCATTTCCGGCCTCGCCAGGCGTTACGCCACCATTGCTGCCAGGACCGCTGCCAGGCGTGCTACCGCCGTTCGTGGGCGATGCAGGACGGCTCTCAGCGGCTTCGCGCTTCAAGTCCTCAGCCCACATGAAGGTGGCCTTTGCCAACACGTCCTTGGAGTTCAGACCGGCATCGTCACCCTGATCGGGCAGGAAACGGATGTGCAGACCATTGAACGAAGTCTTGGGGTTGAACTTGTCGATGCTCACGGCACCGCCCTTCTTGTTCTCTGCCATCAGGTAGAACGTGCCCAGACCCTCCAGCTTCACCTTCTTCGACTCCAGCAGCATCTCCACGATGCAAGCCTCTGCCTTGGTCAGCACGCCGCTGACGACATCCTCGGTGTACACGCTACCGTGCTCGGCAATGTGCTTGGCCAGCTTACGGGTGTTCAGCGTCTCGGTGTGGACGATACGACCGAAATACTTACCGAACGACACGTTCTGCTCGTTCGTGTTCTTGTAAACATCATAAATGATTTTCGACATAACTTAAATGATTTGGAATGTATGATTTAAGCCTTGTCCTTGAGTCGTTTTCCTTGGTCCTTAGAAGCTGCTCCGCCGATGCGAAATTCGCGACTTTCTCATCCGTTTTGCATCTTTGATGCAAAGGTACGAAAATTTTTTGAATTTACCAAATTTTGTGCCAGCAAATTCAGTTAAATTTATTTAAACTGATGAGCGCAGCCAAAATTCAGCGAAGCTAAAATAAATCACGACGCGCGGCGAATGGCAATTTTGCAGGGAGAGAGCCGCTACATCTCTCCATTTTATAGGTAAGCAGACTATCCGTGAGCACGTCATTCTTTCACATAGTATTTCTGGCACTCGTTTATGGTATACCGATCCCATTGTACCCGACTTTCTCACTTTCTCAGTTTCTCACTTATGACAAGAGCATTCTGCGGTTTTATTCAGCAAAACTTTTACTTATTATATATTATATATAATATATAATAAGTAATATAATATTAATTTTAACTTGTACCTATAATCACACTCTTTCCTCGCCATTCTGCTCATTTGACTTGCGGAAAACCTTGTCTTTCCCTTTTGGAAAACGTTCCTGTCATAAATGAGAAAGTGAGAAACTGAGAAACTTCAAATTAGCACTATAACAGGCAACGCTTTCTACCTATTTATTAAAATATGTGTTTTTTTTGAGATAATTAGCCGTTATCTCCCAAATTTTCGTTATCTTTGCAGGCTGAAATGATTGCTTGAACAGAGTAATGGCAGATGTGAAGATAATAATAGGATAAAGTTATGGCAGACGATACAAGGGAGATATTCATAAACCCGTACACCGACTTTGGCTTCAAGAAGTTGTTTGGAACGGAGATGAATAAGGATTTGCTCATCAGCTTTCTCAATGCCCTTTTCAATAACAGCGAGAGGGAGATAGAGGATGTTCAGTATCTGAACGGTGAGAATCTGGGCGATGGCTATGGCGACCGCCGTTCTGTGTTTGATGTCTATTGCCAGACCAAAGACGGTAGTCGCTTTATCGTGGAGATGCAGAAGGCTGAGCAGACTTATTTCAAGGACCGTAGCGTCTATTATGCCACTACGCCTATCCGCCAGCAGGCTCCAAAAGGAAAATGGGACTATCATCTGGAGGATGTCTATACTGTTGGTATTCTGAATTTCGAGTTTCCCAATAACGAATATCCTGCTGACAGCTATCGTCATGAGATAAAGCTGAAGGATGTCGAGGACAATCATGTTTTCTACGACAAGTTGACTTTCGTCTATTTGGAAATGCCTAAGTTCAACAAGACTGAGGACGAACTGGAAACGATGTTCGACAAGTGGATGTTCGTTTTACGTAACCTCTCTCGTTTGTTGAAACGCCCCAAAGCCCTGCAAGACCGTATATTCCAAAGATTATTTGATCAGGCAGAAATTGCGAAATATTCTGATGCAGAGCGCAGGTTATACGAGGCAAGCCAGAAGGAATACTGGGATTATACCAGCACACTGGAAACGGCAGAACGCAAAGGGATACAGTTAGGTATGTTCCATGAAAAAATAGACACCATTCATCGTTTGCAGTCTATGGGATTATCTGTTGAACAAATCGCTCAAGGTGCCGACATGGATGTTAAGGAAGTAAAGAAACTATTGCAATAGTCTTTTATGGCAAGGACTGACAGTCATTGCTAATTATTCATAATTTCCCGATAGTTTACACAACTATTGGGATTTTTTTTTGTACCTTTGCAGGCTGAAGTGCAAAGAACAATGACAACAGCAGAAGTTAAAATATCAGAGCTACCTGAAGAGGTGACAGCAGACGGACTGAAGATATATGGCCCTGCATCCTACGAGACGCAGGTAGCCATATTGAGTCAGTACCTTCATACCCTTAAAGGCAAGCACGACATAGCATCAGGCGAGAAGCGAGACGAGATACTTGAAGCGATACGAGATTTCATCGAATACAAGCGCCAGCAGGACAAAAAGAATCCAATGTGGAAAGATGTTAGTGATGAGGACGTATGGATGGCGGCAGAAAGTCCGTTGGAGAACGATCTATTTGCTGACTTCTTCAAGGTTCCGTTCCCTGCTCCTGAGAATCCAAAGTTTACCTTCATTGATTTGTTCGCAGGCATTGGCGGCTTCCGCATTGCCATGCAAGAACTTGGAGGCAAATGTGTTTATTCTTCAGAATTTGATGCACAGGCACAGCGCACCTATTTTGCAAACTACGGAGAAATGCCCTTTGGGGATATTACCAAAGAAGTAACCAAAAGTTACATTCCAGATGGATTTGATGTACTTTGCGGTGGTTTCCCTTGCCAGGCATTCTCTTTGGCAGGTAAGCGGCTGGGATTTGAGGATGAAACGAGAGGTACGCTTTTCTTTGAGATTGAAGAAATCCTTCGTCGTAAACAACCCAAGGCATTCTTCTTGGAGAATGTGAAGGGCCTGATGATTCATAAAGGCGGTAAGACTCTTGGAACAATTCTTGAGCACCTTGATAAAGTTGGCTATGACGTGGTTCCACCTCAAACTGTCAACGCAATGGACTTTGGCGTGCCCCAGCATAGAGAGCGTGTTTATATCATAGGATTCCGCAAAGACTTACATATTGACATCAACAAGTTCAAATATCCAGAGCCGCAGACAACTGGCGACAAACGCCCTCGCTTCCGTGACGTGATGGAGAAACATGAAGTGTCTGTAAAATATTATCTCTCTACCGTTTACGTTGAAACATTAATTCGCCATAAGGCTCGCCATGAAGCGGCAGGTCATGGATTTGGTTATAAAATTATAGACCTCGACGGAGTTGCAAATGCAATTGTTGTCGGTGGAATGGGTAGAGAGTGTAATCTCATTATTGACAAACGTCTAACAAACTTTACGCCTATTACAAACATTAAGGGTGAAGTGAATCGAGATGGCATCCGCAAGATGACCCCACGTGAATGGGCCAGATTGCAGGGCTTCCCTGAGAACTTTAAGATTGTTGTTGCTGATGCCTCTGCCTACAAGCAGTTTGGTAACAGTGTGGCGATACCAGCCATCAAGGCAACTGCAGAGAAGGAATTGGAATTGTTAGGACTTTTAAGTGCATAAGGACATGGCAGTATGGGAATTCAATAGAGGTGAGTGGACTGAGGCGTATGTTTTCCTACGTTTACTTGGTGACGGCAGGATTTATGGTGCTTCAGCTGAACTGGTGAAAGATGATTTGACATATATCGATATCATAAACATCATTCGTGATGAACCAGACAAGTGTATTATCTTTGAGAGATTTGTCAAAGACGAAGTTGCATATGTTCAGTCTATTAAAGGTGATCAAAAACTAAAAATCATAACAGCACCCGAATTAACGGAAAAAGCAACGTTCCTATATGAGCAAATTAAGAAGGTTACTACCGACAAAGGAAGAATAAGGGTGCCTGAAATACAAGGATATCTAGAGGAACTCAGTCTTGATTCTCCAAAAGCGAACTTGTCAAAAGGTGCTAAAGAAAAATATGGTTCAAAGACTGACATTATTGTAACAACAGAGGATTCTTTTGATCATGTCAGGACTACGGGAGGATTCTCTATAAAATCCCATATTGGTAAATCTCCTACACTATTCAATTGTTCGCAATCCTCAGGATTTGTATATAAGATAATTGGTTGTGATGTTGAGGGGATGAAACGGTTGAATTATAAAGATGGCTTCCTCGACATTATTTCTGCTATCAAGGAAGAGTACGCTCTAGAGTATATGGGATGTAGGAATGAAATATTTGAACAGAACATCCGTGTGGTGGATTCCCGCATGGATGAGATTCTGCAAAATGCCGTACTGATGCAGACTGGATATATTAAAGGCTTAGATTCTCGCCAAATGTCAGAAGTCTGCAAGGCTCTTGCTGTACTTAATCCTATTGGCGTTAGGAATCCCGAAGTGTTTTATGAAGCAAAACTAAAAGCATTCCTTTTTGCATCATTTGCCGGAATGACAGCATCAGAAGAATGGAGTGGAAGGAAGAAGCTTACAGGTGGGTACATAGATGTGGATCGTGATGGAGAATTGCTCTATTATCGTGCAATCTCCGATGATATTTTTGAAAATTATCTATTCAAACACACCTTTGTTGATCGCCCAGACAGAGGGTATAGGAAAGATCTTGCTGTAGCTGAGGCCAAAGCTGCCATTGATGAAAACAGAAGCCTCATGGACGAAGAGGTTTTTTGGATTGAACATAGTGAAAAGATAGACAAAAAGACCAAGGAAAAGAAAATAGTTAAGAATGACAAGAAAGGAGATTTTGGCTATGTCTATCAAGATGGTGACGATTTCTATATTGTGATTAATTTCCAAGTTAGGTTTAGATAATAAGATACTTATAGCGAAGTCAATGGATCACCTCACTCCGCAACAGCGGCATAAGAACATGGCGGCGATTCACAATAAGAATACGAAGCCAGAAATGATTGTGCGACGTGGATTGTGGAAACGTGGTTTCAGGTATCGCTTAAATCATAAACGTCTTCCTGGACACCCAGATTTGGTGTTTCGCAAGTATCGCACTTGCATCTTTATCAATGGATGCTTCTGGCATGGTCATCTTGTGGATTCGGCCACTATTGAGAGTTCTGCTTGCTGCAAGATACCAACAACGAATCATAATTTCTGGGTGGCGAAAATTCGCAGGAACAAGGAACGCGACAAAGAAGAACAACGCAAGTTGGCTGAAATGGGCTGGCATTGCATTACCGTTTGGGAATGTGAGTTGAAACCTAAGCAGAGAGAACAAACTTTGGATTCAATAGCTTTTACATTGAACCATATATGGTTGCAGGATCATGGAGCTAAGAGCATACCTTATCCTCAGTTAGAGGAAGAAGAGATGCAGATGCCAATGGCGGCAGAAGAATAATGAGTGGAAATGTCACCACCTTAGGATGAAAATGTCCCTGATGTCACAAAGCAATTGTTAAATTCGTGTTTTACCAATGTTTTACCACTTGTAAGAAAGATGGGTAGGGGATTCCTTGCGAAGCCCTCTTTTTTCAGTAGAACCCCAAAAATGAACCCATGACCCCAATGGGATCACAACCCCAAATAGTATTTCTAAAAAAACTTAATGGCATATCTTTTTTTGTCGATAATGCGCTGAATAATTCTCTTTTTTTATTATCTTTGCAAACGAAATTCAACAGATAATTGATGTGATGACAGGAATCACTGCAAAGCGCAATTCCGTGTCAGTTCCCAAGACCGCTGCGAGCTGCGGGCTATTACCTTATTTATTAATTTATTATACAATCTAACTCCGAGACGATGACCACCGGCACCCCCATTACCAACACCCTCAACATCACGCAAGACGACGTGATGGGGATTGTCAGGCGCATCATCAAGGTTGACGGTTTGGAGGCAGCCCGTACGTCTTTCAAGCAGATGAACGAATTTTTCTCCGGCATGAAAGGCTGGGCAGAGACGACTGATGCGGTATATGCCCTGTTTGCAGAACAGCGAAAGACGGAACAGCAGAAACTTAGGGAAGATAAGTTGGAGGAGCAGCGCGCCGGAGCTCCAGTTATCATTACGTCAAGTCAATCCATCAGCGATGCCAAGAACATTGGCTCTGCGGAGATTGACAAGATGGATGTCGACGTGAACAGTCCCGGTAACAACATAGCAAGAATCATACAATTAGGAAAAGACGATGACAAATAACATGAAAGAAGACGACGGATTCTGTATCAAGGTATACAGTCCGGGTAATTTTATTGCCAAGGAGATTACCATCAACGGTGGTGTACATCTGGGTAACAATCCTGCTACGGGTGGTTTTACTGACGAACAGATAGCCCGGGCACTGGCAGCCTGCGTGGGCAAGGGTAAGGTGATAGACAACAAGCAGAAGTGGGCTGGTGCCTATTGGTATCTGCGCTGGGCCTGCTGTTTCCCCGTTGACGCCCAGAAGTTCTGCGACCGCATCAAGCAGCTTCCCTTTAAACAGGCGTTGGATTATCCCTGCGATTACCGTAATATCCGTGAGTTGACTACCCTGTCGTTCATGGATTATAATCCGCAGCAGATGGACAGAGTACAATACAGCAAGAACGACGAAAAGGTGTTCTTCCAATGTCGTGAGGTGGCATTGAAATTAGCCGAGGAATTAGGAAAAGCATACTTGCCGACTGTCTGATTTTGGCAAATCGTTGGCAAACAATTGGCATTCCATTGCACTGCATTGGGATGCCTTTTTTTATGTCTAACTTTGCACTTGCAAGCCTGAAGGATCCCAGGATGTTGCAAGTGCTCTTTAACTTATTGCTACATTACCACATTGCATGATACACGGATGCCCACACACTTACGCACGAACATTATTTATTTCACTATTTAAAGGTCGCCTAAAAGGGGGCGACGTAAAACAAGCATTTTTATTATGACAAGAACAGAGATACAGGAATTCAAGAGATTCCTACACGTACGGAACATCTACGTGATGTTTTCACAGATTTATCACCAGAACCACCTATCAGTGAATCCTCCCACCTTGGAGGCTTATCTGGAAAGAGCCAAGGCCGAAAGCGTGATACCTCAGGCTTTCATCTATCCGAAGAAGATTTACGACAAGGACTTCTGGTTGGCCATCCACGAGGAGTGGGTAGAAAGAATCAGAGAACAGCGGGCCGACCGCAGCCAGACGGCACAACTGGACAATCTGGACTTGGAGATTATCGACGTCAAGTCGAGAACCAGCTGTTTGGGACTACCGAAGGATACCTGTTCGCTGAGTCTGAGAGGCGGCAAACGGTTCACACTGAATCAGGAACACTCGAAGATGGTGGCTAAGAAACTTTCGACTCACATGCTGCTGACCAGGAGCCGTCAGACAACCGACGTGGTGCTGATGTTCAATCGGGTTCGAGGCATCGAGGTGAAGTTCAAACGGGGTTCGAGCAGCCTTCAGTTCAATAACTCGGAATTGGCCAGCCACCTCATGGAACTTCTGAATCTCACCCCCGAAAAGGAGTATTTCCAGATTGGCATCGAGTTGCTGGCCGAGACAAAAGACTATCTATTGTTTATGTTGCGAAGGAAATAGGATAAAGGATAAGGAACCCCGAATTAATCGAATTAAACGAATTGTTTTTATGGAAAGAATCGTAAGAATTCTGAATCAGAGCGGGCTGCAGACCCGACAGTACATGGATCGCAAGACAGGCGACCAGAAAGTGATTAACTCGGTTGTGCTGAAGCTGACTGACGGCACAGACACCTTCTTGGGTGAGATTACCGGTGAGAGGGCTGTCAATTGCCCTAAGTACGACCCGCAGTATATCTATAAGGTGCAGTGCTCGATGGTGGTACGTGAGTGGAACTCTCAGCAGACAGGCGAGGCTATGCAGGCCACGACAATCTATGTGGATAAAATCAACATGATGTAAGAAGGAAGATGTATGACTTTAGAGTATCTTGAAATTATGGAAGAGACGAAAAGAAAGAAGTGCGTCAGGAGTTTCAAGTCGAATACCAGAGTGTTTGATGATGACTCTATTGAGGTGACGCCGCAAGAAAAGGGGGAACCTTCTCAGAAGGATGTGAAGAAGGTGGGCAGATCGAAGCGTTACGCAACGACTGGTAAGAACCCGCTGACGTGTGTGGAACTGAAATGTCCTAAGGACGTGCCTGACAAGGCGGCTTACTTCCAAAAGGAGTTGGATAAGCTGACGAAGGACATTCAGATCAGTGAACCCACTCTGCCGAAAGGCGAGTTTCTGGTCAACAAGGAATGCCTGAAGGTGTGCTTTGTTAAGGATGAACGGAAGGTAATGGCTTACCTGACGTTCGACGTCAAAGGATTGTTGGAAGTAAGGAGAGAGCTGTACAGTCTAACAAGTGAGATTGACAAATGTTTTGTAATCAACAGCGATTCGATTTGCCCACAGCAATAGTGACTGCCAGTATCTTCAATCAGTTGGTGGACAGTGCCCAGACTCGATGGCTCACAAGTGAGCATCGTCGGCTCAGGGAGGCACTGCCCTCCATTTTGGAAGGAGATTCGGTACTATTGGCAAAATGGGCCAATGATGAAAACTTCATCAAGTTCTGCCAAGGGCAGGAAGCGAGTAGGAAACGTGGTGCTGGAGGGAAAACCAAAGGTGAGATCTTCAAAGCCTTGACTTTGGAAAAGAAGCTTCAGACGTATTGCGACAACCTGAAAAAGTCGCTGCCGTTTGTCATCTTTATTGCAACCTATATCGAAACTGCTTCGGCGAGTGGAAAGTTAGGTTGCTGGAGAAAGCAGGCGGCATGCAGGCTCAACGGATTGTGTGTAATCGACTTCGACCACATCGAGGGAGATTGCAGGGCTGTTTGGGAAGAAGCCTACGCCAAGTTATCGGATGAGGATAAAGCCCGCATATTGCTGGTTTATATCACCCCGTCTGGGCATGGCTTGAAGGTCGTCTTTATGGCTGATGTCAATGTGGGCAACCTCATTGACAATCAAAAGGACTTCTCTAAGAAACTCGGTTTGAACCCCGATGAAGCCTGCAAAGACGCTTCAAGAGGTGCGTTTCTGACTACTCGTGAGGATATTTTACTTATTAACGAAAATGAATTATTCACTTATGAAAACGTTGAATTTGGCGAGAAATACAATTCTCAATATCATGCTGGTCATAGCCAGTCTACTCTTGATTTTGCTCCGTCTGCTGCTGGTGGCACTGGCGTGGCCTCCGTACAAGGTGCTGGAGAAAACCAACAAGGTATTCACAATGATGATGCTGGAAGTTCACAATCTGCTCAGCTTCTGATGTATAATGGTGTGCCTTACACCAAGATCATCGAGGCTTGGCTGGATGGCAAAGACCTCACCAACAAACGCCACGATACCCTTGTGGAACTGGCAAATCACCTGCGCTATCTTTGCGGTAAAAACGCAACCCAGATAGAAAAAGTTGTGATGCAGTTGCCTTGGGTTCAGGACTTGGCGGCTGAAGGTGAAAACGTCAGTTCTACGGTAGCCTCTGTGATTGACTTCAAGTATTATGAACGGATGCCTAAGAAGATGCGAGAGGCCTTGCAGAAGGTCGGTGCCTTAGAGCAGAAAATATCTGATGCTGCTGGCGCAGCGGATGATGTCTATGCCCAGTTGCCGCTGGATAAGTGGGCTGAGGAATTGCAGGAAATGGCAGTGTATTATCCTTGCATGAAGGAACTCTTCTTGAATGCACATCCTCACAAGTTGCCTGCCATTCTCTTTTCTTCTGCTGCGTTGTTTGGCACGCTGATGACCAGAGCGTGGTACCATTTCTGGTATGAGCCGGAAATCATTCGCCGACTGAACTACTGTGTGTTTATCATCGGTGACCCGGGTGCCGGTAAGAATATCGTGGAAAAATTCTACAAGAAGATTGCCGACCCGATGATTCAAGCCGACCAATGCCTGATAGATGCGGTGAACCGCTACAAGGATGGCAGGACGGAACGTTCCACATCGACGAAAGCCCAGAAGGGCGAGGCGTTGAAACGCCCTGTGGTGGGCATCCGTGTTCACCCAGCCCGTACCGCTACAGGTGAGTTCATTCGCCACATGCAGGCTGCTGTAGAGAACATTCAAGGCAGTAAGTTGAATCTGCACATGTTTTCGTTTGATGCTGAGTTGGATAACGTCAACAAGAACAACAAGGGCGGCGACTGGAAAGACCGCGAAATCCTCGAATTGAAAGCTTTTCATAACGAGGAGGACGGTCAGATGTATGCCAACCAAGAGTCCATCACCGGCATGTTCAATGTCTTCTGGAACTTTATCTACACTGGCACACCGTATGCCCTGCACCGCAAGGTGAATCAAAGGAACTTCGGTACTGGTATGAGCACTCGACTGGCTGTGATTCCACTGCCTGACAAGGGTATGGCTCAGCGTCATCAGAAGGTTGATCCGAATGCCAATGAGGCACTCCGCACGTGGGCTTATCGTCTGGATAGGGTAGAGGGAGAAATCCCCATCGAACCCCTCAACGATGAAACCTACGACTGGCAGTCAAGCCACTTGGAGATTGCTGAGTTCAATGGCGATAAAGCGGATAGAACTTTGCTGAAAAGAATCCCATATTACGGCATCGGAGTGTCGCTTCCGTTCATTCTGATGCGCCATTGGGACGAGTGGCAGGAAAGTAAGACGCTGACGATGGATGACACTGATAAACGCTTATGTCGTCTGGCGATGGATATCCAGTACAAGTGCCAGCAGTTCTTCTTTGGTGAAATGGCTTTCAACTACTTTGCCGACCAGAACAAGGAGTTCGTACAGCGTCGCCGCACCACTCGCTACGATGATTGTTACCGTAAGTTGCCCGATGAGTTCAAGACTCAGCAGTTCATGGACTGCTTCGGATGCAGCAATGCCACGGCAGCACGTTCTATCAATCGCTTTAAGGAAGACGGGATTATTGAGAATGTGAAGTTCGGAGTCTATAAGAAGATTCTGATGGAACTACCTTGATTAGGTTTCTCACTTTCTCAGTTTCTCAATTATGACAGGAAGGTTTAAGGAAATTGAAAATTGATAATTGAAAATTGATAATTATGACACCACGAGGAATTCGTAATTGTAACCCACTGAACATCCGCAGAAGCAAGGAACAGTGGAAAGGTCTCGCAGAGGCACAAAATGACCGTGCCTTTTGCCAGTTTAAATCATTGGAGTACGGCTGGCGAGCAGCCTTCTACCTGCTGACGCGGACTTACTACCACAAGTACCGTCTATACACCATCCGTACCATCATCCGTCGCTGGGCACCGGAGTCGGAGAACAATACCGAGGCGTACATTCAGAACGTGTCGAAACTCACCGGCATCCTCCCAGACGAGCCGCTCGGCATCCCCTCCGAACAGCCATCGAGGTGGATAGCCCTCGGAGCCGCTATGGCCATCCAAGAAAACGGCACATCGTCTTTGGACTACTTCGCCATGCTCCGAGGCTGGGAAATGTGTCGCCAAGACGTACAATCAGGTAAGTTGTAATCTCTCTCTCGTAGATGCCGCCGATGTACCCCCAAAAGGGTATGTTGGCGGTATTTTTTGCCTTGTTGTCCATCCTGTTTTATTTGATAAAAAAATATAAAAGGTTCGTGCGAATGATGATGGTTTCGGAAATTTTGTCTATATTTGCAAGGATATAAAACTTAGAACAGACTTGTTGTACAACACAAAAACGAGACAAATCGGAAAGGTATGAAGAAGGACAATAACGACATGAACAGGCGCCAGTTCCTGCGTAAGCTGGGCTTGGGTGCGGGTTCGGCCTTGGCCTTAATGGCTATGGATCCGTTGAGTGTGTTGGCGGGCAATCGTGAGAAGCCAGGCACGCTAAAGTATCACGCTGACGAGAACAAAATGACCTATCGCGTGCAGCATGGGTCGGGCGAGAAAATATCACTGCTGGGGTTCGGCATGATGCGTCTGCCCGACGATCAGCAGCAGGTGGACGAGTTAGTGGACTATGCCATTGCGCACGGTGTGAACTACTTCGATACGGCGCCGATGTATATGGGTGGACGTTCGGAGGTGTTGACGGGTAACACGTTGAGCCGTTTCCCTCGCGAGACATACCATGTGGCTACGAAGATGTCGAACCAGAACCGCCGCCTGTGGAGCTATGACGATTCGAAGCGGATGTACGAGCAGTCGCTGGAGCGTCTGAAGGTGGACTACATAGACTACTATCTGCTGCACAGCATCGGAGGTGGTATGGAATCGTTGAAGGGCCGTTTCCTGGACAACGGCATCCTGGACTTCCTGCTGAAGGAGCGTGAGGCTGGACGCATTAAGCATCTGGGATTCTCGTATCATGGTGACGTTCGCGACTTTGACTGGTTGCTGGACCATCAGGATGAATATCATTGGGACTTCGTGCAGATTCAGATGAACTTCCTGGACTGGCGCCATGCTTCCATCAGACAGGGGTGGCGTCACGATGCTGATGCAGAATACCTGTACGACAAACTGGAAAAGAAGGGTGTGCAGGCGGTCGTTATGGAACCACTGCGTGGCGGTGCCTTCGGACGTATGGCACAGGAACTGACCGACCAGCTGAAGGCTGTGCGACCCAACGACAGTACGGCGCGCTGGGCTTTCCGTTGGGTTGGCTCGTATCCTAACATCCTGACGACGTTGAGCGGCATGAACCGCATGGATCACTTGATGGATAACGTTGAGACATTCTCACCGTTGGAGGTCTGTTCGGAGGCCGAAAACAAACTGTTGGCAGAGATTGCCGACCAGATGGCAGGATTCCCCACCATTCCCTGTACCACGTGCGAATATTGCATGCCCTGTCCCTATGGTGTCAATATTCCTGGCAACTTTGCCTACTATAATGAAGCCGTCAACACGCACATACTGCCGTTGCCCGACAAGACTGCTGCCGACTATATGACACGTAAGGAGCAGTTTGCCGACGGACTGCGCAAGGCACTGCCCGACGTTTCCAAATGGGCTAACCAGTGTACCGATTGCGAGGCTTGTCTGCCCAAGTGTCCGCAGCAAATCCGTATACCCAACCAGATGGCGCGCATTGTAGAAACGCTGAGGCGGCGATAAAAACAAAAAGCAGCCCGTTGGGCTGCTGTTGTTGCGGAGGCAGGACTCGAACATGCGACCTCCAGGTTATGAGCCTGGCGAGCTACCAACTGCTCCACTCCGCGATGTTTTTTACGTTGTTTTGCTCTCGATTTCTCTTAAGCGGCTGCAAAGGTACGACTTTTTTTTGATTCCACCAAACTTTTTGCATAAAAATCGCAAATTCTTGGTATTTTTGTTGTTTTTGGCGCGAAATATTTGGTCGTTTGAGAGGTTTTTCTTAATTTTGCACACTACAAGACCATTGTGCAATTAGTAAATGATGGAGATTTAGAGATATGTCAGTATCAAAGACGCGTCAGAAATTAGTCGATGTTGCCCGCCAGCTGTTTGCCAAGAACGGCTTGGAGAGTACCACGATGAACGATATTGCTACGGCTTCCGGTAAGGGGCGTCGTACCCTATACACCTACTTTAAGTCGAAGGAGGAAATCTATTACGCTGTGATAGAGGGCGAGTTGGAACGTCTGAGCGACAAGCTCGATGAGGTGGCAGCGCGAAAGATTCGTCCGCAGGACAAGATTATAGAGCTGATATACACCCATCTGAGCATGATTCGTGAGACGGTAGTGAGGAATGGTAACCTGCGTGCCGAATTCTTCCGTAACATCTGGATGGTCGAGAAGGTTCGCAAGCATTTTGACGATGCCGAGATAGAACTGTTTCGTAAGGTCTATACAGAAGGTAAGGAGGACGGCGAGTTCGACATTGACAATGTGGACTTGGTAGCCGACATCACCCACTATTGTATCAAGGGTCTTGAAGTACCTTATATATACGGGCGTATTGCGCACGGTATGCGCGAGGAAGACACCAAGCCTCAGGTGGCTAAGGTGGTGTATGGCGCCTTGGGTAAGTTTTCGAGGTAGTTTTTTTGTTTATAGTTTACAGTTTATAGATAATTACAAATTAATTTCAAATAAAAAAGAATTATGGGATTATTAGAAGGTAAGACAGCGCTGATTACTGGTGCTGCACGTGGTATTGGAAAAGCTATCGCACTGAAGTATGCCTCTGAGGGCGCAAACATCGCATTCACCGACCTCGAGATTAATGAGGACACAGAGAAGGAAATTGCCGCTCTTGGTGTCAAGGCTAAGAGTTATGCCTCTAACGCTGCCGACTTCGCTCAGACTGAGGAAGTGGTGAAGGCCGTGAAGGAAGAGTTCGGTTCAATCGATATTCTGGTGAACAACGCTGGTATTACGAAGGATGGTCTGATGTTGCGCATGACCGAGCAGCAGTGGGACGCTGTGATAGCTGTGAACCTGAAGTCGGCTTTCAACTTCATCCATGCTTGTGTACCTGTGATGATGCGTCAGCGCGGCGGTTCTATCATCAATATGGCTTCTGTCGTTGGTGTTCACGGTAATGCCGGACAGGCTAACTACGCAGCTTCGAAGGCCGGTCTGATAGCATTGGCCAAGAGTATTGCACAGGAAATGGGTCCCAAGGGCATTCGTGCCAACGCCATTGCCCCTGGTTTCATTGAGACGGCTATGACTGCAGCTCTGCCTGAGGAGGTTCGTAACGAGTGGAAGCAGAAGATTCCCCTTCGCCGCGGCGGTCAGGTAGAGGACATTGCCAACGTCGCTACCTTCCTGGCATCCGACCTGTCGAGCTATGTCAGCGGTCAGGTGATTCAGGTCGATGGTGGCATGAATATGTAAGATGTCTGATGTAAGAAATAAGATGTAAGAGGTATGGAGGTCGTTTACGAGGACAACCATATTGTCATAGTCAATAAACAGAGTGGGGAGATTGTGCAGGGCGATAAGACCGGCGATCGCCCCCTCTCTGATATCGTTAAGGGCTATATCAAAGAAAAGTATCAGAAGCCTGGAGCCGTGTTCCTTGGTGTTGTTCACCGTTTGGATCGTCCCGTCTCAGGATTGGTGACTTTTGCCCGTACGTCAAAGGCGCTGGCGCGAATGAATATGATGTTTGCCAGCGGACAGGTGCACAAGACCTATTGGGCGATTGTCGGTAAGAGGGAAGATGGAAGATGTAAGATGGAAGATGACGGCGAATGGCATACATTGGAAAACTGGATAGTAAGGAACGAAAAGCAAAACAAAAGCTATGCTTACGACCATGAGGTACCTAATAGCAAAAAAGCCATCCTAAAATATCGAGTGATAGGACGTTCCGATCGTTATGACTTGTTGGAGGTGCAGCTGATGACTGGTCGCCACCATCAGATTCGCTGTCAGTTGGCCGCAATAGGCTGTCCGATCAAGGGCGACCTGAAGTATGGTGCCAAACGTTCGAATGCCGATGGCAGCATATCGTTGAATGCCCATTGCATAGAGTTCGTTCATCCCGTTTCTAAGGAAAAAATAAGCATAGAATCGTCCTTACCAGACGATAATCTATGGAAAACACTAAAAAAATCGGTAAAATAGTTTCGTATTTGCTTTTTTTCCATTATTTTTGCAGTGTCTTTGCAAAGATAATGGTATGAAGAAAGCCTTCTGGTGGATTCTGGGCATCCTGCTGAGCCCTGTTCTACTGTTTATCATATTGACAGTACTGCTTTATCTGCCGCCTGTACAAAACTGGGCAGTTGATAAGGTTGCAGCCATAGCCTCAGAGAAGACGGGTATGGACATCAGCGTAGGGCATGTTGAGTTGAAGTTTCCCTTGGATTTGCAGATTGACGACTTCAAGATGATTCATCAGCCCGACACGATAGCCGACGTAGAACGCTTGATAGTCGACGTGCAGTTGTTGCCACTCTTTCAGAAGCAGGTGGTCATCAATCAGCTGGAAGTCAGCAACACCCGTCTGAATACCAATGGTTTTGTGGATGCAGCCCAGGTGAAAGGCAATTTCAAACGATTGTTCGTCACCAGCAAGGGCATCGATTTGGACAAACAGACGGTAGAGGTGAACGGGGCCCGTCTGGAGGATGCTAACCTGAATGTGCAATTGAACGACTCGGTGCCGGAAGACACGACGACAACTGTCAACCTTTGGAAGATACATGCAGACAGCCTCACCATAGAACGTTCGGACCTGGCACTACACATGCCTGGCGACACGATGAACGTCAGGACGCACTTCGGTACACTGACGGCACGTGACGCATTGATAGACCTCGGTACGGAGACCTATACCGTAGGCAGTGTCGACTGGCTGAACGGCACACTGGCCTACGACCAGAATTTTGAGCCACGTATCGAAGGACTCGACTACAATCACATTGACCTCACACACCTGAATATCGGCATCGACTCCATCTACTATCATGACCCCACGCTACGTCTGAATATGCGACACGTGGCACTAAAGGAAAAGAGTGGTATGCAGATAACCGACCTCAGCGGACCGATAGCGATGGAGAACGGCAGCATCCGACTGCCTAAGTTCCGATTGAAGACCCCTGAGAGTGACATCTATGTGGAAATGGATATGCCACTGTCGCTGATGGATGCCGTTGACCCCGGCAAGATGCGTATGCGTGTCGATGCACAGATAGGCCGTCAGGACTTGATGCGCTTTATGGGCGATATGCCCAAGGCCTTGCGAGACCGTTGGCCATACTATCCGCTGACTGTGAAGGGAGCGCTGAAGGGTAATATGGACTATATGGAATTCAAGGACCTAGACATCCAGTTACCCACGGCTTTCTATGCCAATGCCGACGGTTTCGTGGCTAATATTTCCGACATGAAACGCCTGCGTGCCGACGTGAATTTCAAGGCCCGCACGCAGAATCTGGGCTTCGTGATGGCCATGATGCCTCGTGACATACAACGTGACTACCGCCTGCCGCCGTTGTCGGCAGAAGGTCGTGTGAAGGTTGACGGTGCCCAATATTCGGCAAACATCAAAGCCCGTGAGGGTAGGGGAGAACTGTCGCTCGACGGTGACTTCAATGCCAACGACATGAGTTATAGTGCCAGCATCAATATCGAGGATGTCAATGTCCATCATTTCATGCCAAACGGTCCTCTCTATAATGTCAATATCGGCATGATGCTCAGTGGTCACGGTGTGGACATCTTCTCGCCCAAGACGGATGCCATCTCTACGATATACATTAACCAGCTGAAGACCAGCCTTTGGAATATGAGTGATATGACGGCCCTTGCCGTTGTACGTAATGGACGCATACAGTTCGATGTCGAAAGCCGTAACAAGTTGCTCAGCGGTGAGTTCAATATCGATGCCCTGCTGAATACAGAGAAATTGGTGGGAACGTTCTCGGCTGACGTCAATCATGCAGACCTTTATGCGCTGGGACTGATGGAAAGTCCGCTGACTATTGAGCTGTGTGGCTCTGCCGATATTACCAGCGACCTGAAAGAGAACCACTATGTCAGCGGTCTTGTCAGTGACATCGTGGTGACTGATACGGCCAAGACCTATCGTACGGAGTGGATAGGGTTGCACCTCAACCTCAAACCCGATACCACTATCGTACGTGCGCAGAGCGGTGACCTTATTGTGAAGATGGATGTCAGCGGCAATTACGAAAAGCTGTTGTCGCAACTCAGCGTCCTCGGCGACTCTGCAATGGCTCAGCTCGACCAGAAGAAGATAGACCAGCCTGCCTTGCGCCGGCTATTGCCTACGATGAAGATGCATGTCGAGAGTAAGCGTGACAACCCCATTGCCAATCTGTTGCTTAGCGGTAACGGTATAGACTTCAAGGAATTGTTCTTCAAAATGGATATGTCGCCTGAAACGGGCATCAACGGTAATGGTTATCTCCATACGCTGAATGTGACTGGCGTACGTCTGGACACCATCAATTTCCGACTGACGCAACGTAAGGAACGATTGTCCTTCGGTGGTCAGATACGTAACAACAAGAAGAATCCGCAGTTCGTGTTCAATGCCCTCTTCGACGGCATCCTGCAAGAGCGTGGCGCTACTTTCGGCGTACGATACTACGATGCTGCCAACGTGTTGGGAGCACGACTGGGTGCGCAGGCAGAGATGGTCGACAGCGGATTGCGTATGCATTTCATGCCCGAGCAGCCTACGCTGGGTTATAAGAAGTTCAATCTGAACAAGGACAACTACCTGCTCTTTGCCCACAATAAAAAGGTGGAAGCCGATATCGACCTTGTGGCTGACGACGGTACGGGTGTGAAGATTTATACTGAGTCACCCGATCCTAATGCTTTGCAGGACATCACCGTCAGTCTGAACCGTATCAATCTTGACGAGATAACCTCTATCTTCCCCTACATGCCTCGTGTGTCGGGTCTGCTCGACGGTGACTATCACTTGATTCAGGATCAGTCCAAACGTTTCTCGGTGGTTGGCGATATGTCTATCCAGAAACTGGCCTACGAGAATAGTCCGATTGGCAATATCAGTACCGAGCTTGTTTACCTTCAGAAGAGTGATTCGGCTCATGTCGTTGAGGCCCGTATGATGAAGGATGACATCGAGATAGGTTTGCTAACGGGTACCTATTATGATGTGGGTGCTGGCAAGATGGATATGAAGTTCTTGATGGACCACCTGCCTCTGAATATGATAAACGGTTTCGTTCCTGACCAACTCTTCGGCTTGCAGGGCTATGGCGTTGGCGAATTGGATATGCGCGGTCCGTTGGACAAGCTGAAGATCAACGGCAAGGTCGTCTTGGACTCTGCTTATTTGGAGAGCATCCCCTATGGTGTCAAGATGCGTTTTGCCAAGGATCCGTTGGTCATCGAGAACTCACGACTCAACATCAACAACTTTAACCTCTATTCGCCCAAGAACGATGAGCTGAATGTGAACGGTAGTGTTGATTTTGCCGATTTTGACCATATTATGACGAACCTGCGTCTCCGTGCTCAGAACTACCAGATTATTGATGCCAAGGAGAATAGACAGAGCATAGCCTATGGTAAGGCTTTCGTTAACTTCTTTGCCCGCATCAGTGGCACACTGGACAATATGAATATGCGCGGACGTATTGATGTGCTGGGCTCGACGGATATGAGTTACGTATTGCGTGACAGCCCGTTGACCACTGATAACCAGTTGGACGAACTGGTGAAGTTTACCGACTTCAGCGACAGTACGCTGACCGTCGTAGAGCGTCCGCAGCTGACGGGTTTCAAGATGGATATGACGCTGAACGTTGACCAAGGCGCACATATCATGGCTTATCTGAATACCGACCACTCTAACTATATCGACCTGATGGGTGGTGGTGCGTTGCGCATGCTCTATAGTCCGGAAGACAATCTGCGACTGACGGGGCGTTATACGCTGTCTAATGGTGAGATGAAGTATTCGATGCCTATCATCCCACTGAAGACCTTTACCATTCGTGACGGTTCCTATATTGAGTTTACGGGCGATGCCATGAATCCTACGTTGAACATTACGGCAACGGAGCGTGTCAAGGCCTCTGTCAGTACCGAAGGCGGTAGCACTCGTTACGTTGACTTCGATTGTGGCGTGGTGATTACCAGGACCCTGAGCAATATGGGAGTGGAGTTCACACTTGATGCGCCTGAGGACATGCAAACCCACGGAGAACTGATAGCTATGGGTTCAGACCAGCGCAATAAGCTGGCGGTAACGATGCTGACCACAGGTATGTATCTGGCCGACGGCAATACGGGTGCCTTCTCAATGAATACGGCACTCTCGTCGTTCCTGAACTCGCAAATTAGTCAGATATCAGGCAATGCCTTGCGTACATTGGACCTCTCGTTTGGTATGGATAATTCAACCGATGCTGCCGGACAGACTCATACCGACTATTCGTTCAAGTTTGCCAAGCGATTCATGAACAACCGCCTGAAGGTCGCTGTAGGTGGTAAGGTGTCGAGTGGTGCCGAACTGCAACAGCGTAACAATTCGTTCTTCGACAATGTCTCGCTGGAATACCGATTGGATAATAATGCCAACAAGTATATCACGCTATACTTCCAAAACAATGTCTATGACTGGCTCGACGGCTATACGCAAAAGTATGGTGCGGGCTTTATCTGGCGTCGTAAGTTGGACAACATCTTTGATATCTTCAAATTTAAGGATACCTCCACAACGCTGCCGATGCCTATGCGTACCAGCACGCCACCCGCCGCACCACGTGACAGCGTAAGGACAGACTCATTAAAGACTCAGCGCCCATGACACGACATCTTACATCATACATCTTCCTTCTCACGTCTTCCGTCATCTTTGTTGCCTGTTCGATGACGAAGAACATCCCTGATGGCGATCAGCTCTTCACGGGCCTGAAAGATATTACCTACGAGGACTATGAGCGTAATGACAACTTTGTCAAGACACAGGAGGAAGTGGAGGCGTCGCTGGCAACGGCACCTAACGGCTCGCTCTTCGGAAGCAGCTACTACCGTATGCCTTTCTCGTTCGGTGTCTCTGTTTGGAACACCTATTCCGAAAAGGATACGCCCTTTGCTCGCTGGATGACCAAAGCCTTTGGCAAGCAGCCCGTTCTGATGTCGTGGGTCAATCCGGAGCTTCGTGCTAACGTGGCACAATCGGTATTGCGCAATCATGGCTATTTCGGTAGTCAGGTCGACTTTGAGACCATCACTCAGAAGAATCCCAAGACAGCCAAGATTTCCTATCATGTCCGTCCGGGTCGTATGTACACACTCGACTCCATCAGTATTGTCGGGTTCCCGCCTGCTGCCGATAGTCTGATACAAGCTACTGCCGATGAAACCTACCTGAAGAAGGGTGATGCCTTTGTGGTCAGCAATCTCGATGCCGAGCGTCAGCGTATCAGTACATTGCTGCGTAACAATGGTTATTACTATTACCAGCCTGGCTATGCTTCTTATCTGGCCGACACCTTTGTGGTTGACGGCAAGGTGCAGTTGCAGTTGAAACTGGCTAATAACATCCCTGACGTCGCAACTCGTAAATGGTATATCGGACATATCGATGTCAACATGCGAAAAACGAGTCGCGAAGTATTGACCGATTCTATTAAGCGTCGTACGCTGACCATCCATTTTGCAGGCAAGAATCCTCCCGTTCGTACGCGTGTCCTGATGGCCGACGTCAAGTTGCGTCCTCGTCAGTTGTATAGTCACGACAACTATCTGCAGTCGGTCAGCAAACTGAATGCCATGGGACTGTTCTCGTCTGTCAACTTGGCCTTTACGCCACGCGATACTTCGGCGCTCTGTGATACACTCGACTTAGCGCTCAACTGCGTATTCGACAAGCCGTGGGACTTTTATATAGAGACCAACTTCAATGCCCGTACTATTGGACGTGTAGGTCCTGAGTTGCGTATGGGTGTCACGCGCCGCAATGCTTTCCGTGGGGCAGAGAAGATTGACGTCAATGTGCACGGCTCGTACGAGTGGGCCACCAATAACAATTCGTCGGGTATGAACAATTACGAGTATGGTGCCGATGCCTCAGTAGAGTTCCCGCGCATCATCGCACCGTTCTTCGGAGGCAACCGTATCCGTCGCGACAGCGTGGGTAGGGTGATTCGCAGCCGTCGTTTCTTCTCGACACCATCAACCCTTGCCAAGGCCTCTACCGATATTATCTATCGCCCTGGCTACTATAAGATGCATGTCGTTTCTGGCGAGTGGACCTATCGTTGGCAGACGTCTGCCCAGAGCCGTCATGAGTTCTCGCCGCTCACTGTGAAGTATCAGTTCATGAACAGCCATACTGCTGAGTTCGACACGCTGGCAAGTAAGAATCCCTACCTCTTGGTCACCATGCAGGACTACTTCATCCCAGAGATGCGTTATACCTATACCTACACCAGTCCGGCAAGCTATATGAATCCCATTCGTTGGGAGACCACACTGGCCGAGTCGGGTAACGTCGTGGCTCTCTACGACATGGCAACCGGAAAGAAGTGGAACGACAAGGACAAGAAGATGTTCAAGAATCCGTATTCGCAGTTCGTCAAACTTGAGACTGACTTCACCAAGACGTGGACGCTCAATGCTGCTTCGACACTGGTTGGTCATGTCAATGCCGGCATCATCTATGCCTATGGCAATAGCAACTGGCTGCCTAATAGCGAGATGTTCTATGTGGGTGGTGCCAACAGCATCCGTGCCTTCCCCGTACGAGGCATTGGTCCTGGTAAGTTCCCTGGACTCGGTAATAGCACCCTGTCGTATCTCTTGCAGAATGGTGACATCAAACTGGTTGGTAACCTCGAATATCGCCGTCGGCTCTTTGGCAGCCTGCATGGAGCCTTGTTCCTCGATGTTGGTAACGTATGGCAAATCGACGATATCGAAGGTATCAAGGAAGAGTATTCCGGCCATTTCCGCTTCAGTGAGTTCCTTAAGCAGATGGCTGTCGGTACAGGTATCGGTATTCGCTACGACCTTGACTTCCTGATTCTGCGTCTCGACTGGGGCGTGGCTCTGCATTTACCTTACGAAACGGGCAAGTCGGGCTTCTACAATATTGACAGCTTCAAGAATAGCCATACATTGCATTTTGCCATCGGCTATCCGTTCTGATGTTCAAGGAATGAAGTCAAGTCATAAAGAGAAAACTCAAATAAAATTTGGTTTTCTGCTCGCTTATTCGTACCTTTTCGCTTCGCGAGAAGGCACTTTCGCTCAAAAATAAAAAGAAAAACAAGTTTTCCTTTTGTATTTTATTCACTTATTTGTACCTTTGCAGACGAAAAGTATTTTAAATATAGGAATAAGATGAAACCAACATTGTTTCTTTTAGCAGCTGGCATGGGCAGCCGTTATGGCGGCCTCAAGCAGCTTGACGGTCTGGGCCCCAACGGCGAGACCATTATGGACTATAGTATCTATGATGCCATTCAGGCCGGTTTCGGTAAGATTGTATGGGTAATTCGCAAGGATTTTGAAGAGCAGTTCCGTACCCAGATTCTTTCTAAATACGAGGGTCACGTGCCCTGCGAACTGTGCTTCCAGGGACTTGACGCCCTGCCCGAAGGCTTCAGCGTTCCCGAAGGTCGCGTAAAGCCCTGGGGAACAAACCATGCTGTGCTGATGGGTAAGGACATCATCAAGGAACCCTTCTGCGTCATCAACTGCGACGACTTCTACGGTCGCGACTGCTTCATGCAGATTGGCAAGTTCCTGAGCTCACTGCCCGAGGGTGCCAAGAACCAGTATGCTATGGTGGGATTCCGTGTATGCAATACGCTGAGCGAGAACGGTAGCGTGGCTCGTGGCGTGTGCTCGTACGACGAGAAGCGCCATCTGACTGATGTCGTGGAGCGTACCGAGATTCTGCGTCAGAATGGTTATATCCAGTTTAAGGATGAGCAGGGCGAGTGGCAGAACTTGGAGGACAATACGCCGGTATCAATGAATGTATGGGGCTTTACACCTGACTACTTTGAGTATTCGGAGGCTTACTTCAAGGAGTTCTTGAGCGACCCGAAGAATATGGAGAATCTGAAGGCTGAGTTCTTTATTCCCTTGATGGTCAACAAACTGATTACGGAAGGTACGGCAACTTGTGAGGTACTCGATACAACCTCGAAGTGGTTTGGCGTAACCTATGCAGCCGATCGTGAGGAAACTGTAGCAAGGATTCAGAAACTCGTTGATGAGGGCGTTTACCCCAATAAACTGTTTTAAATGCTGAATAACATCTTAAGTGAAGGGGAGTGCAGCTTGCTGCGCTCCCTTATAAATGGGGCAGACAGCATTGTGCTGTGCTGCCACCAGAATGCCGATGGCGACGCATTGGGTGCGATGCTTGGATGGGCTGAGGTGCTGCGTCAGATGGGGAAAGACTCGCTGATGGTAGTACCCGACCAATATCCTGACTATCTGCTGTGGCTACCCAATACGGAGAAAATAGTACGCTATGACAAGCGTCGTGACTATGTTGACACGGTACTGAAGATAGCAGACCTTGTGTTCTGTCTTGACCTGAACTCCGCTCATCGCACTGATGAGATGGCTGCGTCGCTTGTGGCTTCGCCAGCCAAGAAAGTGCTGATTGACCACCATCCGGATCCCGATGTTGATACGACGCTTTGCATTTCACATCCGGAAATGTCGAGTACGTGTGAGCTGGTGTTCCGTATTGTTTGGCAGCTGGGACTGTTCGATGCGCTTGGCAAGCACTTTGCCGTTCCTGTCTATTGTGGTATGATGACTGATACCGGCGGGTTTACCTTTAATTCGAATAATCCCGAAATATTCTATATCATCAGTCAGTTGCTGACCAAGCAAATCAATAAGGATAAGATTTACCGGAATGTATATCACAACTATTCCGAACACCGTTTGCGTCTGGTGGGTCATGTGCTTTGCAACTGCTTGGTTGTGGACGAAAAACGTCATGCTGCCTACTATACGTTGACACGGGAAGACCAGAAACGGTTTCATTTTATTAAAGGTGACGCTGAGGGATTGGTCAACATGCCGTTACAAATCAAGGGCCTTAAATTGAGTATCTCGTTGCGTGAGGATACTGAGCGTGACAAGACCATTTGGATAAGCTTGCGTTCTGTTGACGACTTCCCCTGTAATGAAGTTGCTGCCCAATTCTTTAATGGTGGCGGACACCTGAATGCCTCTGGCGGCAGACTATACTGCAGTATGCCGGAAGCCGTAAAAATTGTTGAAGAGGCCTTCAAAGCGTTTGAAGACAAGTTAAAAAAGTGAAAAGTTGAAAAGTGAAAACAAAAATTCTCTAAACACGAAACTCTAAACTCTAAACTTTTTCGTACCTTTGTGCCCGAATTTTAAAAGATGACGACGAAATGAACAAAATCATTTATACGCTACTCTTCATGTTTGGCATGATGGGACTCGCCAGTTGCAACGACTATGAGACCTATGCAGATATGAAAGAAAAGGAGCAGAATGCCATCAGCAACTATATCAGTCGTAATGGCATTGAGGTTATTGATGAGGCTACTTTCAAGAATCAGGGAGAGACCACAGATGTTACCAAGAATCAGTATGTTCGCATGTCTCGTACGGGTGTTTATATGCAGATTTTGCGTAAGGGTTGTGGCAATAAGCTTGAGGATAAGAAAAGCGTCAATCTGCTTTGTCGTTTTGTAGAGCAGAACGTCATGACCGACTCCATCTTGATACGTAACGACCAGCAGAGTCGTGTGTATCTCTCGTCATTGGGGCAGTATATCGACCCCTCACAGTATGTTGACAAGATGTATGTTACCCGAAACGGAACAACTATCACGGCGATGTTTGTCACTGATCCTCAGTCTGGCATGATGCAGCTATACCATAATTCGACATCTGTTCCTGGCGGCTGGTTGGTACCACTGAACTATATCAATGTAGGACGTCCTGAGAAAGAAGGTGACGAAGTTGCCAAGGTTCGCTTGATAGTTCCCCATTCACAAGGCACTGCCGATGCTACGGCAAGCGTGTATCCTTGTTATTACGAAATTTCTTACGAAAGAGTGAAATAATTATATGACACTGATTAAATCTATTTCTGGCATCCGTGGAACTATTGGCGGAGCTACGGGTGACACCCTTAATCCTTTGGATATTGTAAAGTTTACGACGGCCTATGCCACCTTCATTCCCCGCAAGACGGGTAAGATTGTGGTTGGTCGCGATGGTCGCATTTCCGGTCCTATGGTTCGTGACGTGGTTTGCGGCACACTGGTTGGCATGGGTTTTGATGTCATTGACATCGGTTATGCCTCGACGCCTACCACGGAGTTGGCCGTTCGTATGAGCGGGGCCGATGGCGGTATTATCATTACAGCTTCGCATAACCCCCGCCAGTGGAATGCCCTGAAGTTGCTTAACAGCGAGGGCGAATTCCTGACAGCCGCCGATGGACAGCAAGTATTGGATATAGCCGAGAAGGAAGACTTCAACTATGCTGAGGTTGATAAGTTGGGTCATGTGATTGTCGATAATAGTTTCGACGATCGCCATATCCAGTCAGTTATTGATCTCAAGTTGGTGGATGTCGATGCTATCCGTCAGGCTCGTTTCACGGTATGTGTTGACAGCATCAACAGCGTTGGCGGCATTATCCTGCCTAAACTGCTTGAGCGCCTGGGAGTAGGCTATACCTTCCTGAATCGCGATGTGACTGGCGACTTTGCTCACAACCCCGAGCCTTTGGAGAAGAACCTGCAGGGCATCATGAAAGAGATGAGTACCGGTAAGTATAATCTGGGTATCGTCGTTGATCCCGATGTGGACCGTCTGGCATTCATCTGTGAGGACGGCAAGATGTTCGGTGAGGAATATACGCTGGTTAGCGTTGCCGACTATGTGCTGTCTCAGACACCTGGTAACACTGTCAGCAACCTCAGTTCAACACGTGCACTCCGTGATGTTACGCAGAAACATGGCGGCACATACACTGCTGCTGCTGTTGGCGAGGTGAACGTTACGACGAAGATGAAGGAGGTGAATGCCGTCATTGGTGGTGAAGGCAACGGTGGCGTTATCTATCCTGAGAGCCACTATGGCCGTGACGCTCTGGTGGGTATTGCGCTTTTCCTGACGTCGTTGGCCAAGAAGGGCTGCAAGGTCAGCGAGTTGCGTAGCCAGTTCCCAGACTATCAGATTGCCAAGAATCGTATCGACCTGACACCTGAGACCGATGTCGATGCCATCCTGGTAAAGGTCAAGGAGATGTTTGCCAAGGATCCTGATGCAAAGGTCAACGACATTGATGGCGTGAAGATTGACTTCCCCGATCGTTGGGTTCATCTGCGTAAGTCGAATACCGAACCGATTATCCGCGTCTATAGCGAGGCCAGCACGATGGAGGCTGCCGACGAGATAGGCAAGAAGCTGATGCAGGTGGTTTACGATATGCAATAGAAAACAATAAAGGAATAGAAAAAGGAGGCTGGGTTTTCAGCCTCCTTTATTGTTGTTAGAAGTTCACGCCGACATTGACGAAGAAGTTTTGGTTGCGCGCGCTGGCGAAGTCGTCGTCCGAGATGTTTGCAATACCAAAATCGAAGCCCACCTCAGCATAAACCATCTGATATTCAGCGCCACAGCCGAAGCGCAGGCCACCGTCGAATCGGTTGTAGTTGTCAAACGAGTCGTACGAGTGTCTGTCTTCATACAGCTTGGTCTTGCCACCTATACCTAATGCTAAATAGCCACCGAGGAATGGCTGCACGTAGAAGTCGTCAGCCACGTCGAAAGCATACTTGAACACGATGGGTGCTTTCAGATAGATGAGTCTGGTGGTCTTCTTCTGACCAATGCGGATGTCCTTGCCATCTTTGTCGAACATGTAGTCAGCGACCTTACCACCCATTTCTGAATAGGAAAGACCCAGTTCCAGCCATACGGGGGTGCTGTTGGCCAGTTGCAGACCATAGACACCGCCAATGGCGATACCTGCGTAGCTGTTCATGTCCAGTCCGACGGTGCTGCTGTTGATGCAGGCCACGTTCAAACCTAAGCGAACGCCGTAGTATTGTTCGACGTTGCTGTGGTTGTAACGGTCCCTGGTCTTGCGACCACCGTCAAACTGTGCAAAGCTTGGCATACCGATGGCAATAGCCATCATCAAAATCAATAACTTTTTCATTTCTTATTTATAATTCCTTTTACTCGTAGTGAGTGTCCAGATAGGTGACGTGGGTGACGAGGTATTCTTCAATACCGTGCTTGCCGTCAGCACCACCGATACCACTCTTCTTCACACCAGCGTGGAAGCCCTGCATAGCCTCGAAGTGCTCGCGGTTGATGTAAGTCTCGCCGAACTCGAGTTCGCGAGCCACACGTGTTGCGGTGTCAATATCCTTGGTGAAGACGCTGGATGCCAGACCGTATTCGCAGTCGTTAGCCCACTGGATGGCTTGGTCAATGCCGTCGAACTCAATCAGCGGGATGACGGGACCGAAGGTCTCTTCGTGGATGATGTCCATATCCTGTGTGCAGTTGTCAAGTACCGTTGCGGCATAGAAGTAACCCTTGTCGCCTACACGATGACCGCCGCAAAGCAGCTTGGCACCCTGCTTGATGGCGCGCTCAACCTTCTCCGTCACGCTCTCCAAGGCACGCTGCTCTACCAACGGGCCCATATCGACGCTGTGATCCTTGCAGACGTCGCCTACCTTCACAGCTTCCATCTTCTTAACCAGAATCTTGGTAAACTCTGCCTTCACGGCCTTATCGACATAGACGCGCTCGGCATTGTTACAGATCTGTCCGTTGTTACCAATACGGCTATCGACAATCCACTGGGCTGCCTTCTCCAGGTCGGCATCCTTGCAGACGATGGCAGGAGCCTTACCTCCTAACTCCAGACTCACCTTCGTGATGTTCTTCGAGGCAGCGGCCATGATGCTCTCGCCGGCACCGACAGAACCCGTTACGCTGACAATGTCAATCTTGGGCGAACCGGCCATCTCGTTGCCGATGACGCTACCCTTACCGGTGACGATGTTGATGACGCCCTTGGGCAAACCAACCTTGTCGACAACCTCACCGAAGACGGTACAGTTCTCAGGTGTCAGCTGCGAGGGCTTGATGACGATGGTACAGCCGGCAATCAGCGCAGCACCAGCCTTACGGGCAATCAGGAAGAACGGGAAGTTCCAGGGCAGGATGCCGGCTACGACACCGATAGGCTTCTTCGTCAGGAATATCGTCTCGTTGGGACGGTCGCTGGGAATAATCTCACCCTCAATATGACGGGCAAACGATGCCATGTAGTCGAAGTACTCGGCAGTCACGTCAACCTCGATGGTTGCCCACGTGATGGTTTTACCCTGTTCGCGCATGATGATGTCGATAAACTCCTCGCGGCGTTCACGAATGCCGTTGGCCAGCTTCTTCAACCAGGCGGCACGCTCAATGGCAGGTGTTTTGCCCCATGCCTTCTGGGCTGCCTTGGCGGCATCCAGCGCACGGTTTACGTCCTCGATGGTGCCGTTAGGCTGTCGGGAGATGACTTCTTCCGTTGAGGGGTTCAACACATCAATCCACTGACCGTCTGAAGCTTCACAGAACTGGCCGTTAATGTACATTTTCAAGTCTTTCATAACGTGTATTGCTTTAGTAGTTAAGATAAAAAATTTTGTTTGGCAAAATTAGTAAATAAAATAGAAAACACCATCGGCTGTCCGCTTTTTTTATGATTTCTTAAATGTATTGTTAGCCCAATCCAAAATTTATTCAAAAAATAATTGCTTTTATCAGTATTATTTCGTATATTTGCACACGGTATAATATATAAATAAGGTACACGATGAGACATTCAGACGGTTTTTGCCCCATTCGGCTGATGATGACGCTGGTCTTGCTCATGCTTGTTGCAGGCATGAAGGCACAGACAGCACGTATATTCACACTCAACTTGACGCTGGACGGCAAGGCGCAGATGGTGTGCTTCCTGCCTCAGAATCCGTCTGGCAAGGCGGTTGTAGGCATCCCCGGCGGTGGCTATTCCATGCTGTCCAACACGCATGAAGGCACGCTGGCTTCCGACTGGATGAATCAGCAGGGCATTGCCTATTTCGTCGTGAACTACCGCTTGCCCGACGGTGATCGCAGCAAGCCCATTGGCGATGTAGAAACGGCCTTCCGTATCGTTCGTGACTCCGCTAAGGTTTGGGCCATTAATCCGCACGATGTCGGCATTATGGGCTTCTCGGCTGGTGGTCATCTGTCTTCGGTCATCTCTACGCATTCGCCCTTCGAGGTTCGTCCCGACTTCACCATCCTGTTCTATCCTGTCATCTCCATGGACGAGCGCGTCAGCCATAAGTGGTCGTGCCGCAACTTCCTCGGCGAGGAGGGGCAGAAGGATGCCGACCTGGTACGTGAGTTCTCGACCAACAAGGCCGTCAAGCGCCACCTCACGCCTCCTGCCATCATCATCTCTGCCAGCGACGACCGTCTGGTGCCCTTCGTGACGAATGGCTTGGAATATTATAAGGCCATGCGCAATGCCGGTAACGATTGTGCCATGCTGGTCTATCCCACGGGCGACCACGGCTTTGGCTTCGGCCCTTGGTTCAGGTATCACCACCAGATGCTCAACGACCTTGGCGCTTGGCTCAATGCCCGACAGACGCCGAAGCCCGATGCCGTCCGCGTGGCTTGTGTCGGCAACAGCATTACCGACGGACACGGTATCGATATGGCGACGGCTTACGGCTATCCTGCCGAGCTGCAGAAGATTCTCGGTAACGACTACTGGGTCAAGAACTTCGGTGTCAGCGGCCGCACCATGCTCAACAGCGGCGACCAGCCCTATATGAAGGAGAAGGCGTGGGCTGATGCACAGGCCTTCAAGCCCGATGTCGTCGTCATCAAACTGGGCACCAACGACTCGAAGCCTCAGAACTGGCAGCACAAGGACGAGTTCCGGCGCGACTTGGAGCAGATGATCGAGGCACTACGCCCTGCCCGCATCCTGCTCTGTACACCTATTCCCGCCATTAAGTCGACGTGGGACATCAGCGACTCGGTCATCGTCAACGGCATTATCCCCATTCAGAAGAAGGTCGCCAAGAAGTACGGCTTACAGGTCATCGACCTCCACACCCTCTTCGCTGGCGACAGTGAGAAGATGCTCGCCGACGGCATCCATCCCGACCAGAAGGGCGCACGCCGACTGGCGGAAATCGTTGCCGACGCCATCAAGACAAAATAGTACTAACCAATATAACACCAACGACTATGAACAAAGAAGAGAAATTTGTCATTACCATCAGCCGACAGTTCGGCACTGGTGGTCACGAGATTGGAGCCGAACTGGCTCGGAGACTTGGCGTGAAGCTGCTCGACAAGCAGATACTGAACGAGGTGGCTGCACGCATCAATGCCGTTGAGGAGGCTGTCGAGAAAATCGAGGCACGCAACCCCTTGTGGCGCGACGACTTCACCAACTTCTATCGCACCTATATGGCCAATGCCGAGTATAACGGTCAGGAGCAGGATCAGACCAGTCATGCCTTGTTCCGTGCCCAGGCCGACGCTATTCGTCGCATTGCCTCTGAGGAGTCGTGTGTCATCGTCGGACGTTGTGGCTTCGACATCTTTGCCGACCATCCCAACGCACTGAAAATCTTTGTCCATTCCTCACTCGACTGCCGTAAGCGCCGTATTGCCGAGAAGTACGACATCAGCGAGCACGATGCTGCCGCCATGATTGTCGACAACGACTACAGCCGCGAACTCTACACGAAGACCTACACGGGTCGCGAGTGGAAGGATGCCACCAACTACGACATCTCCCTCGACGTCCGCAAGTTCGGCGTCAACGGTGCCGTCGACTTCCTCATGAACTGCATCGAGTAATTACGCTATTGGTGCAAAAAAGCACAAGAGGGTAGGGCTCCTCTTGTGCTTTTTCTGTTCTTAGCTTTTACTTCTCCTTTGGATTCTCGCCCAAAGGAACTAAGCGGGCGGTCGTTGGGAAGTAAACCGCCTGTCTACCGGTTGAGGATTAAAATCGGCGTTTTGAGATGTATTTTAGCCTTAAAGTGTCACAGAGCACAAAGCACAGTTTTCTCAGGGCCGTTACAGATAACAGATAACAGTTTTGTTGGGAGCTGATGATTGCGGAAAAACGATGTATCTCAAATTTCAGATCTCAGTTTCCAGGTGAGCGTTACAGATAACAGTTTTCAAGAAGGCGAAAGAGCAATGAATAGATTTGTATTAGAATTATATACTATATATAATATATATATTATATATAGTATATAATTTGTAGGTATAGTATAAGATAATGTTGTTTATACTTTTTGGGCAGCTCAGAAAACTGAGATCTGAGATTTGAGATACATCGTTTTTCCGCAATCATCAGCTCCCAACAAAACTGTTATCTGTTATCTGTAACGGCCCTGAGAAAACTGTGCTCTGTGCTCTGTGACAGTATAGGGGATAATCGTTCTCGTGGAAGCTGGCAGCGCCGAAGGGGCTGGAAGCACCTTCAGGGTCTACGGTCTTGGTCGTAGATAGGTTTTTATTCTGCCGGTGTGTTCTTCAGCTGCTCGAGTGCTCGGCACAGTTGGTCGGGGCACGACGTTCCCTTCATGCCGCAACGAATGCCGTCCAGTCGGGGCAGTACGTCGTCAATGTGCTGACCACGCACCAATTGGCTGATGCCCTGTAGGTTACCATTACAACCGCCAATAAAGAATACCTGCTGTATGACGTTGTTCTCGTCGGCTGTCACGTCAATCACTTTCGAGCATGTGCCCTTCGTCTCGTACATGATGTGTTTTGTCTTCATCTTTTTTTGTTTTTGCGCAAATTTTGTTCTTATCTGATTATCTTTTTATCGCTTCTGATCACAATACCACGAGTAGAAGCATTGGCTGGTGTGCCGTTCAGTGTATAGAATTGGTCTTCACTGGTGGCAGCATTGTGCGTTGCTGCGGATACGGCTGTCGGTGCATCCTCGATGGCATCGTATTCGGCCATTGCCCCAGCCATTCGGGCATCAAGGTCGGCCAGGCGGTATAGACCGTCGCTGTTGGCTGTCAGCCCTTCGACGGTGACCGTTTGCGCCATCGGCGGCTCTTCAAGCGAGAGCAGCGTGCGGGCATGCATCTGGCTGTATTTCGGATAGACCAGATTGATGGCGACATAGTCTTCACTGCCGTTGCTCCATTTCTCGAATACGAGCTTCGAGCCGATGGGCGTGCGCACCTCCAAGGCATGTTCCGTCTCCGGAAGGTTCAGGCGCAAGGCTGCTCCGATAGAAGTCAGGTTGACATCATGACCACAGAGAAAGGTGAACTTGCGGTTTCCGTTAGCGAGTTCCTCACGGATGCGGCTCACCAGCGGATAGGCCAGGTTGACGGCAGCGCTGTGAGTGGCGTAGAGCAGGCCGTCGTGTACCTCCTTGACACGACAAATGTCACGCCATTGTTCCTCAGTCAGTTCATGACCAAAGGCAGCCATATTCTCACTCTCGTAGCACTGAAGTACGAGGGCATCCGACACGCTGTAGGCCAACTTGAAACCGCCCGACAGCTTTGGCTCGTCGCCTTTTTCCAGCTTGTACTGCGAATCGTCAAAGCGGAAATGAACAGTGTCGTTTGCGGCAGCAGGCGAGTGGGCCATGTCAATGACCTCTTCCATCAGCGTCAGCGTGGGTTGCACACTTTGCATCCAGGCCTCCGGACCGCCATGCAAGGTCGCCATCTCTGCCAGAATCTGCTGGCGGTACTTGTCGTTCATCTTCGTGAACTGAGCCTTGAACACGGGATCCATCTTGTCCTCGTCGTACTTATGCTGAATCTCCACGTTGGCGAAGGGCAGGAAAACGGCTGAGAAGTATTTCGCCGTGGTGAACGTGCGTTGGCGTGAGTTGGCATAGAACAGCACCTCGTCGCCCTGAGGACGGTAATTGTCGGGCAGCAGACCTGCGCTGACCACCCATTTACGGAAGAACTGGCCCATCTCCGTCTCCAGTACACCGCCACGCTGTGACAACTGGCTGCTGGGCGAAGTCCACTTAAACCATTCGTACGGTGTCACTCGCATATAGGCAGCACCGCCCGACGTCAGCGGCGAACGGATATTATGGCGGCTCATCACCACCACCTCTTTCAGTTCATACTTTGCCTTAAAATCATCGGAACGCTCCGTCTGAGCCTGCATGCTCATGGCAGCCATCATGGCGGCTGCAGCCATTATTACATATTTATTCATCTTTTTTTGTTTTTGTTCGCGTGTTTACAACTTACCAGTCGGCAAGGTTGGCTTTGGCCTCAACCTTGTTTTCGATATTGTCGTCGAGGGCAGGGAAGAAGTCCATGCCAGTGAGGCGTTCGATGTCATCGACGCTACGGACGGCATCGGACATGGGTTGCTTTTTACCCTCGTTGCGATAGACGAAACCGATGGCTTTTGGCGAGCCCTGACGACAGAGGACGACCTTGAAGAAGGCATCGGGCACCCATACCTTGTTGCGGCCGATGGTCTTCTGCTGACCACTCGTCGTGAACAGCGGGCCACAGACGACGTCGACGGCACCATACTGGCGGGCCCAGTCGCGACAGAGCTTTTCGAGGTCGTTCCACTCGTATTTGTTCAGCCCGTGGTTCTGTGGACAGATATTCGTGAAGAGGAATGACTGCGTCATAGCCAGCTGGTCCCACTTGTTATCGCCTGCTGGACACATGTGACCGCGGTCGTAGCGCGAGTTATAGTAGTCGTTGTCGGTAGCACGCTGGCTCTGCGGAATATCCTCGTCTTCCGTGAACACCTCTTCCTCACGTTGAATGCGGCCACGGGTGTGGGCTGCCGTCAGGTGCCAAGCCACCCAGTTCGGTGTCTTTGTGGTCCGGTTATACGATGCGGTATAGCCTCGACGGTGCAGAATCTGCTCAGGTCGGTCGTTCAGCGGAGCGGGAATCTCGAACAATCGGACAACCTTTGCCTTCTGTCCATCCGCTTTCGGTTGAGTCGCCTGCGCAGTACTATATAATCCGTCGGCTTTTTGCGGGGCTGTTTCTTTCCTTTGGCACGATAGCAGGACTGCTGTCAGTATCGTTATGCAAACGAGAGACTTGAAATGTTTCATAATCTGTGTATTTATTGATGAAGTGAATCGAATAGGATTTCTATCAGACGGGGTAGGGCGTAGTTGTCGATGTCTGCCTCGGGAATCCAGATGTAGTCGGGAGGAAGTTCGGGACGATTGTCAGGTTCCCACAGGTAGAAGTCGGCAAAGAGGACGCGGTGGGTAAGGACGTGCTTCACGTTTTGGCGCAACACCATTGCACCAAACGGAACCTTTGACTCGTTGTCGACAAGCCAAGGCTCCCAAAGGCCTTGCCAAATGTCGCCGGCACCGCGACGATGGATGGCGGTCTGTCCTTTATACCTTATATATATATAAACAAGGTGACGTTCACGAATCTTCAGGGTCTTCAGCTTGACGGGTAATTCAGCGATGCGAGCCGTACGGAAGGCCTCGCAACCCTCCATCAGCGGACACACGCTACAGTCGGGCGACTGGGGTGTACACTGGATAGCGCCAAAGTCCATAATGGCCTGATTGTATTCCGAGGAAGGAGGAAGGAGGAGGGAGGAAGGAGAAGTGTCTGCTGATTCGTGTGTGGGTAGCTGTTCCTGTGCAAGGGCAGCAAAGAGCTTCTTGCCTTCGGTGGTGTTGATGGGTGTCTCGATGCCGAAATAGCGGGAGAGGACGCGATAGACGTTGCCATCGACGACGGCAGCGGGCAGGCCGAAGGCGATGGAGCCAATGGCAGCAGCGGTATAGTCGCCTACGCCTTTCAGCTGTTTGATTTCGGCAATCGTGGTAGGAAAGCCACCACGTTCAACAATTTGGCGGGCAGCATAATGCAGGTTGCGGGCACGACTGTAGTAACCCAGTCCCTGCCATTCGCGCAACACTTCGTCTTCTGTCGCAGCAGCGAGTGTCTCAACAGTTGGCCAACGGTTCATGAAGCGTTCCCAGTATTCCCAGCCCTGACGGACTTGCGTCTGTTGCAGGATGATTTCAGAGAGCCAGATGGCATACGGGTCGCGTGTCTGTCGCCAAGGCAAGTCGCGTCCGTTCTCGCGGAACCAGTCCAATAATGTCGTTGCAAAGCTCATAGCTTGCCTTGGTCGCCGAGATACGAATCCTTGAAGCCGAGGAAATAGAGGACGCCATCGAGACCGATGGTATTGATGCTCTGTTCGGCATTGGCTACGACACGAGGCTTAGCGTGGAAGGCGATACCCAGACCGGCCTCAGAAATCATAGGCAGGTCGTTGGCACCATCGCCCACAGCAATGGTCTGGGCAAGGTTCACCTTCTCGACCTGAGCAATGAGCTTCAGCAGTTCCGCCTTGCGGTGTCCGTCGACGATTTCGCCTACGTAGCGACCTGTCAGCTTGCCGTCCTCGCCAATTTCCAATTCGTTGGCATAGACGTAATCGATACCGTATTTGCGTTGCAGGTGTTCGCCAAAGTAGGTAAATCCACCGCTGAGAATGGCAATCTTATAACCGCAGGTCTTGAGGATATTCATGAGGCGGTCGACACCCTCAGTAATGGGCAGGTGCTCGGCAATATCCTGCATCACACTGACGTCGAGGCCCTTTAGCAGGGAAACGCGCCGTGTAAAACTCTCCTTGAAGTCGATTTCTCCACGCATGGCACTCTCCGTAATGGCACGCACCTCAGCACCAACGCCGTTGCGCTCAGCCAGTTCGTCGATACACTCTGTCTGAATGAGCGTCGAGTCCATATCGAAACAGATGAGACGGCGCATACGTCGGAACATATCGTCCTTCTGGAACGAGAAGTCAATCTCCATCTGTTGCGACAGTTTCATCAGCTTCGACTGCATCTCCTGACGATTGGTGGGTTCGCCGCGCAACGAGAACTGGATGCAGGCACGTGTGTGCTTGTCCAATTGCTTGATGCTCTTGCGACCCGTCAGGCGGAGGATAGAGTCGATGTTCAGTCCTTGGTCGGCCAGAATCTGTGTAGCAGCCTGTATCTGACGCGCCTCCAACTGTCGGCCCAGCATCATGAGTATATAGCGGTTCTTGCCCTGATGGCCAACCCAGTCCTCATATTCGTCATCACTGATAGGTGAAAAACCGATGTTGACACCCAACTCGGTGGCCTTGAATAGCAGCTCCTTCATGGCCAGTCCTGACTTCATTTCGTCCATACGAATCAGAATGCCCAGTGACAAGGTGCTGTGGATGTCGGCCTGACCAATGTCGAGAACCTTGGCGTCGTATTTAGCCAGAATACCCATGACGGCTGCTGTCAGTCCTGGGCGGTCTTGTCCTGTGATGCGAACTAATATCTGCTCCTCTTTCATAATTCTTACTTCTTACTTCTTACCTCTTACCTCTTACTTCTTACTTCTATTTTAAGTAGTCTTCGAAATATTGTGTGATGCGTTCGTGCAGATGCACGCTGGCATGACCTCGCATGTTGTGTTCCTCGCCAGGATAGGCGAAGAAGTCGGGCTGCGTGCCGGCCTTGATGCAGGCATCGAGGAACGACAGACAGTGCTGGGGCACGACGGTATTGTCGTTGTAGCCCGTGATAATCTGGAGCTTGCCCCACAGGTTCTTGGCCTTATCGATGAGGCTGACTTTTGCGTAGCCTTCAGGATTCTGCTGGGGTGTGTCCATATAGCGCTCGCCATACATCACCTCGTACCATTTCCAGTCGATGACGGGACCACCGGCAACACCCACCTTGAACACGTCGGGGTAGTTGAGCATGAGCGAGATGGTCATGAAACCACCAAACGACCACCCGTGGACGCCGAGCTTGTCACTATCAACATAGGGCAGGCTCTTCAGATACTCCACACCTTTCATTTGGTCTTGCATCTCTATCTGTCCTAACTGGCTGAAGGTGGCTTGCTCGAAGTCGCGACCACGATATTCTGAACCGCGATTATCGAGAACGAAGACGATATAGCCTTTCTGCGACATATAGGTCTCCCACGGACGACTGGCCCAGTGCCAACCAGCTTCTACGTTATGAGCGTGAGGACCGCCATAGACGTAAACCACAGTAGGATATTTTTTGTTGGGATCGAAATTGTAAGGTTTTACCATACGATAGTATAGGTCGGTAACACCATCGGCCGCCTTAATGCTGCCACACTCGAAGATGGGCAGTGCGTAGTCGTGCCAAGCCCACATGTCTGTAGCCGTGAGAAGACGCGTGGCCTTGGCGGAGGAACCGCCTGACACAGTGAGCATGCTGATGTTGCGAGGCTGTGTGGGATGTGAGTGACGGTCAATCAGGAAGGAGCCCGTTGCCGACAGTTCTCCGCGATGCACGCCGTCATCAGTGGTCAGCTGCGTCATTTTGCCATTGGTGACATTCACGCTATATATCTGACGGTGCAGGGGGTGATACTTGTTGGCCTCGATGATGATGCTCTTCTGCTTGGTGTTGAAGCCTACGACCTTTTGGACAACCCATGCGCCACTGGTGAGCTGGCTTAACAGCTTTCCCTCCTTATTGTATAAATATAGGTGATTGTAACCGTCGCGCTGACTCTGCATGATGAACTTGTCACTATCCCAAGGCAGGAACTGAATGGGATGCAAGGGTTCTACATACTTGTCGCTGGTCTCGCGATAGAGTTCTGAAATGCGTTCGCCCGTCGTCGCATCGTAGCTGACGAGACGGCAGTCGTTCTGGTCGCGGTTCAGTTCGAACATATAGATGGTCTTGGCATCATGGCTCCAGGCGATATTCGTAAAGTAGATGGGGCGGGTGTCAGTGACAGAATCGCTGGCTACACTGCCGTTAGGCGTTTTGAGATAGACGGTCTTGTTAGTGGCGATGTCGTAAACGCCTACCGTCACTATGTGGGCGTTCATACCTGCCATCGGATACTTATCGGGCTCGTAAGTGGCCTCGCGAGGGTAGATGTCCACCTGCGGATAGTCGGCAACCATACTCTGATCCATGCGATAGAAGGCCAGACGCTGACCGTCAGGGCTCCAGAAGGTACCTTTCTCGATGCCGAATTCATTGCGATGTACGGATTGGCCGTAAACAATCTCACGTGAGCCATCGTTGGTGAGCTGGTGCTTCTGCCCTTGACCGTCGACAACGTATAGTTGATGATTGTCCACGTAGGCAGTAGCGCGTGACGTCGTGTTCCAGTCATTGGCCGTCTGACCAGAGATGCTGTCTTGCCATACAATCTGGTGCGTCTTGAAGTTCAAGAGCAGGAACGACTTCTTATTGCCAAGGGCCACCAAAGGCTGGTCAGGGTAGGGGAACGTAGCGTTATAGAGGGCACGGACATAATACATGTCGTCGCTCTTCAGCCATTCGTTCACCTCGTCGAGGGTAAAAAGACATTTCTCTTTGCCTGTCTTCTTATCAACGAGATAACACTCCTCAACATCGTTACGAATCAACTGGTCTCCCCACCAGGCAAACCACTTGTTCTCGGGCTGCAAGATGTGATTGCGATTGCCCCCATAATTGAGTTCTTCAAGGGTGAAGAGTTGTTTCTCCTGAGCGCTCATTTGTAGGGTCGTTAGGGCAAATATGAGGACAAATAAGGATTTAATCTTCATCATCGTCGCGGAAACGTCGGTTGTTCTTCTTATTAAAATTCTTTTTGAAGTCACGCGAGTCCCTAGAATTTTTGGAATATCTAGAGTCTCTCGAGTCTCTAGAATATCTGGAATCTCTTGACTCTCTTGGTTCCCTTGGCTCACGGGCTTTCTTGGGCTCTTTCTTCTCTAACGAACGGAACTTGAACGAACGGATGTCGGCATCGGCATTCTCCTGTTCTTCGTCGAGACGCTTCTTGAACTCGCGGTTCTGCTTGAAGCGACGCTTCTCTGCCATCTGACGCTTCTCTTCTTCTGTCTTTACCACACCGCCTTCTTCGCGGAAGACGCTCATCTTGCCGTCGAACATCTGATATTTGCGGAATTCGCACTCCAGGGAGCCGTTGAACAACGGAATCTTGATGCTGGGCTTCAGGCCAATCTGGGCAAAGCATTCTTCACGATATGACAGAATCCAAGCCTCGTTGCCTGTGAACTGGTGTTTCAGTCGTTCGCCAATCATCTTATAAGTTCCCAACAAGTCGGGTGTCGAGATACGCTCACCATAAGGTGGATTGGTTACCATGATGCTCTTGTTCTTAGGCTGCGTAAAGTTCTTGAAGTCTTGCTCTTCAACGGTGATGTCACTCGACAGACCTGCGGCCTTGACATTAAGACGCGCCGTATTAACCGCCTTGATATCCACGTCATAGCCGTAGATGTGGTGGTTGAACTCACGCTCCTGAGAGTCGTCATTGTATATCTCGTCGAAGAGGTCACGGTCGAAGTCGGGCCACTTCTCGAAGGCAAATTCCTTGCGGAACAAGCCTGGTGCCATGTTGCGGGCAATAAGTGCTGCCTCGATAAGCAGTGTACCCGAACCGCACATGGGGTCGATAAAGTCGGTCTCACCGTGCCAGCCCGTCATCAGAATCATGCCAGCTGCCAACACTTCGTTGAGCGGTGCCTCGACAGACTCCTGACGATAACCGCGACGATGCAGTGAGTCGCCACTGGAGTCAAGACACAGCGTGCACTGGTCGTCGGCAATATGGATGTGCAGACGGATGTCCGGATTGGAGATACTGATATTGGGACGCTGACCTGTCTTTTCGCGGAACTGGTCGACAATGGCATCCTTTACCTTATAAGCTACAAACTTAGAATGGCGGAACTCCTCGGAAAAGACAACGGAGTCGACGGCAAAGGTCTTGTCGATTCCGATGTATTCGCTCCAGTCAATGTCCTTGACACCTTCATAGACATCGTCAGCCGAGAGAGCCTTAAAATGCTTGATGGGTTTCAAAATACGGATGGCGGTGTGCAGTTGGAAATTAGCACGATAGAGAAGCTCCTTATTGCCCTTAAACGATACCATACGACGACCTATCTGCACGTCGTTTGCGCCCAACTGCGTCAGTTCTTTCGCCAAGACGGGTTCCAAACCCATGAAGGTCTTAGCGATGATTTCAAATTCTTGTGTCATTATTTGTACGTACTAAATATGCTGCAAAGGTACAAATAAGTGAGCGAAAAGCAAAGAAAAATCATTTTTTTCTTTCATTTTCCAATTCTTTTATGTAATTTTGCGCCAAATTAACCGTATTGGCATGGCTTACAACGTGATACTATTCGCATTGAAGGATTTGTGGAGACTCGATATCATGGTATGGATAGCGGGTATTCCGTTGTTGGTGTGTGCTGCGATATGGTTGTTTCTCCAGTTGCGTCGGCGTAGACAATTGGAGGAGGAATCTTCGTTATTGTCCAGAATGCAGCGTCACTCCGTTGAGTACGACTTGGTGATGAAGGTAATGAAGATGGCCATTTGGCGTATTGACGTGCAAAGTCGTACCATTACATTTGAAAGCGACTTCCGTGATGTCGTAGGCAGTTTCCATTTCTCGCCCAACACACCTGTGCAGGCGTTTTACGACTTGATGCTGCCACAATACCGAGGTAGGATACATCAAGCGCTTAAAGACCTCATGGAAGGACGGGTGGAAGAAGCTCATGAGCAGTTTGAGACACGTTTGCCACATTCAGACCAAGTGCACTGGGAAGATGCTTATGCCACCATTGAGAAACGTGACCTGAACGGACATACGCAGGTGATTGTCGGCACGCTGACGATGATTGATAATCAGAAGAATATTGAGCGAGAACTTATTGAAGCGCGTAATCATGCAGAAGAGAGTGATCGCATGAAGTCGGCTTTCTTGGCCAATATGTCACACGAAATCCGTACGCCGCTGAATGCCATTGTCGGTTTCGCTGATGTCTTGTCAATGGCTCAGAGTGATGAGGAACGCGCGGAACTGGTTAATCTGATTAAGCAGAATAATGCCCGCCTGTTACGCTTATTCGACGATATGGCTAATATGTCGAAATTGGAGGCAGGTGGGGTGGCTGTCAAGAAAGAGCATTTCCATCTCAACCAACTATTGGAGGATGTGGCAGATAAGTTTGCTGAGAAGAGTAAGGAAACAGGTGTCAAGATAGAAGTAGGGACGAAGGTTGTCGACGTAACGCCTTTTACCGACCGCAACCGCTTATACGAGATTTTGAACCAGTTTTTGGATAATGCCATGAAGTTTACTGCCCAAGGTGTGGTGACGTTAGGCTATCAGGTTAATAATGGTATGTTGCGTATATGGGTGCGTGATACGGGTAAAGGTATTCCTGCCAGCCATTGCAACGACCATTTGTTTGAACGGTTTGTAAAAATCGACGAATTTGTGCCAGGTACAGGTTTGGGACTTAGTATATGTCGCAGCTTGGCGTTAAGCATCGGTGGCAAGGTTGGCGTGGAGTCGAAACTGAACGAAGGGTCGCTCTTCTGGGTTGAAATACCAATGGAATGATTGTATTCAGGAATGTATCAAATGAGTTATATATATAATAAGGTGGGAGAATCTGTGAAATATCTTTGTGTGTTAGCCCTCTTTGTCTTTTTACCATTAGTCCTGCATGCTCAGACGATTGTCGGTCATGTAGTAGATGAGGCTACTGGCGAGAATCTGGGCTTTGCCAGTGTGCAATATAAGGGTCGTCATCTGGCAACAATCACAGACCTAAGCGGTCGTTTCACAATAGAGCGCCATAAGGGTTGGAAACTGACGGTCAGTGCCGTTGGTTATAAATCGCGTACGTATGTTGTTGAAGGTGATATGGAGAAGCTGTTCGTGTCGCTGAAAGAGGATACGCGTGCACTGAAAGAGGTGACGGTAAAGTCAAAACGTAGTCGTTACAAGCGGAAGAACAATCCTGCTGTGGAACTGATGCGCAAGGTGATAGCCAATAAAAAGGCGACAGACCTGTCAAAGCGCGACTATTATCAATACACGAAATACCAGAAGCTGACGCTGGCACTCAACGATATGAAGACGGAAACTCTGGCGAGTCCTAAAATCAGTAAGTATAAGTGGCTTACCGATCAGGTGGAAACTTGCCAGCAGACGGGAAAGCTCATCTTGCCAGCCAGTGTGGATGAAACGGTAACACAGAAGATATACCGTCGTTCCCCTCATGCAGAGAAAGAGATTATAAAGGGCCAACGCTCGGCAGGTATTAACGATTTCTTTCAGACAGGTGATATCCTGAATACCGTGTCGAAGGATGTGTTCACTGATGTTAACATCTATGACGATCAGGTCAGGCTGTTGCAACATCCCTTTACTTCGCCTATCAGCGATGGTGCTATCTCGTTCTATCGTTACTACATTGAAGATACTTTGCTGGTGGAGCGTGATTCGTGCATTCATCTGCATTTCCTGCCAAACAATCAGCAGGACTTTGGTTTCCGTGGGGACTTGTATGTGCTGAAAGACTCTTCTCATCAGGTGAAGCGCTGTGAACTGATTTTGCCCAATCAGACGGATGTCAACTTCGTGGAAACGCTGAAAGTGATACAGGAGTTTACTAAACTTCCTACAGGTGAATGGGTGCTCAGTGTTGATGATATGGTAGTGGAATTAGTGTTGTTCGACTTTCTGCAGAAGGGTGTTGCTATTCGAACCACGCGTCTATCAGATTATCAGTTTACGGAGATTCCTGCCAAACTGTTTAAGGGTAAGGCCAAAACAGTTACCGATCCGGATGCTGCTTTGGTGGACAACGCGTTCTGGCAAGAACATCGTAAGGTGGAACTGACTCGAAGTGAGGCTGGTATGGAGGATTTCCTCAATGGAATGAAGACGGTTGGCGGATTTAAATACATCCTTTTGGGACTTAAGCTATTGGCAGAGAACTATATCGAGACGGGTAATCCCAGTAAAGTGGATATCGGACCAGTAAATTCGATGTTAAGTAGTAACTTTATAGACGGTCTGCGTACTCGTATATCGCTTCAGACCACAGCCAATCTTAATAGACATCTCTTCTTAAAAGGCTATGTGGCACGAGGCTGGAAAAGTCATAATACCTATTATAGTTCACAACTGACTTGGTCGTTGAATAAGAAGAAGTATCTGCCTGAAGAGTTCCCAAAGCGTAACATCTCGTTCCTTTCTACTTACGACGTGATGGCACCTTCTGACAAGTTCCTGCCTACCGACAAGGATAATGTCTTTGGCTCTTTCAAATGGGCAAAGGTCGATAAGATGATGTACTACAATCGTCAGCAACTGACTTTTGATTATGAACAGATGTATGGCCTGCGCACAACGCTGAGTGTTAAGACTGAGAAGAACGAGGCTGCCGGTAACATGCTGTTTGTCCCCCTTTCCTCCCAACTTGACCCTTCCAATACAATAGGATTCCGTACTACGGAACTGCGCGCAGAGATAGAATACTCGCCAGGAGCGTTGTATACCAATTCCAAACAGCGTCGTCTGAAGGTCAATCGCGAAGCCCCCATCTTTATCCTTAGTCATACAATGGGTGTGAAGGGCTTTTTAGGCGGGGACTACGACTATCACTACACGGAAGCTAGTATCTTTAAACGTATCTGGCTAAGCAGTTGGGGACGTGTTGACCTCTACACCCGAGGAGGAGTGCAGTGGAGTCAGGTACCTTTCACCTTGCTCTGTATGCCTGTTGCCAATCTTTCGTATTTCAGCCAGAAACAGGCATTCAACCTACTGACCAATATGGAATTCCTGAACGACCGTTTTGTTAGCATCGATATGAACTGGGATATGCAGGGCAAGATATTCAACCGTATTCCACTGATCAAGAAGTTACGCTGGCGAGAGTATATAGGTGCCAGAATGTTGTGGGGTGCTTTGTCAGACAAGAATAATCCATTCCTCGAAGAAAACGCCCAAAGTAATGTGCTGATGTATTTCCCAGACGATTCGTATCTGTTGGATGGGAAAGTGCCCTATTGGGAAATATCCTTGGGTATTCGTAGCATCTTCCGTTTCTTCCAGATAGAATACGTCAGACGAATGAACTATAATGACCATTCACATGGGCATAAGAACAGCGTGCGTTTGGGCTTTACCTTAATGTTCTGATAATAATAGCAACACAAAACTAGACGATGACAAGACAATTCTTATTGGCAGATAAGCAAGATATAACCAAAGCAGGGCTGATGTACATCAGTTCGCAGATAGAAGACCTGGATATTACTTGTCGTTCTGCCGAAGACAAGACAGAGTTAATTGAACTGTTGAAGCAGAAACCGGACTCCGTAGTCGTGCTCGACTATACACTTTTCGATATCAATGATATTGATGAATTGGAAATCTTGGGCGAGCGTTTTCCCTTGGCGCAGTGGGTTTTGTTCAGTGTCGAACTGTCGCTCGACTTCGTTCGACGTGCCATTGCTGTCAGCCCCTGTTTTAGCATTTTGCTGAAAGAGTCAACGCTGCATGAGATTCGTGAGTGTCTGCAATATGCTTGTCGTGGACAGCGCTACATCTGTCAGCGCGTAACGGAATTGCTGTTGGCACCACAAACAAAAAGGGTAGAGGAGGATGTACGTCTGACCAAGACTGAGACGGAAATTCTAAAGGATATAGCTTTAGGGCTGACTACTAAAGAGATTGCCGATCGTCGTTTCTCCAGTTTCCATACGGTCAATACCCATCGTAAGAACATATTCCGTAAGTTAGGCGTCAATACGGTTCATGAAGCAACAAAATATGCTTTGAGGGCTGGTTTGGTAGATTCTGCGGAATACTACATCTGATGAAAGAGAAAAAGGCTGTCTCACGACAGCCTTCATCTTGTTTTCTAACTAACTTATTATCAACTATTCATTACTCATTCTGAATTTCTGGTGCAAAGATACGCACTTTTTCAGCGTTTTGGTGCTAAAAACAATAAAAAACGCACGTAAACGTTTGCGGGTTTCGTGGGAATTTCGTAACTTTGTGGCCAGTTAGCTATAATATATGAATAACAAGAAACAACACAGAACGTCGCTGAAGGATCTTGCCCGTGAATTAGGGGTGAGCATTGCCACCGTGAGTCGCGCCCTTCGCAACTCGCCAGAGATAGGCAAAGACATGCAGCAGCGTGTAAAGGATCTGGCTAAAAAACTCAACTATCGTCCCAATCCGTTTGCTCAGAGCCTACGTAGGGAAGCTCCCAAAATCATTGGTGTTGTGGTTCCTAATCTGGTGACCCACTATTATGCCGCGGTACTTGATGGTATTGAGGATGAGGCTCGTCGTGCCGGTTATAGCGTTATCAGTGCCAATAGTCATGAGAGCTATGAAGACGAAGAGCATGCCGTCGATAATTTCATCTCGATGCATGTGGAGGGCATCATTGCTTGTCTGGCTCAGAATACTACCGATTATCACCATTTCGAGGAAATAGCTGAGATGGGTATTCCATTGGTGTTCTTTGGGCGAACCTGCTTGACCGACCGTTTTTCCAGTGTGACTGCCAATGGTGACGAGGCTGCCCAGCAAGCTACCCAGCATCTGATTGACACCGGTAGCCGTCGTATTGCCTTCATTGGCGGTCCAAACCATTTGGATATGGTACGCCGTCGTAAGCATGGTTATTTGGAGGCCTTGCGTGAGAACCATATTCCCATTGACCGTGATTTGGTGATTTGCGACAAGATAGATTATCAGATAGCTCTCGAAAAAACCACCGCTTTATTGAAGAGCGATCATTGTCCGGATGCCATCTTGGCTTTCAACGATATCATCACCTTTGCTGCCTTTACGGCTATCAAGGAGTGTGGTTTGCGAATTCCGGAGGATGTCGCGTTAATGGGCTTTACGGACGATGTGCATGCCGCTTATGTCACGCCGCGTATGTCCGCTATTCAGGACCAGTCACACCAGATGGGAGTTAAGGCTTGCCAGCTGTTGTTGCGTAATATTAATGGCGATATGAAAGTATATAAAGAGATAGTACCCCAACAACTTGTGATAAGGGATACTTCTGCCAAAAGAACTTAAAAATATTCCCAGTATGACCATTGGCAAGAGATTGTTCACATTAATCGTAATAGTGTTGCTGCCAGCCGTGTTGTTTGCTGACAGCATATCAAATAATGGTTTGAACGTGCGGACTTCGATACCCGATATGAAGTTCAAACGATTAGATACACGTGATGGCCTGTCGAATTATCAGGTCAACGACGTGCTTCGCGACTCGCGAGGGTTTGTATGGTTTGCCACGTCGTTCGGACTCAGCCGTTATGATGGTTACCGATGTCATAATTACTACTCTTACGAGCACGACACGCTGACGCTGCGCAACAATCAGGTGAATCGTGTGATGGAAGCCTTCGACGGAAAGTTGTGGCTGGATCACGGCATGACTTACTCCGTGTACGACCCCGTGAAGGAGCGGGTAGACCGTTCTCCGTCTATCTGGTTGGCGAAACAGGGTGTCAAGGGCGGTATCGAGATGCTCTATATCGACTCGAAGAAGAATTTCTGGATTAAGACTTATGATGATGGTTTCGTATTCTTCAATCCCAAGAAAAAGATGATAAAGCGCTTGAACTTCGGATATGGTAAGAATCTGTTTCCCAAGGAGTTTGGCGTTAGGTCGTTTACTGAGATGCCCGAGGGTATGTTGATGGTCTCGACCCAAGGTGACCAGATATGTGTGAACGGCGAGAAAGGCGTTGTGGTATGGACTGACCAAACGGTGAAAAACGAGCTCAACCTCTATGCAGACTATAAGTCCTATTTGGATCCAGAGGGTATGCGATGGATTATCTCTAATTCCGCGAAAACCTATATCTACGATTCTAACAGCAAGCGTTGGTATCGCACGTTGACGGAACTGCTTAGAGCGAAAGGCTTGTCGAATGTACCCGATGACATCGTGGTTTGGGATGCTCGTTACGATACAAAGGGATATTTGTGGGTGGCTACCGACCACTTGGGTGTGCTGGTCATAGACTTCAAGAACAAGGAGTGGCGCCAGTTTACCCACGTGAAGGGTGATGATACCTCACTGCCAGATATTACGACCAGACGTCTGTATCTTGACCAGTTGGGACGTATGTGGATAACAACATACAAGAATGGACTGGCAATGAATGCTGATGCCATGAGTAGTTTCTCGAGTCTGCCATTGGGTGACATCAATGCCGTAGTGGAAGACAATGAAGGCTACTATTGGCTGGGTATGAACAGCGGAGGCATTAAAAAGGTGAACCCGCAGACCTACGAGGTCGTGGCTGAATATAAGAAAGGAGAACTGGGAACTACGAGTGACGTTATTGTGTGCTGCTATAAGGACCGAGAGGGTGCACTGTGGTTTGGCACTTGGGAGGGCGGTCTGTTGCGTTACCGTAACGGTCAGTGGACTAATTGGCGTGTCGGAATGCCGGGTTGTGCACTGACGACGAATAATGTATGGGGAATTACGGAAGACTATTGGGGCAACATCTGGCTGGGTGTCTTAGGCGGCGGTGCCATGCGTATCGACAAGCGAACAGGCAAGCAGCGTGCCTTCAACGAACAGAATTCGAAGTTGAAGACGGTGTGGACCAACGGCATTCAACGTGCTCCTAACGAATGGATTCTCCTTGCTAATGTGGAATACTGTTCGCTCATTAACCCGCAGAATATGAAGGTCATCAACTTAACGATGCCGCGCGACGAGAACTCGTTTACAGTGTCGTCGTCTTCTGTGCAAGTGCTGTGGGGAAAGAATGGACTGATATGGCAGGGCTCGGCATCGGGACTGTCTGTTTATGACCGCAAACGCGGGCAGTTCCAACTGCTTGATATGCGTTCGGGATTTCACGGCTCGAGTGTGTCTGCCATTATTGAGGATGAGAATGGGGCTGTATGGGTAGCTACTGACCACGGTATCTCGAAGGTGACGCCGAAGCAGGAGGCTGACGGACACTGGACATTCTCAGTGCGCAGCTTCAACGACCGCGATGGTCTGCAGCCTGGTCCGTATAACCAGCGTTCTATGTGCTTGACTCGCAAGGGATTGCTGTTGATTGGCGGACAGGATGGCTTGGACGTTATTGACACGCGTAACTTGAATGCTGTGGATAGGAAGGAACGTCCAGTCTTCAGCGGTCTGCAGATATTCGACGAGGACGTGGCCGTAGGACAGGAACTGCATGGACGTGTTGTTCTTGACGAGGCACTGGATGTCTGTCGTGAGCTGTCATTGAAGTTCGATGACCAGTTTACTATCCTGTTGGCTAGTACGGATGGCTCCATACAAAACGGCAAACGCTTTGTCTATATGCTGGAAGGATTTAACGACAACTGGGTAAAGACTTCTGAGCAGAATCCGAGCATCATGTATAACTCGCTTCGTGCTGGTGATTATACGCTTCGAGTCCGCATCTTGAATGACGATGGCACGTTTGGCGAAGAGGAATCGACACTCGATATTACCATCCGACCATCCTTTTGGCGGACGCGTTGGATGATCCTGCTATATATGTTGCTGATAGCCGGTGCCGCCTTCTTGTGGCGCAAGTGGTATATGAAGCATCAGGAACACCGGATGCAAGTAGAGTCGATGAGGCGTGAACTGGAGAAGCAGCAATGGATGAATGAGATGCGCCTAAAGCTGAAGATGGAGAATAACGATATATCTCAGTCACATGTGGCAGAACAAACTGTCGAGTTGACGCAGATAACGGAAGACCTTGTTCTCTTCGTACGCAACATCTGTGAGCATTATCAGTCGCCCGACCCGGACAAGAAGGTGAAGGTAAGCTTCCTGTCGTCTGTTGATCAGTTGGTTGCCGACTTCGATGATGCCAAGTTGCGTGAGGTCTTCGAGATACTATTCCGCAACTCCATCAACTTTACCCCATATGCGCCGATGATTAGTGTTGGTGTAGCTCGTACAGGAGATAATATGGCGCAGATTCAAGTGGCAGACAACGGCATCGGTATCAAGGATGAATACAAGGAGCATGCCTTCGACCCGATGGTGAACGGTGAGGGTATTGGACTTGACTGCGTGAAGGCCATCGTTGATGCCCATGGTGGCACAATCCGTATTGAGGACAATCCCGGTGGTGGCACTATTTTCTTTATCACTCTGCCTGCTCAGCCCGAAATTGAGGAGGCGGTCTTAATGGATGACGAATCATGAAACAGTTTAAGATAATGATGTCGGGCGTAGCCTTAATGGTCGCTATGTCCGCTTGGGCTGCCGACTATACGGTTAGTGGGCAGTATGTGACCATTCCCGTAAAGAATGTAAAGGCAGGAGGTGCACAGGTGGTACGTCTGCAAGTAGTGAACGACAACATCATCCGTGTGCAGGCGACATCCGAGGCACAGTTGCCGGAGAAGCAGAGTCTGATAATCGTCCCACAGACGGCGAAACCGAAGTTCACGGTGACGGATGGTGACAAGGTTAGCGTGAAGGCGGACAATGTCGAGGCCCGCGTGGATAAAGAGACGGGAGCTGTAACCTTCTACGATGCCAATGGCAAGCAGTTGCTGAGGGAGGCCGAGGACGGCAAAACCTTCAAACCGTTCCATGTACCCGACCGCGAGATTGGTGTTGACGTGGCGAAGGTTCCCGAGGCCCAGCGCAACGGCCTGACATGGCACCTGTTGTTCGACAGTCCCTACAGTCCTCGTGAGGAGTCGTTCTACGGTTTGGGCCAGCACCAGTCGGAGGAGTTGAACATGAAAGGTCTGAACGAGGACCTCTTCCAGTATAATACCAAGGTCAGCGTGCCTTTCGTGCTGTCCACCAAGAACTACGGTCTGTTATGGGATTCGTATAGCTATTGTCGTTTCGGTAATCCTGATGATTACCAACAGTTGGGCCGTGCTTTTAAGATTTACGACAAGCAGGGTAGGGAAGGTCACTTGACGGGAACCTATACCGATAAGGACGGCAAGCGCTTGGTTCGCGATGAAGACTCCATCTATTTCGAGTTCGACTGTCCGGCAACGTCGGAGATAGCTAATCGCACGGAGCCCGGCGGTATCAAGAATCTGCCTAAGGACATTCGCCTTAATGGTGCCAACGTGGTTTACGAGGGCTTCATCGAGGCACCCGAAGACCGCCAGTACCATTTCATCCTTTATTACGCGGGATATATTAAGGTATATATAGGCGGTGAGGAGGTGGTGCCCGAGCGTTGGCGTACGGCCTGGAACCCCAACACGTATAAGTTCCGTAAACTGATGCGTAAGGGTCAGCGCCAGCAACTCCGTATAGAATGGCGCCCCGATGGCGACGTGAGCTATTGTGGTCTGCGTGCCGTCAGGGCGCATAAGGACCAACGCAAACTCTCTATATGGAGCGAGATGGCAAAGGATATGGACTACTACTTCATTGCGGGCAAGAATGCCGACGAGGTCATCTCGGGCTATCGTACGCTGACGGGTAAGGCTCCTGTCTATCCGAAATGGGTGCTTGGTTTCTGGCAGAGTCGCGAGCGTTACAAGACTGCTGACGAGATAGTCGGTACGCTCAATGAGTTCCGCCAGCGCCAGATTCCTTGCGACAATATTGTTCAAGACTGGAACTACTGGGTGGAGGACCAGTGGGGCTCACATCAGTTTGAGGCGTCGCGCTATCCCAATCCGCAGGCAATGCTCGACAGTGTTCATGCCAAGGGTGGGCGCTTCATGATTAGCGTTTGGCCGAAATTTTATTGCAATACCGCCAACTACAAGGAACTGGATGCCAAGGGCTGGATGTACCATCAGGCCGTTGTCGACGATATCCACGACTGGGTGGGACCAGGCTATGTCGGTTCGTTCTACGATGCCTACGACGCCGGAGCCCGTAAGATGTTCTGGAGACAGATGGATGACAACCTCTTTTCTAAATACAAATACGGTATTGACGCGTGGTGGATGGATGCCTCTGAGCCGAATGTCCGCGACTGCACGCCCATGTGGTATCGCAAGGCCCTCAGCGGTCCTACCGCTTTGGGTACGACGACGGAATACTTCAATGCTTACAGCATCGTCAATGCCGACGCTATCTACAACGGTCAGCGTTCGGTACGTCCCAATCAGCGCGTGTTCCTGCTGACGCGTAGTGGTTTTGCCGGCGAGCAGCGTTACTCAACGGCAACGTGGAGTGGTGATATCGGTACCCGTTGGGAGGATATGCGTGCACAGATGACGGCAGGTTTGAACTACTGTATGTCGGGACTGCCCTTCTGGGGTATGGACCAGGGCGGTTTCTGTGTGGAGAACCGCTATGTTGCTGCCCAGCAGTTGTACGACCGCACGAAGGTCGAGAACGAAGACTTGAAGGAATGGCGCGAACTGCAGGCCCGCTGGAGTCAGTTCGGCTGCTTCATTCCCCTGTTCCGCGTACATGGTCAGTGGCCTACGCGTGAAATATGGAATATCGCTCCCGAGAATCATCCCGCTTACCAGTCGTTCGTTTACTACGACCGCCTGCGTTATCGCCTCATGCCCTATCTTTACTCGATGGCAGGCTGGGTACACACGAAGGACTATACTATGATGCGTGGCCTCGTGATGGACTTCAACGGCGACAACGAGGTGTTGAACATCAAGGACCAGTGGATGTTCGGTCCTGCACTGATGGCCTGTCCCGTAGGCTATTACAAAGCACGTAACCGTAGTGTCTATTTCCCCCAGCAGACAGGTTGGTATGACCTGTATTCGGGTGAATTCATCGCCGGTGGCCAGCGGCTTATTGTTGAGGCTCCCTATGAGCGCATCCCCGTCTTTGTCCGCGAGGGCTCTATCATCCCGTTCGGTCCGGAGATGCAGTATTGCGACGAGCGTCCTGCTGAACTCATCAACCTCTATGTCTATGCTGGTCGTGATGGTCAGTTCCAACTCTACGAGGACGAAGGCACGAACTACAACTACGAGAAAGGTAAGTTTGCCACTATCGACATCGCTTACGACGATGCCTCCCGCACCGTTTCCTTCGGCAAGCGCAACGGCCAGTTCAACGGCATGTTGAAGAACCGCCGCTTCAACGTCGTCCTGATTACGAAGGATGCTCCTCAGGCTCTTAATCTTGATAATCCTGAAGGACGGATGGTCGAATACAATGGAAAGGCTATTAGCGTGAAGTTGTGAATAGTTAAATCCTCGTCGTGGAATTCTCGTTCCTCGACGTGGAATTCTCGTTCCTCGTCAGTGAATTCTCGTTCATCGACGAGGAATGAACTTTATATGCCGACTTTCGACCCTTTCGTGACGTTTAAACAACGCTTCTGCGACGTCTGTACAATATCTCTGCTACGTTATGTAATAAGGAATGTCACGTTAAATGTTCTTAATCCTTTCTAGTGCGAAGATTTTTTTCAGGAATTATTTTATATCTTTGCATGCACAAACGAATAAAAGAAAACAAATTGGTAGCTGCTGAAACAAACATGATGAGAAAAACGTTGCTGATGCTAATGGCTGTGGCGCTGACTATGATGGTTGGTACTACGGACGCTTATGCTGCGAAAAAGAAGTCCAAGAAGGCTGAAGTAGAGAAACAAGAGTTGTGGCCTGACGGTACACCGATGGACGCCTGGTTTGGGAATGCCACGAAGGTGGACGTGAAGACGCTAGGTCGCCAGTATGTGATTACGGACTATGGCGTGTCGAAGGACTCGACCGTTGTTCAGACACAAAAGATTCAGGCTGTGATAGAACGCTGCTCGCAAGAGGGTGGTGGCGTGGTAGTAATTCCAGAAGGTACTTACCTGTCGGGTGCTTTGTTTTTTAAGAAAGGTACGCACCTGCATGTGATAGGTAAATTGAAGGGTTCGGACCGTATCGTCGACTTTCCGTTTATGAAGACGCGAATAGAGGGTGAGACGTGTACGTACTTTTGTGCGTTGGTGAACGCCGACGGACTGGACGGCTTTACCATTACGGGCAATGGTACGATAGACGGCAACGGTCTGTCGTACTGGCAGGAGTTTTGGATTCGCCGCAAGTGGAATCCGCAGTGCACCAATAAAGATGCCCAGCGTCCACGCCTGACGTACATTTCGAACAGTAGGAACGTGACGGTTCAGGACGTGCGGCTCGTGAACTCGCCTTTCTGGACGAACCACGTGTACAAGAGCGACCATGTGCGCTATCTTGACTGTTACATCTATGCACCGACGGAGAATATCTGGACGGGCGATCCGAAGCGCGGTGCACCGTCGAGTGACGCTATTGACATTGACGCTTGTACGGACGTGCTTGTGAAAGGCTGTTACATGCATGTGAACGACGATGCCGTAGTGCTGAAGGGCGGCAAGGGTACGTGGGCCGACAGGGATTCAACCAACGGATCGTGTGAGCGCATCCTAATCGAGAATTGTACTTACGGTAAGGTGCATGGCTGCTTGACGTTAGGCTCAGAGTCCCTCCACGACCGCAACGTCATCCTGCGCCGTTGCCATGTGGGTAATGCCACGCGTGTGTTATGGTTGAAGATGCGTCCCGATACGCCACAACACTATGAGTACGTGACAGTTGAGGACATGACGGGCAAGTGTGGGCGTTTCCTGTTCGTCAATCCGTGGACACAGTTCTTCAAACCTGGTGACCGACAGATGCCGCTGTCGCGATGCAATAACATCACGATGCGCAACATACAGCTGGAGTGCTCAGCTAAACTGCTGGATGTGAAGACGTCTGACAAGTATGAACTCATCGACTTCACACTGGACGGCAAGCTATTAGACTTCGGTCCTGCTCCTACAAATAGCAATAATCAACAAATACAAACTATTTATGAGTAAGAAATACTTTTTTGCCGTCGACCTCGGCGCAACGAGCGGACGTACTATCTTAGGAACGTTGGCCGACGGGCGACTGGAACAGGAGGAGTTGACCCGATTTCCCAATAATCTCATAGAGACTGGCGGTCACTTCTATTGGGACATCTATGCCCTGTACTTCGAAATGATTCGTGGATTGAAGGAGGTAGCACGGCGAGGTATTGCGCTGACCAGTATCGGTATTGATACGTGGGGCGTCGACTTCGTGTTTATCGGTCAGGACGGTGCCATTCTCCGCAATCCCATGGCCTATCGCGACCCACACACCTTTGGACGCATGGAGGAATATCTGGAGAAGGTTGTTTCGCGCCGTGAGGTATACGACATTACTGGTATCCAGTTCATGAACTTCAACTCACTGTTCCAACTGTATGCTATGCAGCAGGACGGCAACAGTGCCATAAAGATGGCCGAAAAGGTTTTGTTCGTTCCCGATGCGTTGTCGTGGATGCTGACAGGCGAGGCCGTTTGTGAGTATACTATCGCTTCAACCAGTCAGATGCTTGATCCAAGGACTGGAGACCTCTCAGAGAAACTGATAGAAAGCGTGGGTCTTACGCGTAGTCACTTTGGTCGTATGGTACAACCTGGTACTAAGATTGGCGTACTGACTGAAGAAGTTCAGAAGATGACGGGACTCGGTGCTGTTCCCGTCATTGCCGTTGCAGGTCACGATACGGGTGCTGCCGTCGCAGCCGTTCCTGCCAAGAACGAGCAGTTTGCCTATTTGTCGAGCGGTACTTGGAGTCTGATGGGTATCGAGACGAAAGATGCCATCATCAACGACCGTAGCTACGAGCTGAACTTTACCAACGAGGGCGGTATCGAAGGAACGACGCGCTTCCTGAAGAATATCTGCGGTATGTGGCTCTACGAGCGTTGCCGCAAGGAGTGGCCCGAGGAGGTTCGCCAGTTGAGTCATCCGGAATTGCAGGGCTCGGCCATGCAGGTTGAGGCATTCCGTTCAATCATTAATCCTGATGACAAGGCCTTCGCAAATCCTGTTAGTATGATTGAGGCTATCCAGCAGTACTGCCGAGATACGAAGCAGCCTGTACCCGAGACGCCGGCAGAGATTTGTCGCTGCATCTTCGATTCATTGGCATTGCGCTATCGTCAGGTGTTTGGCTGGCTGAAGGAGTTTGCCGATTTCAACCTCAATGTATTACACGTCATTGGTGGCGGCTCGTTGAACAAGTATCTCACCCAATTTACTGCAGATGCTTGTAACGTCGAGGTGTTGGCTGGTCCACAGGAATGTACAGCCATTGGCAACATCATGTTGCAGGCCAAGGCCTCAGGCGATGTTGCCGACATATGGCAGATGCGTCAGATTATTGCCAACAGCGTAGAGATGGTGGCTTATCATCCCTCGGGCGACAAGGCCGCCTGGAATCAGGCTTACGAGAAGTATCTAATAATAACAAATCAAAAATAAAAAAGATTATTATGGCAAAACCATTAGTAGAAACCAAAGCAAGGGTAGGCGTATTCAGTATTGCCCTTCAGGCATATCTGCCACAGTTCCCACAACTCGTTCCTAATTTCGAGGCTCAGTATGAAGCATTCAAGAAGACGTTGCCCGAAAGCATCGAGATTATCGATGGCGGTATGGTGACAACCAAGGAGCAGTCGATGGCTGCAGGCGATAAATTCCGCGCTGCTGACGTTGATCTGGTTATCCTGCAGATGCTCACCTATTGTACCTCTTATAATATGTTGCCTGCTGTTCGCGACCTTGATGTTCCAGTGGTCATTGTGAACCTGCAGAAGAAACTGGCTCCCGACTATGCAAAGACCGACATTCCCACATGGCTCGGTGACCTCTATGCTTGCGGAGCCATTGGTGAGATGGTTGCTGACCTGAACCGTGCCGGTAAGCGCTCGGCAGTGATTACAGGCGTTGTAGAAGGTGGTGACCCTGGTGTACAGGCTGAGATAGAGGATTGGTGCCGTGCCGCTCAGGTACGTCGTCGTTTCCGCGATACTAATATCGCGCAGATTGGTCGTCCCTATCCTGGCATGATGGATCTCTATATAGATGAGACCAACCTCTACCACCGTATGTTTGTCTATACCAAGCAGTTCGACTGGGAGCAGATGTGGGCTATTGCCGACAATATCACCGACGAGGGTGCTATCCGTGCAAAGGCTGAGGATATCCTTGCTACCTTCGACATTGAAGGCGGCGGTACCGTTGAAAAGGTATGGGATATGGCTAAATATGTTGTTGCCTTCGAACAGTGGGTGAAGGACGAGAAACTGGGCATGATAGCTTCTCACTATGCCGGCTTTGCTCAGGGCGTTGCCGGCAAACTCGACTCGATGCTGATTCCTGCCTTCTCGATGCTTATCAAGCAACATACCGCTTGCGCTGTTGAGGGCGATATGAAGGTGGCTATGGCCATGTCTATCCTGAAGACCATTTCTGGCACGGGTACACTGGCTGAGATGTATTCTATCGACTTCCCGAAGGACATCTGCATTATCGGACATTCCGGCTCAGGTGACTTCGACATCTCGCAGGCTCATAAGCCCACAATGAAGATTGTACCCGTGTTCCATGGTAAGACAGGTGGCGGTTATCTCACTCAGTTCTATCCTCCTACGGGCCCTGTTACTTATCTGGCCATCACTCAGGATAAGAATGGCGTATTTAAGTTCGTAGCTGCTGAGGGTGTCAATGAGGAGGGTGAAATCTTTATGTTTGGTGACACTAACATGCGCACCAAGTTCTCGCTTTCTTGCCGTGAGTTCGTCAACAAGTGGAGCGAGGCCGGTCCCACGCACCACATGGCTGCTGCCGTTGGTCATCATATAGACACCATCTTGAAGGTGGCTAAGATTTTCAATATTGAATGTGACATCGTTTGCAGATAAGGATATGGCAAATTCTGGTTCTTTGAAGAGCACCATTGCTGTGTCTCTGACTAATTATCTCGATGCTGGTGCCATTGTTGCTGGTGCATCTGGTTTGACCTTGTGGCAGAACTACCTTGGATTAACGGAGGTACACTTGGGATGGCTTAACTTTATCTCGGCGAACTGCTTAGGTGCTGCCATCGGTGCTATTATCGGAGGTTTCCTAGCTGACAAGTATGGTCGTAAGTTCATCTTCACCTATAACTTGTTGGTGTATATGCTCGGTGTGCTGACCATTATGTTTAGCATGAATTTCCCCATGCTGCTCTGCGGATTTCTCATCACGGGTATCTCGGTGGGTGTGGGCGTACCGGCTTCGTGGACATACATCTCTGAGTCGTCGGAGGTGAACAACCGAGGCCGCAATATCTGTATCTCGCAAATGTCGTGGGGATTCGGTCCGATGTGCATCCTCTTGTTTGGTATGTTGTTTGCCCCAGGCGGTTACCTATTTGGCTGGGTAGAATCGGTGGCTCACATGTTTGGTGGTGCCGATATGTCGACGGAGGCCGTCAACGCCTTCTCATCACGTATCGTCTTTTTTACCCTGTTCATTGTTGCCTTTATTGCATGGAACCTGCAGCGCCAGTTGCAGGAGAGCGCTGAGTTCACGAAATCCGAGGATAAGAAGGCTGGTCTGCTGGACAATATCAAGGTGTTGTTCTCAAATAAGATTGCTATCCGTACCGTCATCTTCCTTGCTACCATCTATCTGACATGGAACCTGGTGGCATCGGTGATGGGATTCTTCCAACCGCATATCTACGAGACGGCAGGTGGTGTAAGCAACGAAATGGCAAACTGGATGAACTGTATCCAGTGGTTTATCATTGTCGCTGTGACGTTCGTCGTGTCGAAACTCATCGACAAGACATCGCATAAGGCCATTTATACTTTCGGACTCCTCGTGGCTATAGCTGCTTGGTTGGTCATTGTGACTATCGGTGTTAACGGCATGGTAGGTCTTTGGCTTTTTGCTATCCTTTGGGGTGTTCAGGGCGGTTCGTCGCCACAGATATTCTATGCACTGTGGGGATCAGAGTTGTTCCCAGCCAAGTTCCGTGCCGGCGCGCAGGGCTTGATGTTCTTCATCGTACGTGGTCTGTCGGCTGTTTGGGGCCTTATCTTCACTATCATCTATGGTGAGAACGGTGAGGGCTTTACTATTGCAGCCTTCTGCATGATTGCCCTGTTGGCCATCTCGCTCATTGTTGGTTTCATCGGTGTTCCCAACACGCGTTGCCGTGCGCTTGACGACATCACAAAAGAACGTTACGGAGATAATTATTAATTCGTAATAACGAAATAACGTAATAACGAAAATATGAAGAGTATATTAGAAGGCCGCGAAGGTTTGAAGGCGGTTGTTTATCAGATTGCCGAGGTCACAAGCTACCTTTGGCAGAAAGGTTGGGCAGAGCGTAATGGCGGTAACATCACCGTCAACGTTACTGAGTTTATGGATGACGAGTGCAAGGCCATGCCTGCCATTTCAGAAGTGAAGCAGATTGGTATGGTGCTGCCCCAGTTGAAGGGTAAGTACTTCTATTGTAAAGGAACGGGCAAGCGTATGCGAGACCTCGCCAAGGAGCCCATGCAGAACGGAAGTATCATTCGCATTCTTGACGACTGTGCGAGCTACGTAGTCATTGCTGACGAGAATGTTGTGCCTACTTCAGAGCTTCCAACGCATCTGGCTCTACAAAATTATTTGCTTGAGACAGGTTCGTGTTATAAGGCAACTCTGCACACGCACCCCATTGAACTGGTAGCAATGAGTCATATCCAGCGTTTCCTCAAGGGAGACGAGATGACGCGTGTGCTGTGGTCGATGATTCCCGAGACCCTTGCCTTTGCGCCTCTTGGCATTGGTATTGTACCTTACGCTTTGCCGTCAAGTGTGGCGTTGGCTGAGGCTACCCTCGAACAGATTAAAACCCACGACGTTGTGATGTGGGAGAAGCACGGAACCGTAGCTGTTGGTACAGATATCATGGATGCCTTTGACCAGACCGACGTGCTCTGCAAGGCTGCAAACATCTATATGTGTGCTAAGTCCATGGGCTCTGAGCCCGACGGTATGACCGAGGCACAGATGAAGGAAGTGCAGGATGTCTTCAACCTGCCCAAGAAGCGTCCGTGCTAAACGATGAATAAAGGATTCCTCTATTTCATCTGCGCCGTGTCAGCCATGGGCGGACTGCTCTTCGGCTACGACTGGGTGGTGATTGGTGGCGCCAAACCGTTCTACGAACTGTATTTCGGTATTGGCGACTCACCGGTTATGCAAGGCGTGGCGATGACGACGGCACTGATTGGCTGTCTCTTTGGCGCGATGGTGGCTGGCGCGGCTGCCGACAAGTACGGCCGCAAGCCCTTGCTGATGGTGTCGGCAGTGTTGTTTACGGTCAGCGCCATCGGCACGGGACTGTTTAGTGATTTTACCTTATTTAATATAGCGCGCTTTATTGGCGGCGTCGGTATTGGTGTGGCGTCAGCCTTGGCGCCTATGTATATCGCGGAAGTCAGCCCGACGGAGATTCGCGGTCGTATGGTAAGTCTGAACCAAATGACCATTGTGCTGGGAATATTGGCTGCACAGATTGTCAATATGCTATTGGCTCGTGATACGTCCGTTACTACGGAGCAGGCGTGGAATGTAGAGTGGGGATGGCGCTGGATGTTCTGGGCCGAGACGTTGCCTGCGGCGTTGTTCCTGGTGATGAGCTTTTTTATTCCAGAGAGTCCGGTGTACTTGCGACTGAAAAAGGGAGCGTCGGGGGAGCAGACTACGGCAAAATTGGAGCCGACAAGCGAACAGTCAGGACTGCGTGAACTGTTCAAGAGCAAGTATAGCCGCGTGCTCTTGCTGGGCTTGGTAATTGCCGTTTTCCAGCAGTGGTGCGGCACGAACGTCATCTTCAACTATGCGCAGGAAATATTTGTGGGTGCAGGTTTCGATGTGGATGGTATGTTCATCAACATCGTCATTACGGGTATTGCCAACGTTTTCTTTACCATTGTGGCGCTCTATACCATCGAGAAGTGGGGACGCCGGACACTGATGCTGATGGGCGCTGGCGGACTGGGGCTCATCTATCTGATTCTGGGTACGTGTTACTTCTTTGAGGTGAAAGGTGTACTGATGGTGGCACTGGTCGTAGCGGCAATTTCGGTCTATGCCATGACATTGGCTCCGGTGACTTGGACGTTGTTAGCCGAGATATTCCCCAACCGCATTCGCGGCATCGCAATGGCAACATGTACTTTCGCCTTGTGGGTCGGCTGCTGTACGCTGACGTTTTCGTTTCCGTCGATGAACGCAGCATTGGGCAGTAGTGGCTCATTCTGGATTTACTCAGCCATCTGCATTTCCGCCTTTATATTCCTATGGCGTCGTTGTCCTGAGACGAAGGGCAAGAGTTTAGAGGATTTGGAGCAGGAACTGGTAAAACAGTAATAATCTATAAACTGTAAACAATAAACTAAAGACATTATCATGGTCAAAGCCTGGAGAGAAACTGTGACTATCCCTACTTACGAAGTGGGGAAGCCTGAGAAGAACCCGATGTTTCTGGAGAAACGCGTCTATCAAGGTTCGAGCGGCGTGGTCTATCCCTATCCCGTCATTGAGTCTATCTCGGACGAGAAGGTGGACAAGGACTGGCAAGCCGTCTGGTTGGAGAATGAATACATTAAGGTGATGATATTGCCCGAGCTTGGTGGACGTGTGCAGATGGCTTATGACAAAATCAAACAGCGCCACTTCGTCTACTACAATCACGTCATCAAACCCGCGCTTGTGGGACTTGCTGGCCCTTGGATTTCCGGCGGTATCGAGTTCAACTGGCCGCAGCACCATCGTCCTTCAACCTATATACCCGTCGATTCTACCATCGTGGAGAATGAAGACGGCTCAGTGACGGTGTGGGTGAACGAGATGGAGCGCATGTTCCACCAGAAAGGAATGGCAGGCTTCACGCTGCGCCCCGGTTGTGCCTATCTCGAGATTCAAGGTCGTGTGTCGAACCGCACGCCGTTGCCCCAGACTTTCCTGTGGTGGGCCAATCCCGCTGTCGAGGTGAACGACCAGTATCAGAGCGTCTTTCCGCCCGACGTCAATGCGGTGTTCGATCATGGTAAGCGTGCCGTCTCGTCGTTCCCCATCGCTACGGGTACCTATTATAAAATGGACTATTCGGCAGGTGTGGATATCTCGAACTACAAGAACATATTCGTTCCCACGAGTTATATGGCGGTCAACTCTAAGTACGACTTCGAGGGCGGTTACGAGAATGATACCAAGGGCGGCATGCTTCACGTGGCCAGCCACCACCTGTCGCCTGGCAAGAAGCAGTGGACGTGGGGTAATGGTGACTTCGGACGCGCCTGGGATCGTAATCTGACGGACGACGCTACCGTGGCCGACGGTTTACCCGTCGGCTCCATCCGTACAGGCTTCCGCCCGTATATCGAACTGATGGCAGGAGTCTATACTGAGAACCAGCCCGACTTCACATGGCTCATGCCATACGAGGAGAAGCAGTTCACGCAATACTTCATGCCCTATCGCGAACTGGGTATCGTCAAGCAGGCATCGAAGGACTTCATCCTGAATATCGAGAAGACTGACGATGGTGTTTGCTTCAAGGTGCTGGCCACGTCGAAGAAAGAGGTTCGTGTGATTCTTGAAGACGACAAAGAGCATCAGTATTATAATAAGGTGGTGACGTTGTCGCCCGAAGAGGTGCTGGTTGAGTCGGTGCAGTGTCCAGCTGTTCCTATGCAGGATTTGCACCTTATCATCGACCGAGCCGAGAATCCTCGTATGTTCCCGTTGTTGGAATGGCGTGCCGAGCCCGATGAAATCCGTCCGATACCTGATGCTGCCGAGGCAGCCTTGTCGCCACAGGATACGAAAACCATCGATCAGTTATATTTGACAGGTCTTCATTTGGAGCAGTACCGTCACGCTACGTGGTCAGCCCTCGACTACTATGAGGAAGCGCTACGGCGTGATCCGTTAGACTATCGCTGTAATATGCAGATGGGACTGTGGTATCTGCGTCGTGCCCGTTTCCATAAAGCCAAACCGTATCTCGAAACGGCTGTCCGTGTGCAGAAACGTCGCAATCCCAACCCGTATGATGGTGAGGCGCTATTCTATCTGGGTGTCGTCAGCAAGTTTACTGGTAGAATGGATGTCGCCTATGACTGCTTCTGGAAGTCTACATGGAACAAGGCTTGGGCTGATGCCGGTTATTATCAGGCTGCTTGTATCAGTACTGCTGGTGAACGCTGGGAGGAAGCGCTCAACGAGTTGGAACGTTGCCTGATTTCTAATAGTCACAACCATCAGGCATGTGCCTTGAAGGCTGTTGTCTTGCGTAAATTGGGTCGTAAAGACGAGGCGCATGCATGGATAAAGGCGTCGTATGGTATTGACACCTTTAACTATGTCTGCATGATGGAGGAGCATTTGCTCACTGGCGATAAGGAACCTTTGGAGCGAATGATTAGCCTGATGCACAATTCTTCCGATAACTATGACGAGACGGCCCTTGAGTACTGTGCCGCAGGTCTTCATGAAGAAGCAATGACCGTTTGGCAGGTGGCTGTTGAGCAGAATGCCACTTCACCCATGACCTATTATTATATGGGTCGATATGCTGAGGCCGAGCAAGCGGATAGTGCCTATTGTTTTCCCAATCGCTTGGAGGCTGCTCTCGCCTTGGAAAAGGCCAAAGAGGCCAATCCCAACGGTGCTAAAGCTCCTTATTATTTGGGTTGCCTGTATTACGACAAGCGTCAGTATAATCTCGCTATCGAGAACTGGGAATTGTCGGCTAAGCTCGATCCTTGTTTCCCGAGTGTTTGGCGCAATCTGGCGTTGGCACGATTCAATAAGCAGAATCGTCAGGAAGAGGCTTTGGCCTGCATGGAAAAAGCTTTCCACTTGGATGAGACTGATGCACGTACGCTGATGGAACTCGACCAGTTATATAAGCGTCTGCACAAGCCCCATCAACTACGACTCGATTTTCTGCGGAAATATCCTTCATTGGTCCAGCAGCGTGATGACCTCGTACTCGAAGAGGCAACGTTGCTTAACCAATTAGGACGCTTTGAGGAAGCGAAGACTATTATCGATAACCGCATCTTCCATCCCTGGGAGGGTGGTGAAGGAAAGGTAAGCGGACAGTATCAGTTCTGTCGTGTGGAAATAGCCAAGAAACTGCTTAAGAAAGATCCGCAGTCAGCAGAAGCCAAGCGCCTCTTGGAGGAGTGTCTCGTATTCCCGCAGTCGCTGGGTGAGGGCAAACTCTATGGTGCTCAAGATAACGACTTCCTCTATTTCTTAGGTCGTTACGAAGAGGGTACTGTTGGCCCTACAGAGCCTGCTGCCGCGATGTACTACAATGATGCCAAGCCCGACAAGATATTCTATGCCGGTTTATGCTACCGCAAGTTAGGACAGGAAGATAAAGCGCGTGGGTTGTTCAATAAATTGATCAACTACGGCAAGCAGCATATCTATGACAAGGTGGTAATGGACTACTTCGCCGTATCACTGCCTGACCTGCTTATCTGGGAGGATAGCCTTGACACGAAGAACCGCATCCACTGTCTCTACATGCTCGCCCTTGGCTATTTCGGTATGGGTGATAAAGACAAAGCTTTGAAATATCTTTCAGAAGTTGAGACTCTCGACAATAATCATCAGGGCGCTCAGCAACTACGAACAATGATGGGTTAAAAAATGAAATGAGGATGTGCATCGCTACATCCTCATTTATATTATTCAAACGTCTTGAACTGGTAGCCCTGCTGTTGGAGCCACCCGATGGAAGCGGGTAGGGCAGTGCGTAGTTTGTCGATGCTTTTCAGTGAGTCGTGGAAGGTAATGATGGAACCATTGCGGGCATAACGTTTCACATTGTCCAATACATCGTCGGCATTCAGCCACTTGGAGTAGTCGCGTGTCACCAAATCCCACATCACGATGCGAAACTTACGCGATAACCAGGCATACTGGGCCAATCGCATCCAACCATGAGGGGGACGTACAAGGTTCGTATGCAAGTAGGCATTGGCTTTCTCTATATTGTAGCTATACTCTTTGATGCTGTGGCGGAAGCCACCAATATGGTTGTGGGTATGATTGCCAATGCGATGACCTTCACTAACCACACGTTGGTAGATTTCAGGATATTTCCGAACGTTATCACCCACCATGAAGAACGTGGCTTTCACCCCGTATTCTGCTAATACATCAAGGATGTATGGCGTGGCTTCAGGTATGGGCCCGTCGTCGAAGGTCAGATATACCGACCTGTCGTTAGGGTCCATACGCCACAATGCCTTGGGGTAAAGCCAGCGTAGCCACTTGGAGGGTTGTTCGATAAACATGCTGTCTTCTAACTCATTATTTAAAATCCCAGGTTGCCACCCTTGTCCTCAAACTGCTTGGCCAATGCGCTGAGCACAACCATCTGCTCATCAGCCCATTTCTTGTCGAGGCTTTGAGCCAGACCAAGCAGCTGCTGAAGGATATAGAAGTGCATGATAGCATCATTCTCTGCCGACTTGAAACGGAATCCGTCCAGCGAACTATAGTAGAACATGTACTGGGCAGAATTCTTCCACATGGGTTGGATGATGTTCATGGCTTGCTTCTTGTCACCAAGTGCAGCCCAGGCACGAGCCATATCGATCGAGCCTGATGAGTAGTTGTGAGGAATATTATACGTGGGCAGCTTCTTTGCTGTGTATTCCAATACCTCGCGAGCCTCCTTGTCCTTGCCTTCATTGATGAGCTCAACAGCCAACTTGGCCATGATACGACGATGCGTGTAACACATACGCATCACCGTCTCGTCGAGATAGAGACCGCGTTTTTCCAATCCACCGAACTTGAAACGGTGCATCACATTGTCGAAAGTACGCTTGGTATCGAAGTTCTTGGCACCCTCTACGGGACGACCGCCACTGCTGGTGGTGAACGGTGTGATACGGTAAGCCAAACCCTCGGTTATGGTGTTGTTGCCAAGGTTGATGTAGTTGTCATCGCCTACGCTGACAGCGACATAGATAGGACGTGTCCAGTTGCACTGTGCCAACATCTCGAGAATCATGATATCACCCTTATAGAGTGCACTCTTGTCCTTCAGCGAGATGACCATCTTGTCGGGGATAGAGTCGGTGGCCATCATCATACCACTCTTGCGGACTGCTTCCTTGTCGATAGTCATATAGAGCGTGTCGGTAGGAATCATGTGCAAGTCGGGATTCTTGGAACGAATCCAATACTTCAGCACATTCTTCAGTTCGAAGGGCTCTTCGCCAAACTGTTCGCGAGCCTGATCAGGATTCTGCTTGTAGAGTTCAAGGACAGCCTGTTTCATACTGGGCTCTACGCGTACATATTCATTTGTGCCTGCGCAATATTCAATTCGTTCCCATGTGATAGGCACAGAGGGAGAATCGTAGGCAGGACGGCGCATTTGGTCTATATACCAGTCGGTCTGCAGATAGCTTAGGTTGCAGACACGGGCATCGGTACGTACACCCTCTACGTCCTGATTGTACCACAGAGGGAAGGTGTCGTTATCACCATTGGTAAAGATGATGGGGTTGCCTTCGTCCTGCAGTGTCATGAGATAGTTCTGCCCGAAGTCACGACACGTATAACGACCGCTACGGTCGTGGTCGTCCCACGTCTGAGAAGCCATCTGAATAGGTACGAAAATCGTAGCTATAGTCACTATAGTAGCAATGATAGCGGGATTCACCTTTTTCAGATACTGCTTCAATATCTCGATGATGGCTGCCACACCAATGCCACACCAGATGGCGAAGGCATAGAACGAACCTGCGTAAGCATAGTCGCGTTCACGGGGCTGTGACGGCGTCTGGTTCAGATAGATGACGATAGCCAGACCTGTCATGAAGAACAGGAAGAACACCACCCAGAACTGACGGATACCCGTCTGGTCCTTGGCATTGTTGAAATGCTTGGCCAGCGACTGCCAGAAGAGTCCGATGAGACCGAGTATAAGTGGCAGACAGTAGAATACGTTATGACCCTTGTTCTCCTTTAACTCGTCGGGCAGCTTGCTCTGATCGCCTAAGCGCCAGTTGTCAAACCAGTCAAAACCAGAGAGCCAGTTGCCATGTTCCAGTTCACCGTTACCCTGTAGGTCGTTCTGACGTCCAGCAAAGTTCCACATAAAGTAGCGCCAGTACATGAAGTTGCACTGGTAGGAGATGAAGAAACGCAGGTTCTCGAATTGTGTTGGAACCTTGACGGTAATCATCTCGCCACAGCGGTCGTACATCTCATCATGACTACTGATGTCACCCATCCAGCTCTCGTAGTTTGCACGGTGAGCCGAGCTGTACATTCGTGGGAACAACATGTTCTGCGCATATTTGTACTCATCCTTAGTGCGAACAACGAAGTATTCGTCCTTCTCGTCGGGTGATGCTTTCTCCTTGCGCTGCCATACGGGGTCGCCAGTGGTCATCACTGGTTTGCAGTATTCGCCATCTTTCTCCAAAGCCACCTGTGAGGTATAGGCCTGACCGTAGAATAAGGGGCGCTGACCGTACTGTTCACGACCCAAATATTCGCCCAGTGTGAAGATGTCCTCAGGCGAGTTTTGGTCCATTGGGGGATTGGTAGCCGAACGGATAACGATAAGTGCATACGTCGAATAGCCAATCATCAGCATCAACATACAGAGCAGTGATGTGTTCTTGATGCGAGCGGTAACAAGGGCTTGGGGCTTCTGACCTTTGGCCGTTACCTTATATTGCAGTACGAACCACATAATGGCAAGTACTACGACACCGATGATGACTGATAGCCAGCCGTGACCGTAGAAGGGAATACCCAACATGGCAACAGCCAGCAGGAAGGCAATATTCTGACGTTTCTCGTTTTTGTTCTGATAGGTCTCACGAATCGCCCAAACGGTAATACCGATAAGCAGAATGATATAGACAATCTCACCGGTGTTGAAAGGACAACCGAGGATGTTGACGAACAACAGCTCGAACCAACCACCCACCTGAACAATGCCGGGAACGACACCATACAGCACGGCGGCGAGGATGACGACAGAGATAAACAGGGCAATAAGTGAACCCTTCAGGTCGCGTTTGGGATCATCTGTTGGGAACTTCTTGTAATAGTATACCAATACGATGGCAGGCAAACACAGCAGGTTCAGCAGGTGAACACCGATAGAAAGGCCCGTCATGTACATAATCAGCACCAACCAACGGTCGGCATGAGGCTGGTCGGCTTGGTCTTCCCATTTCAAGATAAGCCAGAAAACCACGGCGGTAAAGGCCGATGAGTAGGCATATACCTCACCCTCGACAGCTGAGAACCAGAAGGTGTCGCTGAATGTGTAGATGAGCGCGCCTACCATGGCTGAAGCCTCGATGGCTATCAATTTGTTCCATGAGAGGTCTGCCAGCGTCGTTGCTTTGCGGAAGTCCTCGGGCTTGATGAGAAGCCGTCGCACCAGATGCGATATCGTCCAAAACAGGAATAGGATGGTGGCAGCAGAAAGCAGTGCACTCATCGTATTCACCATACGAGCTACTTGCGTGGCGTCGCTGGCAAACTGTGAGAACAGATTGGCTGTCAACATGAAGAACGGCGCACCGGGCGGATGGCCAATTTCAAGTTTGTAACCTGTAGAAATAAACTCAGGACAGTCCCAGAACGAGGCTGTCGGCTCAATGGTAGAGCAATATACGAAGGCAGCAATGGCAAAGGCCAACCAACCCAAGATATTGTCTACAAGTCTGAATTGTTTCATTGTCGTTGTTTATGAATTATCTTGCAAAGGTACTACTAATAATTGAGAATTGAGAATTGAGAATTGAGAATTAACTTAAATAAACAATTGAGCACCATATATCAAGGCCACGTAGCGTAAGAATTTCCCTATCGAAATGCTGGTAAGCGATATCGGGATATTTGCGCGCATCAGTCCCAGCACGATGGTAATGGCTGAACCTAAAATAGGAACAAAGGCGAAAAACCCCATCCATGCACCCCTGCCTGCCATAAATCGTGTGGCCCGGTCAAGATCCTTTTGTTTGACATGCAAATATTTCTCAATCCACTCCAGCTTTCCCATGCGTCCAACGAAGTAGTTGAACATGCCGCCTGCCACATTACCGATGGTTCCGTAGATGATAAGTCCCCACGGGTCGAGTCCAGCTGCCAACAATCCCGTCATGACTGCCTCGCTGCTGAATGGAAAGAAGGAGCCTGCCACGAATGCTGTGATGAGCATGCCCCAGTAGCCATAACTGATTAGAAGGGAAATAATATACTCCATACGTTATACACGGTAATAATCAGTATGAGACCTGTGAGCACATAGAAGGCCACATTGGTTATTTTGGTGGATGTCAGTGTCAGAAAGTGAGCGATAAGTGGTGACGTGTTGATAATCATCATTCTCAACAGCATGTCGTAGTGTTGTGGCTGAAAGGCCATCAGTGCGAAAGCAAACAAATCCATCCAGATAAAGAAACCATACAGCAGGCGGATGCGAATGCTGTCATAGCTACTCTTATTTATAAAGTGGATGATACCTGTCAGTGAACAGATGCCCAGCAACCCCCATGTCAGCAGAACGTTGATGCTCAGGTCGGCGTGGCGGATGGGGAACTGGAAGTCAACAAGAGGCGAAAGGTGTGAAACGAGTGGGGTGAGGTCGTGTTGATACACCAGCCAAGCCGCAATGAACCAATAGGGTGTCAGTATTCCAAATAGTGAGGATAACCATGATCGCCAAGACATTGATAGCAAGTTTGTAACCATCAATAACCAAATGAGGGGGACAAAGTAGAGAATGTACGGACATGCCAAACTGGCTAATCCCATCATGAGGAAACCATAATAGGTCTTGCCCACAGCCTCTTTGTCCTGATAGCTCTGAAACAGGAAGAGATAGGTGCCAATTACAAACATCTGCATGATTCCCCCGCGAATATCGGACATGAGGAAACAAGCTGCGCATGACAATAAAAGAAAAGCACAACTCACCATACGGGAGAAAATGCGAATCAGGGCATTCTGATTGTTCAGTACCATCATCAGATAACTGGCAATGCCAAAACACGCAAACTGCAACCACAGATTGGCTGTAAACAAACCGCATGTTAGCCAGATGCCGATGGCATAGGCTGATGTGATGGGTAGTGTCAGTCTACTGCCTGCAACAATATTTTGAACGAGCTTTCTCACCTCTCAATCATCAACGTTCAATATTCAACGTCCAATTCCTAAAGGTCCGCTCCTATATCACGACGGAAATATTTATCGGTAAACTGAATCTTCTGAGCTTCCTCAAATGACTTCTGGAGGGCTTCAGCCTTATCCTTACCGTATGATGACACAGCAATCACACGTCCGCCATTCGTTACAACCTGCCCCTCCTTAAGCGCAGTGCCAGCGTGGAAAACGATAGAACCCTCGACATCCTCGATGCCACTGATAGGATAGCCTTTTTTGTATTCTTGGGGATATCCGCCACTGACCAGCATAACGCAGACGGCAGCACGTTCGTCGAATTCTATCTTGCGCTGGTCGAGATTGCCTTCAGCGACACCTTCGAATAAGTCCACGATGTCACTCTTTAGGCGCAGCATGACACTTTCCGTTTCCGGGTCACCCATACGACAGTTGTACTCAATGACGTAAGGTTCTGGCTCACCGCTTGGCGTGTTGGTGCGGTTGATGAGTCCGAAGAAAATGAATCCCTTATAGTCAATACCTTCAGCAGCCAGCCCCTCTACGGTCGGGCGGATAATACGGTCTTCTACCTTCTGCATCCATTCCTTAGTGGCAAAAGGAACGGGTGTTACGCTTCCCATACCGCCCGTATTCAAGCCTGTATCATGCTCACCGATGCGTTTGTAGTCCTTAGCTTCGGGCAGAATCTTATAGTTCTTGCCGTCCGTCAGTACGAATACCGAGCATTCGATGCCGCTCATGAATTCCTCAATGACCACCTGACTTGAAGCATTGCCGAACATACCGCTGAGCATCTCTTTCAGCTCTTTCTTAGCCTCGTCAAGGGTGGGGAGAATCAAAACGCCCTTACCGGCGCAGAGTCCGTCGGCCTTTAACACGTAAGGCGCTTCCAGCGTCTCCAGAAATTTCAGTCCCTCTTCCAGATGTTCGCCGTCAAAGGTCTGGTAGCGCGCTGTCGGGATGTTGTGACGCAGCATAAAGCTCTTGGCAAAGTCCTTCGAACCTTCCAAGACGGCACCAGCCTTTGAGGGACCGATGACGGGTACGTTTTTAGTGCGCTCGTCGGCCTTTAGGTCGTCATAGATGCCTTTTACCAACGGGTCTTCAGGCCCAACAACCACCATATCAATCTCTTCAGCCACCACAAACTGCTTGATGACCTCGAAATCGTCGGCCTTCATCGGAATGTTGGTGCCACAATTTTGCGTACCGGCATTGCCTGGGGCGATATACAGTTTCTCACATTTCTCACTTTGAGCGATTTTCCAAGCCAGTGCGTGCTCACGTCCGCCACTGCCTAACAGTAGTATTTTCATCTTTTTTCCGTGTATGTTGCTTAATTTGCCTGCAAAGGTACGAATAAGCGAGCAAAATACAAAAGGAAAACCTGTTTTTTCTTTTTTATTTTCGAGCGAGAGTGCCTTGACCAACGGTCAAAGGTACGAATAAGCGAGGAAAAAGCCAAAGGAAAGTGATTTTTTCTAATAGATGACGCTCATCTTTTTCGTGTCCATCAGGTGTCGGTCAGTAATCTTGATGTCTGGGATGACAGGCAGACACATGAAGGCCATCGTGATGAAAGGTGACTTCATCTGACATCCGATATCTTTCACCTTTTCCTGAATACACAGTGTACGGAAGGCAATCTCATGACCGCTCATTGGAGCCATCAGTCCGGCAATAGGCAGAGGAATGTCCAACATTTCGTCAGGAGTTACCACCACTTGTCCGCCTTGCATCTCGACAATACGATTGATAGCCTTGACAATAAACTCGTCACTGGAACCGACAGCTACGATATTATGACAGTCGTGAGCCACCGAACCAGCTATAGCACCATTCTTGATGTCAAATCCGCGCACTAGTCCTACAACGGGTTTTGCACCTGGTATATATCGGTTGTACACCACAATTTTCTGAACCTCCGTCCAAGGGTAATGCGAGTCGAACAAGGGGTTACCCGTCAGTATGACTTCATCATGGGCTGTCAGCAGACTGCCGTCTGAGGCATGAATGATGTGTACCGTATCTCCGGGCTTGAGGTCAATATCAATATCTTTTTCGGTGATTGGAACAGCTACGAAATTGTTGGGGAAGTTGAAGCCTGGAATATGCTCGTCGTTGTCGTTATGCGAAGGCAGAATGGAATTATAGTTGAATACCTCTTCACCACGAATCCATGTGCTTTCCACACGGAAATGCGGTGTGATGCGATCGACAGTGATAAACGTTGCTGGGTCGCCTGCCTGCAACAGTCCCCACTTCTGCTTATAGTGTCTCTGCGCATTTACGCAGGCGGCCTGCAATACATCCCATAAGTCATACCCGTCAGCTAAGGCACGTTTTACGATGAGGTTGATGTGTCCGCGTACGAAGTCGTCGGGGTGGCAGTCGTCGGTGCAGAACATCACCATGTTGGGACTCTCCTTGATGAGCGGACTCAATAATTTGTAATCCTTGGCGGCACTGCCTTCGCGGATGATGACCTTCATACCTGCATTGATACACGAACGGCCTTCGTCCAGCGTTGAACACTCGTGGTCGGTCGAAATACCCGCCGCAGCATATATGTCGCGCTGTTGTCCGGTCAAGCCGGGGGCATGACCGTCTACGGGCTTTCCATATCGGCGTGCTGCTTCAATCTTTGCAAGCACCTCCTTGTCGCCTGCCAACACGCCGGGGTAGTTCATCATCTCTGCCAGGAAACCAATATCATCACGAGCCATCAGTGCCTCCGTGTCCTTCACGTCAATCACCTTGCCACAAGTCTCAATGTCGCCACCTACAGCCGGCACACAGCTGGGTGCACCGAAGAGGAAGTTGAAACGTGCCTCCTTGCCCGAACGTATCATATAGTCGACACCCTCTACGCCCAGCACGTTACCAATCTCGTGAGGGTCTGCAATGGCACCAATCGTTCCGTGACTGACGGCAATGCGCGCAAACCTATGTGGCACCATCATACTGCTCTCTATGTGTACGTGACCATCGATAAAACCAGGCATCAGATATGGCCATGGCTTCTTGCGCTCAGGCAGTTTACAACGCTTTACTTCAACGATTTCCTCGCCTTCTATCACCAGTTCGCCGTCGAAAATCTCACGACGTTTCACGTCGACAATATGTCCCTTAACGTTCATCATAGTTTCCAATGTTTTAGTTTTTTACTGTTATTGAGTGCAAATATACGGATTTTTTTTGAATCAACGTCTATTTGTTGCCTATTATTTGTTCGAAACGATTCGTTATTTACCAAGGAACTTGGTGTCTAAATAGGCTTGGAAGGTTTCTTTGTACATATCTCCAATGGGCAGATATGTGTCGGCATCCATGATGATCCGGTTTTTGTTAACCTCCTGGATCTTGGTGAGATTGACGATATACGAGCGATGAATGCGCATAAAGTAGTCAGGCAGTCGTTCTTCCATCTTTTTCATCGACAGCAGGGTGACGATGGGCTTTTTCTCGCCTTCCAGCCACACTTTGAGGTATTCACTCATGGCCTCAACGTAACGAATGTCGGGGATGGAAACTTTGACGATGCGGTATTCTGTCTTGAGGAAGAGTACATTGTCGTTTTCCGAGGAAGGAGGAACGACCAACGAGGAACGAGATGTGTCTGAGCCTGATGTATTCTCGTTCCTCGTTCCTCGCTCCTCGCTCCTCGAAAGAAGACGATTGGCGGCCCGCTGGAAGTCTTGCAGGCCAAAGGGCTTCAACAGATAGTCGACGGCATTGACCCGGAACCCCTCGACGGCATATTCCGAATAGGCGGTGGTAAAGACGACGAGGGGCGGTACGGTGAGCGACTTGACGAAATCCATACCGTTGAGGTCTGGCATGTTGATGTCACAGAAGATGGCATCTACCGTATCATTCTCAAGAAAGGCCTTAGCCTCTAAGGCACTCTGACACTGGGCAACCAGCTCAAGGAAAGGCACCTTATTAATATAAGTTACGATTTGCTGGAGCGCCAGCGGCTCGTCGTCAATAGCCATGCATTTAATCATGTCAGTGGTATTTCAAGTTTAACATTATAGACGTCTGCAGCGTCTTGTATATTTAGTGTATAGTTGTTACCATAGAGTAAGTTTAATCGTTTTGTTACGTTTTGCAGTCCTACGCCGCCTTTTTCCTGATTAGGCATTTCTGCCTTGGAATTGCGGCACGTGAAGAGGAGCTTTTCGCTAATTTCTACTTTGATGTCGATAAACGACTCGTGCTGATATGAGATGCCGTGCTTGAAAGCGTTTTCGATAAATGTGATGAGCATCAGCGGCGGTATCTGGCGCTCAGGTACTTCCTGAGGCAATTCGACGGTTATCGTAACCTTGTCAGTGTAGCGCAGCTTCATCAGTTGGATATAGGTACGGATAAACTCGAATTCTTTGGTGAGCGGTACGCCTTTCTTGTCACCTTCGTACAACACGAACCGCATCATCTTCGACAACTCTAATATCGTTTCCTGTGCCTTCTGCGGGTCGATATCCACCAGAGCATGAATGTTGTTCAGCGTGTTCATGAAGAAGTGCGGATTAATCTGATATTTCAGATACTCCAACTGCTGTTCCAGATTCTCCTTCTCCAATGCCAGCAGGCGTTTGCGGTCATCGCGTGTCTTGAAATAGCCTTTGATACCTAAATTGGCGCCGAACATCAGCAAAAGCAAAATGATGGCTATGATGTCGTGTTCGCCGATGATAGCTGGAGGTATGGGCTTGGGCATCTGTCTGTCGGGTTTGTGCTCATCGTTGAATTTCGGTGGGCGGTGCCCTTCATCCGTGAATGGTCGCTCGCCATCCATGAATGGGGGAGCGTCATGAGGTTCCATAGGACGCTTGTCGAACTGTTCCAAATGATGTCTCTCACCAAAATGCTTGGGGCGATGACTGCATTGATAGAGCGTAAAGCCTACGAGAATAGCCCCCACAATACTAAAGTAGAGCAGCCGTTTGTGCTGATGAATCAACAGCGGCGCCAGCAGGAAGTTGTGGATGGCAAAGAGTAGCAGGTAGATGCTGAACTGCTTCCATACAATCATCATCTCCATCCATTCGAAGGTAAGCCTTGAGTCGTTGACAGTACGCACATAATAGCTTAACAGGGGGGCGAGGAATAAGACGCCCCATGCTGCTAAGTAAATGATGTTTTCTTGTCGCGACTGATTTTTCATCCAGTACATTACATTTATAATTATAACGTAAAACAATGCGATAAATTGCCATTCGGCATGATTTTTTTCTGCCTTGCCGCTCAGTCACCAGCCTCCGGGTCTTCCGCCTGGCATATTGCCACCGCCCATGCCGCTGCTGACCGATGTCGAGGCGGTAATGGTCTGCGAGTTGTTGCCCAGATTCAGCGTATAACTTGAACCGCTCTTCATGTCGGGAACGCTGACCATGATGGTACCGTTGGTGTAAGAGTAGGGGGGCATGGTGAACGTGGCGATGGTTGTAGAGCCACTATTGATGGTGACGGTACTGTTTGCCTGCACTGTTCCACTGGTCGATGCGATACCCTGCGTGGTAGAACCGATGTTGGCATCGATGCGTCCGCCTATACCGAAAATATTGCCACCAGAGATGTATAGCTTGTATTGTTCACCGATGTCGATGCCTGTTTCTGCGCCGCCGGCTCCGAAGACTATCACGGTGCCGCCCTGGATATACATATTGCCATTAGCGTCGATACCGTCGTTGTTGGTGCCGATGGCTGTCACGGTGCCGCCCTTAATGTACATATCCTTGGCTGAATTGATAGCGTCGTCATAGGCTGAAACCATCAAATTGCCGTCGGTAATCGTTAGTATGGACTTCGTTTCGATACCCTCACCGTTATAGCCTTTAGTGCGCACCATGATCTTACCGCCGTTAATGGTCAGATTGCCGTCGACCTTGACGCCCTTGGGCGAGGCTGTGTCGTTATTGCTCTTGAATTGGCCGCCCTCGGTAATTATATACAGTTCACCGCCGTTGATGTCGGCATCCATGTCTACATTCAGACCTTTGCCACCCGAGCCGGTGCTCTTTAGCTTGACGATACCAGCATACATCGTGAATGTCGAGTCGGCCTTGATGCCTGCCGAGCCCTTTGCCTCCTTGTCCTCCGTGTCGTACGTACCGTTGCCGGAAGTGATGACGGTGGTACGTCCGCCGCAGACAACGATATGGCTTTCGCAATTGATACCTTTGGCTGCTGCTGCCGACACCTCGACGTTCAAGATGCCACCGTTGATGTAGATGCCATCGTTGGCCTTGATGCCGTGATTGGCAGTCGACTTTACATCAATATTGTTGCCAGTGCGGAATACAATGTAGTCAGCTGAATGAATGCCATTGTTGTAGTTGCCGGTTACCTTGAGCGACCCGCTGCCATTGAACAATAGTTTTCCTTTGCAGTAGAGTGCTCCTTTGTGGTCGTTTTTCGACGATGTGCCGTCGGTCAGTGTGTTCGTCGTTTCGTCGGCTAATACGATGTAGGCTCGTTTGCCACTTAACAGGTTGAGGGCTGCCGAGTCGGGGTTGGTGATGTTGACACCGTTCAACTTGACCTCGTACTTCTTGTCACCGAGAACTGTAAATGAACCATTAGAGGTGGTACCGCTCACTACGTAGCAAACCTTTTTCGTCGAACCGTGGTTGGCAGTGATATGACCGCCATTGATCGTCACTTCCACGCCATTCTCTGTCTTCGCCACGGGGTTCGACATGTCAATGTTGATCTCCGTTGTGAACTCGTTACCCTCTAATGCATCCTCCTCGTCGGGGAAATACTCTTCGGCCGCATCCGTCGGTTCTGCCGTCGTCTTGTCTATGTCTATGGTAAAGGTGGTCAGCTCACCGCTGCCTGCCGAAGCACTGCCTGTGCCTCCTGGCGTTGTGGAATTGGCACCATTGTTGCTCCATTTGTCGTAATAGTCTTCCAAATTATCCTTCGAGCAAGCTGTCAGGATGGTCATCAATGCTGTTATCAGCATCATTAAAAACATGTTCTTTTTCATATCTTTACCTTTTTAATTAATTTGTATGCTGCAAAGATATATAAAAAGAGCCGGCTTGCGAAATATATTCAGCAAACCGGCTCTTTTATTCAATGAAAATCAAAATACGACTTTAACTTCCTTCTTGGCATAGCTTTCTTCTCTGGGTGTTCCCACTACTGTGACACGCTCTGATGGTACTTCGCTGTCTGTTCCGTTGTCGCAAGCCCAGCCCTTGTCTGCCTTGGCATAGAAGGAGCCTCCGCTGAGCGTAATGCCGCCGTCGCCCTTGATGGCCTTTGGCTTGCTGTTGTCGTTGCTGCCAGAAGTGATGGCGCTTAGTGCTCCTCCGCTGAACACGATACCGGCAGAACAATTGAGCCCCTTGCCGCCGTCGCCGCTACTAGTCATTGTGAGCGTGCCGCCGCTCATGGTGAAGTCGTAGTCACACTTGATGCAAGCCGCACTGCTGTAGTCGGCCTCATCGCTGTCGTAAACGCAGTCGCCGGATGTCGTGATAGTCGTTGCTCCGCCAGTGATGACCACTACCGAGTCGCATTTGATGCCTCGGGCGGCGTCGGCTGTGACGTTGATGTTGAGCGAACCGTTGTTGATCCACAGACCATCGTTCACTTTGATGCCGTTTCCCGTAGATGAACTGACGTTCAGGGTTACAGCGTCATCGATAACGATATAGTCGTCACAGGCGATGGCATGCTTACAGCTTCCCTTGACGTTCAAAGTTCCATTGCCCATGAAATAAATCTGTCCTTCGCTGAAGAGGGCGCCTTTCTGGTCGTAACTTTGTTCGGTGTATGAAGTGCCGTCAGTAAGCGTATTGGTAGTTCCGCTTGCCACATTGAGGTATAGTGACTTGCCACACTGGTTGTTGATAGCGGGGCCATCGGCATTGTTCAGCGTCAGTCCGTTGAGCTTGATACCATATTTCTTTTCGCGATAGATGAGTAGCGAACCGTCACTACATGTACCGCTAAGCACCAATAGCAATGAGTCTGTATTTGTACCAGTCTTCACAGTTACGTCTGTTCCGTTGACTGTCACATATCCGTTATCGTCACCTGTCACTGCTACGCTCGAATTGGAATATGTTATATAGATGGTGTTGGCTGTCGATACCGTTCCATTTGTATAGGAACTGAAATCAGTGTCGTCGTTCTGACAGGCTGTTGTCAGGACTGCTGCCATGAGAAATAAGAATATTTTTTTCATCGTATGTATATTAGAACTTAAACTTATATCCTATGCCGATATAATGCATATCGGGTTCATAATCGTCGTCATCCACATGTTTCATGTTCTGATAGCGGTAGTAGATGCTGAGATTATGCTGCTTGGAGAGCCGCAGGTCGGTTCCGATGTTATAACGTATCTTCTCGATTCCCCACGAGTTATAGAGTTCTATGCTGGCAAAGGGCGTAAAAAACGCACGTTTGCGGTCATAGGATATTTCGAAGCGTGAGCGCAGCTGGTTCTTGGCCTTGCCTGAGCGCGCCTTATCTTCCCACCATGAGTTGTCGAAATCCCAACGCTGTACTGTTTTCTCCGGACGATAGGTGTACTGCCAGCGTTCGCGCAGTTCCAGCTTGATGTTGTTCGAGAACTTATACGAACCGGCCAGTGAGGCGTGGAAACGGTGCCTGACGCCCCAGTAAGAAGGACGCCAGTTATTGTAAGCCCCCGAAGCTTTGTAGCTGATATTTTCGCGGAAGTTGGTGTTCAAGAGCTTGTAGCCGGCATCGGCCTTCAGCCAGTTTGTCAGTTTATATTGTGCTCCTAGACCGACAACCCAACGGTCCATCGTCTTGAAGTTGTTGCGTGTGCGCAGCTCTGCTTCCAGCGAAACGCTCAGTTCCTTGTTCACCTTCTTGTCGGCTTCGGCTCCCAACAGCAGGCCGCCTTCGCTTTGTGCCGATGCTGTGAGAAATGACAAGTGGAAGAGGAAGAGTGCTGCTGCAAATTTGTTATACACTTGCATAGTCTGTATTCTTAATCTTTAACATGTTCTTGACATCACCGCTGTCGTTTCCTTCATAGTAGACACGAAGTACAGCCATATCACGTAGGAAATCGACGGCACCCACACGGACGGCAATGACTTTCAGTCCCAGACGTTCTTCCAGGTCGGCAATAAGTTCTTGGCGACGCTCAGGTTTGATGAGCTCTATACGGTCATATTGTACTAACTTTGAGGCCACAACTTTCAGGAATCGCTCGAAAAACATGATGGTAACAATCGTTATCGCATCGATAACCAGCAGTTCATACAGCGGTGTGCCTACTCCCGTAATGTCGCTTCCCACCGGCTCAGCAATAGCATGGACTACCGACAAGCAGACTACTACGAAGAGGTAGGTCATTTCGCGTACAGGCATGGAATCCGTGCGATAACGCATGATGCTGAAGATTCCGAAGAGTCCGAGTCCAACGCCCATCGTGGCCTTTCCGCGATCCAATCCCATCATCAGATAGACCAGGAAGAAGATAGCCATGGAGATAATGACAAAGGTGAAGTAGAAATCACGGCGCTTGCTTTTCTTGAAATAGAGGAAATGGACAATCACCCAGTTCACAAACATACAAGTGAATAATCTAATTAAGGTGTCAGCAAAGCCGACGGAAAAAAACTCGTTCATACAGTTCGTTTTATTGTTTGGTTATGATTTTGTTTATTTCTATGAGTTTGCGTTTGAAGCGATTGATACGCAATTCAGGATTGGTCAGTGCCGACCCCATGCAATATTTCGAAAATCCGTGAGGATGGATACGCAGTCGGCGAAGCATCTCCAAGACAGGCGAGTAGACCAGTCCGTCGCGTTTCAGTTCGATAATCACCAGATTGCCCATATCCTTGCTTGTGCCGTTTTTCAGATTGTTGAACCTCAGGGCGGAGTCGATGGTGAGGCGTTCCGTCATACCTTTGTTCACAAGCGTGATACGCGAGAAGTGATTGTTCAGCGCCGGTAGCAACGTATTGACGTCATAACGCAGGTGTTTGCCGAGGAACAGTCGCTTCTCTTCGTCCTGTAGATTCATGTCAGTCACCTCAATACGCTTCTTCTTCGTGCGACCGTGGTTGTTCTTCGTCTTTACCTCCATGAATTGCAGGCCACTAACGCAATAGGTACGGAAACGTATCTTCTGGCGGTTGGCGTGGTTACACTGATGCTGATTGTACATGTCGAACCGCATCGTGTCAAAGTATGTCGTGTCGTACTCCAAGTTTCGTCCGCCGTCAATCTCCTGTATGTAGTAGTCATCCTGAGCCATCTCTAACAGTTGGCAGAGTTTCTCCATGCTGGTGACGAACTTGGTGTCCGTGCGGTTCATCAGCTTGACCTCTGACATCTGCTCTAACGAGATAGGTGCGAACTTGTAAATCAATTCAGTCATAGTTTGTTGTTTTTGATGTGGCAAAGATACATAAGAAAAGCCGGTTCGAGAAATTTATTCAGTGAACCGGTTTTTTTATTCAGCAAAACTGGAAGAAAGACATCTTTCATCAGCTTTCTTATGCCTTCCTTCTTACAGTCCTAAGCCTTTCTTGACGTCCTTGGCGGCATTGTCAATGGCGTCGTTTGCCTTCTGCTTGGCAGCGTCCTTGGTCTCCTGAACCTTCTTGTCGGCGGCGTCCTTTGCCTCGTTGGCTTTGTCTTCAACAGCCTGCTTGGCGGCATCAACCTGCTCGTTGGCAGCGTCGACGGCAGCGTCCTTAACCTCTGTGGCAGCATCGCCTACTGACGTCAGGAAACCCTTGATGATGTCGTCGGGCTCAGCCTCGGTCAGAGCGTTGACGGCAATCTGTACGGTCTCGTTCTGACCAACGACAGCCTGAATCTTCTCAGAGTTCTCGCTCAGGAAGTTCTGTACCTTGGCAACATACTCCTTGGCAACCTCGGGATTCTCCTTGATGAGCTTGGCAATCTTCTCCTTGACGGCAGCCAGAGCCTCGCCTAACTTGGTAGCGTCACCGCCGTTCAGCAAAGCGCTGATGGCGTCGATGTCACCCTGAGCGGCAGCACCAGCCAATGAGTCAATAATGGCAACAGAGTCAACGGCCTCGGCCTGCTGAGTCTTGTTTCCGCACGATGTGAATCCGATGGCAGCAACAGCCATCACTGCTAAAATAATCTTCTTCATAGCTTTCTCTTTTTTATAATAAGTGAAACATTATTCGATACTTGCATCTACGTACTTGGGCGAAGGACCGTACTTGTTGTCTTCGGGCTTGCTGTCCATAACGGTGTAGATGAATGTCATAATTATCGTGACGAAGTTGACCACGGGGATGAAGTTCAGGACGATAATCCAACCGCTGCGGCCTGTGTCGTGAAGACGGCGTGTCAGTACTGCCAATGAGGGCAAGAGCAACAGCAGCATGAATATACCCAAAACGAAAATCCATGTGGTGAAGGTGCTGTCTACTGCGCTGGCCTGAGTGAGCAGGGCGTCCTGTTTGTCCTGGTCAAATATTGCTTCGGTAATTTGTGCCTCCAGTTCTGAGCGCTGGTCAAGTTTCCACTTGAAGAGGTAAGAAGAGCCTGCGCTGACAACGTAGGGCAGAATCCAAAACCACCAATACTCAGAGCGGCGTGCGCGGCCCTTGAAGGAAACATACTTTTTAAGACATGTCGATACAGCCTCTGCGAACGACATCATTGGAAGAGCTTTTTTCTCCATAACTTAATGGTTTTTAAAATTTTGGTTATAATAATTTAAATGGTTTCGGTTGCAAATATAGTTATTATTTCTGTTACTTCAAAGCTTTTCCTTAAAAATGAGAGTTGCGATAAAAAATATGTTATTTCAGCAAAAGTTCAACAGGACAATGGTCAGAACCAAGCACTTCTGTGTGTATTTTCGCATCAGCAATCTGAGGCAACAACCGTTGTGAGGTGACGAAGTAATCGATACGCCAACCGGCATTCTTTTGGCGTGCTTGGAAACGATATGACCACCACGAATATGTCACCTGCTCAGGATAGAGCGTGCGGAACGAGTCGATGAAGCCGCTATTCAATAACGTGGTGAATTTCTCGCGTTCCTGATCGGTGAAGCCGGCATTCATGCGATTGGTCTTCGGGTTCTTTAGGTCTATCTCCTCGTGAGCCACGTTCAGGTCGCCACAGAGGATAACGGGCTTTTTCTGGTCTAACGACATGAGATAGGCGCGGAAGTCGTCTTCCCACGTCATGCGATAGTCCAGACGCTTCAAGCCGTCCTGCGAGTTCGGGGTATAGCAGGTGACAAGATAGAAGTCGGTCATTTCCAACGTGATGACGCGACCTTCGTGGTCGTGCTCGTCAATGCCGATGCCGTATGTCACGTTCAGCGGCTTGTGCTTCGTGAAGATGGCTGTTCCGCTATAGCCTTTCTTGTCGGCATAGTTCCAGAAACTCTCGTAGCCATCAAACTGCAGGTCGAGTTGACCTGCCTGCATCTTCGTCTCTTGCAGACAAAAGAAATCAGCGTCCATCTCCTTGAAGATGTCGCTGAATCCTTTTCCTTCACAGGCGCGAAGCCCGTTGACGTTCCATGAAATAAGCTTCATGATATGTTAGAATTTTGCCATTTTGATGGCTACTACGGCGCACTCGTCGCCCTTGTTGCCCAGTCGGCCTCCGGCACGATCCTGTGCCTGTTGGAGGTTTTCGGTAGTCAGCAACCCGAAGACAACGGGAATATTGCTGGTAGCGTTCAGTCGGGCGATACCTGCCGTTACGCCTTGACAGATGTAGTCGAAGTGGGGCGTCTCGCCACGAATCACCGAACCGAGGATAATCACAGCGTCGTAACCGTCGTTCAAAGTCATCTGGTGGGCACCGTATATCAGTTCGAACGAGCCGGGCACCGTCTTCACATGAATGTTCTCAGGCAGAGCACCGTGTTTCTCCAGTGTCGATGTACAACCTTCGAGCAGGGCTCCTGTAATCTCAGGATTCCACTCGGCTACCACGATGCCGAATATCATGTTCGACGCATCGGGAACCTGTTCGACGTTGTATTCCGAAAGATTCTTGGTTGCCATTACTTCACAGATGCACGCTCAATATATGCGTCGATGGTCTGATACTGCATAGAGTTGAAGTACTTCTCCTTCACCTCCTGATACAGCTTCAGGGCCTCGTCCTTCTTGCCCTGGCTCTCCAGAATCTCACCAGCCTGAATGAGGAACGTGGGTGACAGCGAGTTGTTGTCTGCCATCTTAGCAGCCTTCTTCAAGTGCTCAACAGCCTTGTCCAACTGCTTCAGGTTGGCGTATGCGTTACCCAGTGCACCCTCGGCAGCGGGCGAAATCATCTGATCGTCCTTACCGCTAAACGACTCCAAAGCGTTCACGGCCTCCTGCCACTTGCCCTGCTGAGCCTGACACAGACCGATATACAGCTGAGCCAGATTGCCGGCATCGGTAGAGCTGTAGTCGTTGGCAACCTTCTGGAAACCAACAAGGGCCTTGTCGTACTGCTGCTGGTCGAACAGCTCCTGACTCTTGGCGAGCTCAGTGCTGGCCTCGTTAGCACGGGGCTCCAGATAGTAATTGTTGAACATAATAGCGCCTACAACGATTGCGATGACTGCAACCACGGCGATGATGATGGCCTTCTTGTTCTTCTCGAAGAAAGCCTCGGTCTTTGTGACCTGCTGCTCCTGTGCGGGAGCTGCTTTTACATTGTTGTTTGCCATTATTTTAAGTTGTTTTTGTTACTTAGACAAAGTCTCGGTTCGCGATGAAAATCGCAAATCGGGTGCAAAGGTAAGAATAATTTTTGAAACGACAAAGGAAAAGGACAGGAAAAATCGATTCCTATACCTTTCACCTCTATATAATAATAGCACTGCACCGGCACGTTATTACCTCGGCGGCTGTTCAGCGCTCTGCCCGGCAGTTGACTGCGGAGAGCAGGGAGGTGAACGGCAGACAGCAGGGAGCGGAGTGGCAGTGAGCGGGGAAGGTAGTGAGTAGGAAGCAGGATGGGTGGTGGAAAAAACACGTAAATGTTTTGTTTTTCGGTTGAATTGTGTTACCTTTGTGCTTTGAAATCGAAAAATGATAGCTATGAACGACGATAAAGAACAAAGAAACATTGAGTTGGCGGCTGACCATGAAGTTAGTCGTCTGCTTCATGTGGTGACACGTAACTGGGAGGTGGCTCAAAGCCGTATGGCGCAGATTACCCAAGAGCGTAAGGAAGGTATATACGACGACAACGGCGTGGAGGTCATGGCCGTATATGTTCGTATGTCACGTGTGTATGACTGTTTGGTCAGGCTGTTGAGCCGTCCGCAGGCTTTCCTGCTGCCTTCCGTTATAGAAAGTTTGCGCCCGCTTGCCATTGACCAAAGTATGGATGGCGAGTTGGTGCGGCTGTTGCGTCTTTCTTTCACAAACGAAGAGGTTGAGACCGCTGACTTATGGACAAAGTCGGGGGGAAATCATGCCGTTGCTCCTCAGATTGCTGAAATAGTCAAGAATGGATTGACCAAGACGATAGGGAGATATGTGATACCTCATCTTCCGCCAGAGGAAATGCAGGAAGCTGCGGTGGCGTTAGGTAATATGGTAACACAAACTCAAGTCGATGCCGATGGAAAACAGGACGACGGGGGACTTTTTGCTATAGGCGGGAAGCTGTCGGCTGTGGTTGCTGAGAATCGCCTTCTGATGGCCATCGTCTTACTGTTGAGACATGAAATTATCGAGATGATATGTCGTTATATGGACATTACTCTGCGCGAGGATATTGAGGTGGCAAACGTATTCGAGCAGGCCAAACAGCAGTTGTTGGAGAGTGACGCTTGGCGCGAATATTGGTCTAACCACAAACAACATTTGGAGCGTAAAGGCGGCTCATTGGACAAGCAATGGAAAGAGGACGCTGAGGAGGTGGAAAAATGCTTGCTGGATATGCGCGGGTACATATATAATAAATGGAACGAGAGTCCAGAGGCTTTTGGTCAGGCACTGAAGCAGCAACGGCTTGACGACAAAGACGTGTTGCAGTTGTTGTTCTATCTGACCAAGAAGGACGCAATTGTGCTTGAGACGGAAAAGCCCGATGAACGACGCGAGAATATGGAGGAGAATGCCTTTGAAGCTGCCATGAAACAGTCTAAATTGCCACCGGAACTCCTGATAAAAGAGGCGCAAGTGTATTGGAAGCGATTGAGAGAGGCTGGATTCATCGTTGCGGATGGCTATGCTTTGGCCGAAGGCGTTTCAGCAAATCAAGCGGCGTATATTGCAGACCGCATGGCAGAAAAGCTAAACATCACGAAGAAATGGAAGGTGTTTCAAGATTTGTGGGGTCTCAAGAATATGGCTCAGTTGGCCAAGGGTTGGCAGGATTATGGCAAATTGCCCCCTCGATACAAGGAAATAGAGCTTTTAATACAATAATCTGATTATCAGTAATTTATAGTAATATAAGTCTTATATATAAGGCTTATATAAGCCTTTTTGCATTGTTTTTTGCCGTATCTTTGTGGTGGAATTCTATATCGGGAGTTTCTGCTGCTTTCTTTTCAGATGTCAGTCAGCGGTCAAAAACTGAGCACGGCTCCGAGCCACGGGATGAATTACGCCAATCTATATCACCGTGGAAGTGCAAGAGGGCATTATAACATTTTAAAAACAAAATTAATTATGGAAACAAACACCATTAACAAACAACATGAAGTCGAGAATACTAACCTCGACATGAAAAAGATTGAGAATGATATTGAGGAACTGCTGCGAATCAGTGGTTTCCAGAGTGACAATGAGGAACAGCGCGCTCATGAGGTGTTACGCCACCTCTATACAGCCGTGTCTATGTTCGAAAAGATGGATGAAGACGAACAGGCCATCATCGCTGCGATGCAGAAAAAGCTTCGTGGTGTTTTTGAAGTCAGATGCACTCTAAAGAAGCGAAAAACAAGGAAAAGCAAAAGACTCTCTTCCCCCGGCTCCCTTTCTCTGCAAAAAGAATATAAAGAAAAAGTTGCAGAAAATCTATCTATCGTAGGACGTGATGACGAGGCTGGTTTTGATGATGAGGCTGTCGCTCGGACGAGGAAGAAGCGCGGTCGTAAGGGTCTGAGAGAGACGCTGCCCTTCCGCAAGAACGATTTCCTGGAAGAGTGCAAGACGTTTGGCGACAAGTATGACCACGGCATGATTAACAGTTTTTTTCACTATTGGGCGCAGGAAAACCGGTCGGGAAAGAAGATGCGCTTCGAAATGGAGAAGACGTGGAATACTGCCATGCGTCTGGCCGGTTGGGCTGAGAGAAGCTATCAGCACGACAACGAGGCTGCAAAGCTGCGCTTGGAGCGTGCGAAGAAACTCGGCAAGCAGGACACCGCCAGCGTTGAGCAGCAGAAGCAGATTGCCGTTATTCGCGAGCAGGAGAATGCCAAGCGCGAGGCAGAGATGGAAGAGGCGCGCAAGGGCAGCATCTCGATGGAGGAATATGCCAAGACGCATCCTGACTCTAATCTGGCCAAGAGGTTTCTGAAGAAGGAGCACAAAGAGGTCTGACGCTTTTGAATTACACAGCAGAGCCGACTCTGCTGTGTAATTTCCTCTTCAGAAAAATCCAAATATATTTGGTTTTTCATTTGCTTATTTGTAATTTTGCAGACGCAATGATTTTAAAGAAGCTGTCGATACTTAATTATAAGAACATACGCGAGGCCACCTTGGAGCTGTCGCCCAAGATGAACTGCTTCATCGGACAGAACGGGGTGGGGAAGACTAACGTGCTGGATGCGGTGTATTATTTGTCGTTCTGCCGTTCGGCCACGAACCCCATTGACTCCGCCGTCATCCACCACGACGAGCCGTTTTGCATGATAGAGGGCGAATACGAGGATGACGTGGTGATTTCCGTGGGAATGAAACGAGGACAGAAGAAGCACTTCAAGCGTAACAAGAAGGAGTATAAGCGGTTGTCGGAGCACATCGGGCTGATTCCGTTAGTCGTCGTGGCGCCGTCGGACACGCTGTTGATAGAGGGCGGCAGCGAGGAACGCCGTCACCTGATGGATATCGTCATTTCGCAGTACGACCGCTCGTATATCGACGCCCTGACGCGTTACAACAATGCCCATCAGCAGCGCAATACCCTGTTGAAAATGGAGGATGCGGAGCCCGACCCCATGTTGATGGACTTGTGGGAAGAACAGATGGCGGAGGCTGGCGAACAGCTCTATCAGAAGCGCAGTGCCTTTATCGAGGAACTGACGCCTGTGTTCCAAACCTATTACCAGCAGATTTCCGAGGGTCGTGAGGAGGTTGGTTTGCAATATGTGTCTCACTGTCAGCGCGGTCCACTATTAGAGGTTATCCGTCGCGACAGGATGAAAGACCGTGCCGTTGGTTACTCGTTGCACGGCGTACACCGCGACGACTTGGTGTTTACGCTGGGTGGCCATCCTATGCGTCGTGAGGGGTCGCAAGGACAGAACAAGACGTACGTCATTGCCCTGAAACTGGCTCAGTTTGAATTTCTGAAGCGTACGGCGTCGCAAACGACACCCCTGCTGTTGCTCGACGATATCTTCGACAAGTTGGATTCCCGTCGTGTCGAGCAAATTGTCCGCTTGGTGTCGAGCGACAACTTCGGTCAGATTTTCATTACCGACACCAATCGCGACCATCTGGATCAGATACTGAGTACGTCAGCACTCGATTATAAGATATTCCACGTCAATAACGGAGAAATCAATGTTTAAGCGAAACGTACAATCGGTCAAGGACCTGATACTGCAAGCCTTGCGCGAACAGGGACTGGAAACGCCACTTCAGCAGAAACGGCTGGTGGAAGCGTGGCCAAAGGTGGCAGGGGCCGTCGTTGCGCGCTATACGCTAAACACGTATATCTATAACCAAACGCTGTATGTACGCCTGTCGAACCCAGCCCTGCGTGCCGACCTGAGCATGCAACGACAGGAACTGACACAAAAGTTGAACGCTTTTGTGGGTGAACAGGTCATCGTGGATATCAAGTTCGGATAACCCCTTCCTTTTATTATATTAATGTACGCGCGAAGGGAAGGCCTTTTTCTCGCGGAACACCTTCAGCGTTTCGGTGATGGCAGGGTCGTCGTTGTTCAGATACTTCAGCCACGCTTCTTCGCTCATCATGTTATAGATGATGCGGCTGTTGATGAAGCGATCGAGTAGTTTGTGCGACTTCTGAATCATCAGATTACGACGCTTCAGTCCGTTCTTGTCTGCGTAGGTGGCAAACTTGTCGACAACGTTCTGACGTTGCAAGTATTTGGCCATTTCGTCGACGGAACCAATACCCTTTAGCGCTTGACGGTTGGCGTCGGTGTACTCGTAGGCATATTGGATAATCAGCCCCGACATCGATGCCTGCTTGTAATAAGAGGTGACGTCGGTAGTGTCTTCGGCAATAAAGATGTCGGGTGTGATGCCACCGCCACCATATACGGGACGGCCGTTAGCGGTGTGATATTCCTTGCCTTCGTGTTTGATGCTGTCCTGCGAGAAGAATTCACCGTGTTCGTAGCGCGTCAGGATGTCTTCTTCGTAGTTCTTGTTGTCGCCCGACGTATAAGGCTTCTGAATACAGCGTCCCGATGGCGAATAATAACGGGCAATGGTCAGACGAATCATCGAGTGGTCGTTGAACTCAATGGGCTGCTGTACCAAACCCTTGCCGAACGAGCGGCGGCCGATGATAGTGCCGCGGTCGTTGTCCTGAATGGCACCAGCCAGGATTTCCGATGCCGAGGCAGAACCCTCGTCAATCAGCACAACCAGCGGAATGTTCTGGTACGAACCGCGACCGTCGCTGCGATACTCCTGACGCGGCGACTTGCGGCCCTGTGTATAAACAATGAGGCGGTTCTTAGGCAGGAACTCGTTGGCAATCTGTACAGCCGACTGCAGATAACCGCCTGTATTGCCGCGCAGGTCAATCGTCAGGTTCTGGAAGTCATCTTGCGACAACTTGGCCAGCGCTATCAATAGCTCGGGATAGGTGTTCTCGCCAAAGTTTTTGATGCGGATATACCCCGTTTCCTTGTTCAGCATATAGGCTGCCGTGACGCTCTTGGTCGGTATTTCACCACGTGTCACCACGATGTCGCGAACCTTCTTCTCGCCATAGCGCAGAATACCCAGCTTCACCTTCGTGTCCTTCGGGCCTTTCAACTTGTGCATGGCCACCTCGTTGGTCAGTGTCTTGCCCGTGAAGTTCTCATCGTCAACCTTCACAATCTTGTCGCCGGCAATCACACCGGCACGTTCGGCAGGACCGTTGCCAATGACTTGCTGTACGCGCAGCGTGTCTTGACGAATAATGAATTCGATGCCAACACCCGAGAACGAACCGCGCAGATCGTCGTTAGCCATTTGGACATCCTTGGCCGAGATATAGACACTGTGCGGGTCGAGCTCTGACAGAATCTGCGGCACGGCTTTCTCTACCAGGTCGTTGACGTTGACGGTGTCGACATACTGATCATCAATGATGTGTAGCAGGTTGTTCAGCTTGTTGCTGCTGGTATTGATGATGCTCAGACGGTTGCCCGAGAAGTGGTTGGCATAGAAAGTCCCTATCAGGATGCCTACTACCACGCAGACCGCCATAATGATTGGCATATATCGGTTTCTGTTGTTTGCCATTTTTGTTTTTGTTGTTGTTTTTGTTTTCTCGTTATTACGTTATAACGTTATTACGTTATTACGACAATTCGTCATTCTCCGAGGTACACCACCTCGATGCCTGCTCGTTCCAACAGGTCGACGCCGTCAGTCAGACGATACTTTTCGCCGTAAACCACACGTTTGATACCCGATTGGATGATGAGTTTTGCACACTCAATGCAGGGCGATGCCGTGATATAGATGGTGGCCCCTTCGCTGTTGTTCGACGAACGTGCCAACTTGGTAATCGCATTGGCTTCGGCATGCAATACGTAAGGCTTCGTCACGTTGTTGTCATCCTCGCAGATGTTCTCGAATCCGCTGGGTGTTCCGTTATAGCCGTCGCTGATAATCATGCCGTCCTTTACGACCAATGCACCTACTTGTCGACGTTGGCAGTAACTGTTCTGAGCCCAGATGCGAGCCATTTCCAGGTAGCGCTGGTCAAACCTCTGTTGCTTATTCTTATCCACTTTATTACCTTTTTACTTTTTAACTTTTTTACCTTTAACAATGCCGTTGCGTTTGAGCAAGGCATCAATCGTGGGCTCACTGCCCTTGAAGTTTCTGTATAGTATCCTTGGATGCTCAGTGCCTCCCTTGCTTAATATCTCGTCACGGAAGCGCTGGGCAATCTCCTGATTGAAGATGCCGTGCTTCTTGAATACGGCAAAGGCGTCGGCATCCAATACCTCTGCCCATTTATAGCTGTAGTAACCAGCCGCATAACCGCCTGCCATGATATGTGAGAACTGTACTGTCATACACGTGTCTGGCAGTTGCTCACCGAGAATGGCTTTCTTCCACGCCTTCTTCTCGAAGGGGATGATGTCATCCTTGAATTCATCCTTCTGCGTGTAATACGCCATATCCAACAGTCCGAGCGACACTTGGCGCAGACAAGCCGTTGCTGCCATGAAGTTGCGACTCTTGACGATACGTTTGATGAGCTCGTCGGGCAGGGGTTCGCCAGTCTGATAGTGGAATGCGAAGGTGCGCAGAAAGTCTTTTTCTATCGAGAAGTTCTCCATAAACTGTGAGGGCAACTCCACAAAATCCCACCAGACGTTAGTGCCTGAGAGACTTTCGAAACGCGTGTTGGCAAACATGCCGTGCAGCGAGTGGCCGAACTCGTGAAGGAAGGTTTCCACTTCGCCTAACGTCAACAATGCAGGCTTGTCCTCCGTAGGCTTCGTCAGGTTCATCACCACCGAGACGTGCGGACGGACATTTTCACCTTTTCGGTCGATATATTGCCCTTGATATTCCGTCATCCAGGCACCACCTTGCTTACCCTTGCGAGGATGGAAGTCGGCATAGAAGACGGCGAGGAATGAGCCGTCCTTGTCGAACACCTCGTAGGCTTTCACATCGGGATGATAAACGGGAATATCCTTGTTTTCCTTGAACGTGATACCATAGAGTTTGTTGGCAAGACCAAACACACCGTCTATCACTTTCGACAGCTCGAAATAAGGACGCAGCATCTCGGCATCGATGTTAAACTTCTTCATCTGCAACTTGTGAGAATAGAAGCCCGAGTCCCAAGGCTTCATTTTATCTATGTCCTTGTGAGCCAATTTGCGCAGCTCGTCGCGTTCCTTGACGGCTGTGGGTTTATACGCGTCGATGAGGTCGTTGAGCAGTCGGTAAACGCCACGGGTGTTTGAAGCCATACGACGCTTCAGTACGTAGTCAGCATAGGTCTTATAACCCAACAGTTGAGCTATCTCACGACGCAGATTGATGAGTCGCTTGCAGATGTCAAGATTGTTTTCCGTGTTGTCGTGCGTACAGATGGTGTTGCGTGCCATGTAAAGCTGCTTGCGCAATTCCCTTTGTGTCGAGTAGGTCATAAAGGGCGAGAACGAAGGATAGTCCAGCGTGAACACCCAACCCTGCTTTCCTTGTTCCTTAGCCGTGAGGGCGGCAGCCTCGCGAGCCGTCTCGGGAAGTCCGTCCAACTGTGCTTCGTCGGTGATATCGAGCGAAAAAACTTTCTGTTCCTTCAGCAGGTTCTGTGAGAACTGTAACGACAGTATCGAGGCTTCTTCCGTCAGTTGGCGCAGACGTTCCTTGCCAGCTTCGTCGAGCAGCGCACCGCTGCGCACAAAACCCTCATAGCAGTTGTCGAGCAGCATTTTTTCCTCTGCGGTCAACTTGCGGTGGTGCAGGTGTACATAGCGAATACGCTCAAACAGTCGGGGATTCAGCCGAACGTCGTTTGAGTGTTGCGTCAGTATGGGTTGCATTTTCTGTGCCAACGCATCCATCTCGTCGTTGGTCTCGGCACTCAACAGATTGAAAAATACCGTTGAAACCCTAGACAGCAGGTCGTAGTAACCTTCGTCCTCCTCGGTATTGATGATGGTATTGTCGAAGGTGGGCTTCTCGGGGTTGTTGATGATTTTCTCTATCTGCTCGTTGTCGCGGCGGATTCCTTCCATGAAGGCTTCCTCAAAGTGTTCCAGACGAATGCGGTCGAAAGGCACCGTGTCGTGCGGTGTCTTGTAAGGTTCAAAAAACGGATTTTTATTATTGATCATACTAACGCTTTCTCTATTTAGCCTGCAAAGATAGTGTAAATCGTGTGAAATGCAAAATTAATTTAGTTATTTTATTTCTTATTAGTCTACTTTTTTGCAGATATTGTCGAAAAAGCATTGCCGTTTCAGAATTATTCCGTATATTTGCACTCAGAAAAAATCACTAACTATTAATACTTTATCAATTATGAAGATCAGAAACCTTTTCATTTTCCTGCTGCTCAGCATCGTGACAAACGGCTGGGCACAACAACCGCAGTTGTCACCGTCGATTACTTGTAATGCTGATGGGACAGTGACGTTCAAGTACAAGAATGAGACGGCCAAGCAGGTACAAGTCGACGTGCAGTTTGCCGGACGACAGCCGATGACACGTCAGGCTGACGGCACGTGGACAGCAACGCTCGGTCCTGTGGCTAAGGACATGTATCCTTACTGTTTCATCGTTGACGGCATGAGCGTGATGGATCCCGAGAATCCGCAGTACTTTCCTAATGAGGGCTTTAAGAACAGCTTGCTGGAAATTCCCGGTGACGGCACACTGCCGCACGATATTCGAGACGTGCCGCACGGACGTATCGAGTATGTTCATTACTATTCGAAGTCGTTAGGTGCCACCAACAATGCCATCGTCTATCTGCCCCCCAACTATATGCAAGACTTCCAGAAGAAGTATCCCGTGTTCTACCTTGTCAGCGGTACGACGGATACTGAGGAGGTTTACTATAAAGTGGGTCGAGTGAACTATATCCTTGACAATATGATAGCCGACGGAACGGCCAAGGAGATGATAGTCGTCATGCCATACGGCAATCCGATGAAGTTGAAGGTTCAGGACGCCCCCACGACGGTTCCCAGTGCTACGAAGAAGGAACGCTCGGAGGAAATTGCCCGACAGATGCGCTTTGGCGGTGACCCCTTCAGCCGTGACCTTATTGAGGACTTGATGCCGTATGTCGAGAAGAACTATCGCACCCACAATAATGCCGACCACCGTGCTATTGGCGGTTTTTCACGCGGTGGCAATCAGGCACTCTTCAACGGCTTGTCACATCTCGACAAGTTTGCCTATCTCTGTTCGTACAGCTCGTTCACATCGACGGATATTCCCAACGTCTATGACAATGCTGCTGAGACAAACAAGAAAATACGCCTGTTCTGGCTTGGCGTAGGAACTGATGACTTCCTCTATGGCAACGCCCGCGACTATATGGAGTTTCTCGACCAAAAGGGAATCCGCTGTGTGAAGGAAACCACTACGGGTAAGTTCGGTCATACATGGATGAATGCCAAGTATTTCCTGGCATGTACGTTGCCGTTGCTGTTCAACAAAAAGGCTTCTTCTTTGGCCATGCAGAACGCCCAGCCTGCTCCTGCCAAGACAGGACAGGAACAGCAGTTTACACCCAGTGTAATGGCACGACTCTTCCCCAAGCCGATTCTCTCTCCAGAGTATTCTAAGGATAGCATCGTCTTCCGAATGAAGGCGCCCGATGCCCAGAAGGTAGAACTTGAATGTGAGATTCTGCCTGAGTGCCTGCCAATGACGAAGGATGCCGATGGCGTTTGGTCGGTAACGATGACCGATTATGCCACCGAGACGTTCAAGTATTGCTTCATTATTGACGGCACACGCGTCGCTGACCCTCAAAACATGCTGCTTTCGCCAGACAATGGCTTCAAATACAGCATTGCCGACAATCCCTACGGACCGTTCAACCTGGCATTGATGGGTGATATCCAGCACGGTCGCACCAGCTACGACCTTGATCGTCAGGAGGCTTGGTATATGTCGCCGATGCCAGCACAGCCCACCATGCCTGTCATGATTCAACTCGTTCCCGGTCAGAACGATACGATGGAGAGCTGGTTTAAGGTGGGTGGTGCCGATGCCATTGCCGACCGCTTGATTGCTGATGGTAATACCAAGCCTTGCGTTATCACAACCAGTTCACTCGACTTCATGCAACAGGGCGGCATGCAGATGCCTGGCTTCGAACCAAAAGTATTACGCGCCGACGACTATCCTACATGGGCTCAACGTCGACGCGCATTGTTGCGTCTGCTCGTGAAAATCGGTAAAGAACCCGCTCCTGCCATGCCGGCCTTCGGTGGCGGTGGCTTCGGTGGCGGCTTCGGCGGCGGCTTCGGCGGCGGTGGCATCGGCAATTAAGCCCCTTGACTCCGTCGCAGTTCCTCAACAAATTCGCTAATCTTACGCAGTTCGCGCGGAATGCGAATACTCTGCGGGCAGTGTGGTTCACATTGCCCGCAACCTATGCAGTGGTCGGCCTGACGAAGACGGGGAACAGCGCGGTCGAGACCAATCAGATAGTTGCGGCGCAGCTTCGCATACTCTGCGTCCACATTCTCGCGCGGCAGCGTGCCTTCGTTCTTACATTTATTGTAATGAACGAAGATGGCGGGGATATCGATGCCATAAGGACATGGCATGCAGTATTTGCAGTCGTTGCAGGGAATATTCTCCAAACCTACGATGCGGTCGGCGACGCTCTTGTGCAGATATTCCTGCTCCTGCTTAGTCAGTGGTTCAAGCGGACAATACGACAGCAGATTGTCTTTCAGATGTTCCATATACGTCATTCCTGACAGCACAGTCAGAACCCCCTCGGGTGTGCCGGCATAGCGGAATGCCCATGAAGCCACGCTGCGCTCCGGTGCATGACTCTTCAATTCGGCAGCCAGATAATTGGGCAGATTGGCCAATCGGCCTCCTAACAGCGGTTCCATGATGACAGCGGGAATACCTTTCTTCTGTAGTTCGGCATATAGATAGCTGGCATCGACATTGCTCTTGCTGATTTCATCAGCGTAGTCCCAATCCAGATAGTTTAGCTCAATCTGTACAAAGTCCCAGTGGTATTGGTCGTGTAGTGCCAAAACCTCGTCAAACACTTCCTTCTTGCCATGGAACGAGAAACCGAGGTTGCGGATGCGACCAGCCTGGCGTTCCTTCATCAGGAAGTCCATCATGCCATTATCTACATAGCGTGCATTGAATTCAACCATGCTGCCACCAACAGCGTGTAGCAGATAATAGTCAATATAGTCGGTCTGTAGTTCCTTCAGCGAGTTATGATACATGGCTACACTGGCTTCGTGGCTCTGAGTAGCGGGATTGAAGTTCGACAGCTTCGTGGCGATGAACACCTTTTTGCGGTCGTGTTTCTTCAGGGCGATACCCGTGCAGGTTTCCGATTTGCCCTGACAATAGACGGGGCTCGTGTCGAAGTAGTTGACACCGTGTTCAATGGCATAGTCAACCTGACGATTGATCATGTCTTGGTCGAAGTCGTCTTTGTTCTCGGTCTTCGATGGCAGACGCATCATACCATAACCTAACAGCGACACCTTGTCCTGATTGTTAGGATTTGTGCGGTATGTCATCTTGCCTACGGGTGGTTCTACCTGTTGTTTATATTCCTCGACGGCCTTCGATACGGCCTTTGGTTTGCACCCCGTCATCACTGCGGCAGTTGCCATCGCACCACCACCTAACAGCTTGAGGAAATTTCGTCTCGATATGTCTTTTTTCATTTTCGTTCTTATTCTATCGTTATTACGTTATAACGTTATGATGTTATTACGAAAAAATTAAATTTCTTTGTGTTGCTCGTGTCCTTCGACGTAGATAGCGCTATGCGGACGGGCAGGACACAAGTTTTCGCAGGCACCGCAACCAATACAACGGGCTTCGTTGACAGCGGGAATATAGGGCGATTCTTCGTCGTTCGGGTCGCTTGGCACCATTTCGATGGCACCTGTCGGACAATGGCTTGCACAGTTGCCACATTCCACTTCGTCGCGTAACACCACGCAGTTTTTCTTGATGAATACAGCATGACCAATCTGTGTCGAGGCCTTGTCTTCTACTGTTATCGGCTTAATAGCTCCTGCCGGACATATCTGTGAACAGCGGTTGCACTCTGGTCGGCAGTAGCCGCGCTCGTACGACATCACTGGCATCATCAGGTGCCAAAGGTCGTCGGAAGGGCGCAATACTTCGTTCGGACACTCGGAAATGCACAGCTGACAACCAGTGCAGTGTTGTTCAAGGTTTGCCTTTGAACCCGATCCCGGCGGTGCGATGGGGGTCTGTCGCTCAGGTGCTACCTTGTCTTGTATCTCTGCCAGACCACCATCCATGAGTTTATCCTTCTTTTGGGCAATCGCTGCCGTTGTCAATAGTGCTGAAGACAGCAAGAAGGTGCGGCGCCCTTCGACCTCAGAACTAGAATCTCCAGTGTTTCTAGAATTTCTAGAGTCTCTAGATTTTCTAGAATAACTCAGCGCTCCGAACTTGCAGCTCTCGATGCAGTCGCCACAGACCACACAGCGCGTCGCATCGACGCTATGTGTCTTGAAGTCGATGCACGAGGCCTTGCAGTTCTTCGTACATAACGAGCAGTTCTTGCACTTTTCTACGTCGAAGTGAATCTTCAGGAACGAGAAACGACTGAAGAAACTGAGGAAAGTGCCCACCGGACAAATGGTGTTACAATACGTGCGACCGTTGCGCCAAGCGAGTACTGCCAATATCACTAACGTCACAATACTGATGACAAGCGAAGGCAAGGCACGCAGCCAAATGTTCGTGTGATAGAAGGCATAGCTGTCGTAGTATTCTGCGATGGATGCCAACACGTTGTTTCCTGCCTGCCAAACGGGTTGCAGCAGGTTCGTGGCGATGCGTCCGAAGGCAGAGTAGGGAGCGAGCAGTTGGAACAGCGTGCCAATGCCTGCCAGCAGTGCAATGATGAACACGATGAGCAATGGATAGCGCAACCACTTCACTTCCTTTGAGTACGTGTAGCGGTTCTTCTTTACCTTCTTGCCCAACCATCCGAAGACGTCTTGCATGATGCCTAATGGACAGATGACTGAACAATAGATGCGCCCGAAGACGAGCGTCAGCACTGCCAGCCCGATCATCACTGCCACGTTCAGCGCCAGAATGGCTTCCAACGCTTGCAGCTTCGCCATCCACGAGAATAGGTGGCGTGCCGTTCCCGTGAAGTCGACAAACAGCCACGTGATACCGATGAGCATTATCGCAGCCAGTACAATTCTAATCTTTCTTAGCATATGGTCCTTATTTGTTTAGTTTAGTGAATTTTACGATTTGTATACTGAGCTCATAGAGCAGATAGATGGGGAGTGCCACGACAAACAGCGTGAAGACGTCGGTGGTTGGCGTGATGATGGCTGCAACGACGAGTATGGCAACGATGGCGTGTCGGCGGTATTCACTCATCAGACGGTTGGTAATGAGCCCCATACGGCCTAACAGTCCGCAGACTACGGGTAACTCGAACACTATGCCCATCACCAAACTCATGCCTATCAGCGTGTCGACGTACGACTGCAGCGTTAGCATGTTGGCAACATCGGGACTGACCTGATAGGTGCCGAGGAAGCGTACTGTCAGCGGGAATACTACAAAGTAGTTCACAAGTGTGCCGACGATGAACATCACATACGCTGCTCCCACTATCCAGACGGCATAGCGCCGCTCGTTCTGGTAGAGGCCAGGCGACACGAAGCGGAACAGCTCATATAATATATAAGGTGAAGCCACCAGCAGTCCGGCATATATCGCCGTACGGACATGAATCATGAACTGCTCCGTCAGTCCTGTATTCATTAGGTGAATAGCGAATGGTTCCACGCCTAATAGGCGGTATGTCACGAAATCGCTACTTCGTGGAGCCAGTACTACGCTGAACAGTTCGTCTTTCAGACAGAATGCAGCCACAGCGAATACCACGACGGCCAACCCCATCCGTATCAACGACGAACGCAATACGTCCAAGTGGTCCCAGAAGGTCAACGGCTCACTTTTCACTCTTCACTTCTTCGTTCTTTACTTCCTTCACTTCGTCATCTACTTCTTTCATGCCGTCCTTAAAGCTCTTAACACCCTTGCCCAAGCCTTTCATCAGCTCGGGAATCTTCTTGCCACCGAACAGCAACAGCACAATCAATGCGATGACGATAATCTCTTGCATACCTAATCCGAACATCTTTTTTGTCGTTTTTTGGTTATAACTTTTGCAAAGATACGTTTTTTTTCGTACATTTGCAGGCAAATAACAACATTTAACTATGGAGTACGAATTAATTCTACGCATTTTCGTTGCTGCCCTGCTTGGTGGACTTATCGGTCTCGAACGTGAATACCGTGCCAAAGAGGCAGGTTTCCGCACCCATTTCTTAGTGGCTATGGGCTCTGCTCTGTTTATGATTGTGTCGGCTTACGGCTTCAACGACTTGCACATGAACGATATGACGTCGCGTTGGGATGTTTCGCGTATCGCCGCACAAGTTGTCAGCGGTATCGGTTTCATCGGTGCCGGAACTATCATCTTCCGTAAACAGGAGAATATGGTAAGTGGACTGACTACCGCAGCTGGCTTGTGGGTTGTTGCTGCCATTGGTTTGGCCTGCGGCGTCGGCATGTATGTTCTAGCCACTGCCTGTACTGTTTTAGTACTGGCTGGCCTCGAAGCATTCAACTTCTTCTTGCGGAAGCTTGATAAGCACCGCAAGGAGTAAGATTATTCTACTATTGGAGGATATTTGCGTGTCCAACCATCCCAACGGAGTCGCATGACACCAAAGAAGGCTTCGCCAAAGATACCGCCAGACATCTTGCTGACACCTTCGCGACGATTGACGAAGATGACGGGAACTTCTTTGATTTTAAAGCCAATCTTGTAGGCGGTGAACTTCATCTCGATTTGGAAGCCATAGCCTTTGAAGCGTATCTTGTCGAGTTCGATGGTTTTCAAAACACGACGCTTGTAGCACTTGAAACCAGCGGTGGTATCGTGAACCTGGAAGCCTGTAACGACACGTACGTATTTCGAGGCGAAATAAGACATTAGCACGCGACCCATAGGCCAATTGACAACGTTGACACCAGAGACATAACGTGAACCGATAGCTACGTCATATCCTTCGTCGGCACATGCGGAGTAGAGACGTGGCAGGTCGTTGGGGTCGTGACTGAAGTCGGCATCCATCTCGAAGATATAACCGTAGTCGCGCTCCAATGCCCACTTGAAGCCTGTGATATACGCAGTACCAAGACCCAGTTTGCCGCTACGCTCAAGAATGAAGAGACGGTCGGCAAATTCCTCCTGTGCCATCATACCCTTGACAATAGCTGCCGTGCCATCGGGCGAGCCATCATCGATGACCAGGATATGAAAACACTTCTCCAAGCCAAAGACGGCCCGGATAATCTTCTCGATGTTCTCCTTTTCGTTATACGTGGGTATGATAACGATACTGTCGCTTGCGTGCATTGCTATTGTCTTTTTGATATTTCTGAGTGCAAAGGTAATAAAAAGTTTATAGTTTATAGTTTATAGTTTAATTTTTTTAGTAATTTTGCACACGAATTCAATATGAAGGTTCAAGATTTGCTGAAAATATATGCCAAGTCGGCCCAAGTGGGGGCTTTGGCAGACGTGATGGGGAAAAAACGGGTAAAGACCATTTTCCTCGAGGGACTCATGTGCTCGTCGGCACCGATGGTGTTTGCGTCGTTGGTGTCGAAAACGAAATTTTCGACCACTCTTTTTATTCTTCAGGATGCAGAAGAGGCAGGGTATTTTTACCATGACTTGGTGCAACTGCTGGATGATAAGCAGGTACTGTTCTTTCCGTCAAGTTATCGTAGGGCTATTAAATATGGGCAACGGGATGCTGCCAACGAGATTCTGCGCACAGAGGTCTTAGCTCGTCTTTCAACGCATAATATTCAACGTTCAACGTTTATCGTTACCTACCCTGAAGCCATTGTGGAGCTGGTCATCTCAAAGAAACAGTTGGATGATAGAACATTGGTATTGCACCAAGGCGATGGGCTGGATGTTGATGCAACGTTGGAGACTCTGCGCTCGCTGGGTTTCAAGGAAGTGGACTACGTGTACGAGCCTGGGCAGTTTGCCTTACGTGGCAGTATCCTCGACGTGTATAGCTATAGCTCGGAATTTCCGTTCCGCATCGACCTGTTTGGCGATGATATTGATTCGATTCGCACCTTTGAGGTTGAAACACAGTTGTCGAAAGACAAGCGTGAACAAGTGGAGATAGTACCTGAGTTAGGCCTGACGGAAACGGAGAAAATACCATTTCTGTCATTCCTGCCGGAAGATGCCATGTTGGTGGCCAAGGACTTCCTTTACGTTCATGACGCCATCGACCGAACCTATCAGGAAGGCTTTTCTCAGCAGGCATTGACCGAACGACTGGAGTCTGCTACGGAGATGGAGGCTCAAGCCATTCGTATGGAGATGCAAAAAGAGGCACAACTGGTTACTGGTCAGCAGTTTGCACGCGATATGTCAGGGTTTCGACGCATTGAGATAGGCCATCGACCGACGGGTGTACCTGATGCGACTGTCACGTTTCATATCTCGCCACAACCACAGTTCCATAAGAATTTTGACCTTCTTCAGCAGTCGCTGGAACAGTATCTGGCTGATGGCTATCGGCTCTGTATTCTTGCTGATAGCAAAAAACAGTTAGATCGTCTTCATGACATCTTTGCAGAAAAGGGAAGCGTGAGTTTCGAACCCGTCGAAAAGACCCTACACGAAGGTTTTGCTGATGACGACCAGAAGCTATGCGTCTTTACTGACCACCAGATATTCGACCGCTTCCATAAGTATAATCTACGTTCGGACAAGGCTCGAAGTGGTAAGGTGGCGCTGACACTGAAGGAGATTCAGCAGTTTGAAGTGGGTGACTACGTGGTACATATCGATCATGGCATTGGTAAGTTTGGCGGTCTGGTGCGCATGCCTCAGGGCGATAGCTATCAGGAAATGATTAAGATTATGTACGAGGGTGGGGGAGCCATCTACGTCTCTATACATTCTTTATATAAGGTGTCGAAATATAAGGCGCAGGAGAGTGGTGAGCCGCCTCGTTTGTCGCATCTGGGTACGGGTCAGTGGGAACGCATGAAGGAACGTACTAAGCAAAAGCTGAAAGACATAGCCCGTGACCTCATCAAACTATATGCTACACGCCGCCAACAGAAGGGGTTTGCCTATTCGCCCGATTCGTTTATGCAACAGGAGTTGGAGGCCTCGTTCCTATATGAGGATACGCCTGACCAACTGAAAGCAACTAACGACGTGAAGGCTGATATGGAACAGGCACGTCCGATGGATCGTTTGGTGTGTGGCGATGTCGGATTCGGTAAGACGGAAGTCGCTGTGCGTGCTGCTTTCAAAGCGGCTTGCGATGGAAAACAGGTTGCAGTGCTGGTGCCGACGACGGTATTGGCCTATCAGCATTTCCAGACGTTCTCTGGCCGATTGAAAGACCTTCCTGTTAGGGTTGAGTATCTTTCGCGAGCCCGCAGTACCAAGCAGACCACTGCCATTCTGAAAGACTTGGCTGACGGTAAGATAGATATATTAATAGGTACGCATAAACTGATAGGCAAGAGCGTGAAGTTCAAGGACTTGGGACTTCTGATTATTGATGAGGAGCAGAAGTTTGGCGTGTCGACCAAGGAGAAGTTGCGCCAGATGAAGACCAACGTCGATACGCTCACGATGAGTGCAACGCCTATTCCCAGAACCTTGCAGTTCTCACTCGTCGGAGCCCGCGACCTGAGTATCATACAGACACCACCGCCCAATCGCTATCCCATTCAGACTGAGATACATACGTTTGGCGCGGAGATCATTGCTGATGCCATTAACTTCGAGATGTCGCGCAACGGTCAGGTGTATTTCGTCAATCCGCGAATTAGCGACCTGACGCGTATCAAGGAGATGATAGAAAAGTATGTGCCTGATGCACGTATCGCTGTGGGGCACGGACAAATGAAGCCTGACGAACTGGAGCAGATTATCTTCGATTTCCAGAACTACGATTACGACGTGCTGCTGTCTACGACTATCGTGGAGAATGGTATCGACATTCCTAATGCCAATACCATTATCATCAATGGCGCTCATCGCTTTGGACTCTCCGACTTGCACCAGATGCGAGGACGTGTAGGACGAGGCAATCGCAAGGCTTTTTGTTATCTGCTGGCACCTCCTTTGGTCGATCTGCCTCAAGAGAGTCGTCGCCGTTTGGAAGCCCTCGAACAATTCAGCGATCTTGGCAGTGGTATTCATATCGCCATGCAGGATCTCGACATTCGTGGTGCCGGCAATCTGCTGGGTGCCGAACAGAGCGGTTTCATTGCAGACTTGGGTTATGAAACCTACGTGAAGATTTTGCAGCAGGCGGTAGTGGAGATACATAATGAAGAATTTTCGAGGAACGAGGAGGGAGGAACGAGGAAAGAAAATACCGAAGGCTCCTCAAAACAGCAGAACACATCTCGTTCCTCGTCCCTCGTTCCTCCTTCCTCGTCTTACGTTTCCGACTGTTCCTTGGAAAGCGATTTGGAGATGTATTTCCCCGACCAGTATGTCCCTAGCGATTCAGAGCGTATGCTGCTCTATCGTGAGTTGGACGGACTGCAGACGGATGAGCAGTTAGCAGCCTATCGTACCCGTCTGATAGACCGTTTTGGCAAGGTGCCGCATGTAGGTGAAGAACTGATGCAGGTCGTTCCTCTGCGCCGTCATGGCAAGGCGCTGGGATGTGAAAAGATTGTTCTCAAGCAAGACCGCATGACTTTGTTCTTCGTTTCGAATGCCACCAGTCCCTTCTACCAAAGCGAGGCCTTCGATCGCATCCTGCAGTTTGTTGCTCAAAATCCGCGTCGCTGTCAGTTCCGTGAAGTCAACGGCAAACGCTCGATGATGATTGGCGATATTCCGACTGTTGAGGCTGCCGTAAAACTCTTGGCGCAGATATAACACTTGTTTATTTCAATAGGACAGTGACAGAATGGCATTTATTTGTGTCATTCTGTCATTGTATTGCGCTCTGGCATCGAAGTTGCATATAGTTGTGTGAGCGCCGCAAGGCAATCGGAAATGAATTAACAATATGTATAACATTTAAAAGTATAATTAGGAGGTAACGATTATGATGCCAACAATGAGAAGTAACAATTGGATTCCCGCTGTGTTCAACGATTTGTTCTACAACGACATGATGCCAAAAGCTAACTGTACGGCTCCAGCCATCAACGTGAAAGAATCGGACAAGGCTTATACCGTAGAACTGGCTGCTCCAGGCATGAACAAGCAGGATTTTAACGTTCATATCAACGATGAGGGTAACCTGGTTGTGAAAATGGAACACAAGGAAGAACATAAGGAGGAAGATAAGAATGTACGCTATCTGCGTCGTGAGTTTAGCTACTCGAAGTATGAGCAGACGCTGATTCTGCCTGATGATGTTCAGAAGGATGGCATTTCGGCTAAGGTCGAGGATGGTGTGCTGACTGTGGAACTGCCCAAAGTGGTAGAAGAGAAAGTGAAGTTGTCGCGACAGATAGAAATTGCTTAATAAGGTAAGAAAGTTGCAAAAAGGTAAGCCCCGCTGAATGATTCGGCGGGGCTTGCTTTTTGCGTATAAATATTGTTTAACCTTGTTCGTCGAGTGCCTTAAGATTCTCGGCAATCATCTCGTCGGTAACCGTGTAGTTCTGCAGGTCACCCTTGATGAAAGCTTCGTACGACGGCATATCGATGAGACCGTGCCCAGAGAGGTTGAAGAGGATGACTTTCTCCTCGCCGGTCTCCTTGCACTTCTTCGCCTCGCGGATAGTGGCGGCAATGGCGTGGGTGCTCTCAGGAGCAGGGATGATGCCCTCGGTACGAGCGAAGAGCATGCCAGCCTCGAAGGTCTCGAGCTGAGGAATATCCACACCATGCATCAGACCGTCCTTAATCAACTGGCTGATAATCATGCCGGCACCGTGATAGCGCAGACCACCGGCGTGGATGTTGCTTGGTTTGAAGTTGTGGCCCAGCGTGTACATCGGTAGCAGAGGGGTGTAACCAGCCTCGTCGCCGAAGTCATAGCGGAATTGGCCGCGTGTGAGTTTCGGACAGCTGTCGGGCTCGGCTGCGATGAATTCCGTATGACGCTCACCACTCAGGTTGTGACGCATGAAGGGGAAGGAGATACCTCCAAAGTTTGAACCGCCACCGAAGCAGCCAATCACAATGTCGGGATATTCGCCTGCCATTGCCATCTGCTTCTCGGCCTCCAGACCGATGATGGTCTGGTGCAGGCCAACGTGGTTCAGCACAGACCCCAGCGTATATTTACAATTAGGAGTGGTCGTAGCCAATTCGACAGCTTCAGAGATAGCGGTGCCCAGCGAACCACTGTGCGTCGGATCCTTCGTCAGGATGTCCTTGCCAGCACGGGTCGACATTGAGGGCGAACCCGTGACGACAGCACCGAAGGTACGCATAATCGAAGAACGATAAGGCTTCTGCTGCATAGTAATCTTCACCTGATAGACGGCGCAGTCAAGGCCGTAAATCTTGGCAGCATACGAAAGGGCGGCACCCCACTGACCGGCACCGGTCTCGGTGGTGACGTTCGTCGTGCCT
>JAEEGG010000653.1_pt1 | contig 104688 bp, 89 predicted proteins | sample 9134161 | NCBI WGS metagenome assembly JAEEGG01 (sample SAMN16246543, study PRJNA631951) | gut metagenome | biome: gut microbiome; feature: rumen; material: CR-attached | host: Bos | place: Iran: Karaj | collected 2018-10
GCTGGAGCAGAGCTTCGTGCAGTTCGATCGCCATCCGTCGATCGTCGCATGGATCGTCGGCGCATTGATGACGATCGTATTCACGGTCATCGTCAACGCGATCGCGCTGAAGAAGGTCAGAACGCTGAAACTGACGGACGTCGCCTGACCGGATGTCACGGCGTTCGCAGAGGAAACAAATGTGCGTTGACACAAACGGAAATGATTGTTAACTTGCTGCAGCAATACGCATGCTTTCTTTCCCGAAAAAGCATGCAGGTCGGATTCCAAACGCAGGAGGAACGGAAATGAAACGAAAACTGACGGCGTGGCTGCTTATTTTGTGCATGGCGATCGGGCTGCTGCCGGTTACGGCTGCGGCGGATACCGACGCATATATCGGCAAGGTTTCGGTGCTCAACGGGGGCACCAAGTATTATACGTCCGTCTCCGAGCTTGCGAATTATGTAAAGGATCTTTCCGACCGTTCCTTTACCATCGATATGCTTGCAGACTGGAACAACGCGCGGCTGTGCATCCCGAGCAAGGCGTGGGCGACGCTGAACATGCACGGGCATATATACAACCGCGGATTGACGGAAGCCGAAAGCGACGGCGAGGTCATCTGGGTCGGGTCCGACGCAAAGCTGACGATCAACGGGTACAGCACGAGTGACGAGCGAAACGTCGAGCATGCGGTCGGCGTATATCACGACTGGAGACGCGAAGGCAGAGCGGATCTGAATCAATCCTTCCGGGGCGGCGTGATCGCGGGCGGATACAGCACCAACGGCGGCGGCGGGATCGACGTGAAGAGCAACTGCGAGCTGACGCTGAACGACGTCACGATCGCGGGCTGCCGGTCCGAGCAGAGCGGAGGCACCGACGGCTACGGCGGCGGCATCTGGGTGCACGGCGGTATCAATGAAGCGGGCACGGTGATCATGAACCGTACGACGATCACCGGCTGCTACGCATACAATTCCGGCGGCGGCGTCTATCAGTCGAACCACAATAAATTCTATATGGAGATGAACCAGTCGCACATCGACGGCAATTACTGCTACAGCAACGGCGGCGGCGTCTACTTAGGCGGCGCGACCATAACGCTGAAGGGCGACAGGGGCTCCTACATTTCGTACAACCGCACGGGCGGCGGCAAGAATCAGAACGGCGGCGGGATTTACGTCAACAACGACGGCGTGACCGTGAGCGGGCTGATCATCGCAGACAATCTTGCGTACAACGGCGGCGGTGTTTTCTGCGACGATAAAAAGATCACGCTTTCGGACTGCGACATCCGGGACAACTATGCGTTCCACTGCGGCGGCGGCGTCTATATCTGCAGCAACAACGACGCGATCGACAGCTGCAGCATCGGCGGCAACGAGTCCCGGAACGCGGGCGGCGGCGTGTACGCGGAATCCGGCGTCAAAAAGGGCTTTGCGGTGACCGGCAGCTCGCAGATCGCGGGGAACCGATCCGGCAATCTGTATCTGGAGAACGGCGCGCGCGCGAATTTCGTACTGACCAAGGGCGCTTACGTCTGCCTGCAATACCGGGATATGCCGACTTCCTATCAGATGGTCACGGAGGGCGAAGCCGGCGATACGGTCAAAACGACGGACTGCATCCGCTTCCTTGAAAGCGACGTGAGCGGGTATCACTTTACGTTCAATCCGGCGCCGGACCAGCGCAAGATCTATCTTGTGAAGGACGGTTATTCCGACAGTACGGTCGGCGCGTCCTATACGCCGCTGACGCCGATTGAGATCAGCGCGGAGGAAGCGACCGCCGCGGCAAAGACGCCGGTTCCGGACTATACGGTCGACGGGGAATCCGGCAGGTCGTACGATCTTTATCGCGGATACTACCGGTATCAGTCCATTGAGGATCCGACCGCGAACAATACCGCCGTGTTCTATTATTCCGACGGGTATTTCGACGCGTCGCCGGCGAAATACAACGCGCATCTTGCCACCATGTCGACGGCGATGGCGCAGGCGGGCATGTATCTGCAGAACATGGACTATCCGTACAAGCATGCGGCGATCCGTCAGCTCATGACGGACATCGGCGTACCGGAGGAGAACGTATATGTCAACGCATACAATCTGCAGAAGCCCGGCACGGACACGATCGGCGTTGCGATCGGATCCAAGAAGCTCAGGGACCGCGCGGGCGATGAAACCGGGTATATCCTGATTCCGGTCGTCGTTCGCGGCGGCGGATACGAAGCCGAATGGGCAAGCAATATGACGCTCGGCTCCGGCGCGGAGCGCGACGGCGAGGCGCAGGGCTTTTCCGAGGCAGCCGATCAGGTGAAAGAGGAGATCGAAACCTATCTTGACCGGTACGACCTGCGCGGCGCGCTGAACGAGGGCAGGATCAAATTCTGGGTCATGGGCTTTTCCCGCGCGGGCGCGACCGCGAACATCACGTCGAAGCGGCTTGTGGAGGATTACTGCTGCGGAGGGTATCAGGACCTTTATAACAATCAGGTTGTTGCATACTGCATCGAAGCGCCGCAGGGCGGCACGGACAAGGCGGAGAAGCTTCCGTCCCTGTCCGAACAATACGACTGTATCCACAACGTCATCAACTTTGCGGATATCGTGCCGCTGGTGGGACCGTCGGAAATGGGCTTCAAGCGATACGGCGTCGACCATTTCGTTCCCGGCACCGAGATCGGACGTATCCGATATACCGTCACGACGCCGGAACGCGCCGGCAGCTACAGCGGCGTAACGACCGTGACGGCGCAGCATGACAACGATCCGATCGAAACCAAAACGAGCGATTACGAAGCCCTGCGCGAACAGATGCTCCCGCAGCTCAGGTCGATGGATTCCGACATCGTGTTCGACGATTATTTCCATCTGACGGAGATGAACTTTATCTCGGATCCGATGTTCGAGGAGGCGGGCTCTTACGAAGCGAACGAGGAATGGTTCATCCGTTCCTTCCTGTCGGTTTTCCAGAGCGCAAGCCTTACGTCCAGAGACAAGTGGGCAGTCGAAAAAGTTGAGATCAACGGAACAACCTACAACACCATGCAGCAGGCGCTCCGGGAGACCTGCGCTCTCGTTTTCGGCATGGACGAATCGCGCATGCAGCAGTTCATCAACAAAGCGACGCGGATGGCGAGCACGATCTCGTATGTTCCGTTGAAATCGTATGAATACGGCATGATCGAGATCTGGGACGACGTGATCGGCGATTGGCATACGCTGTCCGGCGCAACGAAACAGTCCTATATCAGCTTCATCTGGGATCGATTGAGAGCGACAGGGGCGTTCCAATACCTCGACGAGGACGACGTCCGCAAGCTGCGCAATAACTTCCCGACGCTACTGGAACGGATTCTGAACTATACGGACTGGGATTATGCGCACACGCACGTTTCCTGCTCGGATTATTCCAACATGATCTGGACCGGTACGTTTGCGGCGAATGCAGGAAAGATTATCTCAAACCACTATCCGGAGGTGGATATCGCGTGGCAGCGCGCCGCGGACAGCTTCTATAACGGCGAAGTGTTCGACGAGCGCAACAGGGAATACAAGATCTCGCTGCCCGATCATATCGACGCTCCCGGCGCGTTCTATACGGTTACCGACGAGGAGGGCACGCATCGGGAGCAGATCAACACCTCCGCCGTTGTGGATCTCGAGGGTGAGCAGCGTCTGATCCTCGACGTGCCGGAGCTCAACGGCGAAGCGATCTATTATTCCCTGAACGGCGGCGATTGGGAGCTCTTCCGCGGTTGGATCGATCTTCCGCTCAACGAAGGCGAAGCGTTCACAAGCTACTATATCCGCACCTACGCAAGATGGTATGACCGCAACAGCCAGACGACCGTGTACCAGGTCAAGCTGCTGAGCGGAAAACAGCCGGTCACGGTGATCACGCAGATCGACGGGGAATCGGGCGTCGAGGAAAAGGCCGAGATCGCGCAGTATGCAAGCGGAGAGACCGTTGCGCTGCATGCCGACGTTCCGTCCGGAACGTTCTTCCTGAAATGGAATATCCAGACCCAGTCGGGCAGATACGTCACCAACAAGCTGATCCCCGATCCCGAACAGCAAAAACAGACGGACGTCACATTTGTGATGCCGGAGGCGGGGAAGGGCGACTTCCCGATAGACTACGAGCTCACCTGTACGGCAAGCTACGGCGAGCGGATCGGAGAGATTGATATCCGCCTGAAGGACAAGGACGAACATGCGGAGGACAATCCGACAGCGGGCGAACCGCTTCCGTATTGGTTCAACGCGGTCTGGAACGGATCCGATCATCTGTATGCGGGAGAGTGGTATCTCCATACGGAGGACGGCTCGAAGATCCTTTGGGACAGAGATATTCCCGCGTGCAACCACACGGTCTATTCCGCGGTCATCACCATTCCGGAGGAACGGACGATGCTGTTCGAGGACGATCTGGTCGTGACATACAATTATTCGTACGGCGCAACGTATACGTATTCGCTGGATCCGGCGACGCGCAGCGTGATCTTCGAGATCACCTTCCCGGAAACGGGTTATGAGAGCGACGAGTTCGAGCCGGATCTCAGCAGCGTGTTCACGCTTACGATCGAGCAATGGAACAAGAACCGCACGGAACCGACCAAGGCGGCGGAGGACAGAGTCGTTCGCCTGCTGAAGGGACATTCCATCACGATCTATCCGTCTTCGATCGACAATATGGCGTTTGACGGATGGGATTCCTGGGTCGAAGCATTCGACGGAAAAGATATCGAAGTGCAAAGCCCGGGCGACGGAACGGGGCGGATCATCCTGCACGTCGGAACGAACGCGCCGGATACGGCGTCGCTCACCTGCCGGTATGTGCCGCTCATTTCGCGCGTCGAGATCACGGTCGGACCGCAGAACGGAGCCGACGACTGGATCCCGACCGCCGCGGAACGCACGGATCATCAGATCACGCAGGTGATGGTCACCTGCGGCAAGACATACGAGGTATGTCCGGTCTATGACGGAGTTTCGTTCTTCCGCCTGATCATGTCGCCGAACGGGATCAGGATCCGCGATGAGAACGGAAACAACATTTTGGTGTACAACTACGATACCGTATATACGGCGACGGTCGATTATCTCGGGCACTCCGATCCGATGCGCGTATTGAGATACGATCTGTATGAGCCGGAGGATTTCTTTGTGAACGGAGATTACCGGCTCACGGAGGATGCGGTGATCCTGATCAACGGACGCAGCGCGGATATCGCCAACGACGCGGGAACCACGGCGACGCTGGCGTTCCCGAAAACGGAATCCGGTCCGGTGAAGCTGACCGATTACGAAAGACCGGCGGATGTGATCGAGGTGCCGCACGGATCGAGCCGCGATACCGTAAAGTACGAGTATTTGCCGCAAACATTGTCGATCACGGTCGACGACGGCAGCTTCACCGAAGCATCCGTGATATGGAACAGCATCGAGCCGGATCCGGATCCGTACCCCGCAACGCTGGACGAGATCGTCTGTACGGCGGAGGGACATCTGAGCCTCCCGTTCGGCGTCGACAGCAACGGGATCGATACGTCGTTCTCCGTACAGGTCATTGTGAAGGAAGCGGATCACTGCGCGGCGCCTGCCGCTTCCGTGCCGTCCGGTACATACCCGGCGGCGATCGACGTCGTGCTGTCCACCGAAACGGCGGATGCCGCTATCTGGTATACGACGAACGGATTGACTCCGGGTCTGACGGAGACGTATGCGTACGAAGAACCCATCCATATCACGCCGGACATGGTCAACGAGCAGGGCGAATTTGTCATTCGCGCATATGTGTGGAAAAACAAGCTGAACGACAGTCCGGAATCGGTCTTTGTCTATCAATTCACGGACAGGATCGTGCCGCCGGAGGGCGATACGCTTGCGTATCGCGGCGAACCGCAGATCGGCGTGAAAGCAAGTCCGTTCTACACCCTGATCGCGCCGGACGGCAGCGAAGTTGAGATCGACGACGAAGGCAATGCAGCGGCGACGAACGCCGGCGTCTATACGGTCACGGCGCACATCGCGGACGGCTATATCTGGAAGATCGGCGAGACGGAACCGCAGGCGATGCCGGGCGAACCGGACGAAAGCGGCACGGTACCGGTCGAGTGGGTCACAGAGGATATTACCACGGATGAGGACCAGACGATCACCTTCACGATCGAGAAAGCGTCGCTCGAAGACGCGATCGTCACCGCAGAGGATATGGTTTACACGGGCGAACCGCTGACGCCCGAAGTCACGGTCAGCCTCGGCGACGCACCGATTTCTCCCGCCGAGTATTCGGTGACGTTCGAGAACAACACCGAAATCGGCACGGCGACGATCCGCATTACGGGCAACGAGATCAACTACACCGGTACGGCGACCGGCACGTTCGAGATCCTCGGCGCGCCCGAACCGAAGTTCGCCACGCACAGTCTCGTCCTTTCCGGTCAGATCGGCGTGAACTTCTTTATGGATCTTCGCGCGCTGACCGATGCGGAACGGGTCGGTACCTATATGACCTTTGCGATCAGCGGCAGGGGCAGCGTGTCTTCTGAGCCGGTGTACTTTGACGAGAGCATGATGAACAGCGACGCGCTGTATCATCAGTTCACCTGCTACGTCAATGCCATCCAGATGGCGGATACGATCACCGCGACGTATCACTGGTTCGAGGACGGCGAGGAAAAGACGGTGTCCGAGGATTACTCCATCAAACAATATATCAGCGCGTTCGATGCAAAGAAGGAATCCTTCGACGATACAACGGTCGCGCTGGTGCATGCGCTTGCGGACTACGGACATTATGTGCAGATCTTCCTCGACGCAAACAATGACCGTTGGAGCGTCGGCACGGACTACGCGGAGATGGACCTGCACTTTGCGAACAGCTACGATATCGACACGATCAAGGCGGCGGTTGCGGGCTATGAGATCGTGAAAGACGATCAAACGAACGGGGACCTGACGGCGATGACTTACTCGCTCGTTTTGGACAGCGAAACCGCGATCAAGGTGTATTTCAAGCCGTCCGGCGACTATACCGGAACGCCGACGGTGACGGTTGACGGCAATGAATACACGGCAACCAAGACCGGCGGGAAGTATGTGGTCGTGATCCCGAATATCGCTGCACATAAATTGATCACTCCGCATATGATCGCGCTTACAATGGATCAGGGCACGGCGACGGTCACGGTTTCGGCGCTGTCGTATGTGAAAGGTGCGCTAGATTATTATACAGACGCTGATTCGCAGAACGCAATGGCGGCGATCTTCGCCTATTCCGAAGCCGCACAGGACTTCAAGGCGGCGCATTGAGCGGGGAAGGTACGAACACGGAACCATACGACCGCGCAGAGACGAAAATCGTTATTCTCGAAAATGTCGATGTGATCACGGGCAGCTGCGACGCCGAGACGCCGGACATCCCGTAAATCAAAACACACAGGGGCGAAGCCATCAACGTCGCGAAAGCGATTTATCTGTACAACCGGACCGCAGTTGCATTTCATCCTCGTGGATTCGCACATCCTGCCGACGCCCGCAGAGCGTGACGAAAAGAACGAGTACCATTACAACGCCGAGGCGACGGAGCAGATCAAGATGCAGCTTCTGGAAAAGCGCGGCGTCACGATCGGTTTCCAGGCAGACAGTTGGCGTCCCGACCAGACGTTTGATAAAGAAGGCGTCTACATCAGCAATCAGTGAGCGCACTATACCTGGGACAACTCCGGAACGAACCACGCCGTGACGATCATCGGCTGGGATGACAATTACCCGAAGGAGAACTTTATCGAGGGACATCAGCCGTCGGAAAACGGCGCATGGCTCGTCAAGAACAGCTGGGGCTCCGGCGAGCTGGATTTCCCGTATCATGTCTTCGGGACATGGGGCATTCAGGTGCCGAAGCTCGATGAGAACGGAAACCCCGTGCTTGACGAAAACGGCGAGCCCGTCACGGTCGGTTCCGGCTATTTCTGGCTGTCCTATTATGACCGCTCGCTGATGGACACGGAATCGTTCGAGTTCGAACCTGCCCTTGCGCCGCAGATCGTGGATCAGCACGACTACATGCCGGTAAGCGGCATCGAAGCCGAAACGGCGAGCGAACCCGCCATGATGGCAAACGTATTCCGCTCCGACTGCTCGAAGATCCTCAAGAGATCTCCTGCACGACCGCGTCGAACGTGACCGTTGCGCAGTATACGATCTATCTCTTAAAGGACAGCTTTACCTCGCCCGAGGACGGTCTCAGGATGACCGAAGGCATGTTTGCCTTCGAGTATGCCGGCTTCCACAAAATCCCGCTCGAGGAGGAGATCATCGTTCAGGAGGGACAGGTTTATTCGGTCGTACTGACGCTGGTTGACGCGGACGGGAACTATGTCATCAATAAACCTACTGCGGTCTATTCGCCGTCCTATGTCGCAGAGAAGGCGGTCATCAACGAGAAGGAAAGCTACATCTTCAAGAACGGCGCATGGAGCGACTATAAACCGGAGGCGGAGGCGGAAGCCGCAGGAAAATCGACGGAAGCCGGCGCGTACGGCGTCAGCATGTCGTTTGACAATTTCCCCATCAAGACCTACGGCGTCGCGCTTACGGGAAATCTCTCGATGCGGTTTACCGGCAAAAAGCTGACGATGTATGCTGCGGAGGGGCTGAATCAAGACAACCTGGAACTGGTCTTTTCCGGCATATCGGCGTTCGAGGTCGGCAACCCGAAGATAGAATGGACGCTGCTGCCCGGCACCGAAGAGATCGTGGAGATCGAGCCGATCGCGGACAATTCCAAGGTTCGCGTGACGGCAAAGGCGCCCGGAACGATCACCATTGCGGTCACGGCGGAGGGCGTCGGAACGCTGCTGTTCACCGATACGGTCAAAGCTGTCGATCCGGCGTCTGTGATCGCGCTGCTTCCGACGGTTGTCTATACGGGGGAGGCGATCACCGTTCCCGTACATGTCACGACTGCCGACCAGATCGTGCTCACCGAGGGCGTTCACTATGCGGCAAGCTGCTCGAACAATGTCAACTGCGGCGTCGCGCGCGTTGCGGTTACCCCGATCGGGATCGGCGTCGATCCGACGGCAGAGATCGTCACATACTTTGTCATCGTGCCGCCGAAGCCGGAGATCACGACGCTGACGGCGGAAAACGGCGCGCTGAAGCTCGCTGTCAAGGATCTTTCGGAGATTGGCGCAAGCGGATATGAAGCCGAATACCGCCTGAAGGACGCGGAGGATTGGACGGTTGTTCCGTTTGAAGCCGGACAGACCGAGCTGACCGTCAAAGACCTTGCCGCGGGCGAATACGAGGTCCGCGTGCGCGCCTTTGTCGATACGACCGGCGCGGAGAAGAACTTCCTGATCATGGATATCAACTACGGCGAGTACAGCGACGCAATGACGGTCACGGTGAAGTGACGCCGTCCGATCCCATCACCCAAAACGAAACAGGGGCGAAACCAAAAGGCTTCGCTCCTGTTTACGTCTTCAGACAATTGAGCGAAGCGAAACAATAAACCACCCGCTATGCGGGTGAGAAACAAAGGTTATACGCAAAAAGCTTCACTTCCTGTAGAATGAGGGTGTCCAAGCTCTCAAACGAAGAAAGGAAGTGAAGCTTTAGTGGTTAGTCAAAACCTCAAAATGAGTGAAAATGAGCACAAATGGGAAAGAAAAATCGGAGCTCAATTTTGACTAAAAAAAGTTAGTCAAGATTTTTGACTAACTTTTTCAGAAATGAAAAAAAGCCCTGTTTTAGGGCTTTTTCCGGTGTCCCCGGCGCGTTACGGCATCGCTTATATTGAAATGACACAGGAAGCGATGCCGGCGACGCGGCTAAAACCGCGTATACGAACTGCATTCTCATCGCGCCAAAGAGGAACACGAAAAGCCACCCGCTGAGGGTGGCTTTGGCGGCCCCGGCGCGTTACGGCATCGCTTATATTTAAAAGGCAGAGGAAGCGATGCCGGCGACGCGGCTAAAGCCGCGTATACGAACTGCGTTCTCATCGCGTCGAAGAGGGACACGAAAAGCCACCCGTTGAGGGTGGCTTTGGCGTCCCCGGCGCGATTCGAACGCGCGGCCTTTCGCTTAGGAGTTGTATTCCGACGATCCGTAAATTTTGCCCTAAAACACTGAAAAGTGCCTATTTTAGGGCACTTTTTGCAATTCCATACACCCTCATTTTAGTCCGTATAGTCCACAAAAAGCCCATTTCGTCCACCCGAAAGTTAGTCAAAAGTTAGTCAAAAAGTTAGTCAGATTCATTATTGCATGGTTCCGCTGATAAATCACTCTTTAGAAAGAGTTGATTTCAAAAACAAATGATAGTCGGATGAAAACAAGGAAACCACAATAAGTTATAAACGGCATTAATATATTATTTCTGCAATGGTTTATTATCGCTATAGTGGTGTTTCATATTTTAGTCGAATGAAATGGACAATAGAAGGAGGCTGTGAATAGTATGGAGTATGAGAAAGCTCAAATAATCGTTAGTTGTATATCTCTGTTTTTTGCATTTGCAGGTGGATGCTTTGCCTTGTGGCAATGGCATAAAAGACTGGTTTACAAAAGAATTGAAATACTGAATACACTAATCAAAGATGTAAGAGAGAACGAGAGTATTGCAGCAGTAATGGATTTAATCGATTGGGACAATATCGTCTATGATGGGACATTTCATTATAAAATAAAGAGTAAAACTGATACGTTGCCAGACGAGATTTTATTCCGCAAAATTGATCAAACACTCGCCGTATATAATTACATTTGTTATTTGAAGTGTGCTCATACAATTGGAAAGAAGGAGATGATGGTGTTTTCATATGAATTGCGTAGAATAGCAGATAATCAGCATATCTCTAATTACTTGTATTCTCTTTTTCACTGGAGCAAATCGCTGAACGTGAATATGTCATATAATTATCTTGTAGAATACTTATTGGATAATCAATACTTGAGAAAGGAGTTCTTAAACTTTGGTTGGGCAAACTTTTATTATTCGTGTTACCTCAAAGTACAAAACGGTGAACAGAAGCATATTTCGTGAAAACAGTAGAGCAGTGGTTTAGCGTTTATAATGATGCGATGAATTGACGGATAGAGAAAGTTTGTGAAAGGATTATTCTTTATTGAAATGCTAATCAAAGCTAGCCAGATTGAAATAATATATTATAATAATAATGGATAATTTCAGTTTTGTGGTGTTTTAATAATATGATCAAGCATTGGACAAGTTAGAATGAACTTTTGCCGAGAAACGGATTACGAACGGGATTTCTATTAGTATGACCAGTATTTATACTCGATTACTAATCAAAGCCCGGCATCATAAAATGATGATGTAGGAGAAGTAAATCAACAATTATTATGAATATAGGAAGGACTAAAAATGGCAATTATAATTAGGGAAGAAGAGCTAAAACGTTTTGTGCAAGAAGGTCGAATTATACAGAATGGAGATATTAGTGGTGCGGAAGGAATAAAATATGATTTCCATCTAGGCAACCGCTTTTTAAAGGCAGGATTCAATACGCCAAAAACATTTGAGGAGTTGGATGCTAAAGATGTTGCTATAGTTGAACCAGGAGAAGTCGTTTTTGTTATGACAGCGGAGCGTCTAGAGATTCCTTTTGACATGAGCGTCCAACTTCACCTAAAAAGAAAGTTGAGCCACGAAGGGATAAATCTTTTAGGTGGGACTTGCGTTGATCCAGGATATTCTGGATATTTGATATTTGGAATTCATAATGTTGCAGGATCAACATTTAAGCTGAAACCAGGAAGGAAGCTAGTTGGCGCCACATTCTATAGACTGTCGAAAGAAGAAGTAGTTGATGAACCGTCGCAGATTCCTGAATCAATTAAGGATTTTCCGGATGAACTTGTTGATTTAATCGAGACTTACCGACCGGTTAATCCCCAAGTCATCAATAGTAGATTAAACGATTTGCAAACGCGGTTAGATCAAGATAGGGATGGCTTGATTAAGAAAATAGAAGCTGTTAATGCAAACGTCGATTTGTTAGCGGAAAAAGTTGATGTCCGGTTTAAAGGAATTGAACAAAGGATAGAAACTCAGATTCAAGGAGTTAATGAAAGAATAATCGACAGAATATCTGACCTAGATAGTAAGATAACACCTATGAATGATGATATTTCTTCGATAAAGCATTCTTTCACAAGAGTTAAGATGTGGGGAAAAGTGATGGCTTGGATTCTTGGAATTGTCGCTGCAGTTATAGCTGGTCTAGCCACAGGTTTCTTTCAAAAGATCTTGCAGTCCTTTGGACAGTAACTGCCTTGGGTGAGAACCTATAAGAATTATATGGAATAGTATTTATCTAAATATAAAAAATCAGATTGATTCATGCATTAAAGTGAAAATAGCTAAAAGAATAATTGAGCGTCCCTTATAGCTTCTTCTCGTGAATGAACCATAACGCTATGCTACACAATAAGGAGCGTAGAGTTATGGAACATGAGAGCGAATTGAGACTGCTTGCGGATGCAATCCGGCAGGCAAGAATCGAAAAGAGAATCTCGCAGGAGAAGCTTGCGGAGATGCTGGACGTCTCGACAACGCATGTCAGACATATCGAAAGCGGACATCGAAAACCGTCCATCGAAAAGCTGGTTTCGCTGTGCCAGATCTTAGACATTTCCTTTGATCAGGTGGTGAAGGGCGAGCCTCGCCCGGTTTCGAACTCTGCGGAACGTATCTTGAATTGCGTAGAGAATGCGTTTTCAGAGGAAGAACGGAACCTGATTGCCGATCTGATCGAGGCGGCAGCGGACAAAAGAACAAACAAATAACAGACAGCGTACTGATCCAAAGGGTATTCTCTTAGGGTCAGTGCGCTTTTTGTTCGACAAAGAAAGACAAAGCTCGACAAACATTTTATAATTTGTCAATGGACTTTTCGTGAACTGACGGTGTTTTCTATAGTAGGTTCATGAAAGATCCAGAAGGGAATCCACATGGCAAGCTCGATCATGAACTTTATTGAGGAGAACTATCAGAGTCTCCTCTGGTTTGCTGTTCGCATGACGGGGAACTGGGCGGACGGAGAGGACGTTCTGCAGACAGTTGCAACGAAGATCTGTCTGAAGCAGGACGAACTCAAGGACATCGCGCATTGCAAATCCTACCTGATGGTTTGCATCCGCAATGCGACGATCAACCAACGGCGCACGAAAGCGAGGCAAAGAGTGGCTGACGAGAGCTATGAAAAACTGAAAGACACCTTTTCCGATCCCGCAATCAAACAGGAATACGAGCTTGTGGAGTGGATAGAGGCGCTGGATCATCATCTGGAGTATTATGATGAGCAATCCCGTAAGGCGTTCATTGCTTACTATGTGGATCAGGTTCCGTTGGAGGAAGTCGCCGCTTCATTAGGACTTACCAAGCGGCAGACGACAAAGAAGTTTGAGAGCATGCGCAATTATCTAAAGCATCACCATAAGCATCTGTTTGTGCAGTTGAGCGTTTTGTTATCAATGTAAGAAAGGAACATTGCCGATGAAAATGACAAGACTGGAATGGCGTTACCTGCAGCGAATTGCGCTGGATCATCCATACTTTGACACGCACAAGCTCCCTTTGACCGAAAAGGAAGCAAAAGCGATTGTTGAAGCAAATATCACGATGACCGGCAGGGAATTCGTCGATTCCATCTATGCAAAGCTCGGCATGACCCGTTCGGAGGAAGAAAAGAAACGCTTTGCGTGGCTGCACAATATAGGGGAACTGTTCACCGTGCCACCGATCCGCAAGATCGCAATCGCGGTTCTTGTTGTCGTGTTGATGACCGTATTTTTCGCAGCGACGCCGACCGGCCGCGCGATCGCAGAGAGTGTAATTCACTATATCGCAACGTTGTTCGAGGATGGCAGTCTTGTCGTGAATCAGAGCGATAATGAAACAATATTGTATCTAATAGATAATGAAAAAGAAACGAACGACAGTGAAATACAAGAGGATAACGCTTACTTTGTGTATGTAGATTCTTTTGAGGAGTTTTCAAATGCTACGGGAAAAGTACCGTATGTTTTACCATTACCATACAGTTGCTTGTATTATGAACATGACGAATTGATTGACTACTTGGCTTTATATGCATCATACGATTCGCCAAATGGCCAGATTATCACATATCAGGTTTGGGATGTTGATGATTCGTTTACTACTACATTGACTGGGTTTACATCATGTGATGCAGATGAGTCGATCTTTTATTCCGTTGAAGATAGCGGATATATTTATTGCAAAAAGATCTGCATAGACTCTTATTTAGCGGTTACTTCAAAGGGAAACTATACGATAGACAACATTATTGAAATGCTTAAAGATAGATAATTATAGGGCTGCTAAGAGAGTCTGGGATTTGCCATTACATTGCATTTCTACACATAGGGCCTATATGAAGCAATAGTTTTACTCTGCTTCATATAATTATTCAATAGACCTTTAGCAACCCTATTACTTTAGATACTATATGTCTTTTCGACAGTATGTGTTGCACCATCTGCTGTATAAGTGAGCCGTAGATGATATGTGCCGGAAGCGAGTGTAACGTCTTTACCTAAACTAATCAATATGTTTGAGGATATTGTATAGATAGAAGCAATTTGATTGTATGATGCATCATATAATGTCAGACATACATATACAGACACTTGTGTCGGGTTGTTAATCTTTGCCCACATCCTGTAAGTCGATCCGGAGATGTGCTTTAAACCAAATGAAGCTGTTATCATGGCTCTTTCCGATGGTGTTCTCGCTTTACTATCCGCAAACGTTGGCACAGTTACCATCATGCACATCAAGAGTGCAAGCGCGATACATAGTACTTTCTTTTTCATAAGAACCTCCAAAAATGTATTTGGGTTACCCCAAATATGAAAAGACACCGCAAGTCCAATAAAAGTCCATTCATGCGAAAAACAATTTGAAAAAAAATAATCAACTATGTATTGACGTGGCTGATCTCAAACTATGCCACTCGAAAATAGACTTTTGGCAAGTTTTATGATTATTTGCCGAAAGTCTATATTGTTTTTTTATAAAGAAGGATATAATGCCCGTAGATGATCGGCAAGACTATTATTGACTTGCCAAAAGTTTGGAGGTGACAGCGATGAAAGCGACAATAAGCACATTCTTATTGAATCATCCGTCGTTTACAACGAGTGAGCTTGAAAACGCGTTGCGCACACTAAAAGGAAGCATTGCAAGATCAACGGTGCACAAGATACTGAAGCAACTTTGTTCTTCGGGGGAGATCGTTCGCACAAAGAGAGGGAAATATGCTGTTTCAGGCAAAAAAGAGTATTACTATGAACTGTCTGATACTGCAAAGATTATTTCCACACAAATCCATGAAGCGTATCCGCTGGTTGATTTTCAAATATGGGAACTGTATCAGATGAATGAGTTTGTCAATCATTTGATGGCAAAAAACACCATTTTTGTGGAAGTGGAGAATATGCTTGATGAAAGCATATTCGATCTGCTTTTTGAACAATACCCTCATGTGCTGCACAACCCAAGTTTGGAGCAGTATTACAAATACGCCGGAGAGGAAACAATCATCGTTCGAAATTTGATATCGGAAGCTCCTCCTTCCATAGGTGAATTCAAACAGGCGTCTCTTGAAAAAATGCTGGTCGATCTGTTTGGAAGAGGGATCTCCGGTTCTCTTATATCCAGGTCGGAGTATCAAGCAATATATGAAGATGCCTTTAAGAAGTATAATATCAATCAGGCAAAATTGTTCCGATATGCACGTCGCAGAGGAATTGAGAAAACCATTATGGATTTCATTCGTGAGACCACTAACATTATACTGGAGGCAGGCAAATAATCGGCAAAGAAACATAAGAGCCGGTACTATTCACAGCAACTAATCGAAGTGAGAGTCTGTTTGGTAGAGATATCATGGGGATCTTAAATGAGTTAAAGCGCATCTGAATTGGATTTGAAGAGGTAGTATGAGTATCACCAATGATAGTGCGTCATGGCCTTCACTGTCACATGAGCAAAAGAATCACCAACTGTTTCTGACTCAAAAAGGAACTCCTGGCCAATTTCTTAAAACCGGAGCCATTTTCCAAGCGCAGCATGGCAAGAGCCTTCACGATCTGATCAAAAAGAGGGGAGAAACAGAGGAACAACAGGAAAGAAAATAATGTGACTAAAGCTTTAGATAGAGGATGCCTATCGAGTTATAGTAGTTAAAATGGTCTCCAAAAGAAGTCTATCGGCGATTAGTGACAGCTTTGGTGACAACTTCAGTGACAGAATGCATACTATAGAGTCTTTATTAGATAAAAGACGAGAAAACAAATTAGTGTATCAATTCATATAAGAAGATGAGTATAGCTGTTTGAACAGTTTAAAAATGATATTATGAAATATTTTGAGACTGTAATGGACTTTTGTATCATTAGCGGTGTTTACATTATATAGATGCTAAATGGAATATTGGCGTCGAGAACAATGGGATACTTAGGGGGGAACATGAGCAAAAAATATAGGTTGATATTTATGATGCTGTCTATAGTCGTGCTTTTGACTATAGGCTATATCACCAACCATAGTCTCGAATTTGTGTTTAATGATCTTTGGTTTACATCTGGCCTTTTACTCTTGGTTTTACTATCGCTTATCGATCAGCCGTTCTTTTCGAAAGATAGCAATATTTTTGTAAATGCAATAACAGCAGGGCTCTCCCTTTTACTTATTCCAAAAGATGAAAGGACGATACTGTTTTGGTGCTTCACAGGCGTTACACTGTATCTCGTTATTAGCAGTTATACCTTAATGTGGTTGCGAAGGTATGAATTAAGCCAAGAAAACAAGATTATTCAGTTTATTACTCGATTTAACCGGCAACTAGGGAGGCCAGAGACACTTTTTTCGGCATTCTTTCTTTGGAGTGCAGTAAGACAATATGGGTTAAATTCCAGTCAATTTAATGCTTTGTTATTGTATTGGGCTGTTTTTATGATACTGAATCTTCCTTCTGTGTCTAAGGCAATTGAAGGCGTTTTTACTTCAAAAAAAGCGAATGATACATTAAATATTGTTGGTAGAATATTTGGAGTTCAGTCAAAAAATACTTTTTTAGTCAAGCTTTCTGAAAACAGAAAACGGACGCTAAAACGATTTGACTGTGTGGAGTTTTTGTATTCAATTGATAGACATGAACACAAAGGCATCGTTTTAGACGTATATTGGCTTGATCAAGAACAATGGATCAAGGTGTTGACAACAGCGGAAATTGATGGTTTGTTTGAGAAAACGGTTTCCAAATATGAACCGGACTATGTATATAAAACTGATACTTCTGTGGAAAACGATTTTTTAAAAAGGTTTATCGGACTTGTATATGACAATTCAAACATTGAGAGGATTCGTTTTTCTTACAATGCCAAGATTGAAGTAATGAACGGGCAACTTGTAGAATTAACGGTTAACAATCATAAGGTCTTATATCAGATTGTGCAAGGAATCACAAAGAGCGAACTGCTTGAGAATAAAAATGAAACTAGCTTTATCATCGGAGAAGCAATTCAACTGGGTGAGTGGAATATAGAAAAGGGACGTTTTGAAAGATTTGGGTGGGTGCCAAGCATAAACACACCTTTGTTTATTGCATCTTGTATCCCTGAGCAAAGCATAGAAAACAATGAGTACATCATTGGAAACATACCAAATACTAATTATCCTGTAATACTGAATAAAGAACTCGCCGTAACACATCATACAGCAGTTTTAGGAATCACGGGATCCGGCAAATCGGTATTTACACGAAACCTCATCAAGCAGATTGCTAATGATCAAACAAGAGTAATTATTGTAGATTTTACAGGAGAATACAAGGATAGAATACCAAATCTTGTTTCCATTGTAGATGAAGGAGACGTTAAGGTAATTGCAGATAGTATAAATGATTTAACTGCTGAAAACGCAAAATATCCAGATAAAAGAAATCAGAGCATAATTAGCAAAAGCATCGGCACGATAGAGACCAAGTTTAGGCTCGCAATAAAGCGTTTTTTGGAAGGAACGAATTGTATGGGCGTATTCGAACTTACAGAAATAATGAATAGCGCTAGCAATCTTGAGTATACGCGTTGGTTTTTCTTGGAGCTTTTCAATACTGCAAAGGATAATGGCAATTTCGGTAAAAAAGTGTGCGTCGTACTTGAAGAAGCGCATACTATTGTTCCAGAGACGACCTCAATGGGCGTATCAGATAATGCATCAAAAGCAACTGTAAACAGTATTGCACAAATTGCTTTGCAAGGTAGGAAATACAATATAGGGTTTATTGTGATTGCTCAACGCACCGCAAATGTTTCAAAAACGATACTAACTCAATGTAACTCAGTGGTTGTATTCCAAGAACTCGATAAAACAACAAGTGACTTCCTTTCGAACTATATGGGCCAATCATTTGTTGACATTCTGCCGACGCTTAAAAACCGTACTGCTATCGCTATGGGAAAAGCGTTCAGATCAAATGCACCGATGATTTTTGAAGTACCAGAGATTAGCGAAGATCAAGTGCCTTGACAAAACAGTTATTTGATTGAGCAGATAGTGGCAAGATAATAGAAATGGAGGGATGAATAGTGACACAATCTGAATTAGATCTTTTGTTGAAAAATGATCCTTATCATATATCAAGAAAAGAACCAAATGAAGCAGAGATTAGATTGTTTCTTCGGGAAGTAAACTATCAATGCCCATTATGTGGAAAGGACTTGCAGACAAGAACACAGCAGAAACAGAGGCACAAACGATTTGAAATCGCGCACATCTATCCCAATCGACCTACTGTTGAGCAGTATGCTGTTCTACATAATCTTGAAAGGCTAGGACAAACATCTGAGGACTATGAAAACAAGATTGCTTTATGTTTACAATGTCATAGCGAACAAGATTTTCATACTACAAAAGAAGACTATGAAAAGTTATACAATATAAAAAAACAATGCTTGGAGAGAAACGCTCTGCATGAAGCGGTAAACGATATGTCGCTGGAAAAAGAATTGAAAGAGATAGTTAACCAGTTATGTAGAATTTCTAATGCAGAACTAATAGAACTGAACATGAATCCTGTACGAGTGTCTGACAAGTTTGAGGAAAATGAGTCATTAATAGCAACAAAATTGTCGAACTACATTACCAAGTATTATACTTTTATTCGTGACCTATTCCAAGAATTTGATGGTAAAAATGGATTTGTATTTAGTGCCTTATGTTATGAGATGAAAGCTGCATATCAAAAAATGGCATCCGTTTCAAGTGATAAAGAGGAGATTTATAATCAAATAACCTCATTTGTTCAGGTTCAAACAGGATCGTCAAATCAAACAGCATGTGAAATAATATCAGCATTTTTTGTTCAAAATTGCGAGGTGTTCAATGAGATTCCCAGATAAAATAACATCTTACAAGGAGAGTGTCCTTTGTCTTATCCCTTTGGCTTTGGAAAAACTGGCTATCTGTGATATGACACCAAGAGAACTATATGATACGCTAAAAGATAAGGTTTCAATATCAGATTTCGTAGACGTTATGGATTGTCTATGCTCTTTAGGTAAAGTAGAATTTTTGGAGCACGAGGGGGTGTTACATTATGTTGCGTGAGATTTATTGTGAGGCATTTCATCAAAAAACAATACGTTTTACTGACAAGCTTAATGTGGTTCTAGGAACACCTACGGGAACCAATTCTATCGGTAAATCAACCTTTATGTTGATTATTGATTTTGTGTTTGGCGGGAATACATATGCTGAGGCAGAGGATATACTCAAGAATGTTAAGCAACATCGGATTTGTTGGACATTTGAGTTCGGGAAAACAGAATATTATTTTGCTCGGGAAATGCCGGACTCTAATCATATAGAGAAATGCAATAAAGGGTATGCGCCGCTCACACGAATGTCTGTTAAAGAGTATTGCGAGTGGCTTAGAAAACAAACAGATTTAGTAATTGAAGATTTGTCGTTTAGAGATGCTGTTGGACGGTATATTCGAGCATACGGAAAAGAGAATTGCTCAGAGAAAAAACCACTACAAGCATACGTCAAAGAAACAGATGCGAAAGCATCTATAGCTCTTCTAAAGCTGTTTGAGATGTATCCTCCAGTATCTGCGCTTCAAGATCGAGCAGATAAATCCGAGGAGGACTACAAAGCATATACGCAGGCGCAGAAACTACATTTTATAGCAAAGATCGGAAAGCGCGAGTATCGTTCGAATGAAAAGGAAATTCTTAAAATTGAAGAGGAAATTGAAGAATTAGCGGATAACCTTGAGCATAATATATTAGATGTTGATGCAGCAGCGTCAGAAAAAGCGATTGAGATCAAGAAAGCGTTATCAATGGCAAAAAGATACAGAAGCAGTTTGCTCGGACGTGTTGCGGACATTGATGATAATTTGGATTATCCTTTTTCCGCTTCGTCTGATACGTTTAAGGAACTCGCACGTTTCTTTCCAGATGTTAACTTAGCGGAGTTAAGCGAAGTAGAGGCTTTTCATAAAAAGATATCAGGTATATTTAAACAGGAACTTATTGAGGAGAACACTCGTTTAAGAAAGGAGGTATCTGATTATGATTCCCTTATTCGTACTTTAGAAAACCAAATGATGCAACTTTTCCAGACTCCTAGATTATCTAGAATAGTACTGGAAGAGCATGCAGGCAAGCTAAAGGAACTTGATAGAATGCGAGGAGAAAATGAAGCTTATGAGACAGTGAATGATCTAAAGGAACAATGGAATAGCGATAAGCAAAGTCTTGAAGACATCAAGACTAAACAATTTGCCATATTGTCAGATAAAGTGAATAATGAAATGAATCGAATAAACAATATCATATATAAAGGCGGGTATAATTCGCCCAAGATAGTTTTTGGAGGTAACACATATCAGTTTTTCACTCCGAATGATACTGGAACGGGAATTGCTTATAAAGGGCTAGTTGTTTTTGATCTCGCAGTTCTTAACTTGACACATTTACCTATACTGGTGCATGATTCTGTTGTTCTAAAACAGATTTCAGATGAAGCAATTGAAAGGATTATGGAACAGTATATTGCGTCAAACAAACAAGTTGTTATTGCACTTGATAAACAAGAATCATATTCTTCAAGAACAACTCAGATTCTTGAAGAAAATGCTGTTTTGCGATTGGCTTCAAATGGCGAGGAATTATTTGGAAGATTTTGGGGACGCAATGATAAGGCTAAGTAGCCATACTAAGTGTTCTCACAATAGCACAACAAGGATAGCATCCTGTGCATTATACAGTATACTGACATCTCCCGTTAACATAAAAGAGAATAGTTAAGCAACATAAATAAACAGCAGCTCGAAAAACTTCGAAAAGTATCACGCTGCTGTTTTTTATATACCATCAGATAAAGGGTCGACTTCTCCAAGTGTTTACTTAACAATATCATTAATGATATTTAGAAACGAGTAATATATATTTGTAACCTTCTTTTGTATTTAGAAATGTATAGCTAAACCCTGCTTTTAATAATATATTATTTATTACATGGACAAACATCTTTCCTGTGGTGTTTTATTCTTCAGATACAAAAGATGACTATATGTATTCCAAGCACCTTGACAAATAACCTATCGGTTCAAACAAGCACAAAGACATCATTTCAATCACGGATTATGAGACGAATAAAAAGTATATTGCAGAACTGACCAATGGTGAACTGCAAATACATCACAGAAAATGAATCATATGATTATAATAGGGGGATTATTACTATGGGAGAAACGAAATACAGTATTATTGCCAAAAGTATTTCCAGCTATTGCAACCCGGTAGCTAAGCGAAGAAGTGCAGAAAAAATAATGATCTGTGCTTTCAAATATATCCTATGTGCAGAGATGCGCGATTGGGATATGCCTATCTTTTGCAACAATGATTACTATGAAGCACTAAAAAATATGTTTGATACTACTGGCAATAATGAATTATCGGATCTGTTCAATGATCCACATGATACTATTACTTTAGCTGTTAAGGCAATGGTGAAGAGACCTAGGAGGCGTAGTATTAAGCGAGCGAAAAAACAGGTTTCACGTGTTTATCACGACTTTAAGAGAGCGAGAAGAGAAGGATTACTTGGAAGCGTTGACAAAAGCTATGACGTCGCAGTAAAAGCTATTTGTCTTGCAACAAAAGAAGCTTTCATTACAACTAGGAAAAGTATCCATCCTGTTGTTTACAATCAAATAGACAAAGCAGAAGAAGTGACTTTACCGGTATTGAATGAAAGCCATCTGTTATTCACTCTTTTTGTAGAGCAAGAGAATAAAAAGCCGAAAGGTCCTAATACTGTGTACACATTAGAAAAAGAATATGGTTTTGATGATGCTCATACTATTCAATATCAATTGTCAAAATACTCATATGACTTCTATTACAAGAGGAGGGGATAACATGTCAGTCGTAAACACTCTGCTAAATGAATTGTTCTTGAATCCCAATCCAATCTCTTCGAGAACAGAAATATATCAGCAACTACAAGATCGAATCTTCCCGAATAAAGATTTATTCATTAAATACTTAATGACTGAGGATTCAAATGAACAAACAGAGATTGCTAAACAAGTTGTTCAAAGAATGTGCTTTGAGTCGCATTTTTCTCCACCTTATTCATTGCTATTGAATCTACTGGAGTTTGAAAATAGTGATGTGAACAAATCAAAAAGCAACAATTATATACCACAAGATCATTTTCAACATATATTGAACACATACATGTTGGGAATATATATTTTCTTTTACCATCCTCAGATTAATAAACGCCTAACTCAGGAGTTTATGACTCGAATAGACGAAGGCAACCCATTACTAAACGCTACAAAAGATTTTGTTAGCTTTTGGAAGTATTTTTGTCTATTCCATGATGTTTCATATCCATTAGAGGCAGCTTATCCTTGGAGGGAAAAGAAAAAGATTACTCTTAGGAAAGACTGTAAGCCGTTTACTATTTGCTTTAATAATATTCATACACTGCTTATGTATGAATGGATTGCTACTATTATTTCGCATTTGATTGTTATCAATGATTTGCTAAACGATAGTGATAATCTTCCTATGTCTGCATTCTTCACGAATAATTATGTTTTCTATTCGGAAGCTGCAGAAAATGAGGAACTAAACACAGGGAGCATTAAAAAGGATTTATCCGATTATTTGTGCATAGATAAGTTATTCGATTATGACCATTTTAAATTGCTTAGTGGATTTATAGACGAAAAAAACTGTATTATTGTTGTTTTTAATATGATGAGTGGTGAACCAGTTTGTATTCGATGCTACGATGAAACGAATAAGGCAACTAAGGATTATATATCTGTTGTAGATTTACAAAATCGTAACGAGATAAAGAACCTGTTAGAATCAGAAGAGCCAGTAAGAAATAAGAAATATGGAATAAAGTACTTTATCAAAGATGGTCTAAAGAGTTTCTATAATAGTCTACATACTGTTTTAAGCCATGATTCAGATGATTTTGTTATTCAAGTGAAAGAATTCTTGGATCGTCTTCAACTCAATCATACTACTTTTACAGACGGTCACTGTAGTGATTTGAGTCTGGTTGTAACATCAGAGGATTTGAATGAATTGATATTCCATTATTACAAGAAAGCATATAGCTTTATTAACAGTAGTTTCCAGAAAAACCCATACTCTGGGAATATGCTCAATTGCATTGAAAAAAAGAATGCCAAAGAGTATTCAGAGTATATGGAATCAGAATTCGCTTTAACAATTATTGAAGAATTAAAAGCGCTGATCGAACAAACTGCAAACAACACTTCAAACGTACTTCGAGAGTGGAAGAATAAAGGATTCCCGGTTATTGATGAAAAACTATCATCATATTCCGACGCTGATCCAGCAAGTAAATATCTAGATTATTATATAAAGGAGTTTGTTAGTTGCGGGTTCAGACTAAAAGAAAAAGACATTGTTGAGGTCGCAGAGAAAATCAGCACAAAAATGAGTCTAGAGATCCAAGAGAGAATGTCAAAAACTGAGGGTATTGTTACCATGTTCGACAGTATATATACGGTGTTAAAGAAAGTTGAGAAGAAAAACAAAAAGAAAGAAGTTTCGTTTGAAACAATTAGGCTTGCTCCAGCTCAAAATCCTAGTATGCTAAACACTTTCAAAACAATAGAACAGTTCTCAAATCATCAGGGTTATAGCAATTCAAAGAATGAAATAGATTGTATAATTTACGCTCGTAATAAAATAGCAAACAAAATATCAGGAAGTTCAATTGAAGAGTTATTTAGGAGTTATAGAAACAAAACAGCTAAAACAACAATTGATCATGGCTTAATGGGTAGCATAGTATTATTGTACTCACAAATGTTAGCGCATTGCTATGTTCCAAACATAACAAAAAAAGGCGGTTATTATGAAGATAAAGCTGCAGCATTTCTAAGTCCACTCTTCTGGAATGTTGATACAAAGAAGTACTATAAAAAACTAATCTGCAATTATACTACCATTTTCAGTCGAGTTTTTTCTTCTATATTATGCCACAACATCTATCCAAACCATATCGATTGGACTACAAATTTCAATTGGAGATTCAATCTTCGCGAGGATCCATGTGAGTTCTATGGTATGTTTATTGATGCACTACAGCTATGGCGTCGCGACAGATATCATCATCAATCCATAAGTTATGTGCCTATTTATTCGATGGATTCATATGACATTAAGGTTAATTCGAAAGTGATATCTATATCGGTCAATAGTTATCTAAGGGACATTACTCAGCTAAAGAAAAAACTAACGGAGTGTGGTGATTACTTATTGCATTTTTCAGATTTGGTGAAGCTTTCAATTAGGTCATGACATTTCATTTTTTTAGAAACACTAGTTCGAAAAACAGTTTAAAGCTTTTCAAAGTGAGAGTTCACGTTGTATTTGAAATATGCGCTAGGAATAGGGGACTAAAGTAAACTGGGAATTATTAATACGAATGACTAATGCTCTATAAACAAAGCATATGACAACTGATAACAAAGAAAAGCTTTTCTGCTAAGTAACAATATCAGTTCCCCAAATGAGCAGAGATTAGCAATACAATTTGTACAAGCGCATAATAAAAAATTATCAAGTATAAAGCAAAAATGCTATTGAGCCGACATCTGCCCAATAGCATTTTGCTTGTTGAAAAGAAAGTGCACAAACTGGATCTTCTTATAATATCTCAACTAATTCATCGCCTAAATGATCTGCTTTTCGCATGCAGGTTATACCATGTTTGCGAACGTCATTGGTAAGCATTATTTTAATTCCCAATTTGCTTAAAAGCGAAAGTACTTCAATATTTGGATGATTATCACTTGAACTGCCAAAGCTCCTATTGTTATGAGATATTATAGCAAACTCTGGATGTATTTCTTCCAGAATGTTTTGGGTTATATTATGCTTACTACCATGATGAGGTAATTTTAAATAATCAGCAGTAATGTCTTCTCCTTTTTGAATGAGCCTATCAAACACCTTTGTACTTGCATCTCCAGTAAGCAAGAAAGTCTTATTCATATACTGTACTCGTAAAACCGTACATACATCATGAGAGCAAAAAGCAAAACTCTCATATATAGCTCGTAAGGTATCCCTTTTAGGATCAGAATTAAACATTTTAAATAAAGCTAAATTATGCATAATAAAGTCAATAACATAAGAACCTTTAAGCTGATTAATATCAGGGATGCTTTGGTTATCAATATTATCATCAAGATAATCAGTTAGTGTAATATCTAATATTTCTTGTGAATCCACATAGTATGCTCCTTTTGCTTTTGCCCTAATATATATTTCCATACTTCGTGCAAAATCAGAATCAAACACTCCTGTAATTATCTCAACAAGTTCATCTATCGACGCTTCATTCAGCCAATTAAAAATCGCAATCGTTATTGGAGGGTTAAGACAGGTAATATGATCACAAACTCTTTTTCCTTCATAAGCAAATGATAACTGTAGCCCGGTACCTTTTTTATAGAGCAGACTTTTTATATAGACCTGGTTTGCTAGTATTTCCTCAAGTAGGTTAATAAACTCTCCGCAGTCTCTCGCTTCTCGTATTCCCTTTAGGTGCAGAATACAATTTGCAATGAGAGTTATTTCATTTTGATAAAAAGGAACGATTATTTCTTTAATACACTTCCATTTATCATAAAAATACCTTAATCCGTTTAGATGATCCGAATCGTGATGTGTAATAAAAATGCGAACCGATTCTGTATTACCTAAGTACTCTGTTACATCTACTTGACCTGGTCCAAGATCAATGAATAATGTTTCACCATCAAACTGACATCCGTACGGCGGTGTGAGGATCATACTGTCACCCTGCCCAACATTTAGCACTTTTAATACTGACATTTTTAACTCCTGACCTTTTGATTTGTTAAACTGCATGCGCAGTTAGAAAGACTAAATACTCTTATTACTTCTCAGTTTATATGATACTAATTTGAACTCACATGTATCTATCTCTATGATTGTCATGTCTATCTGAAATGGAACACAAAATTAAATTAGTGGTTTTGATTGCTACTCATATCTATGGTGTAACCATAATCATAAAGTAGGTTGTATATAATTACCGGAATGTATCAATCAAGAAGTATTACAGTAATCAATACATCCGTATTTATCAACATACTGTCGAGGCAATGAATTTAATGCAAAGGTTAACTCCATATTTGTTGACACATCCCTTCATTCTCTTCTGATAATAGAAAACACCGTGATAACAGCAATTGTCCATTTAAAGCATATAATTATTACAGGAATAAATACAGCATTAACATCTGCTGCTTTAACTATATTTGGCTCTGCCATACCAGGTCTTCTTTGCTGAATGTTTGATCGGTTATCATTAGCTGAACAACATGAGAATTCAATGATTCAATTGACTTCTTTGTCCGAAACTGCGAGAGGTGCGTGTAGATCTTTAGCGTCGTTTCCAGATTGCTGTGGCCCATAAAGTATTGCGCGGACTTTACATCGACACCGGCATCGTAGAGCATCGTGCAATAGGTGTGCCGCAGCATCTTGGAAGTAATGTTTTTGATGACCGTCACGCGAGGCTTATACTTGGATGCAGGTTTCCCGCCTGCCGTTATGTTCAGGTAAGCGAAGTAGCCATCCCACGCTCGCTTGTAAGCAGTGGAACTCATCAGCTTGCCGTCTTTATCTGGGGCAATGAGGCCATGCTTGCCACCCAGCTTTTTGAGAGCACGCAGCAATATAGTAGGAATGGGGACGTCACGAGTGCCGGCTTTCGTCTTCGGCTTTTTAAGGTATGCCTTGTTGGCATCAATATCGCGGGCTTTCGTAACATGGATGACATTGGTTTTGTAATCGATATCGTCCCATTCAAGCGCAAGGACTTCACCGCGACGCAACCCACAGTATAGCATAATCATAGCAGCAATACCAAAGCGATGTCCCTCCCAGCTGCTTGTGATTAGCCGAATCTCATTTTCATCAAGAAAACGAGTTTCCGGTGCTTCCATGCTTACAACCTTTGCTTTCAAGAAACAATTCCTGTTCAGCCAATCATTATCACAGGCAAAGTCCATAATTGCAGATGCACACTGCTTGATTTTCCGCATGGTACTGGAAGCGTAGCCTTGTTCTGCCATGTCATTCAAGACATTCTGAAGGTTGATTAGATGAAGTTCGCTAATCTTCAATTCACCTAATGCTGGCAAAAGATGGTTGTCTAATTCGCATTGCTTACGTTTGTGCCATCTTTTAGATAAAGAGGGGAACTGCTTCATCCAGATCTCACTTAAACGGCGGAATGTTATATCAGAATAAATACACTTACCGGTAGCGGCGTCATGCTGCAGTTCGGCTACTTTTCTGTTTAGCTCTGCCTGCGTTGAGGCATAAACGGTTTTTCTGATGGGGGAGCCGTCCTTCTTTCGACCGATGAACACACTTTTTTGATACCGACCATCCGCTCTTTTGGTTGCCTTTTTCATTACAATGAACCTCCTTTTTCATGCGCTTCAAGCCACTTCAGCAGTTTTTCTCTGCGAACAAATCTCCTTGATCCGATCTTGATTGCAGGGAAACCCTTCGCATAGAACAGATTATAAGCAAAGGATCTTGAAACTTTGAGGATGTCGGCAACATCTTCTGCAGATAAAATCAGAGGAATTTCTTCCTCGCGGTAATATGTTTTAGGAGGGGTCTGGTCTTTCATCATAAGGTTCCTCTTTTATAGCTTTCGTAGACTGATAATAGTTCCTTTTGCAACAGTTTCATTAGCTGACGTTTTCTTCTGGAAATGGTATCCCTATGCACCCCGATCTTTGATGCATAGTTGGCTGACGATATATTGTCAGCGATTGTCGCCCATATGAGATCCTGGTCTTTAGTGGGGAACGATTCGACGACTCTTCTGACTTGTTCGGCCAATCGCGCTCTTTCTTCCTTCTCAATCAAGAGGATTTCCGGTGATTCTTCCACGTCAGATAATACAACACCAGTCGGATGATCCAAAGCCGATGCTCCGTTTTCCAATTCTGTCATTGAAATAACTCCATGGGATGTTTCGGATAAGCAAGCATTCTCCTCTTGACGAACAGATGCTCGTAACATGCAAAACACATCTTTTGGAACACGTACCCAACGCCCTTGTTGCGTTTTTCGATAGAATCGGCGATGCCCTCTTGCATCGTACTTGACAGTGAAATGAGTCTCGCTGTCTTGCTTCAGCAACGGGTTAAAATCCAACATATTACTCCTTTCGCGGCTTGGCAAATGTGGCTAAGATACTTTGTAAGATTGCGCTTTCCCCCACTGGCAGAACCTTTATCAACCGAGCCAATACATTCTCCTGCTCATTCGTCAGGTATAAATGGTTATTTCGCCATCCTTCGAGTACATGAAAACCGCCTCCCTTTCCGCGAACTGAATAGACAGGAATGATCGAAGAGAGATAATCAAGATCGTACTGGATCGTTCGTTTGCAAACGCCAAATCTATCCGCAAGTTCTTGAACAGTTGCAAATCTGCGAACACTCAGTATCTCAAGAATCAACAACCGCCTTTCAAAAGCCGGTTCTCTTCTTGTTCTCCTTTCTGTTTTGCTGGCATTATAAACCATAAAGGTGCAAGAAACTTGCTTATTTAGAAAAGAATTGCAGTAGAATTTAATCGATACAGAACTATAAGTAGCACTTTTGAAGACTTATAAGTAATTATCATTCGGGAATCCTTATCTTAAAATAACAGATGAGGTGACTTATAATGAACGAATTTTCTAAGCCGCTCGCAGACGCGATCAAAAGAGCAAGAGGGAAACTTAAACTAACACAAGAGCAGGTTGCGGAGCTTGCAAATACGGATCCATCCAATATCATGAAGATGGAGAATATCAGCCGCAATGCAAACCCAGAACTTGCTACTCTGTATCCAGTCATTCGCGCTTTGTCCATTGACCCTCAGGAGATCTTTTATCCGGAAATGAAGACCGAAGATCCAAATCTTCGCATTCTGCAGCAGCTTATTTCCGAGTGCTCGGATGCGGAAGCTGAAGCATTGATTCCGATCATCCGTGAACTTCTTTTCTTCATGCGTTCGACGAAAAAGACAGATATCACAGAATAAACAAAGAGCCTGCCTCTCTCTCGAGAAAGCAGGCTCTCCGCATCTAATCTGTTATGCGTCTGGCTCTTTGCTTTTTGTCATCTCAAACCGCATGACGTCTATCTTCACTTCTGTCTTACACTTTGGACAGTATAGGGGAAACCGCAAAAGAACGGTATCCTCATATACTTTTGTTCGAGTCTTTCCGCCGCAGATCGGGCAGCGAATCCATCTGGAACTGTTAAGTTTTTCCATGTTCTCCTCATTTCATCTTCAGAATGCGTGCGAAGCGGGCAATCAAGATAACGGCAATAAGAATAATGATGATTGCGATTGCAACGAGCAGTGAGATCCACCATTGAGAAAGGGTTTGCTGCTCTTCCACCTTTTGCTTCTCACGTTCTTTTTCTTCATCTGTGATTTTGACGGGTTCTGTGATCGTCATTTTAACTGATTGGTATTCGGTTTGTTTCTCGCCATTAACATCCTCGTATGTTATTTCGATATTGCCGTATGTCTCGCCGTATTTCTGCGAGCCGGACAGCGTGGTGACGAATACGGTCATTGCCTTGTCCGCGCTTTCCTGCGGAGCAAGGTTGCCTAAAAACGCCGAGGAGGAGATCAGCCCGTCACAATTCAGTGAACAGCGAACGTTGAAGATCTGTGAAAATCCGGTGTTGTAGACGCAGACCGGCAGGGTAAAGCTCTCGCCGCTTATGATCGATTCCGGCAGCCGCACCTCGTCATAGCCGAGCGATGCTTTCTGTACAACGGTCAGCGGATAATCCACGCCGTTTTCATAGGAACCGCTGTCGGCAGCGTCCTTGTAGGAGCAACTGAACCGGAAGGAATGCTTGCCCTCCATAGCGCTCGGCAGCGCGCGCAGATCGAAGGTCACGGTCGTCGATTCGCCTTTTTTGAGACTTTCGATCGTCTGATGATCCTGAATACCCGTGTACCGGATCGAATCATCCTCCGAAATGTACTGTACCACGACGTTCTTTGCGTCGCGCGTGCCTGAGTTTCGTACGGTCAGTGTAACCGTAAACCCATCGCCGCCGTTGACCACATCGCTGTATTCGCAATCGACGATCTCGATCTTCGGCTGCGTAACGTTGATCGTGTACTTGCCTTCCTCGGTGTATGCGCCGCCGTATTTATCCTCATAGGTGATCTGAACGGTCACGACCGCCGCGCCTTCCGTTGCGCCCGGCGCGATCGCGAGATCAAAGCCAGCGTCGAGCTCGCCTTTGATCGGAAGTGCATCAAAGAACTTGGCGTTCAGATCGCCGCTTAGAGTGATCGCGTCCGATTCCGGGATCAGCGATACGCGGATGTTCTTTGCGTCGTAGTTTCCGACATTGCTCATGTAGACGGCAACAGATGCTCTTTCGCCGCCGGATACTTCGGTCGGCGTGATCATGCAGTTCTGGATCAGAATGACCGGTTTTCGGACCGCTGTCGGCCCACCGCCGCCACCGCCGGAGGACGGTGTTTTGCCGCCTGTGATCTGAACCTGCATGGTGAAGGTCTGCTCGGTCGGATCGCCTGCAGGCGTCTTGTAGGTCACATGAAGTACAACGGTATAGGTGCCGTTGTAAAAAGTGCTTTTCAACGGCGCATCGAACTTGACCAGATATGCACTCACCTTCCCGGTATTGTTCTGTCCCTGCGTGACGTCGTATGTCTGCTCATGCACATCAAACTGCAAATTGGTCGGCGCGAACGGACCGTCGGAGGGAAATTCGGGAACGACGCGGATCGTATTGCCCTGCGTTTTGCCGAGCAGCGGCATAATGAACTGCACCGAGCCGTCCGTTTGTACCGGCATATATCCGCCCGCATAGCTCTTGTCCATGCCGGGATACTTCCAGTATGTGTCGATTTTCAGAGGATCGGTCGATTCGCCGGTCGGTTCCGGCGTCTCCTGCGCTGCAGTTGGCTGCGTTGTCGGCGAGGCAGTCGGTTTCTCACTCGGTGATGCTGTAGGCTGCTCCGTGGGCGATGCAGACGGTTCTTCGCTCGGTGGCGCAGACGGTTCTTCGCTCGGCGGTGCAGACGGATCCGTGCTCGGCGAAGAAGAAGGTTCCGATGAAGCAGTCGGTTCCGGGTCATCGCCCTCCGCAATCGCCAGTACCGGCGTCAATGCAAGCACCAATACCAAAACCCATGCAAATACTCTTTGTTTCATATCTGTCATCCTCAATTCCTGTTTTGTAACATTGTCATCACGCCCGCGTCCATTTCGCAGACGGTGTCACACAGCGCTTCAATGTCCGCGATATTGTGGCTGGCAAGCAGGATCGTTCGACCGTCGGTGGCAAGCGATTTGAACAGCTCGCGCATTTCGGCGACGCCGTTCTTGTCAAGACCGTTCATCGGCTCGTCCAGGATCATCAAGGACGGATCCTCCATGATTGCCTGCGCGATGCCGAGGCGCTGCCGCATGCCGAGACTGTACTTTCCGACGGGTTTAGAGCTCATCGGGTCGAGCCCTACGCGGCGGATCGTGTCGGCGATCTGCTTTAGATTGATCTTGCGCTTCAGCGACGCCAGAATTTCAAGGTTTTTGAGCCCCGAAAGCTGCGGCAGAAAGCCCGGTGTTTCGATGATCAGCCCGATGTCCTCGGGAAAATCGACGTCCTTGCCGATCTGCTTGCCGTTCACGAGCACCTTGCCGCTGGTCGGCTGCAGAAAGCCGCAGATGCACTTGAACATAACGGTCTTTCCCGAGCCGTTGTTGCCGACCACGCCGTGGATCTTTCCCGCTTCAAAGTTGCGGTTGATCCCTTTCAGCACCGTGTCCTGTCCGAACACTTTCACGAGATCGTGTACTTCAATTGCGTTTGTCATAGATAGTCTCCTTATGACTGTTCCGTGCCGAGAAACATAAAGTTATACTTGCGGATCGCACGCAGAATGCCGACCATCAGCCCGGCGATCAGCACAAGAAAGATCAGATATGTCTGCCAAAGGCGCGGCAGAAGATCGTAACCGAAGTTGTGCATGTGATACGTCGCCTGATTCAGCGGCGATAGCCAGCCCACGGCGACGTTTGCTTTGTACATCAGCTCGTCCGGGAGATTGAACATCTGTTTGATGAGTTCTGGGTTTAGAAGCAGACCGTAGAGCGAGAACGCAAACGCCGCAACCACGCCCGCGCTCTTGCCGCGGAGGAGCTTCATGAGAAGCATAAACAGCGCGAGCACGAGCGTGTACAGCAGCATCAGGAGGAAGATCGTTTCGGCGCATTGGTATGGGCACGACATCTCAAGCGTTTTAACCAGCGCCGGGAGTGCCACCGCCTTGCCTGCGCCGGAATAGCCGAGTATCGCCGCCGTCTCCGACCACATATTGCCGAGGAAGCTGTTTTGCATACAGATCAGCGTCGTTGCAATGAGAATAAAGACCATATAGATGAGCGTGGCGAAGATCAGATACAAAAGCTGTCCCCACGCCCATGTGGAGCGCTTCATGCGCACGAGATAGTACGGTACGCCCGCGCCCAAAAACGGGATGTCTGCAAACAGCAGAATGAGCAAAAGCGAGATCAACAGCACGGAGTTCGCGTCGCCGAAGGTCCACACAAACGGCTCGAACGCCTGCATGGCGGTGCCCATATCGTAGGCAAATGAAGCCGCCTTGTCCGAAAGCAGGAAGCACAGGATGAACGCGAGCGCGAACGTCAGCACAATGCGGACGTTTTTGCGCCACATGCGGAAGTTATAGCACACGACCGCCCACACCTGCGAAAGCGTATACAGGATGGCGTTTTGCTTCTGCGCCTTCTTGGGCTTTGCACGCTCGATGCGCTTCAGTAAAAGCTTTTGCGAAAGATTCTGCGCGCCGTAGTGGTGCTTCTGCCGCTTGTCGTCTCTAAGCTCTGTCTGCACGGTCATGTAAAAGATGAGCTGCAAAATGAGCACCAGCATGAACAGCGTCAGCGCCGCGCTTTTTCCCTCGAGCGGCCACGCGCCCTGCATGGTCAGGTAGTTTTTCGGATTCAGCATGAAGGTGGAACGGAAGTAGCGCTCCTGCAGAATAATCAGAACGTAATAGAAGATGAACGGCGCGGCGTACGCAAGGTACACGTTCTGCGTGAGCGACGAGCACAAGAGCCCCACGCTTGCCCACATGGCACCGGACAGGAAGAAGAGGAAACAGCGCAGGATGATGTCCGGGATCTTCGATTCGACCGCGTATTCGCCGTAGACCTCGATCGGGGAGAACACGAGCATGAAGACACCGAGCGCGGTGAGGATGCCGAGCACGAGCGCGAGACCGCCGGAAACAGCCGCGCCGACGCCCTTGCCGAGGATGTAGCGCGTGACGCTCGTGCGGGTCAGATACGGCTTCAGGTATCCAGATCGCACATCGTCGGTGAACGCGGTCGTGTAGGGAATGGCTGCAAGGATCGGCACGGCGAACAGGATAATATCGCTGCCGAGCGCGTTCAGCAGCAGCTCGCGGTGATAGCCGTACATCACGCGGACCTCCTCCATGCGAAATACGCCGAGCGCGTCCGAAAACGCGCTGATCAGAAGGCAGATCACCATGCCGCCGAACGCGATCAGAAATGAGCGACCTAAAATAGAGCGCTTGATTTCGTTAAGTATTGATTTTGTGCAAGCCATATATTTCTCCAGCATAAATACTCTTTTCCATTAAATTAAACAGATAGTTAGTATCCAACATCTCTGTTGATTATGCTTCCATCAATGGCATTAATTGTTAGAAACGAATAACTTAAATCATATGCTTCAGCATATACATTACCGTTCTTATCTGTTGTTTCTTTATATCCTAAGAAGTCCCAAGCAGGAACTAACAGCCCGGTCTTTTTATCTTCTTCACGAATAGCGATGAGTCCAAGTCGGATTTCCGTAATAATATATCGCTCTGTACAATCCTTATCTTCGATAAAATCAACGTCATTGTTAACAACGGTTATTCTGTTTTCAAATACAGATTGGATCTTTGAAAAAGGTAACAAACTGCACCTGTCTGTTAAAAAATCCAGGATTTCAAACGGCGATTCATATAGCAGCATAAGAACGCCGTTATCGTCAATCTCTATAAAAACACGTTCCTGTCTCCATGCTTGATCGTATTGTGCTGCCGCTGTACCGTTGTTTGTATAAGTGACGGGGATGCCTCTGATCTCGCGTGTAAAAATGCACATATAACAAGGAACAACATCCCTGCTTCCACTATCAGCATCCATTCCATATTGCTTAACACAAACAAAATCTTCGAGTCCAACATGTGTCATAATATCTTTTGCAATAGCTAATGCATCGGATTCTGTAATAGATAATTGATGTGTCACATCGATTTCATTAGGCGTAATATTAATATTAGAATGGTCAGCATCTCTCCAATAACATAATTGAACAATCCCGGCAGTATTGCTAACATCCATACGCGATAAAACATTGTTTTCGTCTAGTGTAAATGCCCAAGTAAACTCATTAGCATTATTGCTGTTGTACGAGAAATCCGGAGAATACGCTGGGAGAGTATTAGGCGCCGAAGCAGCTTTTTTTATCAAGACATCTAATGCTTTTTGAGCATCACTTCTTGTTTCATAAACAAGGTCGTATTTCAGACAACCATACTCATCCCAATGTTCAAGTGCGTCCATTAAATCCTCAGCGTGATGTTCATAATAGCCTTTTGTTAAATGCTCTAGACTATCTGGGTTTATATAGTGCGGATTCTCTCCAAATAGTGCTTTCGCGAATGATTGTATGATAGTTTCAGAATAATCACCTGGGATGATTCTTACTAGAGGAAGCTCTGTTTGAGGAATGTTAATATCCGCATCAACCGATACAGAAAGACGGCCGACAGTACTAACAAGTTCGGCAGAATAATGCTTAGGCACATCTGGGTATTCAACTATTCCTGTGCTTGAGGTATCATCATTTTGATTTGCCGTTTCAATGAGTAATTCGGTGCTTTTTCCAGTGATTGCTTCCTCTTTTGGTGTAGGAACACAAGCGAACATTAAAAAAACGGAAATAGCCACAATAATTATTCTAGTTGTTCTGTTCATAATAGCTTTTATACTCCTTTATTTAATAATATCAATTGTGGAACGAGGTTCTATGTATTCTCCATTAAGACTGTTAAAAAACACTGTTAATTCAACACAATTACTATAGTTAAAACAGCTTCCCTCACACAAGTAATATTTCACTTTCCAACACGGGATACATATACCATAGCCGAACAGTTCGTCACCGCTGATTAAGCAACAACATAGACTTATTTCATCAACATTAATACTTTGAGCGACATTAAGAGAATGTTGTGCAATTAGTTGGTCGTTGATTTTAGGTAGTATCTCTTCAAATGATAGAATGCGCGGTGATTCATCCACAATAGATTCAATCATACCAAGACCTCTAGCATCGATTCTAAATAATCCATTTTCATCTATATAAATGAAGACTACTTCCTTTTCCCATGGGGCGAATGAAGTTGGCGGTGCGCTGTTAGCCCATAAATCACAGTAATCGATGTAAGGAGTAAGAAGATCCTTATTTCTTCTGGTAAATATAAAATCCCACCCATGTGATATACAACCGCTTGAAGTAATAGCAATGGCATTTTCACATCGAAGAAGATCAAAAGAAGGATCCAAATCGAGTTTTGCAAGTATATCTATGGCGCAATTATATGCTGCTTCCTTTTCTATGGCGGGATTTGATTGAAACTCGGATAGAAGAGAATCATTACTATCTAAATTCTCTTCCCGAACAACTATTGCTTTACAATTGCGTTTATAAATAAAACTGTTTCCACCAATCACGCCTTTGAAAACACCAAGTAATCCAGCTTCAGGTACTGAGATTGCTAGAAAAGATCCGCTACTTGGAAATGAGAAAGCAGATAATGACGATGAGTCAAAATCTGAAAACACATCTGTATTATTTAATGAATACCAATTGGTATTAGGAGATAATTCATTCATAATTAAATCATAGTAATCTATACTGTGCGTTTGCTGTTTCACTCTATAAACACAACATTCTGGATTATTAGGGATATTAACATTATACATAATGGACAAATTACCGTTTTGCGTTTCTCTATAATAGTCTCTTCGTACAGGATGACCTTGCGATTCGGAATAAACACTGTACTGATCACAACCAGAACAGATTAAAATGCAAATACAAATAATTAAAACAAGAAATCTTTTCATATTGTAGTTTTGTTGTGGTCAGCTAAATGCTGACCACAACGACACCCTCCAGAATGGTATTATTAGTAATCGAAACCACCGTTAAACACTACTTTTCCCGATGCATCAATGTTTCCCTTGATTATCATAGTTGTTGGCGTGATATCCCAGTAGTCACGAACGCCAGCTAAGCTACCGCTTTTATATGTAACAGCATTACTATTTCTAACGTCGGAAGTGGTATACGCCCGCAATGTGAGTTTGGTAGCGGATCCTTTTGTATGGATATATCCTTCATTACCGGGAAGAACACCAAAATATGTATGTGTACTGGTAACGGTCTTCAAAGGTACTGTCGATGTTGAAGTTGCGGTATAGGTATCCGCTGATGCAAAAGATACGGCGGACAAAGCAATACACAGTGCCAAAGCTACACAAATAACAATCTTTTTCATTATATATTTTCTCCTTTATAATATGTTCATATTGAATTGGTATAAGTAAGATGCTATCATACAATAAAGCCTTTACATGACAGCATCACGACAGTAGATGCGAGTTCCCCAACTCACGCGTGTGAAGGCTTTCTACGTGCCCATACGTTTTATCCTCCTTGTGATGAATTAGTATGAAGATGATCTCGAACAGACAGTTGCGGATTCTACAAACTGACCATTCGAGTCATACACACTCACATATACTTTGCATCGATAGGTGCCTGATGTCAGACCGTTTTTGGCTTTTGTTAAGCTTACTCCCAAATTACCGGATCCGGTCGCAGACCATGAAGCAATGCTATTCCAATTGGAACCGCTTAGCTTTTGCAGATAAACGGTCATGCTGTAGGAATATGATGATCTACCATCCACAACACCGTAGCAAGTTGCGGATGATCCGGAAATGCTGATATCCGCGGTAATGTAGCGAATGCCCTGATACTCTTCAATGATTGGATCCTCAACAGGAGTTTCAAGGTCTTCAGCATATGCCGGTGCGATGACAGAAAAGATAAGAATAACTGAGAATACAATAGAAACAAGTTTTTTCATAAGAATACCTCCCGAATCGTTTCAATACATATAACGATTCGGGAGGTATATGTGCGGCATGAAAAGAGTTACTTCTTTTTCACGTTTTCTGCAATTGTAATGATTTCTTCTTCGCTTATCGTTCCTCCGAGAACAAAGACAGTACTCTCGTTCGACCAAGTCAACGTGATCCAATCTTTCTCTATCACCATTAACCCGGTTTCATCTTTAATAGCAACATACTTTATCTCTACAGCATTTTCTGTGTCAATTTGTGAAACAGATGTGCTTGAGGTTACATGAAGAACCAGTATTTGATCTTCATTCTTTTGATATCTGATTGTTTGCCCAACAGTTAACTCTTCGGAGAGTAAGATGAAACCGTCCGGAACATACCCCAACTCATATAAAACAGGCTTTTGAGGATCAAGTTCCTCATAGTTTTCCAATCCGATCTCAGCGTATTGAGGCGTAATCGAAACAAGAAAAGCGGTTATTCGCGCTCTGACTGCTTCGGACGACATCATGGTAGTAAACATAATAACGATGAATGCGGCAACTGCAACAATCACTTTTTGAACGACACGAGATACACCTCTATACTGATGATGCATTTTTTGCTTCGTTTCTTTGGAGTGTTGCGCTTCGTCACCAAGTTCGCGTTCCAGCATCTTCTCTAGACGTCTATAAGAAAGCTCGGGAACCGAATCTTTCGGGTTTTCCGGCCGCTGTTCGATCAGTATTTTGCTCTGATCCTCTGCATAACGTAAGACTACATCGCGGAACAACTTATCAATTCGCTTTTTCAACATAGCCTTTTTCCTCACAAATCTGATAGACTGCCCGTCTGGCTCTTGTCAAGTTCTTGCGAACGCTGCTTTCCTTGATGCCAAGTAATTCCGCGATTTCTTTATCAGACATTTCAAGCAAATACTTATATTGCAGGATGTCTCTTAAACTGTCCGGTAGCAAAGAAAACGCTTCCTTTATCAATTCGACATCAATATGGAGCAAAGCACGATCTTCCGTTGATACACTGCTGTCCGGATATTCAAAGTGATAATCGGCATCGTCGATGCTTCCCGCAATATGATTGCTTTTTGTCTTTTGTTTCTTCATGTAGTCTATGCACTTCCTCTTAATACACATAACGACGAAGAAGGGCAAGACGCGGCAAGGAACCCTGTAAACTTTATCAAGGTTTCTGGCAAAGTAAACGAAAGTATCCTGTATTGCATCTTCAACTGCGGCATCATCATAAAGCATGGACTTTGCTTTTTGACGCATCGCCTCATAGTTTTCGATGTACAGGTTACTTAAAAACTTGCGATCCGATTCATTCTCTATCATCGCGAGAATCAGCGGAATAATACAAATCACCTTCCTTATGAGTATATTGTACTATGACTTTTAAGTTTGTCAATGAGGATAATTTGTGTACATCAACGGCATCAAATCATTTGATAATCCCTGCAGAAGATGCATCAGCATTTATCCGCTTTTTATTATTCAATTTCACAGTTAGCTTTGAAAATGTACTCTGTGAATTCGGCACATTAACTCTCCAGTGTTCTACTGATCTATGCTTCAATGACATCTTTTGCAGATGCCTCATAGTATTGTTTCGTTAATTCTGACACAAGGAATTCGTCGTTCAGCAATTTAAGAAAAGCAATTTTAGATTTCTTTGTATCTAAACGTATCGTTTGACCATCATCGCTATACTTGAATTTGTCATGTAGTGCTATATTGTTCTTTGAAAAATCAATGATAGTATTCCTTGGAATTCCCAGTTTGAAAACCGGAGAGCTCTTTGTAACTTTTGAGAGCTTTCTACAAAAAGATACATCATCCAATAAATCATATAACACTTCTGTGTCCTCAATTAGTCCTTTTTTCTCTATCTCTTTAATTGATTCTGCTGCAGCTCCTGCTATTAACTGCGTAAAACCAAAACTGCGTTCTAAAGCTTTAAGATCAACAATAAATATATCGTTGCCAAGCCGTATCATTTGAAAATCTGCATTTACTCGCAGAATATCCCCGCCATCAATCTTTACAAATCGTTCGGCATCTTTCTTTATACCCAGCAGGAAACTATCCCTCTTAATCAATGCCACAGGGTAATGCTTTTTATACAATAATACGCCTTTGTCCATTGACCCGATGTACACCAAGAAACCAAAAAGATTTGTTAAGCTATCTGTTTTGAAGTTAAACTTTTCAATTGAATTGATTTGGTTAATATCAAATTGCGCAAACAATTCCATTTCATCCGGTAGCTCTTTATAATCATATAAGTATAACGTATTGACCTGTTCATCTGCAGTAGAAAGAGGACGAATTTCAAGATAATCGTTAGTTACAATTGTTTGAATAAGGGCTTTTTCGTATAAGTCCTCCAATTCAGAAGCAGTCAATTGACTGTCTAAATCTGCGAGTTTCAGATAGTATTGTCCCTCCTCTTTCATAACAAGCAGAAGTTCAAGAACAGGATTATCTGAAATTATTGCTAATAATTCCTCTTTGATTGTTTCAATATCTTTATTCATGTGTTTGCCCCTTTCCTGCTTTTTTTGCTATCCAAACATGTTGATCAAGAAAACGCCATGCAATCGAATCCCCCGCATATAATCTGTCCCTTGTTATCAGGATGATCTCTCTTAACTCAGGGTGGTTTGAAATAGTCACTCTATATAACCGATATCCCATTAGAGCCAGAGTGGGATTCCCATAATACAAATCCATTTTTACAAATATGCAGCCAATAACAATCAACAGTATTGCTAAAACAATAACAAAGCGTACTTCTGATAAACTAAAGCTAATCAATGGAATAATGTAAGTAGTTAGAAAGGTTAGATATTCGTAGTTTTGGTTTTCTACGCTTTCAATTTTATAGGAGGCATGAACTGCTCCTCTCCATTCGTAATCTAGTCTTTTACACATCAATAATCCAATAACTGATAGCAAAAGAGAGACAACAGCCAACCAATTTCTTTTGATAAGCTCTTTGAATCCAATGAATGTTGCTTCTTTACTAAAAGAAATAGGAATATCAATAGTTATAAAGAAAATCAAAAGGAATAATAGCCATAAGGAAATAAAATAAAACCGTAGTTTATACATTGTATTCCCTTTTCTTGAGTGCCCCATAAAAACCTCCTTGTTGTCGATTAGTTACATATAATATAAACACCATACAGCTGAGGATTATCCTCTGAGAAAATAATATATTATTATAAAAAGATTTACAATGGATATAAAGTGTCTTTGAAGTGTTAATAACAATGAAAAGCAATGGGGAATTGTTTTATGAACAATAAACACAACAAGTTAATTGATTATGGCTTTTAAATGGAGGTGGGATTTTGAACAATACTGGATAATTATCAAATATGCTTTATATGCTGAGAAGTTTCTCGAGAGTAATGGATGGTCCATTACTTATCTGCAAGGAGCCATTGACTATTTCGTTTTTTTGCAGAGGATTCTTTACTGTCGTTTTTTCTATTTTGATGATTTTTAAGATGTATTGTTGGAGGTGTAGTATGTTTGCAGAAGAAACATTTGTAAAAGATTTTATATGGGGTATGAGCGTTCTTTCTGCATATTTTTCTTATAATAACAAGGAAAATCTTCAGGACGTTAATATATTCGCTGAGTCTTTTGTTCGTGATTTGATGAACATTCTATTCGATAAAAAACTATGCCGTGCAGTTGATCCTCGCAACGCAGGATATGATTTGATTGATATTGAATCAAAAATTGTTGTTCAAGTAACAAGTAATTGTAGACCTGAAAAAATCAACGAGACGTTAGGCAGCCTCGACAGATCCGTTGACAAACGAGCTCGGCTTCTTGATGAAAAACTGAAAAAAATAAATGAAGTTAATAAAGAACTGAAAGAACTAGAAGATAAACAGAAAAACATTCGTATGAGGGGGGAAGTCTGGAAGGATTCAGTTGACAGATCACAAAATGAGGCGAATGCCAAGAGGGAAACCATTGTAAGAATACAAGAAGAGATCGAGAATTTAGCTCCAGATATTAGAGGCTTCACAGTTCTTTTTCTCTTTTTAAAAAAAGATGCAGATCCTGTAAAAAATGATAAGGGTCGCGGTTATAATAATTCACGTTACATTAATTTTTCACAGTCAGATAGTATTTATTGTTTTGATGATTTGATTAAAATTGTCAACAATCTGTCCTTAAATGAGGATAGTACGAAGATTGATTCATTAATAAAATTTATGAATAAGCAAGAGACTATCTTTTGCCATCATAATAGATTATTCGAAGATAAAGTGGGCACAGTTATACGAGAATATGCAAATCATTTCGCTGCGCCACTGTTTCTGCATCAGTATGAAAAGAACACGGAAGTGACATTACAAAACACCTATATTGAGCCTAAGTTTAATATTGTTAAAGGATCTAAACCGGATTCTGACTCTATCGTTTCGCTGTTGGATAACTTTGTTTATGACAATAGAAAAGTAAGGTTGCTCTTTATCGACGGAGATGCAGCTATAGGAAAAACATCATTAATGTCTTGGCTCTGTTATCACTATCAACAAGAAGATGCTGCTGGTAAATCTGTCTTTTTAAACAGAAGATTGGTAATCATCAGATTACGGGATATAACAATTAAAGGAGTAGACTCATTAGAAAACTGTAAATGCATTTTTGATTATCTTAATATTGAACCGGAGGAGTTTGAAGCTCGATATTCTTCCAGTATTATTGTGTTAGAAGGTGCTGATGAGTTGAGTTCATTTGGTTTTGATGATGGAATAACCATAGAACAATTCATTTCTGCTGCAGAAAAAGTTTTTTCAAATCACAAACTTGTTATAACCAGCAGACCGCATTTCATAAATACCGAGCGCTTCTGTTCTGCTTCTTCTCCGTTCGAATTTGAGCATGTTTGCATCAGTCATTTTTCATCTAAAGATCGTGAGGAGTGGATAAGAAGGTATAAGCGTCATGGAGGTGCAATAACACAAAGCACTGAAGAATACATAAAGAGCATTACTGATAATGATGCTGATGGAGTTGCAGATACGCCATTGGCATTGTATTTGTTATCTGCTTGTAAAGTAAGTGAAAAATTAAAAGACAACAAATGGTCCTTATACTACGAAATCTTTCATAACGCAATCAAAAATACTACATATAATAATACGTTCCAGGGGGGTGAACATACTGCTTTTAGAAACCAAGATGTTGCCGAAAAAGTCTACGAGACTGTTGGCGCTATAGCTTTTTCTATGTATAAGCACTCGTATAAAGAGCAATACTTTGTAGATTCAAAGGAACTTAACTCTATTGCAAATGAAATCAGCACAGAGAAGATCAGTGCTGAGATTTTAAAAAAGACCTGTGTGTTGTATGCATATTGGAAGGAAAGTGAATCTAGGGGCATTCTTGAGTTTTACCACAACAATATTAGAGACTATTTTTTGTGTGAGTACATTTACAAGGTTTTTTCAGCAATAGATTTTTCTGATGATAAAGATAACATTGCTGAACAACTTATTACAACCGGATGTAAGGTGTTTCAACACGAGGTGTTTGCCAAAAAAACGTGGGCACAGACTTTTATGTTTTTTTATTATCGGATAAAAGCAGAAAAAGAAAACCCTCATAGTGGAAGTTTAGCCGAAATAAAAGTTGCAGATTATTTTCCGCACATCATTTTTAAACTATTCCAAGGGAATCAATTGTGGCGGTATGAGTATTCTACTACTTCCTATAATACAATAAAGGCAACTGCACTTAATTTTGCTTTATTTATTAAGGTATGGGCGATTGCCCTTTCATCGGATGACAAGGTGATATCTTTTACTGATTCTGACCACGGATCTTTTTGGCGTGAAAAGGGCGTATTCACCGACTGGGTTGATTTGTATACAGATTCGATAGAGATAGCGAACAATATTCACGTTTCATTCGGAAGCAATACAAGTTATAGCAACATGCTATTTAACAATCTATCTATGGATACAGCATGCTTCGAAAGAGTTAGCATGAAAAACTGCGTCTTTTTTAATGCGGATTTGAGTTATGCATCTTTTGGGTATTCAAAATTGGAAGAAGTTGATTTTTCACAGTCCTTGTTATGTGGTGGTCGTGACAACTCAAAGTCTGCTAATTTTTGTCATGCAGAGTTAATTGACGTATTATTTAAAAAGGCAAAGCTGAGTGGCGTCGACTTTTCAGAAGCTACTCTGGAGAATGTCGATTTTACAGGAGCAGACATCAAAAATACATCTTTTATTCATGCGTCAATAAGTAATGTGACTTGGCCGAATAGTAAAAATGCGCTTAGTTCAACAGAGTTTAAACATACAAAGGTGTCTAAAACAAAAATAAAAAAGATGGATTTAACTCAAACACAGTTAAACGAAGCAGAGTTTACTAATTGCATTTTTGAGGATGTTCTTTTTCCAGATTTAGTATGTGTCACGTTTGAAAATTGCAATTTGAAAAATTGTAGTTTCAAAGGCACAACTAATTGTTGCTTCAAGGGCTCAACACTAACGGGTGATTTGAATTGGAGTTCCCACACATTAAAAAATGTAGAGTTCACAAATTCAAGTATTGAAAGTATTGTATTTAAGTTTTCTCGCTTGGAACAGGTCGTTTTTAATAGATGTTCAGTAAACGAAATACAACTCTATAATGCAAACCTATGCACTAATTCATTCATGAGTATTAGAGCAACAAGAGCAAAACTCATGCAACCAAATACGGTACACATAAGTGAAGTATGATATTGGGTAAAGGCAATGTAATTATGATAATAATGTTGATAAAAACAATTTGTCAAATCAATAATAGCGAATAGGAACTTTCAGTGCATTGATGGTTAAAGGGTTTATGATCCTTTAGATGACCTGAAAACAGATTTGGTCAATGGCAGATATGGGCTTCATTCGTAAAACTAATACATAAATGGGCAGAAATAAAGCAATCTAGCGCAAAAAAATCACCCCCAAGCGATATGCTTGAGGGTAATATTTAATTTGATGATTTTAGAACACAGGTGACGACAAACTTCTTCGGTGCGTGACCGGTGTAGTAAAAAGGATAGCATGTGGTAAGCAGCAGATGCTTTCCCTCAATGGTCGGAATCCGAAGATCCTCGTCTGTTTCAAGGATCTCTGTTGATTCGATCACATAGGTGTAAATCATTCCGTTTGGCATAGTCACCTTGATGGTTTCACCATAGGCAACATCTTTCAGGATCTGCAAATGGTTCCGATTTCGGTGACCATAGACAACACAGACACCTTCTTCTCCCGGTGAGGCAGATGTGTTCAGCCAACCGGGGGTCTTTTCAAGCGTTGCTTCATCGACAGACGGAGCAATCGTTATGTCCTTTCCATGAATCGTCAGAACAAAAGCCGCTCCGTGCGGAACGGATACTTGCGGTACGGCAGTTGGTTCGGAGGGCGGGCGTGATGTTGGGGATACGGTAACAGGTTCATCAATTATAGGGAATTCTGGCCAATCACCGGATTCGGGAGTTGCAGATGGTTTCGGCGCAACCGTGCTGCTCGGCGTCGGAATCACGATCTCGATGATCTCGGTTTCGATTGTAGGTTCGGGGGTTACAGTCGGCGCTGCCGTTTCGATTGCTTGTTCTGCAAGCAATGAAATCTTGTCGCCGAGCAGGAACGGCAATATCAGAATTGCGATTGCAAGAATCGCAAGGATAATAATGTGTTTCTTCATGGGATTTCCTTTCGCTTATTGGTACGGTCTTCCGAACATAATGATCGGGTAGTTTTTGGTCTGCCATAGATCCCGCACGACGACGCAGCCTTTGCTGCTGGATGCTTCAACAACTTTTCCGTCGCCGACATAGATACCGACATGGTGAATTTCCTTCCAACGGTGGCAGCCCTCACATTTCTTGTTGACCCAAAAGACAAGATCGCCCGGTTCCAGTTCTGACCACGCAACAAGCAAACCGCGGTCGTAACAGTATTTCGCCTGCCCTGCAGCATTGGTGTACATATGATCTCCGAGTTCGGGATCGACTTCGTGGATCGCCCAGTATGCGAGACCGGAACAATCGAACTTTGTACTGCCTTTTGCACCCCATACATAGGGACAACCGAGCTTTGTCAACGCCGCACGAACAACGTCAGCTCCTTTGCTGTTGGAAGGTAAGTGGCTGATAATCTCCGTATAGTCCGCGCCGCCGAGCAGATCGACGCCGATCAGCGCGGCATAGTATTTGGTGTATGCCGGGGACATCATCTCCTCCAGAAGCTGCATCTGCAATTCATCAAAGCGATAGTATTCTGCAGCTTCCCGATAGGTCATAGACCGCTGATGCACATTGACAATCAGCTGCGTGACTGTCTCCGGCTCCGGCGTGTTGCCGTCTTCGTCGGGCGTTGGGGTTGGAGCATTCTCCGGGACTACCTCGTGAAGTTCATAGGTGAAGCCAACCGTGTTCATGACAGAGAACACTTCTCGCAATCGCTGTTCGCATTCATCGTCCGGGACAAGGATGATGATCGGATTCTCACCTGTGGTGGACAGGACGGAGTAGACAGCGAGTACATCGATCCAGTTGTTGACCGTAGCGGAATCGCCGTCATTGTTGTCACCTCTATAGACCACCTCGAACTCGTCGTGATCGATTTCTTTTTCGAACTTCTTGATCCGTTTATCAATCGCATCCTTGTAAGATTGGTCGATCCTTGTAATGATCTCGGTCATGGTTGGTCCCTCCGGTGATGCGTCGTTCGACCAGAATAGTCCGAAGCATACGCAGATGATCGCGGCTACAAGGGCAATGACAAGAATAATGACGACCGCAACCCAACCGCCAGCGGCGATTGCGGCGACAAGGGCTTTGATCGCGGCAATGATCGCTTTTACGGCAGCTTTGATCGCTTTTGCGGTCATCTCCGCCGCCTTTTGCGCGGCTTTAGCCGCTTTGACAGCGACCTCTTTCGCAACCTTCGCCGCTTTTTCAGCTGCCTTTGCTGCCTTCTCGCCGACTTTTTCTGCTGTTTTAACAGATTTCTCTGCGGTTTTGACGGATCGCTCGGCGGTCTTGACCGACTTTTCGGTTGTTTTTACCGTTTTCTCGGTTGTTTTAACGGTTCCTTTCGCGCCTTGTTTGACCGATGAAACAGATCTTTGACCTGCAGCATTTGTCTTCTGTACGGGACGCTGATCGGAACGGAACAGTCGTTGATTGTTCTGGACGGAGTGCGATTGCTGCTCTGTCTGTTGAAGCGCATGATGATCTCCTCCTTTTTGCGTGGTGTATTCGTACTGCGGCTTTATTGCAGGGTTGGATTCCGTAGGTGTAGAACTATCCGGCTGATGCTCATACGCCTTTTCCTTTGGTTCGGTTCGCTGATTCTGCAAGATCTCTGCTTTCTGCTGCGGAGTAATCTCTTGTGGCGCAGGGCGAGAAGACCGAAAGGATGGTTCATCTGATTGCTTTGGTTCGAGCTGATTGAATCGTTGCTGAAGCACATTGGCTTTTTCTTTCGGCATAATCTCATGACCGGAAGTATCGTATCGCGGTTCGGTTTGAACCGAAGGATTGCTTGATGGTTGGTGTGGTTCAGCCGCTTGCTGCTGATTTGGTGTCCGGGTTTCTGTTCGAGGTTGGTTCTGCTCCAACCGTTCCGCTTCCTTCTGTTCACGCCGATTCTCCAGATCTTCCACCTTGTCACGGATCTTGTCTTCAACCTTTTCTTTGACTTTGTTTACGGCTTTCTTTGTGCCGGAATATGCAACGGAAGCGGCTTCAACGGTGTACTGCTCGGATTTCTGCGTAGCGTAATCGGGCTCGGATTCATAGCGTTCGTCCGCGGGAACGGTTTGCTCATCCACCTTGCAATAGCCGGTTTTCATGTGCCGTGGAAGCTTGCGGAAAGCGTCAGCCGCCTTTGGAACTTTCATGTGTTGACGTTCTTTGACTTTTTTCATTTCCATGTTTCCCTCCAAAAGAAGGGGAGCGGAACCCGCTCCCATACTCTTATGCCTCGATCGTTTCCTTCGGCTTGGTCGTCATGACCTTGTAGAGCTTCGTATCCTTGGGGAAGTGATTCTCAAACGGTACGATATTCCCAGCACATTTCAGAAGTCCCTTGCCGGCGTCGGCGTTGGTCACATACGAAAGCTGCGTTTCTGAGATACCGAGAAGCTTTGCAAGCTCGATTCGATCCGTCGCCGCCTGATTCAAAAGCGTGATGAACTCACTGTTTGCAAGCATTGTCCGTGCGGTGTGCGACTGCAGAAGATCCTCAATGTTCTGCGAAATACCCGTGTAGCAGGCGTTGTGTTTCCGCGCGCGCTTCCATTGTTCGAACAGGAAGTTGGAACTGTATTCGTTGGCAAAGAGCAGGTAGATCTCATCAATGAACACATAGGTCGGACGACCTTTCTTCTTGTTCCGCACGATTCGGTTGTAGATGGAATCGAGAACAACGAGCATACCGACCGTCTTCAATGCCTTGCCGAGATCGCGGATGTCGTAGCAGATCAGGCTGCTTTCCGTATTGACATTGGTGGGCTTAGCAAAGGTATCAAGCGAACCGTCCGTAAAGAGCTCGATCGCAAGCGCAACGTCCTTTGCTTCCGGTTCGGGCTGCTTCAGAAGCTCTTTGTGGAAATCCTTGAGCGTCGGAACCTTGCCGGTGCAGCCGCGCTTGATAAACGGGCGGTATACGATCTGCGTACAGCGGTCGATCAGCGACTTCTCTTTTGCTGAGAGCTTGCCGCTCCCGACAAGCTGTTCGAAGAGCGAAAGGATAAACTCGCTCTTCAAAAGGACAGGATTCTCGGAGTCTGCGTATTCGGATTCCATATCCATAGCATTGATGTGGTTCTTGGAATCGGCAGCGATATTGATGACCTCACCGCCGAGCGCACGGACAAGCCGGTCGTATTCGCGCTCCGGGTCGATGATAATTACGTCACCCTGATTACGGAGGACAAGCTGGATGATCTCATCCTTTGCAAAAAAAGACTTACCGGAACCGGACACACCGAGCACAAACCCGTTGCCGTTCAACAGCGAGCTGCGGTTGACAAACAGCAGGTTCTTGCTGATCGCGTTCTGCCCGCAGTAGATGCCTTCCGGGTGGTTGATCTCCTGTGCCTGAAACGGCATGAAGACCGCTGCGGATTCGGTCGTCAGCGTGCGCAGAGCATTGATTTTCCGAAGCCCATACGGAAGCGTGGTGTTCAGTCCGTCAAGCTGCTGATACTTCAGCGTCTGGAACTGGCAGATATGCTTTCGCGCAACGGAGAGCAGCGCTTCCGTGTCCGTGTCCAACTGCTTCTTGCTGTCCGCAACATGAACGAGCGTGACTGTCACGAACATCATGCGCTGATCACGGGATGTGAGATCGTCAAGGAACTCTTTGGACTCCTTGCGCTGCTGTTCAAGGTCATATGGAACAACTGCGGAAAAGTTGTTGTTCTTATTCTGCTTGCGCTGCCAGTTCGTGATCTCCGTTTCCGTGCCGAGCAGCTTGCGCTCGACCTCCTTGACCGCTTCATCCGTGGGAATCGGGATAATGTCGATCGACAGCATGAGATTCCGGTTGATGTCGCAGAGCTCAGACACCATGGAATCTTTTAGAAACGACGGAAACTCCTGCAGATACAAAACCCGCGCATATTTCTTGCCGATCTTGATATGATCGCTTTTGACTGTCATGCTGTCGGGACAGATGGCGTCCGTAAACGAGTGTCCGCGCTTCATGAGATCCTTCAAATCGAAGTGATAGCTTTCCTCCTGTCCGATGCGGAAGAAGTCGTGGAACACACGCATCCGATCCGCTATCTCGATCTCATACAGTTTAGAGGACAGGCCGGCAAAGCGGGAAGCAAGCTCTGTATAGACGCGGGAGAAAAAGGTTTTTGCTTCCTCGTAGGATTTCTTAATGACCGATACCGTGATGTACTTTTCCTGCAAGATTCCATTGCCGCGGATTGCCGCGTCCATAATCATGCTGTTGTACTCGTCACGGTATTCGTCGAGACCGTCGTCTGCGTGTGGGATCAGATTCCTTGCAAAGCTGCTCTTTGTCATGCGCCGGTTATTGATCGTGATCTTGGTGGTCGCTCCGATCTCCAGCGCATTCAGCAGCTCGCAGTATGCCAGAAACATGGCAAGCTGATCGTCTCGCGCCGCAACGGAGTAATTGACGTCCGTGAATCGGAATGTGCGGGAGAACTTGTTGCCGACCTGAAAGGTTCCGTCCTTCCAGATCTTCTTGATCGGGATGGTTTCCTGTACAGAAGAAGGAACCTTGAACGGTTCCTTCTCAGATTTCAGTATTTGATTGAGCGTTTTAATCAACGCGCAGCACCTCCTTTAATTTTCCGCTTGCCAGGATCGAGGCATATAGATTCGTGGGTTTCGAGGTCAGTTGTTTCGGCATGAGAAACTCGGACTGAATGTATGCCCGGATGAACTGTTCGGCAGTCATGCCGTGGTATTTGACAAAGCCGAGAATCGCAAACGGGAACGCGGCAACGACGCACAGCCAACTGACGGTTTCCGTGCCGAGCACATTCCGAAGTCCGAAATAGACGCCGATCGCAACGCCGACAGCCAGTACCGCAAAGATAAACTGGCGTAGCGACAAGCCCATGAAGATTGACTCCTGATAGTCGCGGATTTCTTTATTGATTTTGATTTCCAATGTGGTCTCCTTTCATATGGTATTAGAATCCGATCATTTCCTTGACTACCCGATCACTCATCTTGACCGCGCCGACGAGAACAAGGAAGTTGAAGATCAGTTGGAACAGGAATGCCCATACAACGGTTGTCGCGTTCCCATTCGTGTTGATCGGCGGGTTCTCCGTCAGCACCGAATAGACGACACAGGCAAGGATAATAACGACACCCTGCAGGCACACCCCGGCATACGACTTCAGGAACTGACGTCCGACCTGGGATGTGCCTTCGCCTGCAAACGATGCAAGCGGAATCGGCGCGACGGCGGTGTACATGAAGATCTTAAAGATCCGCGAGTAAACGGTGAGAATCATTACAAATGACAGCACCGTTACGAGAAGCGCACCGATCAGCGCCACGATCCACAGCGGAATGCTGTCGAGGAAGGAGCATTGATTGATCTTCTGTGCGATCGCATCCGGGAGAGTGATTCCGGTTGTCAAAACACCGCCTGCATGAGCGGAAATGTTGTTGAGAATCCCATGCCCGATCTTAAAGATGCCGGTCAGAATATCCATGCTGTAGCCGACCACCGCTTTCGCAATAGCAAAGCGGATAAATAGCTTCAGAGCAACCTCCGGACGTTTGATCTCCGAAAAGTTGGTCGTCGTTTTCACCACACCGACAATAAAGAACAGAACGAGCAGCGCATACGCGATGGCTTTCAGCCCGCCTTGAATGTTGGCGATTGCGCTCCACACGGCACCGCCGCGGATGTTCTGCGGAGAGGTGGTCAGAAGCGTCCAGATGGTCTGCATGGCTTCCGACCAAAAGTTGAGTGTGTAGTTCAGAATGTCTATGATCCAGTTACCGGATGACTGCAAAAGCGTCACCTCCTTTTCGACAGGGCAGGCGAAATGCCTACCCTGTCGTTATGAAATCAACCGGTGATCAGGGACAGGATTTCTTTCGTAAAGGTAATGACGATGCCGCCGGCAATCGTCAGCATACCGTTTGCTCTCTGCGAGGGATCGTGCGACTTCAAGCTGAGACCAAGCTGCAGAATGCCGAAGCCGAGCAGGATGATACCGATCGCCCGGATAAAGCCGAAGATGAAGTCGCTGAGGTTGTTGACAACCTGAATCGGATCATCGTCTGCAAACGCCGTGGTCGCAAAGGAGAGGGTAAGTACGATCGCGCAAAAGATGCAGAAGATCATACGGGTTCGTTTGGACATTTTCATATAGTGGTTTCCTCCGTTTCATTTTCATCGAGTAGAATGTATTGTTCAGCGTTGTCGAAGTTAAAAGCTTCGTTAAACGGGATATAGGAATAGGACTGTCCTTTGTGAATATACGGCGGATAGCCGCCGTTGACAGTCATGTGAATGTTTGGATGGTGATTGAGATCATACTTGTCATCCATCACCGCGGGAAATCCGCGGATAAAGAGAAGCGCCTTGCTGTTGTCCAGTAGACGCACTTCGTCAGGCGTCAAGAGTTCTCTCCCGGTTGTTTGCATATTGGTCGAGTAGCTGCCGCTTTTGCCCTTCGTCTGCCCGTGGGTTCGGGTGTCGATCGTTTCCTTGCCGAGCAGCTTCGAGATATACTCATGGGTACTCTGCTCATTGCCGCCGAGATACAGAAGCGTGTCGCAGTTGCCCGTGATTGTTTCCCAACCGTGTTCCTTATACAGCCCTTTGAGCTGTGCGAGATTCTGCACAATGATCGTCGCGCTGATCTCGCGGGAACGCATGGTGGCAAGGGACTTGTCGAACTCCTCCGGCAAGGATACGTTGGCGAACTCATCGAGGATCATCCGCACATGGGTCGGTAGCCGTCCGTGGTATACATGGTCGGCTTGGTAATAGAGCTCCTGAATGATCTGCGTGTAGAGCATACCGACAAGATAGGACAACGAGGTATCGTTATCGGGAATGACAGCGAAGATCGCTGTTTTCTGTTTCCCCAGTTCGCTGATGTCCATATCGTCATGGTCGGTGATCGAGCAGATCTGATCCATATTGAACGCTGCTAATCGCACCGCCAGCGAGATATTGATACTCTTCGCCGTTTTTCCTGCCGCCTGCTTGTAGATCCGATACTGCTTTACAGCAATGTGCATGGGCTGATTGTCGCCGAGCTGCTTGAACAGCAGATCGAGCGCTGACACATACGTTTCCTTATCCTCACGAACATCGGCGTAGGAGAGCATCTTCATGATCATGCTAAAGTTCTGTTCTTCCTCCGGCGCTTCGTACAGGAGATAGAACATGAGAGACTCGAGCAATGCGGTTTCCGCTTTCTCCCAGAACGGATCGCTGCCGCCGCTGCCTTTAGGGGTGGTATTGCGAATCAAGTTTGTGATTAAGCGCAGGACGTCCTTATCATCCCGAACGTACTTGAAAGGGTTATACCCGTCCGATTGCGAGAAATCGACAAGGTTGAATGCTTTAACTGTATAACCCTTTTCTTTGAGCAGATGCCCAACGGCGGAAAGAATTTCGCCTTTCGGATCGGTTACCACAAAGCTTGCGTTGCATTCCATGATCCCTGGCAAAGCAAGGGAGCGGGTTTTACCCGCACCGCTGCCGCCGAGGGTAAGGATGTTCAGATTCCGTCTGTGCTTATGGGTATCCATGCCGAGCCGAACGTGCTTGGTCAGCGGAAAGCTCTGCTTCTGTTCGATCTGTGCATTGACCTGCTTCGGAGAACCCCACTTTGCGGAGCCGTGTTCCTCGCCTTGCCGGAGGTTCGGTCGCGTTCCGAAGTACACAATCCCGCCGAAAGCGTATATGGCAAGGCACAGCAGAAGCGACCGTGGGGTATTCTGACACCATTCAATCGAGAAAGGTGTCTGCATGTGTTCCGTCAATCGGTTGAACACATCGAGCAAGCTCCCCCCGAGACACGGCGCAAGCAGAAGCGCGAACCATACAGTAGGCAAAAGGAGGATCCCGTAGAGTATGAGATCCTCCTTCTTGGTGTTTCGATTCTTCATGTCAGAGCCCTGCGCGCACCTTGTAGGGCCGCAACTTTTGAAAATGATACAGCACGGCAGCGACCTTGCCGCGATAGGTGGCGTCCTCCGGCAGGACACACTTCATACGGGAAAGAGCATCGATCACGATGTAAAGCTGCTCTTTGGTCAGTTCGCAATGGTAATACTTCATGCAGACACCTCCTTACCGTTCCTTCGTGTCCTTGGTTTTCTTTCTTCTGCGGGTGCGTTCCGGCTCTTCGCGCTCCTTCTTTTCGATTAGCTTGCGATTCGCTTCAAGCTGTGCGAGTACGGACGGCTTACGCTTGCCGTTCGGGTTCTCCTTCAGTCGATCTCGGTCGGAGCGCTTGGCTTCGGACTGTTCCTTGGAGTCTTTTGAGCTTCGCTTCGACCGAGTATCTTTTTTTGTCGGTTCTTCGGGTTCATCCTTCACCCGGTTGTAGCCGATGCGTTCCAGAATGTGGTTGACAAGCGGAATGCTCTTTGCGGCAATTACCACATCCACCTTTTCGTTTTCGGACTTCGTATCCACAAACGGCGCAAACAGCACTTGCCTTCTCGCCGATGCTTTGAACGCCTTGTACTGTTCCTTGGTCAGACTTAAGACCTGAAGCTCCTCGCCGGAACGAAGGAGCTTCATCATGGAAGTCCTGCCATACACCTTTTTATGATTCTTTGACCACGCAATGAGAATCGCTGCGAGGTTCTTTGCCGCGGAACCGGTCAGCCGGATGGCGACCTCGGTTCCGTTCAATGCCATGCGGACAACTTCGTCCGCCGCTTCACCGTTCATATGGTTCATCTCCAATCATTGTTATTGTTGATTTCAGACAATCTCCACTATTGTCTTCTGGATCGTTATGTGATAAAATACAGATACTTAGAGAAAAGGAGGGCTTGTGTATGTGCAGTCAGCAAGAAGTAAAGTCTATCATTTCAGAGCTTTATCAAGGCTTGCAGCCGCTGTTTCCAAACAGCAATATGGAAGCCATCCTGTTCGGCTCCTATGCAAGAGGTGAGCAAGACTCGGATTCCGATATTGATGTGATGTTTCTTGTAGATACACCCCAACAGGAGATCTCAAAAAGGACTTGGGAGATCGGAGATGTTGCTGCAAACATTCTGTTGAATCGTGGCGTTGTTGTTTCGCCGATTGTCGAGAACAGAAGTTATTTCCGTAAGAACGCCGATTTTCTGCCGTTCTTCCGGAACATTGCAAGGGAAGGAGTTCCTTACTATGCTTGATGCCGATTTGAAAGCGTTGTCGAAACATCGATTGGATCGTGCGGCACAAACCCTTGTCACCGCAAAGCGTGATCTTGATGCCGAGGATTATGCGTCCGCCAACAATCGTGCTTACTATTGCATCTTCTATGCCATGCGTGCTGTGCTTGCACTGACTGGTGAGGACTATAAGAAACATTCCGCAGTCATTGCGCGGTTTACCGAGCTGTACTTGAAAACAAAACAACTGCCGGCTGAACTTGGCAAGATCATCTCGACAGCTTCCATAATTCGAAACCACAGTGACTATCAGGATTTCTACATCTGCTCAATCGAAGACACGAAGAAACTGATTGAAAATGCAGAATGGATGCTGAATACGGTAACGACATTTCTTCAGCAACAATACAAAGCATAAAGGTGTTTGATTTGATCTTCCTGCAGTGCATAAGAGCATTGCAGGAAGTTATTTTTCTTCCCACAAATCCACTCGTTCCCGTTCCTCCAGTTCGACCTCTTCGCTCATCTGGTGTTCAATCCTCGGAGAGTCTGCCTGTATCTTTTCGCACAGGCGCAGTTTCTTCTGACATTCACGGATCTCGGCATTGATTGAGGCAACCTTTTCATATACTTCGTTTCGTTCCGCCTTCAATGCTTCAAGATCTGTTCCGTCCAGTTTCTGCTCCGCTTCCAGATACCGTTTGTAGTCCTCCTCGATTTCTACAACACCCTGCGTATACAGACCGGGGACGTCCGCTAAATGCTCGACCGTGGATAGTGCAGAATACAGTTCCCGACGACGTTTCTTTTTGCTGTTCCAGATGATCCGGCTCTTGTTGAGCGTTTCTACCGTTTCGTTTAGCTCTATAATCTTCGCTTGCAGTTGTTCCCTTGTGTCGATCTTGTTCCGATCAAGAAAAGCGGCTTGGGCTTTGTACTGCTCAAACCGCTTTAGTTCCTTGTAATTCACCTTTGGGTATTGCGTTCGCTTGCCCTGTCCAATGATGCCGAGAACGTACATCCACGAAACATACAGCGCACGGAATCCGCGCTGCTTGCCGTATGGGACAAATGCTTTCTGCACTTTTGGCATAATGACCTCAAAGGTCGGATCGGACATAGCTTGGTCGATGAAGCTTTCGATATCGCGCTCCGTCCATGACTTGCCATTGCGTTTGATGCGATAGGGGTGAGTGTAGCCGTCCGGTACGAATGACGGATAGGAACCGTGATGACGCACCATGTAGCCGTGATCTTCCATGAGCGCGTAAAACCCGCCGAGGTTCATTGCCAGCGACAGGCATTCCTCTACATCCTGATCGAACAGCTCGCGAAGCGTCATGAGTCCTGCTTCGTGCAGCTTCCATTCAGCGTAGGTAATGCCCTTGCCAGAGGTTTCCATAACGACGGATAAACCGTATTCTTTGCACAATCTGTCGGAGATCTTGCGTATCTGCTGATAGTACGACTGTGCTGTGCTATGGTACTTCTTTCCGGTTTTGAAGCTGACCGAGTTCAGCGTTATGTGGTTATGGATGTGCTCTTTATCCACATGAGTACCGAGCACAACCTCATAGTCTGACAGATGCTCTTTGATAAAACGAATACCGAGTTCATGAGCAACATCCGGCGTGATCTCATGGGGAGAAAAGGACTGGATGATGTGAAACGCCTGAATGCCGTCGGTCTTTCCGTACCGTTCTTTTGTTGCCTGCATCTGTTTTGCGGCATCTTTCGAATCGCAGTATTGGCAATAAGTGAACACGGCATCTTCGGTTTTATCCGGGTTTTGAACATAGCGGATCAGCTTATCAAGCCGCATTCGCTTGGACAGAATCTTGGTTATCGCCATGTTTTCTCCCACTCGCGCATGAGCCGCAGCACTTGCTGATAGGTTCGCTTTACTTCTTTGAGATCGCCATTCGAAACGTTCCCCGTAGTGTTCACCTTCCGAACAAGCTGATTAAAGTTGACGCCGATCCGGTCAATCGCATCGGTCAGCGATAGAAAGTCTGCGTTGGGACGTTCCTGAATCGGACAGTTCAAGACCATTTTTCGGATCAGTCCGGCATGGGACAAACCGGTTTGTTTGCAAAGGTCATTGAATCTTTGACCTTCCTCTTGGTTCAGCATAATGTGAATATCTACATTTCTTGTCCGCAATCGTTCACCTCCGATCTGATTCTTTTTGTTTTGAAAAGAAATAAGCATCGCCGTAGGCAAACTCCCGCTTTGCGGCATATGGGTATTAGGGCAGAGCCCTAACAAGCGGCGTTTGTGGATACAAAGGCGATGCTTGCAAGGACAGCGGCAGAGCCGTTCTGTCCTTCGTTCCGTAGTTCCAGCCCAACCCGTAGGAGCGGGGCTGAATCAATGAGATTTGATTATAGTTGCATTTTCTTATTTCACCGGTTATACTGGAAAGTCGAAAGGAGCTGATGAATATGAAGCGATTCGTCCCGCGGGACAAGATGAGTAAGCGCCATAAGAAAGAACTTGACTCGCTGAAGCGAACGGTCTGGGAAGTCAATCCAACAACCAAGATCGTCAAAAGCAAGAAGGTCTATGACCGCAAGAAACAGCCTCGGAACTACGAACCGTATGATTTCCGAGGCTGTTTTTATTTGCCTCAAGCCATGTAAAGAAACGTCGTTTACCGCTCCGGTTCCGGATCGTTCTTCTCCTTGTGACTTTCTTTGTACTGCTCCTGTCGGTGCATGAGATCCTCGTTGAAGTCCTTGCCGAAGGTCGGTGTATGATCGTACACCTTGTAGGAATCCTTCAGCATCTCCTTGATGTTCTCCGCTGCGTTTCGTCCCTGCTCGTCGTTGTCCAAGCCGAGGTTCACATACTCAATCTCCGGATGGTCAATGAGGTATCGCTGCAAAGCAACGGGTGAGCACCCGCCGAGGGAAACGCGGTGCGCGGGATACTGCTTCTTGCTGTAGCTGCAAAGCGTCATGTGCGAAAGCAGATCAATCGCGCTCTCAAATACCCATACCGATTTGCAGTTCTCGCCTGCGGGGATCGAGAACGCATACGCCTTGTTGCTGCCCGGTGCATCGTGCTTGCCTTCATTGAAACAGGCGCGGGTACATGCATACTTTGGTTCGCCATCCTTGTCCTTGCCGACGAATACCACCTGTGCCGGACATTTCTTCTCGGCGCGTTCACCGTTCTCGTCCGTGTAGGTAAAGGAATTGGTCTGGTAGATCAAACCCTCCTTCATGTATTGCGAGATAATCTTCGGTGAGATCCCGCGCTGGCAGAGGTAGGCATATGCCGCCTTGCTGTTTTCGCTCGGTGTCGGAAGCTCAAACGGTTCGGACTCCTTTGCGGAAATCTCGGACGCTTTCGGCAGCGGTCGCTCGTTGATGTCCTTTTCGCCGAGCAAGGTCTGCATGGCTTCGACAAAGCCGCGTCCCTCGTACTGCATGAGAAAAGAGATTGCTTTGCCGCCAAGCTGGTGACTGAACCAGTACCAGTGGTTATCCTTCATGTACAGGCTGTCGTGTTCTTTCATTCTGTACTGATTGCCTTCACGCTCCAGCTCATAACCGCGGGACTGCGCGTAGGCAACGAGATCGATGCTGTCTGCAGCGTCGATCTGTTCCTGTGTGTATCGCTTCATATAGTTCTCCTTATCTTTCATATTCGTCATTCGACCGTTCCGGAGATTCCTCCTCGCGGTCTTCGTTTTCTTCACCGATCGCGTCGCTTTCGTGCTTGTCAAGGTTCAGCAGCGCATCCAGTTCGGTCAACCGAGCCGTCTTCTCACGGAGTTCGTCTTCCTGGGGGAACGGCTTTTCGAGCTCCTCTTTAAGATTCCGTTCCTGATCGTGCAGCTCGGACAGCGTCCGTTCATACCCCTGCTTTCGTGCAGGAATCGAAGCAAGCGCATTGTCCATTCGGGTGATATTGCCGTACGCGTCTTCGCCGAGGTCGATCCGATAGGAGAGCGTTCCCTCCATTCGCATTTTGAAGGTCTTGGTAAAGGAATCATAGGCAAGGAACAGATCGAAGCCCATATAGTTGCCGATCATGGATTCATTTCCGGATGTCTTCGCCATACAAGCGGCAAGGATCGCTAAGCCTGCTTCCTTCTTTTCATCCGGTCCGTAGATCGTCCCGGATACGGTCATGCCTGCAAATCCGTCCACCTTGTGCTGTGCGTACAGTTCCATATCTGCTTCGCACCCGGCTATGTTTTCCTCGGTCAAGCGGATATCCTTCGGCACCTTTTTCAGAAGGCGATCCTCCAAAGAGTAGCGCATGGAGAGGTAGTTGGATTTTAAAAGCTTCAGTTTGGATACCTGTACCTCCAGATCCATCTTTTCCTTGATATGCGGATTGCCTGTAGCAAGGGCTTTGACCTCGGCATACGTCAATGCCGTCTCGTCAACATCCTCGCAGGCGCGGGCAGGGGTTTTGCTCGTCATGATCTGCCCGATAAACTTCTGCTTTGCCTCGATCGTTTGCCACATATAGCTGTCAAACGTGTTCTCGGTAACATAGCGAAAGATCTCAACCTTCGGGTTATCGTTGCCTTGCCGCAGGATTCGACCTTCGCGCTGAGCTATATCTGCCGGTCTCCACGGAATATCCAGATGGTGCAGAGCGATCAGGCGCTTCTGCACATTGGTTCCAGCACCCATCTTAGCGGTACTGCCGAGCAGGATTCTGACCTTTCCGGCTCGGACGTTTCCGAACAGCTCGGCTTTCTTCGTTTCGGTGTTCGCCTCATGGATGAACGCAATCTCTTCTTCCGGTACACCGCGTTCGATCAGCTTCATTTTAAGATCGTCATACACATTGAACTTGCCGTCGTTGTGCGGGGTGGACAGATCGCAGAACACGAGCTGCGCGGAACGCTGCTCCGAAGATTCGAGCCATATCCGATAGATATTGTCCAAACAGGCATTGACCTTGCTGCTGTCCTCGTCCGGCAGCATGGGATTGTTCAGTCGTTGATCGAGCGCGAGTTTTCGTCCGTCGTTCGTGATTTTCAGCATATTGTCCTCATACGGCTTGACAATACCCTTTCGGACATTATCCGCGCGCTCGGCGAAGCTCGCCACCATTTCCCGCTGAAACTCGCTCGGCTTTATTACCTCATTGTGGTATTCTGCTTCCGGTACGGGAAGATTGAGCATATCCGCTGTCTGCACGTCCGCAATGTCCTTGAACATGGACACCAACTCCGGAAGGTTGAAAAAACGGGCAAACCGCGTCTTCGCCCGATAGCCGGTTCCCTCCGGGGCAAGCTCAATCGCCGTGACCGTCTCACCGAATGTGGACGCCCATGCATCGAAGTGCTGCAAATGCGCGTCCTTCAGACGGTTGTACTGGAGATAGCGCTGCATGGTGTACATCTCCGTCATGGAATTGCTGATCGGTGTACCTGTGGCAAACACCACGCCGTGGCTGTCGGTGATCTCGTCAAGATACTGACACTTCATGTAAAGGTCGCTTGATTTTTGTGCCTCTGACTGGGCGATCCCCGCGACGTTACGCATCTTGGTGTACAAAAACAGGTTCTTGTAGTAATGTGCTTCGTCTATAAACAGCCGATCGACGCCGAGCTCCTCAAAGGTCACGACATCGTCCTTGCGTTCCCGATCATTCAATCGCTGCAGCTTTGTTTCCAACCCGCGCTTGGTTTTCTCCAACTGCTTGATCGACAGATAGTTTCCGGCCTCGGCTTCGAGCGCTTCGATCCCAAACGTGATCTCTTCGATCTGTTCCTCGATCGTCCGCTTCTGCCGTTCCAGAGACAATGGGATCTTCTCGAACTGCGAGTGCCCTATAATGACTGCATCGTAATCGCCGGTCGCAATCCGGCTGCAGAACCGTCTGCGGTTCTGCTTCTCAAAGTCCTTCTTTGTCGCAACAAGAATGTTCGCAGAAGGATAGAGCTGCAGAAACTCGCTTGCCCACTGTTCTGTTAAGTGATTGGGTACGACGAACAGGGACTTGTGGCACAGCCCAAGCCGCTTCAGTTCCATCGCCGCAGCGGTCATTTCGAACGTCTTTCCCGCACCGACAACGTGGGCAAGCAGGGTGTTCCCGCCGTACAGCACGCGCGCGATCGCGTTGGCTTGGTGCGGTCGCAATGTGATCGCGGGGTTCATGCCCGGAAACACAAAGTGGCTGCCGTCGTATTCCCGTGGACGTGTTGAATTGAACCGTTCGTTGTACATGGTCACAAGCCGATCACGGCGCTGCGGATCCTTCCAGAGCCAATCATGGAACGCTTCCTGCAGGAGCGTTTGCTTCTGCTGTGCAAGGATCGTCTGCTTCATGTTCAGCACACGCTTTTCACGCCCGTCATCATCTGTGACGGTATCGTAGATACGGACGTCTTTGAGATTCAAGCTATCCTCAATGATCTCGTATGCATTGATCCGATTCGTACCGTAGGTGACGTTTACCGTGACATTGCCGTAATCGGTGTTCTTGCCTTCGATTCGCCATTCGCCGGTGATATCGAAGTAATGCACCTGTACATACCTCTGCGCATGCCATCCGGGCTGCAGCGTTTCAAAGATGAACGCCTTGACATCCTCCTCCGGAATCCATGTCGCGCCGAGACGCACGTTGATCTCGGAAGCGTCCAGATCCTTCGGCTGCACCTTTTCCAATGCAGTAATCGAGACGGAGAGCGCTTCGGCTTCTTCCGTCCTTCCTGCATCTCGCAGCTTTTTCTGCACCGTGCGGAACGTGTTCAGCTTGCTTCGCACATTGCCGGACAAAAAGGCATCCGCTGTCACCAGCGGAAACGCTTTCAGGTCGAAGGTGTCGGGGTTATAGAAGCCCTCATAGTAGGTGCCGATGTCCCGAAAGACCAGTCCCGTGAGTTCGGCTTCGAGCGCATCTTCACTCTTTCCGGTCAACCCTGCCATATACGGAAGATCGACCTTCGCCTTTTCGGAAAGAGAAACGGTCAGCGCTTCTGCTGCTGTGTCCACATGGGTGATCTCGGTGTACTGGCGAACGGTGCGCTTATAGAACATATCCGCTTTCCGTTCCAGTTTCCCATTCTCATCGAGCACCTCCAGTGAGCAGAGCAGCGGGTATGACGAATCATCCGAAAACGCCATGCTGTTGCCGCGGCTGTTCAGAAGTCCGTACTTTGCGGTGTAGGCATCGTAAAGCGTATTCAGCTCATGCTGCGCGTCCGCGATCGCCGCGTCTGAATAGTCGTTCAGCTGCAGGTTGATCAGCTTGTGGGCACAATCGCGGATGGCGATCATGCCCTTGATCCGGTTCTGCGCGGTCAGCGATACCTCGATTTTGGACATGATCGAGTTCTCCCGGAAATAGATCTCTCCGTCCACAAGCGTAAAGGAGAAGTTCCGTACATCGGGATCGGCGGGCAGTGTCGCCTTTGCCGTTTCCTCCAGTTCATCCTCCTGCTCCAATGCGACGATCTCGCCGTGGATATTGGCAATCGCATCCCGGAGCTGTTCGTTAAGATCGGCGCCTTCAATCGGCTTCACGGTTTGCCCCATGCCGAAGCGGGCGCTTTCCTCAGCTAGCTCGCCGAGGATCATGTCCGGGTTCTTTAGGAAATACTCGTTGATCGAATAGCCGAGTTCGGACTTGCCGATGTGCAGCCATTCCTCGTCGATCTCGATCGGATGATCGCGTTTTTGCAAGAAAATGATGTCTGCAACGACGTCCGTTCCCGCATTGGCGCGAAACGCATTGTTCGGAAGCCGGATCGCGCCTAAAAGCTCCGCGCGCTGTGCAAGATACTTGCGTACAGCCGGATTCGCTTTATCCATGGTGCCGCTGGAGGTTATGAATGCGACCACACCTCCGGGGCGCACCTTGTCCAACGCTTTCGCAAAGAAATAGTCGTGGATCAGGAAATGGTTTTTATCGTAACGCTTGTCGGCAAGAGAATAGTCCCCAAACGGCACGTTTCCGATTGCGACGTCGAAGAAGCTGTCCGGATAGACAGATTCCTCAAAACCCTCGATACGGATGTTCGCGTTCTGGTAGAGTTGTCGCGCAATACGACCGGTCAGATCGTCCAGTTCCACGCCGTAAAGCTTACTACTTTTCATGCTCTCCGGCAGCATTCCGAAGAAATTGCCGATTCCGCATGACGGCTCCAGAATATTGCCCGTTTGAAAGCCCATATTGCCGATTGCTTCGTACATGGCGCGGATGACAACCGGAGAGGTATAGTGCGCGTCCAATGTGGAAGCTCTTGCCGATTCGTATTCCCGATCCGTCAGCAGTTCTTTGAGCTCGGCGTATTCGCTTTGCCACTGTTCTTTGGAATCGTCGAACGCATCCGGCAGTCCGCCCCAGCCGACGTATTGTGATAGAACGGATTGTTCCTCCGGCGTCGCAAGACGGTTCTCGGCTTCAATCGCTTTCAGCGTTCGGATCGCTGCGACGTTTCTCTGAAACTTTGTCTTTGCGCCGCCTTCGCCCAAATGATCGTCGGTAATCCGGAAGTCGGTTCGCTTGTTCACGGTCGGCGCGGCGGGGATCGGCTCCGGCTCTTGGAACTCGCGTTCCCATGACGGGCGCAGGTCGATCACAATGCTGTGCAACTTGACCGGTTCTTCCTGCGGTTTGGCTGCTTCAGGTTTTTCGACCGCAGGCTCATTTTGCCTTTCAGTGGAATCGGACAAGACTGGTTCTGGCGATTGTTCCTCTTGGATCGGTTCTTGGGGCTGCTGCTTCGGAGAAATAAACATCGCATTCCGCTGATCCTCTTTCAACAGCCGTTCAAAGTTCGCTTTGCTTTCAGTACGGAAGATCGGATAGCGGATCGTCGGATCGATCATCTCGACGTGCATGGCTGTCACGTTCGTGATCCGAAACTCCGTGCCGTCAAGATAGACGGTATCGTCCACGGCATACGGGCGATAGAGGACAGCGGATTCTTCAAAATCATCCGGCAGCAGTTCATCCTCCCAAATAACGTCTTCCACAGGGGAAGGGATGGCTTCGCGCTTTCCACCGAACAGGGAGAACTCGCCCTTGCGGTATGCAGTCAGATTCTCCACGGCTTTATGATGATCCTCATATTCGCGATCAGTGGAAAGCGAATTGGCTTCCAGAGAAACGAGCGTATCAAGGATCGCTTTAGCACGAGCGGGATCGGTCAGCTGCTTCTGTACCTCTTCAACGCATTCCCAGTAATCCCCGATCGGATTCTTGGAGAATGGATGCTCGTATGTGTTCGGCGCATCTAAAAAGACATTCACGATCATGCGGGCAATCTGCTTGTGTTCGTATTCGAGCATATAGTCCCGGTCTTTTTCCGACAGAAAGCGGTTTTGAGAAATCAGTGTTTCAATCCGCTGCCGAACCTTTGTCCAGTTCCATTCGATCTTTGCGTATGGTTTGGACATATCGCCATGGCTGAACATGATACCTTTGGAGGTAAACTCGCCTTGATCGTTTCCGGCGAGGAATCCGTGATGCTCCCCATGAATACCCTTGAGATGTTTTTCACGCTCGTTGCTATCAGAATGCGCAAGAAAGAACGCATAGGTTTCGAGCCGTTGTTCTGATCCGCGTTCACTGTCAGAACCGCGTAAAAGCTTGTCGATTTCATCCAACGAGATGAATCGGCTTGGCTGCGGACTGTAATCCTCGGCAACGGAGAAGCGGATCGGTTCCCGCTGCAAATCCTCCAGTTGGTGCAGCAGACGCATAGGACGATAGAATCGGAATCGAAGCAAATCGGGGTTTTCCTTGTGCGCTTCGGCAAAGGTGCGCCATTCGTCAATCAGCGCTTTCAGCGATTCAGGCTGATCCATACGCGCCATGATCTGATTGCGCTCTTCGTCAAATGCACCGCTTAACGCTGTGAAGGTGGGGAGCAGACCTTGCTCTCGACCTTCTTCGCTGAGATCACGCGCTGTAAAGATCAGAAGTTCGGCAAGCGTTGAGCGTTCGTACACATTGACGCGCAGCAGCTCCTCCTGCGGCAAGTAGCGACCGAGATCCAAAAGCTCCCGGATTCGTTTTGCGGCTTCCTCCCACGAAAGCGTCATGGTCATGCCGCCTTGCACGGTGTTTCCGGCAGAGATGCGAAACCCGTCCGCGTCGTACCAAACGGCGTATTGCCGGTCGTTCAGATAGAACCCTGCGCCGTTGGTGCCGTAGTGTTCTTTCAGAAACGCAGCGTTTTCCTCCGGCGTGTGATCCTTTGCAAAATACGCGCAGATGATCAGCCGACTGTTTTTGTCGTTCGCACCGATTGTCAGCGCCTCGTCAATTACCTGTTGGGAATAGCGCAAGGAGAGCGTTCCGGTACTTGCCGTCTCCGGCGTGATCTCCTGCAAATCAAAAAGGGACATCTGCGGCGTCGTTGGTTTCGTCCGCTTGACATCCCTCTTGAATTGCTGCTCTTGTTCCGGACTATCAAACAAAGAAGCGGGGAATGCTTCTTCCACCGCTTCTTCATCTGTGTCTTGGATCAGTTGTAAATCAGCTCCGCTGTTACGATCTCCTCGGCGCGGCTGCGGATGTTGTTCATCCGCTGTATCCACGCCATCTGATCGGCTGCTTTGAGTTGTTCGGTCACGCCTTCGCTCTGCGCCATCTTCTTGGTCAGCGCTTCGATCTGTTCTTTGCACAGATTGTCGATCTCCAGAAGGTGTTGGGTCAGCTTTCCCGACAGCACGAGCGCTGTCAGCGTTCCGTCCTTCTTTCCCTCCAGATAACGCTTCCGCATCCGTCCGTACTTGCCGATCGGGTTCTCCGGCTGACTGTCCATGACGAGGTTCGGAATCTGTACGTTGCCGACTTGCGTGTAGGTCAGTTCCATTGCTTTTGCTCCTTTCGCTATTGTTCTCACCTGCATTATCGCCGATTTCATTTTCTTTTGCGAGGATGTCGCGCGATTCTTTTTCAATTTGTCGGACACTTCGTTCAATCTGACGCAGGATCATTTCGGAGATGTCGCTTGTCGCTTCCCCGAGACGGGAAACCGTTTCGATCGTGTTGAACTTTGTAATCGGTTCAAAGTCATCGTCGGTCAGATATGTGTCTGCTGCATAGCCAAGCCGCTTCAAAACCGTGTAGGCAACCGAAGCACCGAGCAGCAGTTGGAATGTCACATCCGAGCCGTCCTCCTGAGCAAGTTCGCTGTCACCGAGTTCACGCATGAAGGCGTCGAGATAATCCTTCTGGTTATCCGTGACAGCGTTCAGCGCTGTTCCGAACACTGCGGAGGTCAGATCGGTCACGCCGCCGAGATCTCCGAAGCTGTTCTCCAGTTCTTCCGAGATTCGGGCTTCCATATTCGGCGTTTGCTGCCACAGCTTTAATGAGGTGTTCTGCCGGGAGTTCGTGTCCGATACATCGAACACATACCGCAGATGCGGTTTCTCGCCTGACGTGTCGATCAGCGCGATTCCTTTTGCGCCTTTGTTGACCCAGCGGTGCAGGCGTTCGTTCCACATTCCGATCTCCGCGCAGGCGGCGGCTTCAGGCTTTTGTGCATGGATCAGCACCTGATCCCGAAACGGGTATTTATAGAGCCATGCAGCGGAATCCAGAAACGCTTTCCAATGATCGGGCGAGGAGGCGACGGACAATGTGGCGTCAAGTGCCAGGCGTGAAATACGTTCCAGTTTCGTTGCCATGCATGGCATTCCTCCTATCTTTCAAAATTGTCCTTCGTTTGTTTTTTGTTGCGGTTCATATAGTCTTTGAGCGTCATCTGCCCACCCGGAGCAAAGTTCAGATCATACTCTCCGAGCAAATAGAACCCTTTCTCATTCAGCGGCACGGGCTGATCGGTCAGAATCGTCCCCATGTGATTGACCGCGATATGGTTTGCAATCTCACAGGCATACCCGTTCTCACCGTCTTCCCGTACTTCGTATCGATAGATACCTTCGGGAACGGTGTCCGGATCGATCCGACAGTTATGGAACAGCGCAGGATGATCGAACAGCTCGACGCAATCGAATGCTTCCATTCGTGCATCCAGTAAACGGGTCATGCTTTTGAATTGCCCGTTTTCGTCGTACATGGTTGGGCTTGCGCCGGGCACGTCCCAACCGAACATACTGCCGCAGACCATAGCGGCGCACTGCGCTTTGGTCAGTTCATACTGTGCGTTGTTGAATGCTGCGGTTTCCTCGTTCCGCTTTCGATTGCCGGGCACATTCCAATCGGACGGATAATAGCCTGTCATGCCGCGACGAATGTTGACCAGATCGCCGGTCGAGGTTAGGACTGCCATACAGGAGGCAGGGAGCGGAAACTGAAGTCCGGTTTTCTGCTCAAGCTGTTCCACAAGCGTGTCACAGCGCTCGAGGTAGATACGGTATGCGGCTTGTTCCGAGGTTTCGGGAATACGACCGTAAAGCGCATCGGGATTGCTCTGATCGTACAGACAGATCGCAAAGCGCTTCTGCATGGTCGGGTATTCAAGCAAAACAACGCCTTTGTCCCCAACGGGGAAGCGCTCCTTGACGTTGTATGTTTCGATAATGTTCATGTGTTATCGCTCCATTTCATCTGCGCTGGAGAACGTGAACTCATCCGTCACATACGGCAAAACAAGCAAGCCGCTGTTGGTTCGGATGAATACCTCCGGCTGCGAAAAGATCTCCCGATACTTGCCGATCATATCTTCGGAAAGCGAATCGAAGTCTTCTTCACCGCAGCCGACGATTAGAAACGGTCCGGCGATCACGTCGTTGACCTCGCCGTTTTCATCTCGCAGCGCGCGGCAAAGCTCCATACCGTTGAGTTTGCCTTCCTCATTGCAGATAATTGCCACGGGGTCTTCAAACGGGTAGACGGCTTGAATCCAACCGTCGACCTCGTGCTGCAGGGATTCCAGGCCCGGATCAATCTCCTTTACAAAAGGTGCTTTGTATTGTTCAACGCGCAGAACTTTCATGTTCGTGATCCTCCTTTCCGGGCGGAACAAGCGGCTTGTCCGCAGGCTCGACCGTATTGCCCAAGTATTCCATCTGTTCTGCAAACTCGCAGATGTGGTACAAATTGCCGCCGATCTCCGCATGATAGTCGTCGATATACCGGCAGACACGTTCCGCCGAAGATCCGTCCTTGCGGCGAATCCGGATCTTGCCGCCGTCCGGTATGCGGAACAGCTCGTGATAACGGGAATCAATGAACCGGATACCTTTCTGCGCTTCTGAAAGATGCTGGTCGAGCCATTCCCGCTTGTATGCGTAGATATAGGCGTTGTACTCGCCTTTGTTCGAGTTCAGTCGGCAAAGATATGAATACTGATCCGTATCCACGCGGATACCGAAGCTGCGTCCGTCAGCCATTTGGCAGGACGGATGGCTGTAGCAGTATCTCGCAAGCGCCTTGCGATCCTTGAGAATCCCGTCATATTCCGGATCAAAGCGCAGAGAGCGGATCACTTCGTCGAACTCGTCCTTGAACGCCTGCGTTTTCAGTTCCGCATTGTGATCATCCCATGTGGTAAAGAACCCGTTTCCATCTGTGTCCATATCTGCGCGCAGATGACCGATCAGACCGCATCTCGATTCGATTGACGATGATTGGGAATACGTGTAGAGTTGTTCGTTTGGGAGAATGTCCCAGATTTCAAGATCCACTATGATTGACCTCCTTATTTGATCTTTTCGAAGCGTGCTTTGCCTCAATATTTGGATTAAGCAACCGTTGAAGTGCAATTAGAGAGCATCCATATTGATGACAATCGGCTCTTTCGTTGGCTCGTAGAAAAAGCTCTCATATAGCACCTCCTGCCTGACAGTTCAGCATATTGGAGCGCTCGTGCCGACGAAGCCAGTCAATGAGACTGTCTCGCAGAATGAAGGATTGCGTTCCGATCTCAATCAACGGAAAGGATCGATCGGATGTGAGAATAGAAACGGTTTCGTTTGAGAGATGAACGAAAGAAATTAAGTCTTCGAGCGACAGAACAAGAGGAAGAACGGTATAACGTCTTTCCTCAGTACGAAATTGATTATTCAATTGTAAATACCTCCTTTATGACATATTAGATATGTTTATTGTAGTTGCTCTTGCTTTCCCTTTGGCGTGTAGACAGATTGAAAAGGTTTCATCATAATGAAACAAAAAAGGAGATGACCCGTATGAAATCTTTGTCTACCCTCATATCAGAATACTTACACGCATGTGAATTTGAAAGGAAACTATCACCCGACACTCTGAAAGCATATAAGATTGATCTGGAACAGTTTGCGCACATGGCAGGCGAACTACCGACTGATAAGCAGCAACTGTTAGATTACATACAGTATCTGAATTCCAGCTTTGCTCCTCGCACCGTAAAACGCAAATTAGCAAGCATTCGGGCCTTCTATCATGAACTGCTGCGAAATGAGACCATCTCAGCAGATCCATTTATGAAAATCAACATGAGGATTCATTCGCCGCAGCAAATACCGAGGATCATTCCAAAGCAGATCATGATGCGACTCTTAGAGAACGCTTATCGTTTGTACAATCCAAACGATGCGCGTTCTATCCGGGATATACTGATATTGGAACTCCTATATTGCACAGGGTTGCGTGTCTCTGAGCTGTGCGCATTATCAACAGATACATTCATTGTTTCAGATGATGATGTCTCAATTCTGATTAAGGGAAAGGGTCAACGAGAAAGAACCGTAAGAATTACGATTCCGCAAGTCGTTCTAATTGCAAACCGTTATATCAATATTAGGGCAAAGAACAACAAAGCTTTATTCATGAATCGAGATAAAAAACCGTTATCGACACAGAGCGTTAGAAGAATCATCAACAAGTATCTTGCGATGGTAGCAGAAGACTATCATGCAACACCGCATATGTTTCGGCACACTTTTGCAACATCCCTTCTTGACGCAGGTGTGGATATTCGGATCATTCAATCGCTACTCGGCCATAGCTCGATTTCCACTACACAACTATATACGCATGTCTCGAACAACAAAGCAGCAACAATTCTTGCAGAAAACCACCCGCGTGGGAAGATGCATTACTCACTGTAACGGACAAAAGCAAGCCGAGAATCATGGCTTGCTTTTTTGATAGATAATTTGTAATTATCATATATTAAAATCATGGTTATAGGAGAATGATGAATAACAAACTTTTATCAAAGCTTACCGGGCAGTGGCACATATATAAACAAATACAAGAGAACTCCGATTTTTCAAAAAGGTTTTTAATACAAGCACCTTCAGGATCAGGGAAACATTACCTTATAGGAATGCTTAACCGATATTATTCAGCAAACCCTTACTTGCAAGTTGTTCAATTGTGCACAGATTATGATGGAGTAAAATATAATCAAGACTATGCACCTTTTTTAATTATGCTTGCACAAAACGAGGATATTCTCTATTCAAATCTAATAGAAACAGGAAAAAACTTTGCAGCGATCATTCCCAAAATTGGTGATGTATTATCAAGAGTCCTTAATCAAAAGAAAATCTATCCATCAATTTTTAACAATTCTGAAACAGAGATATTAATGCGTTTTGAAAGGATTATACGCACAAATAAAATTGTTTTTCTGTGTGAAGCAATTGACAATTGGGATAGTTGTTCATTGAGCTTTTTATCTAAACTCTTTTCTTTTTATTCTCATAATAGAAACTGGGAATTTATATGTACGAGTTCTGAGGATATCCGTTCGTCAACTCATTTAAATTTCCACGAGGTGTTCTCCTTAAATACAATACCTAAATCTCAAACAGCGGAAGCTATCAGTGCCATTCTTCCAACCATGCAGATTGATCCTAACACAATTAGTAGGATATACGATCTCTCAAATGGTAATATTGGGTTATTAGTTGAAATCTGTAAGCTCATCAAATCCAATGGAACGAGTATGATCGACGATAGCGACGAGTACCGAAGTATAACGTTAAAGAAGCTCCAAGGCACGCTTATTGAGTCACGTTTTCAACTAGTGGTCAATTTATTAAACCGCGCATCACTTATAGGTGAACGTTCATATAAAAGATTACTGCAACTGTTTACTGCATATAAGCAGGTTGATTTTAGTGAGAGCATCCGTATTTCTACAGATAATCATATTCTGTCAGATGATATTGACTCCGTTAAATTTGTTGACAGCTTTGTTTGGCGTGCTTTTCGAGACGAGAATATGAGTAATAAGCAATTCCATTACGAATTGGCAAACTGTATTAAGCATTTAATGCCTTCCATGTTTGAGTACATTGCTGATGAATTAGTATGTGCAGGAGAGGATCAAGAGGCGGCAATCTATTATATTTTGTCAGCACTACATGAATATCATACATATCGTGTTATGCCAATACTCCCTCCGAACAAATTGCGTTTGATTAAGCATTACAAGTTGTTTGAAGCATATCAATCCATTGCCGAACTATACACATGCTATTTTTCTGGCGATTTAAATACTGTTGTTCATTCACCAAACACTTTACAAGATAGTCGACTCTCCTTTGAAGCGGATTACATTAAAGCGCTTGCATATATTAATGGGTCATTGACGCAGTCATCTATTTCCATTGCTATAAATCTATTAGACGGATGGATTGAAGATAAGACGTTCCAGGAAGAAAGTCCATTTCAGTGGATGCGAGCTGCGATACTGGTGTTAGGCGCACAAAACGAATTATACAATCATTCTTCACATTCACTAATAAAAGAGATTGAAATAGTAAAGAGACAGTATTTACCGTACGATAAAGGAATAGAACATCTAGAATACTATTTCCTCGCTAGATGTAATTATTGTTATACAATAGATGTTGCATACATTTATACTAAGCAAGCCGTCAAATATTATGAAAAAAGAATTAGAGAATTACCTAGTCTATATCCTTTTCTCGTTGCTTTGGTTAATTCTGCTGCAAATGCTTTAGTTATGGGAAATTACGATGAATCAATTCACTACTCTAGTTCGGCATTGACAATTGCAAATGATTTTCAATATCTCTCTTTTGGTATTGAGGATGCTCTAATAAACAATTATTTTCTTGCAGCCATGCTCCGGGGAGATATTCAAGGCAGTCAACAGTTTGATGAGGTTATGCTGAAGATGACGCAGCTAATTGAAACTAGTAAAAACGACGTTATAACCAATATACTGCTTCAAAACAACGCTGCTATTATGCTGTGTTATAATGGGAATCTATCATTAGCTGCCCAAAAGATGCATAATCTATCCGATCATATTAAATATAATGACGGTATTGATGACTACTATCGTTACATTATAGAGTGCAATGATTGTGTGCTGGACTATATGAAGAACGGCGTTTTTAATGAGAAGCGCTTTTTAAAACTATGCTCTCTTAAACCTCTTCCTCATGATCAAAGTTACTTTTCAGCAAGGAATAACTGCATATTAGAAAAAGCATTGTCTTTCAATGTTTTCGATTTAAGTCGAAACGGATGGAATGATCTTGGAGCACAATGCGTAGGTCCTGCTTGGAGTTTTTGGGGAAAGTGGCTTATTTTTAGCGATCTACAGATTTGGAGCGATTAAACTAATCTGTTGCCAATTAGAATGCCACCAATGTCTTCCGCTTTAAATCCGAGTAATTCAATGCTTTTTATAAATGAACCAGAAGTATTGATTGAAGGATCGTTGTTGATATCAAACACGCTAAACGAGCCATCTTCAGTAACGCGAAAATCAATGCGCATATATCCACTTAAGTCGAGAATGTCGATTATTCGGTTGGCACATTGACGTAATTGTTCAGAATGCTCTGGAGAAACCTCTGCAAAACTGTACAAATCATAGTTGTCAGTATATATAGTATCGTAATCCATAAAAGATTCCCGATAATATTTTTGATTACCTAATGCCAAACCTACTGGGACCAACGCATCTCTAAACTGATGATTCACTAATATTGGGACTTCAACTTCATATCCTTCAATATACCTTTGGGCAATGATGGGTTGTTTGTAATCCTTTTGTAATTGTATCGCTTTAGTAGTCAAATTCATTCCATCATTTATTATCAATGAATCTAAAGAAAGCCCGATGCTTGCACATTCATAATTCAGCTTGATAATAAACCGTTCTCCTAATGGGGGTGGCGTGATCCAATGACCATTTATGAACAAATAGCTATCAGGAACCCTAATCCCGTTGCTTCGTAAAATGGAGGTCCACTGATACTTGCTAGAACAAAGAATATTCGATGTCGCATCTGATCCAATATGCGGATAGCCCAGAATATCGCATAAAGCAGGAATAAGAGCTTCTTTTCCTCGCCCAATACCTTTAGCACCGGTTTCGAAAACCATAGTAGGATTGACTTTGAGATTGCCGGAATAATAATCGTGCAAGAAGTCTTCTATATCGGTATACAATACTAAATAGTTGCAAAACCTTCTGAGACTAATTACAATCTCGCTGAGCTCTTGTCTTGTAAGATAACTCGTTTTAACAGAGTGTTTTTCATAATCCGGATAGTTAGCAGCCTCCTCTGCTAACGTAGCGAGAACTAGCATATTTGTTTTATGCTTTGTTTTTGCTGCGACGGCTAATAGTTTTTGTATATGCTTTACTAAATCAGAGATCATTTATTATCCCTCATAATATTGTGATGATAATTACAAATTATCTACCGGTATTATAGCAGATTATGTCGCTCGTTTCAATATGAATTAGCATTTTTATACCAAAGCAATCCAATCGTGATCGATTTATCATTCGGCGAGGAGCACCTTTGAACATATACGATGTTTCGACTGTAATCGAAGCATATCAAGCTGTTTAACTTTTTATCTTGACAATGCAGGATAAAAAAGATAAGATAGGATATCATAGAGCAGAGGTGCTTAAAATGACACAGCAAGAACGAAATCGCATTCAGCAGAGAATCGACAGTTTGCCTCCGGGAGGCATTACTTACAAAACGATCAACGGAAAAAAGTATCCGTATTATCAATGGACAGAAAACGGAAAGCAACGCGGACGCCGTATTCAAGACGATGAAATGACTTCGCTTTCAGAGCAAATCGAGGAGCGAAAGCGGCTGCAGCAAATTCTGAAAGAATCGCCTGCTTCTACGGATACAGAGGTGTTCGCCGCAACCAGAACGGGTGAAGCGCTGAAAAGGTATATCGCGCCGGTGGCATCGTTTCAAAAACGTGAGTTGATACATTCTCTGCGCGAGTATATCTTTGGCGGTGTCTCGGATCGCGTTTTTATCTTGTATGGATTAAGACGGACCGGGAAAACCACTATGATTCGACAGATCATTTCCGAAATGTCGGAAGAGATGTTTTCTCGAACCGCCTTCATTCAAATCAACGCTTCCAATACGATGGCTCAAATTCACCGAGAGCTCAGAAATCTTGAGGCACACGGATACCGCTATGTTTTCCTTGATGAAGTAACGCTGATGGATGACTTCATTGAAGGTGCCGCACTGTTTTCCGATGTCTATGCCGCAAGCGGAATGAAGATTGTGCTGTCCGGTACGGACTCATTGGGCTTTGTCTTTTCGGAGGATGAACAGCTCTACGATCGTTGTATCATGCTGCACACGACATTTATACCATATCGTGAATTTGAGGGGGTTCTCGGCATCAAGGGAATCGATGAATACATTCGATATGGCGGAACCATGAGCATGGGTGGAATCAAATACAACGCAACGCCCACATTTGCCAGTAAAAAGTCGACGGATGAGTATGTGGACAGCGCAATCGCCAAGAACATACAGCATTCATTGAAGAACTATCGGTATGAAGCGCACTTCGGCAGTTTGATTGAGCTATACAACAAAAACGAACTGACGAGTGCCATAAATCGCATCATTGAAGACATCAATCACCGGTTTACAATTGAAGTGTTGACAAGGCAGTTCAGATCAACCGATCTGCGTATTTCGGAGAACAATTTGAGAAGCACAAATGATATCCTCGATCGAATTGATAAGGAAAAGGTTACGCAGCGATTGCGGGAGATCCTCGAAATCAAGAACAAGGAGGAGCAAACCGTCGAGATTACGGAAGAGCATCGAGCCCAAATCAAAGACTATTTGGATCTTCTAGATTTGACCCTTGATATCGACATTATACATATGTCGAATTTGAACAGGAAAGAGACGAGAACGGTCATTACGCAACCTGGCATGCGCTATTCGCAAGCAGTTGCTTTGATCAATCAAATCATGCTTGACGAGACTTTCCAAACGCTTTCGCTGACGGAACGGAACATGGTAACAGAACGTATTCTAAATGAAATCAAAGGCAGAATGATGGAAGACATTGTGCTTCTCGAAACGAAAAAGGCAAAGCCAAACTGTCAGGTATTCAAACTGCAATTTGCTGTTGGAGAGTTTGATATGGTAGTATTCGATCCGGATCATGCCTGCTGCGAGATTTATGAAGTCAAGCACAGCAAAGAGATTGACAAGAATCAAATACGACATCTAATAGATCCTGCGAAGTGCAAAGATACGGCGTTTCGATATGGAAGTATTCAAGGAAAGTATGTTCTTTACCGCGGTGCGGACACCGTTGTGGACGAAATCAGATATCTCAATGTTGAGGATTATCTGAAAGCATTGCCTGCCGTGCGATAAACAAGTGCTTTTGATAAAGATGTAGCCGCATTTTTAACGGCTACATCTTTTATATATGCCTTACTGTTTCTTCTTTCTGACCTGCAGAAAGATGAACCCGCCGATGATGATCGCGACAAGCACGATAGCGATGATAACTTTCGGGGTCATACTCAAACCTCCTCTCTCAACTTACGACGCTTCTTTGCGACAATGATCGCCGCGGCGACAAGCCCGCCGAGCAGAAGGAGAACTCCGGAGCAGAGCGCCGGGAATTCCCACCAGTCGCTGTCCATACCGAGCTTGACGAACTTGTGGTTTTCGATCCGGAACGTCAGCGGCTCGCTGTTTGTGTTCTCGCGGGTCAGTTCAACCTTCTGTGCGGAAATCGGGAAGTAACCGTCCGGGGTGACGGTTTCTTCAATCCAGACTTCGCCGAGCGGCAAGCCGTAGATCACGAGCTCGCCGGTCCCATCGGTGATCATATCGGTGATCGTACCATTCGGATCGTAGAAGAAACTGCCGTCTGCTTCCTTGCGGAGTTTCAGAATCTCAAAGTCACTTTCACCCTTGACCTTCAGGCAGAAACCAGCGCCTGCCAGCGGATTCCCGGACTTCGCATCCACCTTGATGATCTTGAGTCCGGTGGGGCAGTTCTCGACGGTGACGATCTTCGGATTGGAAACACCGTCTCTGTCCGTCAGCGTAAAGGTAACTACCTCCGGTCCGATGTAGCCGGTCGGATAGACCTCTTCGAGCGTGTATGTGCCTGCGGGCAGATAGCGGAACTCGACAAAGCCGTTTTCATCCGTGAAGAACGTGTCTTCGCCGTCTTTTGCCCAGACACGGAAATTCGCAGTAGTTGCAATCAAATCCTCAGCGGCTTCCTCTGTAGGCGCTTCCGCAGCAGCATGACCTCTTTTGGGAGTTTCGGCTTCCTCGATAGGCGGGTTATCGGCTTCTTCCTTGCCGGGTTGTTCCGAACTTGCAGTATGAGAAGAAACCTCGCTGTACGGGATCGTTCTCACGGTCTGACCGTTGGAATCTACGAGCCGGAATTCGACGTTTGCAAACGGCTGTCCCGTATAAAGGTTGATCTTGTTGATCTGCAGGCAGATTGGCTCGTCCGTGATGTCGGTCGTGCCGGTGATCACACCATGAAAATCCACGGAGAACGTGAAGGTCTCCGGATTCAGCGTGAAGCCGTCAGCTGCTACCGTTTCCTGGAACGTGTAGGTATCCGCGGGAAGTTCGTACAAGATGATTTCACCGTTCAGATCGGTCGTGTCCTCAAAGATTACCTTGCCTGCCGAGTTCGTGATCTTAATGACCGCCTCGTAGATGGGCTTGCCGGTGGTCAGATCCGTCTTCTTCAGGACTACATGAGTCTGCTCATTGGTGCGCTCAAAAACGATTGTCGCCTTGTTGTCGGTCGTGATCTCCGCTTCAATGATTTCATCCGAAAGAACGAAGCCGGGCGGGGGCACGATTTCCTGAACGTAATACTTGCCTACGGGAAGATCGATCGAGCAGGCATAACCGTCCTTATCGGTGGTCATGGTATCGTACAGGAGCCCGTTCTTGTCACGGATCTCATACTGTGCGCCTTCCAGCATACGTCCGGGATTGGAATCGTCTTCTTTCCAGATGGCGATGTTGCCCTTGAACCGTTCGTTTTCGATCGGCTTCTTGAAGTAGTCAGAGTTCGCACCTGCGACAGTCACCGGGAAGGATTCCTCGATCAGATGGATCGTTTCATCCGGAACCTTCAGTTCCTTCAGGTAGTATTTGCCGAACGGAAGAGTGGTGACAGAGGTTGCAACACCGTTTTCATCCGTGGTCAGAATGTCCACCAGAGTGTTCTTCGGAATGACCTTGATGGTCTCTGCGGTATATACACCGAAGACCGCTCCGGCAAGCGGACCGACCTTGAAGGTCATAGTCTCAGTATCGAAGAACTCACAGGTCTTCTTGATTTTGATCGAACCGGGAATACGCTTGTTGGTTGCGGAGACCTCCGCATACACGATCGGCGTATTCTGATCCTTGTACGCAAGCGTGACGGTGTAGATCGAGGGATCGAGATCGTAACCCGCTACGGTCTTGGTTTCCTGGATGGTATAAGTACCAAACGGCAACAGACCGGTTTCGGCAATGCCGTTTTCATCTGAGACGATCGTTGCAATGACCGTGCCGGAAGAATCCTTTACCTCAAACTCGCAGCCCGGAAGTCCTTTGACCTCGTACTTCGGAGAATGGAGCTGACCGTATTCGGTTGCTGTAGCGGTCGTGCCGGTCAGCACATATGCGGTCTTCGTGATCTTGATCGCGCCTTTTGCGGTTTCGTTCTCCAGTTCAAGCGTTGCGGTTTCGCTGACCTTGACGATGACGGAGTGCGTCAGACCATCCACTACATACGGTTTGACGGTGGACAGTTCCTTGACATAATAGGTTCCGGCATCCAACTCGTTCACGGTCACAGTACCGTCACTTCCGGTCGTAACATCCTTGACTTTCTGCGTACAGTTGGCGTCCTTGTAGATACCGAACTTAACGCCTGTCAACGGCTTGCTGTCGTCGCCGACCTTCTTGATCTTCAATGCGCCGAGCGCCGGAGTATTGACGCCAAAGCTCGCGGTCGCCACAACTTGCGCGGTCGTGGCGCACAAAAAGATTTTTTGCAGGGAATCGTTCGACGGGATGTATGCCGTGATATTGTCCAGCGATCGGGTGTCCTTACCGGTTGCACTGATCGTGAACGTCTTGCCCGCAGCGCTCATGGGTGCGGTGATCGTCAACTGCTCGGTCTTGTTGCCTGTATATCCGGTGACAGTAACACCGGTGGGGAGACCAGAGGTATCGAGCGTATAGCCGCTGTTGATATTCGTCAGCTTGACCGTGGTTTTGCCGGTGAAGTTGTCACCGCTCTTGCTGAGTGTCAGCGATGCAGGCGTGAACTCGATGTTATGACTGAGCTTCTTTTTGTCGCGCGCCATCTGGAGGAGTTCGTCCGCCCAGGTCAGAACGTGCTCATAACCTTTCTTGGCACGAATTGCATCCGGATGCGTCTTCCTGTTCGTGAAGCTATATGAACCGGGCTCGCCGTTCTCGCTGAGCCAGAAGCGGATCGCATTCGCGGTCGCTTGGCGAGCTTCATCTTCCGCGAAACCATCCGGGGTATTGCAGGGATAGCCGTACATGAGGATCGTCTGCAGACCGGCAAGCGTGTTCGTACCGAACACAGAGGATGGTGCTGCGGGAGAATAAGTATCGCTGTGCGGATTTCCGTCTGTATGCTCAATGCAGTAACAGACCTGACCGGTCGACTTGATCCAATGTTTCGGTGTATTCAGATCTTTCCACTTGCCGCCCGAATAGTATTCGAGGTAATCGAAGGCGGAGTTCGTCTGGGACTCAATTTCGACAGTCGCTTTGGTTTCTCCGGTATCTGCAGATGCCAAAGCAGGCGCGAAAGAGAGAAGAGTAATTAGGCACAATGCAAGTGCCAGGAAACGGGTGATTGTTCGCTTCATGTTTCTTTCCTTTCTTCTTCAAAAAATAATTCCCGATCTTTGATCGGAAGTGTTGTCCTCATATTGGCAATCGCAGAATCTGCATTTGCCGGTTTTAGGGTTATATCCTGGACAGACAAGGCAGGAATCGTCTTTGATTTCCCGCGGGCTCTTGTCAAAGTTCGGGATCTGCTGCATAAGGTGTTCGTAGAATTGATGTTCTCCTGATGTGAAATACATGGGTTCTGATCGTTTCCCTACGGAAACGGTTCTCCTTCCGGTTCGGAGGCAAGGAGAAGATTCACTTGCTGCGCCGTTATACGAAGGAACACTTTCCATACCTCCGGAATTGCTGCAAATGCCCGAATTGATCTCGGCATCCGGACGTGCCATATCTGATACAGGTATCGGATGATCGAAAAGCAGGCGTCATATTCCCCGGAATCTTCGCAGGCGACGAAGTACCGCCGAAAGTCCGGCGAGAAGGAGTCACTGATATTGACTGCCAGTTCAACCGCCTCCCCGCGAAGTCGCGTTGTGTTCGGTTGATTACTGACCAAATACTCCTTGGATTTCAGAAATCGCATTGCTTGATCCAGATTCATGCGATCATCCGATTCGTTCTCTTTTACTGGAAGATGCTTCATATCCGTTACCGCTCCTGCTCCTGCGCTTTTTCCTCTCTTGCTTGCCATTGCTGACGATACCGTTCCATCCATTCATAGATCTTTTGTTCCATCTGTTTGCCGGTCGTGCCAGCAGGGAAGAACTTTTCTATGGTATTGAACCGGAACGTTATGGTTTCATACATGGGCTTTTCGATGGTTAAAACATCGACAATCCGTTTATCGGTGATGGTCTTATCGGCTGCCATCTTCTTCAGCTTCTGTGCTTGAGACAATGATGGCGCAGTTTCTTCTCGCTCCATAACCTCTTGGACAATCGCTTGGTCGGCAGGATCGAGATAAGATAATTCGACTGCTGGATTGAATGACAGCCGCGCTTCATTTACTGCATTTTGCAAAGCGGGGATCAAATTGGTTAGGCGTATATATCGCTGAACCTGCGTGCCACTATCACCAGTTTGACCGCCGATTTCTTCTCGAGTTCGTTTTTGTGAAAAATGTGGACCAACTTGGTCCACATTTTTTTGCGGTCTGCCTGCTTGCCTTCTCATTGCCTCCAGTTTCATTTTATACGCATTGGCTTTTTCAATCGGCTGTAATTTCTCTCTTTGTCGAAGATTGCTGTCAACCATGAGGATCACGGCGGTATCGTCGTCAACCTCGCGGATAAAGCTCGGAATCTTCATAATGCCGGCTTGACGGCACGCCTCTACGCGGTTATGCCCGGAAATGATTTCATACGTTCCGTCATCCTTCGGACGGACAACGATCGGGGAGATTACGCCGTTCTCCTTGATGCTCTCGACCATCTTGTCCATTTCTTCTTCCGTGTACGAATGAAACGGCTGATTCGGGAAGGGGAGAAGCGTGTCGATGTCCAGCTCCAATGGCCTGCCGTCCGGCTCAGGTTCTTCCACACCATACATTTGCTCGTATGTCAGCGGTTTGAACCGATCCTTGCTGAATTCAGTGTCGTTCATTCGCAAGCACCTCTTCTACAAGGCTTGCGTATGCTCTCGCCAAATGATTCCACGACATATATTCGAGCAAACTCATTCCGCGCGCGGATGCTTCGGATGCTTTGACAGACGTAGGCAGCTCTGTCTGAAAGACCTTGCTGCCATATCTGAGCCGAAGGTTCTTTGCGTTCGTGCGCTTTGCGATGGAGATGTCGTTCCGTCTGACGATCACGATTCCCTCCAAGGAAAGAGAGGGATTCATTTTTCTCTGTACGTCGGTCATAGCGGCAACGATCTGTTCGACGCCTTCAACACCGAAGAACTCCGGATCGACAGGGATCATTACGCTGTCGGCGGCAACGAGCGCGTTCAGAGTCATGAGACCGAGACTCGGCGAACAGTCGATCAAGATGACGTCGAAATACTGACGCAGCGTATTCACATATCTGCGCAGATAAAAAGGCGCGTCGAGATCACCTTTCAAAGAGTGCTCAAATGCGTCGAGTTGCTTGTTGGCGGGCATGACGCTGATCTTTTCGTATCTTGCGGTCAGGATTCCTTTGGTGGGATTGGTGAGGATGCCCTTTTGAATATTGATCAGAGCGTCTCGGATGGTGAACTGATTACGCGCTTTCGCTTTGCATCCCAGCCCACGGCTCAAATTGCCCTGTCCATCAAGATCAATCAAAAGCACGCGCTTGTTATGTTTTGCGAGACCTGCCCCGACGTTGATGGCGGTAGTCGTCTTTGCAACGCCGCCTTTCTGATTCACGATTGCGATTACTTTTGTCATTCCTTTTTCCTCGTTTTACTGTTGATAAAAGTGTCGTCTCGAACCGTCGTTCTCACGCATGTTCTCCCGAACCCCCGCATCCCGCCGGGCCGCGCAATGCTGTGAAGCGTTCAACGCGGAAGTATCATTCTGTTGTTATTCGAGACGGCTATTCGATTGTCAAGGTGTCAGGACTTCACAAACAGCCCTTCACTTAACAATCCAACGAAGCATCCAAAAACCGACAGTTCACAAATGTACGGACGAAACGCAAGGGATATGGACTATATGGAATCTATGGACAAAGAACGACTGAACCAAAAATGAGAAAAGCAGATTTCATGGGGTTTTTGGACAGAAAAGAATTGCGCTTTATTTCAAAAGTTAGTCAAAAGTTAGTCAAAACCTCAAAATAAGTGAAAATGAGCACAAATGGGAAAGAAAAATCGGAGCACAATTTTGACTAAAAAAAGTTAGTCAAGATTTTTGACTAACTTTTCAGAAATGAAAAAAGCCCTAAAATAGGGCTTTTTCTGGCGTCCCCGGCGCGATTCGAACGCGCGGCCTTTCGCTTAGGAGGCGAATGCTCTATCCTGCTGAGCTACGGAGACATATGCAATTTTATCGGACAGGCCTCCCGCTTAGGAGGCGAATGCTCTATCCTGCTGAGCTACGGAGACCTGTCGGAAACATCGATATGATACCACGGTGGCGGGTACCTGTCAAGAAAAGGAATGAGCGGGAAAAGCTGCTGCCCTGTAGGTGAATGCTGTGCACCCGGGAAGACATTGTTCGTCTTCAGATTGCTGCATTTATAAAATGCATCTGTGCCGATGGTTGTAACCCCGTTGCCGATCACAAGCGTCGTAATCCCGCTCTTGAAAGAATACCAGGGCTGATCTTCCTCTCTGCTGTAGTTATACATCGGACCGGTGCCGCTGATGGTCAGCCTGCCGTCCTTGAAGACCCAGGAATGGTTGTCGCCGCAGCTCGCATACGCACGGTCGTTGATTTCCTCCGAAAGGAACGCGTCGTCCGTTTGTTCTGCGGGGTCTGTTTCACCGATTGCTTCGGGAAGTGCGTCTTCCGATTCCTCGGAAAGCTCTTCTTCCGGTTCCTCGGGAAGTGCGTCTTCCGGGTTCTCCGGTAGCACTTCATCCGGCGTTTCCGGCAAATCATCCGTTTGCTGGTCGCTGATTTCCTGCGGATCGGGTTCCGATGTGTCAGCTCCATCCTCTGCAATTGCAGAAGGCAGGATGGCAATGCACATCAAAAGCGCCAGCAACAAAGCCAACAGTTTTTTCATGTTTTCCTCCTTGAAATAAAAATGCGCAGCCGGAGCCGCGCATGAAAAACGCAAGCTCCTTTTTGCTGCGACACAATCATGCCCATACAATGAACAGACGGTTCTGCTTGTACAGATATATGATTGCGCTGCAAAAATAGTATACCATGGCGGGCGGTGTTTCACAACGCATCTTTGCTCGTAAATATTGTGTAAACCGGCTTTTTTTCCTTGCAATCCGGACGGGGAGGGGATATAATGATTCATCATATATATCTGCCGGTATAGGTCCGGATGGATGGTCCGGACGTTTCTACCGCGGCGCCGCAGCCGCGACTATTGGGAGATCGGGAAAACGCGAGACGGGAGTTTTCGCGGTTTCTTGCGATATCGGCAGCAGGTTTTCTGCTGCGATTTTTATTTTACAGGGAGGGGAACATGAAAGAACTCAAGGAACGGATCCTGAAAGAGGGCAGAGTGCTTCCGGGCGACATCATCAAGGTCGACGGATTCCTGAACCACCGCGTTGACTGCGAGCTGATGAGTCATATCGCGGACGAGTTCGCAAGGTTTTTCGACATCGACAACGTGGACCTTCTGCTCACCGCGGAGGCGAGCGGCATTGCGCTGACAGCGGTCTGCGCGCTGCGCTACGGAAAACCGATGGTCTACGCCAAAAAGGCGAAGAGCGACAACATTGAGGGCGGGCTTTTCAAGAGCGAGATCATCTCCTACACCTATAAAAAGAAGGTCACGCTGCTTGTCGCGAAGGACTGGATCCGGCCCGGCATGCGCGTGCTCGTCATTGACGACTTCCTTGCCCGCGGCGAAGCGCTGCGCGGTCTCTGCGAGATCGTCGAGCAGGCGGGCGCGGAGCTGGTCGGCATCGGCTGCGCGATCGAAAAGGGCTTTCAGGGCGGCGGCGACCGTCTTCGCGAGCGCGGCGTGAATCTGCATTCACTGGCGATCATCGAGAAGGCCGAGCCCGGCAACATCGTTTTCCGGGAGGACGACTGATGGATACCGTTCTGATCCTTGATTTCGGCGCGCAGTACAGTCGCCTCATTGCGCGGCGCGTGCGCGAGCAGAACGTCTACTGCGAGGTCCTGCCGCATTCCGCGAGCGCGGAAACGATCCGGAGCAAGAACCCGATCGGCGTGATCCTTTCCGGCGGTCCGAACAGCGTCTATGCAGAGGGCGCGCCCTTGGTCAATCCCGCGCTGTTTACGCTCGGCATCCCTGTGCTCGGCATCTGCTACGGCTGTCAGCTCATGGCGCAGATGCTCGGCGGCACGGTCGAGCCGGACGGCGGCGCGCGTGAATACGGCAAAGCGGAGACGACCTTTGACCGCGCGGACAAGCTGTTTGGGAAACTCCCGGAGACGTCCGTGACATGGATGAGCCACGGCGATTATATCAGCAGGCTGCCCGAGGGCTTCAAGCCCGCCGCGACGACCGCGGTGTGTCCGACGGCGGCGATCGCCTGCGAAGAAAAACGGTTTTACGGCGTGCAGTTCCATCCCGAGGTGCGCCATACGCAGTACGGACGCGAGCTCATCCGTGCGTTCCTCTTCGATGTCTGCGGCGCAAAAGGCGACTGGACGGTCGGCGATATCCGCACCGAGGCGATCAAAAAGATCCGCGAGCAGGTGGGGGATGGCACGGCGCTTTTAGCGCTGTCCGGCGGCGTGGATTCGTCCGTTGCGGCGGCGCTGATGGCGGAAGCGATCGGCGATCGGCTGACCTGCGTGTTCATCGATCACGGTCTGATGCGCAAGAACGAAGGCGACGAGGTCGAGCAGGCGTTCAAGCCGTGGCCGATCCGCTTTGTGCGCGTCGACGCCGAACAGAGGTTTTTGACGCACCTTGCGGGCGTGACCGAGCCGGAGCAGAAGCGCAAGATCATCGGCGCGGAGTTCATCCGCGCATTCGAGGAGGAAGCGAGAAGGATCGGCGGCGCGGACTTTTTGGTGCAGGGCACGATCTATCCGGACGTCATTGAATCGGGACTCGGCAGCTCCGCGGTCATCAAGAGCCACCACAACGTCGGCGGGCTTCCGGAGGACATCGGTTTCAAGGGCATCGTGGAACCGCTGCGCATGCTGTTCAAGGACGAGGTCCGTGCGCTCGGCAGAGATCTCGGTCTGCCCGACGCGTTTGTCGAACGGCAGCCGTTCCCGGGGCCGGGACTGGCGATCCGCATCATCGGCGAGATCACGCGCGAAAAGCTTGACACCCTGCGTGAGGCGGACGCGATCTTCCGCGAGGAGCTTGCGCTTTCCGGCGTTTCCAAGGAGCTTTCGCAGTACTTTGCGGTGCTGACCTCGATGCGCTCCGTCGGCGTCATGGGCGACGGACGTACTTACGACTATACGCTTGCACTGCGCGCGGTCAAGACCGACGACTTCATGACGGCGGACTGGGCGCGCATCCCGTACGACGTGCTCGACCGCGTCTCCTCGCGCATCGTCAACGAGGTCAAAGGCGTCAACCGCATCGTCTACGATATCACATCGAAGCCCCCCGCCACGATCGAGTGGGAATGAGAACCGAAACCGCGAAAATGCCCTAAATATCTGGGCAAATCGGTTGTCAAACTGTTAAATGACAACAAATTGACAACATTCGGCTATTATCCATAGAGTAAAGTACAAAAGAGCTAACTGATTTTCAACAATCGGTTAGCTCTTTTTTCATTTGGTTTGAAAGGAGATACAGGAATGTCAGTCCTTCAATCGATCCTTGAACTTTTTAAGCAGCGCGTCACTCAGCTCTTGAGACGGGACTTTCGCTGTGATCTGCGTTTCATCATGCTGCGGGTAGTTATATCGCCATACGTCGTATTTTTCCTTGCCGATCTTCCCGGAACGGTATTCCTCTGCGACGGTTGCCCAAGCATCAATCATTTCATGGAGAGCAGCAGCGTCTTTCCCTTTGTTCGGATCTACACGGAAGATTACATCGTCACCTTGTTTCCCAATCGTCAAGCCGTAAAGATCCTCCAATGCAAAGAGGGTGTGCATCAAGCCAAAATAGCTGTCAATGTCGGGAACATTCAATGCGAGAGGAGATACTTCCAGAACACCGGCAACGGCGTTGGTCAGATCTTCCTTCGGCGTTCTCGTACCGGCTTCGTACTGCGCCATGCGAATATCAGCGGTCTTTTCCGGAAAGCCCACCAAAGTGCCGAGATACTTCTGCGTCATACCACGCAGATTGCGGATAAAACGGATTCTTTCACCAATTGCCATATAAATACCTCCGAGAAATGCTTACAAGAGGAGTATAACAAAGATGTTTAGGATAGTCAAGAGAAAATTAAACAAAAAAGTTAAATTATTTTTCAAAAGCCCCTTGACATAAACAAATATGTTTAGTATAATAGCGACGGAGACTTAAACATATATGTTTAATACAAACTGAATACCCGTCCGAATGAGGATACTTCGCCAAGACCTTTCGATCAGACGTCCGTGATCGGAAGCGAGCGGACAACGCCGTGCAGAGCAGGGCAGGAACGGCATTCGGGAGAACGGAGAAGGTTGGAAGGACGAAGACAAACGATTCTACAGAGAGGAGGATAAAAACATGAAAAACCGCAAGAAAGGGGGTGAGGGTATGGAACAGAGCATGTACCTGACGGTTAAGGAAGTAGCTTCGCTGCTTGGCATCTCGGATTCCTACGCATACAAGATTATGCGTCAGTTGAATAAAGAGTTGGAGCAGAAGGGGATGATCATAATCTCCGGGAAAGTAAACCGTCGTTATTTCATGGAACGACTGGACTACGGTTCGGCATACGAAAAAGAAACAGAAAGGAGGGACTGAGAAATGGCAGTCTACAAAGAACCGAACGCAAGCACATGGCGCGTTGTATATCGGTACACCGACGTACAAGGCAATCCAAAGCAGACGACCAAGCGCGGCTTTGCAACAAAGCGGGAAGCCGTCGCATGGGAGAGAGAACAAATGAACAAACGCGAGGCGAAGATGGATATGACCTTCAAGAGCTTCGTAGAGATCTACACCGCGGATATGAAGAACCGGATCAAGGAGCACACATGGTGTACGAAAACCAATATCCTTGAAAAACGGATTCTCCCGTTCTTCGGAAAGCGGAAAATGTGCGATATTCAGGCGAAGGATGTCATTGCATGGCAGAACGAGATGATCAAGCACAGGGACGAAAACGGAAAACCGTATGCGCCGACGTATTTGAAAACGCTGCATAATCAGCTCAGCGCGGTTTTCAATCATGCGGAGAAGTATTACGGGCTAAGGGAGAATCCAGCGCGAAAAGCCGGAAACATGGGGAAGGACCGAACGCGGGAGATGCTGTTCTGGACGCAGGATGAATACAAGCGATTCGCCGAAGCGATCATGGACAAGCCGCTTTCGTATTACGCCTTTGAAATGCTGTACTGGTGCGGTATCCGTGAGGGCGAATTGCTGGCGCTGACACCGGAGGACATTGATTTCGAGCAGGGAACGGTACGGATCAACAAATCGTATCAGCGTCTGAATCGGCGGGACGTCATTACCGAGCCGAAAACGCCGAAAAGCAATCGAACGATTCAGATGCCGGATTTTCTGGTGGAGGAGATGCAGGATTATATCCAGCGCCTTTATAAGATCGATCCGAAAAGCCGTTTGTTTGACATCACCAAATCCTATCTGTATAGGGAAATGAAACGCGGCGCAACGGCGGCAGGAGTGAAGAAGATCCGCGTTCACGATCTTCGGCACAGCCATATATCGCTGCTGATTCAGCTCGGCTATTCTGCGGTGGCAATCGCGGATCGCGTTGGGCATGAGAGCATCGATATTACATACCGTTACGCGCACCTGTTTCCGTCCACACAGAAGGACATGGCAAAATCGCTCGCAAATCTACGCAAGGAGGAACAAAAGAATGTCAGCTAAAAACAGAGACGAGCATAATCGCTGGCGCAACATTACGGTCGGCTTTCGGGTATCCCCGGAAGAGAATGAACAGTTGAATGTCGCAGTCGCGCTGTCCGGGCTGCCGAAACAGGAATACTGTTATCGGCGCTGCATGAATCGGGACATCGTTGTGCAGGGCAATCCCCGCGTTTACAAAGCGTTGAAGGATCAGCTTGCAAACGTGCTCGCAGAACTCCGGCGCATTGAATCGGCAGGGGAAATGCGGGATGAACTGTTCGAGAACATCGCATTGATAACAAAAACATTGAACGAAATGAAGGAGGAACCAGATGAAACCCAAAAATGAAATGGCTGCCGTTGCATCGCCTGTTGGCGCAGACGATCGGCAGTCACCCAATTACCTTAACAATAGTATAACCGATTTCGACGAAGAAATCAAGACTATTGAAGAAGAAAGTGCGGAATTTCTCCGCAAAATGGAGCCATCGTACATGGAAACGATCTCTATGACCAAGCTGTTCGACAGCGTGTATCAGAGTAAACCGCCGATCATCGACGGCCTTCTCTATCGCGGCGCGTATCTGTTTGTCGGCGCGCCGAAGCTCGGCAAGAGCTTCCTCATGGCACAGCTTGCGTATCATGTCAGTACTGGGACGCCCCTTTGGGGCTTTCCGGTGCGGCAGGGGACAGTCCTGTATCTTGCGCTCGAAGACGATTACAGACGGCTGCAGGAACGCTTATATCGGATGTTCGGAGCGGCAGAGAATGACAATCTGCATTTCGCTGTTTCGGCAAGTCAGATCGGCAAGGGACTGGACGATCAGCTCGGACGCTTCATCCGGGAGCATCCCGATACGTCGCTTGTGATCATCGACACGCTGCAGAAGATCCGGGAGGTCGGCGGTGAAGCGTACAGCTATGCAAGTGACTATCAGATCATCACCCGCATGAAGCAAATCGCCGATTCCTATGGAATCTGTCTGATGCTTGTGCATCATACGCGCAAGCAAAAAGCCGACGATTGCTTCGACATGATTTCCGGTACGAACGGCTTGCTCGGCGCGGCGGACGGCGCGTTCCTTCTGCAGAAGGAACAGCGGACGTCAAATACCGGTTGGCTGGAGATCTCCGGCAGGGATCAGCAGGATCTTCGATTGATTCTGAAAAAGAATGAGGAGACGCTCTGCTGGGAACTGGAACGTGCGGAAACGGAACTGTGGAAAGCGCCGCCGGAGCCGTTGCTGGATATGATCGCGGAGAAGATCACGGCGGACTGCCCGGAGTGGACAGGCAGCCCGACCGAGCTTTGCGAGTTCCTTGCAGTCGACTGGAAACCGAACGTACTGACGCAGCGGTTGAACGTCAACGCATCGCGGCTGATGCAGGAATACGGAATCCGATACTGCTACAAGCGAAGTCACGCAGGGCGCAGAATCTGGCTGCGCTATGAACAGGCGTGACGGTCCGTGACGGTCGTGTCGGTCATTTTGACGGTGTGCAAATCATCGTCACGACCGACACGCATCGACACGGAAGAGCGGATGCCGCTTCACGGGGTGCAGGGAGGCAAGCCCTGCCGGGGCGTTGCTCGAAAGCAACGGGGCAGCGCCCCAAAGCCCCCTCGGAGAGCGCAATGCCTGCTTGCAGGCAGCATTTTTGACGGCTTGCTGTCAAAAGTGCTTTTGCGTTACTTTCGCAGAAAGTAACAAAGGCAAAAACGCTTCGCTCAACAAGGAAAAAAGGAGGATTCTATGCAAAGAACCATCAGCGCAATGGTCGGAAAAGGATCAGTGAATCACAACAGCCGCAAATTCCACGCAAAGAACACGGATCCCAACCGTACCGAGAACAATATCGAATACTGCAACGAGCCGATCCGAGAGGTTTATCACAAACTGTTCGATGAAGCCCTAAAGCAGTACAACGAAAAACAGACGCGTGCGGATCGCGTGATCCCGGATTACTATGAAAAGATCCGTAGCAGCAAACAGGAGAAGCCGTTTCACGAGCTGATCCTGCAGATCGGAGACAAGGACAATATGAGCGCGACGACGGAGGACGGCGCACGCGCAAAGGAAATCCTGGATGAATACTATCGGGATTTTCAAGCGCGGAACCCGAATCTCTATGTGTTCTCCGCACATCTGCACATGGACGAGGCGACGCCGCATCTGCATATTGATTTCGTTCCGTTTATAACCGGCAGCAAGCGTGGGCTCGGAACGCGCGTATCGCTCAAAAAGGCGCTTGCAGTACAGGGTTTTGAGGGCGGTACGCGCGGCGATACAGAATGGAATCAATGGGTGCAGTCCGAAAAGGAACAGCTCGCAGCGGTCATGGAACGACATGGTATCGACTGGCTGCACAAGGGAACACACGAAAAGCATCTGTCCGTGCTCGATTATGAAAAGCAGCAGCGCGCGAGGGAGATCGAGGAGATGAAAACGCAGGCGCAGAAAATGGAACTGACGCTGGAGGGCTTTCAGAACGCGGTTTCCATCGCACAGGAAAAACTCAAGGATCTGCAGGAGGATTCGGTCGAACTGGCGGCAAGAATCGAGGAGTATAACCAACCCGGATGGATGCTCCCGCAGCCGCAGCGATTCATGTCTGCAAAGGCATTTCGGGATCAGATCATTGGTCTATTCAACAGGATGCGGGCAACGATGCTGAAAGCCCTGTCAAAATGCTATGAATACGCCCGTGAATACGCGCTTGCCAAGCGCGATTTGGACAAAGCGTATTATACGGTGCTCTTGCAGCAGGACACGATCAAGGATCAGGAAGAACAGATCGAGCAGATGACGCCGGACGCAAAACGATATCGGACGCTTCGCAAATTCCTCGGTCCGAATTCCACGGACGAGCTTTTGCGGCAGGCGCAGCAGAAGGAAACGCAAAAGCAGCGTTCTCGTTCTTGCGGTAGGTATGAGGAGAGATAGGACGCAGGGGGAGTGAAAAATCTCCCCCAGATCTGCGTTTCTGCAGAAGATATCATTTTGCAGCAAATACCATGTCGATTCTTGCGCAAACAGACATAATATGGTATTCTTTAAATATTACATATACTTTTACCGGTAAAGAGGGAGGCAGGTTAATGTCCTTACAAGATCAATTGAATTCCATCAAAGCACAGGCAAAAAGCAATGCGCTATATTCGCACAAGGATGATTCCGACAGCGAGCTGCGGGAATGCGTTGTAGAATGCACAAAACGGATCGCTCATGTCGGGACCGATATTCGCAGTATTGGAGAAGGGTACCGCTACATGGGCGAAATGGAAGCCTGCAGCGAACTGCTGAATCAGCGCAAATCCGCCGATCAGGGAATCGAAACACGCAAACGGGAATGGCAGAACGGGCTTGAGAAACGTAAGGAAGAAGCTATCTTGCGTTTACCGAACGCTGTTTCCGCCAACGGTCAATTGATCGCTTCGATTTTGGAGGATGAAGACGGAAAAACGGCAGAAGAAATCGCGTGCTGGTGCGACGAGCTGGAGATGCTTTCGGAAGAAGACCTGCAAAAGCTTTTGGACGGTCTTGTGAAAGAAGGTATACTTAGTTTAGAGGACGGGCGTTATTATCTGCTTTGCCCCTGCACCGAATCGCTGATATGCTCGGAGGAAATCCGCAACCGTCGCATCGACCGAAACGATGACTTTTATACTCCGCAAAAGCAGGCGCAGGCAAAACTGTTTTTATACATGATGGAACGCGAGAAAAAGCCGCTATGCGATACGGACTGTCTGGACTTGCTCGGCAGGTATTTCGGACGGTATCTGATGTCGGAAGAATATCAAGCGGCAAAAGAGGACTTGTCGGTATTCGATGCAGAACGTACGCTAAACAGACTTGCCGACAACGGATTTATCAAAGAGGCGTTCCGCATGAAGAACCGGTCCGGCGATTATAAAACATATTATTGGTTGACGATGTTGGGGGAGGGTAAATAATCATGCGTTGCAGATTTTGCGGAAGCACTTCATTACATACCGATACACAGCATAAGACGTTCAGCGCGGGAAAAGCGGCAGCCGGTGCGGTCGTTTTCGGCGTCGTCGGCACTGCGGCAGGCTTTATCGGCAAGGAGAAGCAGGGATATCGCTGCGGCGCATGCGGCAGCTTTATGGAGCTCCCGATGGATACCTTCACCGGAATGCAGATTGATACGGCAATCCAAAAAGCAAAGAAGGGCGATACGACGCTCTATTCCTACTATAAAGCGCAATACCCGAATATCGAAAACGTTGCGGCTGCACAGCAGACTCCCGCGGCGGCTCCGGTGGAACGCGAGATTGCAGCGCCGACGGAAGCGTTCGGACAGGAAGAAAGTACCAAACGTTCCTATCGCTACGGAAGCTGGTCGCCGGACGCTCCGGTATATGTGGAATCTGTCATTTTGAAGACGGACGGAAAAGAAGATCGGATGTCGCTCGTTGCATGGAATCAAAGCGGCAAGGAACTACGCTCCCTCTATCTGAACGTGATCGTTTTCGATGATACCGGCGACGAAGTCAGCCGCTGCCGCTGCGTCTATCAGAACATGGCGGCGGACGAAACCGAACCGAAACGGCTGCCGGTCGATAAGACATTTTCTTTGAATACCGACGTTGCGTATCGCGTGCAGATCGAGCAGGAGAAAGCCGCCTTTGCGGACGGTTCGTCTTGGAGAGCGGCGGAAACGGATAAGGTCTATACCTTGCCGGAACAACCGCTTTTGACGGAAGAAAACTTCCCGCGCATTCAGTATGTTAAATCGGTTTATAAAATCAAGCATTTTTTCCGCCATTACGGACAACCGAAGCCGAAAATCAAACTGTTCATGCCGATCAAGGAGGAAGACTTCTGGTTGTGCGACTGCGGACACCCGGCTAAGACCGGCGAGCCGTGCCCGTATTGTCAGGACAAGTATGCAAATCTTGAAAAGGCATTTGCGCAAACGACGCTGATCGAGGAACAGCAAAAGACGGTCAAGGCACGAGCCGAGGAGCGTACAAAGAAACTGCTGCCGAAGTATGAGCAGCTTTCGGAAGTAAAAGAGATTGCCGAAAAAGACGCAAAATACGAGCAGGCGGTTCGTCTGTTCAACAGTAACTCCATAGCAGATATCGAGAAGGCAAAAGCGCTTTTCAAAGAACTGTCCGGTTGGAAGGACGCCGATACGCTGTCCGAGCAATGTGATTCGCGAATTGTGCGGATTACAGAACAGCGGAAGAAGGACAAGGAAGAAGCCGACCGCCGCGCTGCAGAGGAAGCAAAGCGTCAGGCTGAAGAACGGGCTGCAAAGGAAGATGCAGTAAAGAAGCGTAAGAAGATTGTTGCAATCGTGTTGTCTGCCGCTGCAGCAGTGCTGACGTTTGCAATCGTGCTGTTTACGGTAATTATTCCGAATAAGAAATATAATGCAGCCGTTGCACTGTTGGATGCTGGAAAGTATGAAGAAGCAATAGCTGCCTTTGAGATGATGAATGGATATGGTGACAGCGAAGAAAAAATAAAAGAAAGCAGATATGAATGGGCGGTAAAGCTATGCTCTAACGGAGATTTTTCAACTGCATTAACACAGCTTATTCCAGCAAGAGATTTTAGAGATGGCAATCAGTATCTGAAAGCATGCTGGGATCAAATAGCTGTGCGGGATACGATTGCAGCAGGGTCAGATCATACGGTTGCACTAAAGACGGACGGTACGGTAATAGCTATAGGGAGAAACGATTATGGACAGTGTGATGTTTCTGCATGGAACGATATCATAGCAATTAGTGCAGGCGATGTTCACACGGTTGGTTTAAAGGCGGATGGGACGGTCGTTGCTGCAGGATGGAACAAATACAATCAATGTGATGTATCCAGTTGGGGAGATATTGTTGCCATTACAGGCGGAGGTTATCATACGGTTGGATTAAAAGCAGACGGAACAGTTGTAGCCGTTGGCGACAACAGACACGGACAATGTAATGTATCCGAATGGTCCGGTATTATTGCGATTGCTGCAGGTCAATATCACACGGTTGGATTGAAAACAGACGGAACGGTGATTGTCACTGCATTCACAAAAGAGGCGCAAGATGATAAATTCGTTAGACATGGTCAGGACCAAGTGCAAAATTGGAACGGAATCGTTGCGATTGCTGCATGTTATGATCACACAATTGGTCTTAAATCGGATGGAACAGTCGTTGCGGCTGGTGATAACTTCTACGGAGAATGTGATGTATATAAATGGGATAATATCGTTGCTGTCGCAGCAGGGAGAGAGCATACTCTTGGATTAAATGCGGATGGAATGGTAATTGCTACAAACCACTATGATCCTATTACTGGCGTTTATTTTGGTCAATGTGATGTATATGACTGGGATAATATCGTTGCTGTCGCAGCAGGAAGTGGTCATTCGGTGGGGATCAAATCAGATGGGACTGCCATAGCCACAGAGTTTTTGGGAACACGAGAGGGTAAGTATGCAACATATTCTGGTCAATGCGAAGTATCAGATTGGAATAATCTTATGCTTCCGAAGCATTAGTGTTAACCCAATATGTGAACGGGGGAATAATATGATATGATGTATAGACTAGAAGATATGGCTGCAAGCAGCGAAATATTGTCAAAACAACTAAAGCATAACGCATTATTGCATCGGAATTATAAACTTTATACTTCAACGGAAATTGCACTTGCTTTTCTGCTGGATGGTTATCTGATGCTGTCTGACGGGACCATGTGGAATGACACACCGGACAGCAAACAGATGAAACATAAAATGGTGTATGGAAAATGCTTCTCGTGGTCTACCAGAGAAAACATTGCAATGTGGATGCTTTACGGGGATCATTGTGGAAAAAACGGTGCTGCATTGAGCTTCCGTCCATCTGTTCTGAAAAGCATTTGCGGAGTGGAAGAAATTGAAATCGTAAAAGTTATACCGGGAGAATCTGTCCAAACGATCGGTGTAATTCAAAAAGATATTGATTATAATCTGTTCTTCACTGATGTACTCTACGAGGATGCGATTTCCGATGATCGGTTTATTATCTCTTATAACGAGCAGCACACGGCAGTGACAAAGGATATTCTGGAACATGAGGACGTTTTCAGAAAAAGATATGAATGGAAGTATGAAAACGAATGCCGCTTGATTGTAAAACCAACCGAAACAGGGACAGAGAAGATCAATAAAGCGAAGTCTGAGGTTAACATGGAAAATGAAAAGTCAGAGAAAGAATCCTCCTGTTCAAGAAAAGCATATGTTACATTGCATGTGAAAGTGCCGAAATACCGGGAACTGACAGAAGATCGCTTTATACGTTCTCCGGTATATCAAGGAAAGGTACTTTATGGAGTGCCAAGCGTCTTGCATGGACAGGTTAATTGGGAATTGAATTGAAACCGGACTGCGATTTCTCCTCAGAAGTGTTATTCTGGTTAAGGATCGCGACAACAGAACGGCAACAAAGAATCAGATAGCGAAGCGAGATAGGATAATACAGACACCACAGACACGAGAACACATATTTCCTAAACAAAATTGTTTAAGTTACGGCCTCCCGTGTCGAGTGGGAATGATCCCCGTTGTTTATCAGAGTGCACACCAAGATTTGCAGCTTTTGCAAAAAGGATTTGGCTGAGGAGAGAAAAGGAAGCAATGCTTGAAGCGCCGCAGCGCGGCGCTGAGATGAGTGATTGATCAATGCGAGTTGTCGTCCCAAATGCGGTAGCATGACGATCCCATCTCTTCTCCGATCACAATCCTCACACCATCGAATATAGCAACGAAAAAGCCTGATTTTCCGGGCTTTTTTCTCGTTTTGGGATCAAAAAAGGACGAGAAAAGAGATGAGTATGTCGCCGCTCCGCGATCACAGCGAAACAGGATGAAACTTGATGTGTCGCACCATGCTGAACGGCGCGGAAGGGAAGGGAAATGAAGGGGGAAAAGGATCGGATGTATATGGGAGTCAGAATAAGTGAGTTTGCACATTTTGGACTAAGTGATGTTGCACAATGACACGATCGAAGAGATTTCGGCATTCCCCTCTTGACAACGGAAAAAAACATGATATGATAATGGCAGTTAGCAAAAGCTAACTAACGAAAAGACGTGCTTTTGAAAGAAAGCACCTCTTTTTCGGGCAATTGGTTAGCAGATGCTAACTGAAAGGAGAGACGCATGTCGGAGGAAGCGGTCATCCTGCACGGTGCGCCGACGCTGGCGGGGATCAAAACAGGCAGCCTGTTTCGCTGCGAATATGAAAGCGTCGAGGCGATGCGCGCATCGCTGCGGGAATGGAACCGGCGGTTTTCCGGGAAGGGACTCCGGGTCGTTCCGCTGACCTTTGAAAACAACAAGGCGCTTTTGTACCTGTACCGTCCCGGAAGGCTTTCCCGCGATTTGTCCGACGACGCGGCGAGCGCAATTCTTTCCGGCTGCGGATACTGCGAGGGCTCGCCCGCGCGATGCCTTTCCTGTCTTGCAAGGCGAATCCAAAACAACGAAGATTTCCCGCACGAGATCGGGCTGTTCCTCGGCTACCCGCCGGAGGATGTGCGCGGCTTTATCGAGCATCGGGACTGCGACGTGAAATGCGTCGGCTGCTGGAAGGTCTACGGCGACGAGGCGAAGGCGCAGAAGACGTTTCGCCTGTTTCGTAAGTGCAGCGAGGTCTATCGGCAGCGATTTCAAAACGGTACGCCGATCGAGCGGCTGACCGTTGCGGAACACAGAGGATCGGGGAGGGAATGATGGACAGACACGAGGAGATCAAAGCGTCGTATCGGGCGCTCGGCGGCGGGTTCGCGAATCTGTACGATGGCATTATCACGCGCTCCACGTTAATCGGCAAGCTGATGGACAGCCTCGTCTGGGGACTGGACGCTTCTCTTGCGGCAAAGTGGATCAATGACGCGCTTGCACCGATCCCGGAGGATTTCAAAGGAACGCTTCTGGAAGTTCCGGTCGGGACCGGCGTTCTGACCGTCCCCGTCTACAAGAGCTTGCCGGAAGCGCAGATCACCTGTCTCGATTATTCCGCGGAGATGATGAAAAACGCCGAACGGCGGGCGGAGGCGCTTGCGGTGAAAAACGTTTCGTTCGTGCAGGGCGACGTAGGCGCGCTGCCTTTCGAGGATGAAAGCTTTGACGTCGTGCTTTCTCTGAACGGCTTTCACGCGTTTCCAGACAAGGACGCCGCGTTCAAAGAAACCTGTCGTGTATTGAAGAAAGACGGGATATTCTGTGGTTGCTTCTATATTGCGGGAGAGTTCAAACGGACCGATTGGTTTGTGAAGCACATGTATGTGCCGAAGGGCTTCTTCACGCCGCCGTTTGAGACGAGGGAAACGCTCGAAAAACGGCTGAAGGACCTGTATGCCGAGGTGCGCGTTTCCCCGGTCCGGGCCGAGGGCGTGTTCTGCTGTGTGAAGTGAGGAGAAGCGTATGTGGCTGACGGTTTCGGAAGGGCTGTTGATCCCGTTTCTCGGGACGGTGCTCGGTTCGGCATGCGTGTTCTTTATGAAAAAGGAGCTGAGCCGCGCCGTACAGCGCGCGCTGACCGGCTTTGCGGGCGGTGTCATGGTCGCGGCGTCGATCTGGAGCCTGCTGATCCCCGCCATGCAGCAGAGCGCGGGGAAAGGGAAATGGGCGTTCCTGCCTGCGGTGATCGGCTTTTGGCTCGGCGTGCTGTTTCTGCTGCTGCTCGACCACGTCATTCCGCATCTGCACCGCAGCATCGGACAGGCGGAGGGTCCGAAAAGCCGCCTGAAGCGAACGACCATGATGGTGCTTGCGGTCACGCTGCACAACATTCCGGAGGGCATGGCGGTCGGCGTGGTCTATGCGGGGCTATTGAGCGGTTCGGGCGAGATCACGATCGGCGGCGCGCTGGCGCTTGCGATCGGCATTGCGATCCAGAACTTTCCGGAAGGCGCGATCATTTCCATGCCGCTGCACGCGGAGGGAAAGACCAAATGCCGCGCGTTTCTGGATGGCGCGCTGTCCGGCGCGGTGGAGCCGATCGGCGCGCTTCTGACCGTGCTGTTTGCAAGCCTGCTTGTTCCGGCAATGCCGTATCTGCTGTCGTTTGCGGCAGGCGCCATGCTGTATGTGGTCGTGGAAGAGCTGATCCCCGAGATGTCGGCAGGCGAGCATTCCAACATCGGCGTCGTGCTGTTTGCGCTCGGCTTTACACTGATGATGGCGCTGGACGTAGCGCTCGGATAGTTTTTTAAGGGAGGTCAATATGTACAAGGTTACGGCAAAAATCGAAGGCATGATGTGCGGCATGTGCGAATCGCACATTGCTGATACGATCCGCAGAGCGTTTCCCGATGCGAAAAAGGTGAGCGCGTCGAGAAAGCATGACGAAGCGACGTTCCTTTCGGAGGGCGAGATCGACCGCGGGAAGCTCAAACAGGCGATCGAAGAAACCGGCTATACGTTCGTTTCGGTTTCGGTCGAGCCGTACGCAAAACGCGGTCTGTTCGGGAGATAAGGGGACGCGGCATGATCTGGTGGGTGATTCTTTTGGAAGCGGTCGCGTTTGCAGCGATCTTTACGGCGATCGTCTTTACGGCGTATCGTGGAGATAAGATCTACACCCCGGAGGCGATTCACAACTATCCGCCGGACATTCAGGAGGAATACTTCAAGACGCATGAACACGTCGACGTCTCGATCAAGTCGAAACGCGTGTTCCTGACAAAGAGCCTCGGTATCGTGATCTTCACGGGGATTTTGTTCGTCTGCGCGCTGCTTGCGGGCGCAAAAACCTTTTGGGAGGGCTTTCTGCTGACCTCCGGGCTGATGGTATGGATCGGCGCGTACGACACGTTTTTCCTCGACTGGGTGCTGTTCGCAAACCTCAAAGGGTTCCGGCTCGAGGGCACCGAGCACATGGACAAGGCGTATCACCAGAAGTGGTTCCATTTGAAGGGCATGCTGTTTCCGGGCGTCGTGTTCGCCCTGATCCCCGCGGCGCTGGTGGGGCTGTTGATCATGATCATTCGATAAGGATACCTTTATATGAAAGCGCTGAAAGGACTGAAAAAGGATTACTGGCTCTTTTGGTTTGCGTCCTCTCTGGGCATGGGCGCGAGCAATATCCTGCAGTATGTGCTGTCGCTGTATGTGCTCGATCTGACCGGTTCGGCAACGCTGTTTGCGTCGATGCTGTCGATCATCATCATCCCGCGGCTTCTCTTGACGCCGCTTGCGGGCGTAATGGCGGACCGGGCAAAGAAAAGCCGCCTGATGGCGCTGATCCTGCTGGGCGAGGCGGTCGTTTTAGGCGTTTACTTCGTGCTCGGGCAGATCACAACGATCGGCATTGCGCTGATCTATGTTCTGGTCATCGTATTGGAGGCGGGGGAGATCTTCTACGGCGGATGCGAAGCGGCGATCCTGCCGGAGCTGGTCCCGCCCGAAAAGCTCAAGGACGCGATCTCCGTTTCCAAGGTGGATGACGGCGTTGTGAATGTGGCGGCGCCTCTGGCGGCAGCGCTGATCTACGACAATCTGAGCATCTCCGTTGCGTTTGCGGTGATTGGAGAGCTGAACCTGCTTTCCTTTGTGCTGCAGATCCGGATCCGTCCGAAATATGCGGCGGAGCGCACTGCGGAAACGCACAAGCCATCCGTCTGGAAGGATTTCAAGGAGGGCATTCGCTGCATCCGGCAGAATGCGTTTCTTCGCGGGTTCCTCAGGATCATGCCGCTTGCCAACGCCTTTTTCGGTGCGACCTTCTCTGTCAGCATCGCGTACCTTTTGCGACAAAGCTATGCGGTGGACGCGTGGACGTACAGCGCCTATTGCTCCGTCACCGCTGCAATGAGCATGATCGTTCCGCTGTTTGCCGTGCCGATCGTCAAGAAGTATCCCGCGAACAAGCTCTACTTTGCGGCGACGCTGACGATCGCGGCGGGCATTCTTCTGATCGGCGTCTGTGCGGTGCTCGGTCTGTATCAGGTTTTGCCGATCATGGCTTCCGTCGTGCTGATCGCAGTTTTAGACTGCGTCACCATTGCTGCGGCGATCCCGATGCAGATGACCTCGTCGATCATGCTGCAGACAAGCGTGGACAAGAACCTTTTAGGACGCGTTTCGGCGGTGCTGCGGATGATCGGGATCGCGTCCGGCGCATTGGGCGAGATGCTGTTCGGCACGCTGAACGACGCGACCTGGGTCTGGCTGCCGATCTTTCTCGGCGCGGCAGGCGTCGCAGCGGCTTCACTATTGTTCCGAAAGGTCATGATCGCACAGGATCATCCGTCGGATGAACATCAAAAAAAAGGAGAATAACCATGGCAAGAAAGGATTCGGACAATCAAAAGAAGTCGATGAGCCTGCTGTTTCGCGGCAAGGCGATCTTCAAGCCGCTGAACACGGGACGGATCGACGAACGCGTCGCCTGCGTGCGCGAGTGGGTCGCAAACATCTTCTTTTACACAAGGAACGGCACGACCGTGATGATCGACGCGGGCTACAACTATGAACGGCTCAAAGAAAAGATGGGCTGGCTCGACGTTGACCCGGCTTCGATCAAACACATCTTTATTACGCACCAGGACACCGATCACGTCGGCGCGCTCGAGCCCGACAGCGAGCAGCTTTTCAAGGACGCGACAGTCTATATCGGCGAGATCGAAAACCGGTACTTAACAGGCGAGGTGCGTAGAAAAGTTATGCATCGGCTCTATAAGCTTCCGATTGTGAAGATGAACAACCCAAAGGTCCTGCTGCGGGACGGGCAGATCCTGGACGTCGATGGGATCAAAATCGAATGCATCCTCGTTCCCGGGCATACCTGGGGACACATGGTATACCTCGTCGACGATGAATACTTGTTCAGCGGCGACACGATCTGGTTCGGCGCGGACGGCGGCTACAGCTTCCTTTCCACGCTCGCCGAGGACAACAAGCTTGCGGTCAAATCGCTTGAAGCGCTCGAAAAGAACCTGCGCGCGTAAGATGCCGCTGAAGATCATCACCGGGCACACCGGCTGGACGGACGATCTCGACTTTGCGTTTCTGCATCGGGACGAGCTGTGCAAGCCGTTTGCAAAGAAATACGTCGACCCGTCGGCGCCGTATGACGGCTATGTGGAGGACGACGACACAGAGCAGGGCGCAAGGAAGCGCCCGCTCGGAAAGGTAAAAACAAAATGAAACCGGATTATAAGAACTGGATGCCGAAGGGCATGATTTGGACATCGGCCGCTGCGACCGCGCTGTTTCTGATCCTGTGGGTCGTGTTTGGGCTCACGGGGCTCGTCTCGGGCATGGCAAAGACCGTGCTGTTTATCGTATTCCTTGCGCTGACGATCATCGCGCTATGCGTGACCGTCTGGATGCTCCTGCTGTATTGCGCGTTTTCCTATAACGGCAAGCGGCAGATGTCGAAGCAAATCATCGAGGGCGTTGCGGAGCATGTGAAGCTGCCGGACGGCGGAACGGGACTGGACGTAGGCTGCGGCAGCGGAGCGCTCACGATCGCCTGCGCGAAGCGCAACCCGAACGCTTCGTTTATCGGGATCGACCGCTGGGGCAAGGAGTATGCTTCGTACAACAAGCCGCTGTGCGAAAAAAACGCATGGGCGGAGGGCGTCAAAAACGTTACGTTCCGGCGCGGCGATGCCTGTAAGCTCGACTTTGCGGACGAGACCTTCGACGCGGTCACAAGCAATTACGTCTATCACAACATCCCCGGAGACCGGCAGGCGCTTCTTTTGGAAACGCTGCGGGTGCTGAAGAAAGGCGGCACGTTCGCGATCCACGATATCTTTTCAAAACCCAGATACGGCGATATGCAGGCGTTTACCGAAAAGCTCAGAGGCATGGGTTATGAAGACGTCCGGCTGATCCCCACGGACGACGGAACGTTTATCCGCAAAGGAGAAGCGGCATTGATGGAGCTGAAAGGTTCCGCGCTGCTCGTCGGAAAGAAATAAGCATATGAAGATGCACATCGAGAAAAACACCGTGCAGGAAACGCTGATGATCCCGCTCTTTGGGCGCAAGCTTTGTACGGAGCAGTTTCCGAATCTGTTCCGCGACGACAAGGCGGTCGGGCTGATCAACAGGATCGACTACGATTTTTCGGCGCTCGAAAAGCGAGCAAAGAGCACGGCGTACCGCTTCGGCGCGCTGGAGGTCGCCATGCGCGAAACCGATCTGATGATCGAGGCAAAGGGCTACCTTGCAGCGCACCCGAATGCCGCGCTGGTAAATTTGGGCTGCGGGCTCGATCAGACCGCGGAGAACTGCGACAACGGGACATGCAGGATCTACAACCTCGATCTCCCGGATGTGATCGCGGTGCGAAATACGCTGCTGCCGGAAAGCGAGCGCATCCGAAACATCGCGGCGGACCTCAACGATCTTGCATGGTTCGACGCGATCGACGCAAGCAACGGCGTGTGCTTTCTTGCCGCGGGCGTGTTCTATTACTTCAAAACGGAACAGATCAGAAGGCTTCTGAACGCAATGGCAAAGCGCTTTCCCGGCGGGCGGCTGGTGTTCGACGCGGTAGGCAAACGCGCGGTAAAGGTCATGCTGAAAACGTGGGTGAAGGAGGCGGGCATCACTTCGATCTCCGATTATTTCAGCGTGGACAGCATCGAAACGGATGTCCTGCCGTGGATGGAGCATGCGGCGGTCTCTTCGCGCGGGTATATGCTCGGCTACAATGACCTTAAGGACCCGTCGGTGCCGGGACTGTTCCGACTGATGGCAAAAGTCGGCGACGGGTTGATGAAGATGCAGATCGTCCGGATGGACTTTACGGAGTGAGTTATGCAATATTTGGGACTGCCCGCGGGCATGTGGATGCTCTTTCGCCGCTCGTTTCAAAGGAACCTGACCGACTCGCTCGGCATTGATCGGCGCGAGGCGGCGGAAATGACGAAACGCGCGAAAGCGAAATACAGGGAGATCATCAAAGGTTTGCCGACCTTTGAAAAAGGCGACCGGTTTGTCGTCAATATCGTAAACTGCGCCATGTTCGCGTCGTTCTGCCTTGAGATGAAAGGACAGCCGTCGCCCGAGCAAATGACCGTTTATTACTGTGAATCCATGACGACCGGCGCCATGAAACGGTTCTGCCGCATGGGCGGCAGACGCAAGTTCAAAAAGCGCGATATCGCGTCCATGCAAAGGACCGCGGCGCAAAAAGCCGCGGACCGGAACCGGTATTCGTGGAATATGGATTTTCTGCCGTACGCGGACGGTTCAGGTTATGAGGCGCGGTTTTACCGCTGCGGCATCTGCACACTGATGGGCGAGCTCAATCTTTCCGCCTACATTCCCGCCATGTGCCGCCTTGATTACACGATGAGCGAGCTCGGCGGCGCGGACATCTTCGTACGGGAGTACACGCTTGCGTCCGGCGGACCGTACTGCGGCTGCGGGTACAAAAAGAAAGGAGTGGAACCATGGGACTGTTCAAAAAGTATGTGAATCAAACGAGAAAGCCGGAGGGCTTTTTAGGCAAGCTGATGATCGGCGGCATGAACGGCGGTCACGCAAAGCTCGCCGATTGGGGCATGGGACACCTTGCGGACATTTCGCCCGAGGCGATCGTTGAGCTCGGATGCGGCGGCGGGCGAAACGCAAAAGCGCTTTTGAAACGGTATCCGGACGCAAAGCTCACAGCCGTGGACTATTCGGCGCTGTCGGTCGAGAAAACAAAGGACTATAACCGGGATCTGATCGCCGCGGGCCGCTGCACCGTGCTGCAGGGCAATGTGAAAAAACTGCCGTTTGCGGACGGATCGTTCGACCTTGCGACCGCGTTTGAAACGGTCTACTTCTGGCAGGGGATCGAAGCCTGCTTTACGGAGGTCTGCCGTGTTCTGAGACCCGGCGGGACGTTTCTGATCTGCAACGAATCCGACGGCACGGATGAGACCGGTCTGAAGTTCGAGAAGATCATCGACGGCATGAAATGCCATACGGCCGAAGCTCTTTCGTCGGCGTTGAAAGCGGCGGGCTTTTCAAGCATCACGGTCGATCATTTTGCGAACAAACCGTGGATCACGGTGCGCGCGGAAAAGTGAGGCGCTTATGCTTTTAACGCTGTTGCTCTCGCTGATTTTGATCGCGTCGATCTTCGGCGCGCTCAGCGCCGCCGTCGGGCTGATCCAGAACAGAAAGCTCTTTACGACCGCGCCGAAGGACATCCAGGAGGCGGCAAAGGAGCATCCGGAACGGTTCCCGGGGCAGCATGTGCTCGGCTGGAAGCTCGCGATCCTTTGCCTCATTTTGGCGATCGGCACGTTCGTCTACGGCGGCTGGAACGGGATCAGAAACGGTTTCTCGTTCTGGCAGTTCTTTGTGCGCTTCCTCGTGATGCTTTACCTTTGGAAGGCGTTCGACATCGTCTGTCTCGACTGGCTTCTGCTGACGAAGTCGCATTTCTTTCAACACTTCTATCCGGAAACGGAGGGATGCGCGGGCTACCGTTCGTTTGGTTTCAACCGCAAGGGACAGATCATCCGCATCCTCGTTTTCCCGTTCGTCGCGGCTGCGCTTGCCGGGATCTGCCTGCTGATCGGCTGAAAGGAGCCGGGATATGAAAAAGACGACCGAGGATTATCTCAAGACCATTCTGCTTCTTTGCGAACGGGAGGGCAGCGTGCGCAGCATCGCGCTTGCCGAAGCGTTCGGCGTGTCAAAGCCGACCGTATGCAAGATCGTGAAAGGTCTGCTTTGCGAGGGCTATATCACAAAGGACGGAAGCAATGAGATCACGCTCACCGAAAGAGGTGAAAAGCTGGCGAACGAAACGTTGAAACGCAACCTGACGATTCAACGTTTTTTGATCGGTCTGGGTGTGGAGCGATCCGTCGCCGAAGCCGACGCCTGCAAAATGGAGCACGTCATCAGCGCGCAGAGCTTACGGGCGATGGCGGCGCTGTCCGAAAACGGTTTACACTCGGATCCGAAAAGTGTATCGATGAATTGTCAAACTAAGTGCAGCGCTGAGAGATAGAATAATCAAGAAAACCATTCGTTCTTACGGACAGTTCGCGACTTCGGCGATCCAGGTCGCGCATTGGTTGACCGGCTCCGGGTCGTTTGTGAAGCCCATGGAATGGTAGAGCGCGATCGCGGGGGCGTTGTCGGCGTCGACGATCAGCATCATGCGCTTCGGGCGGTTCTCCTCGATCGCCTTTGCGAGAAGCTTTCTGCCCCAGCCGCGCCGCCGGTATTCCTCTTTGACCAGAAAATCGAACGGCTCGTTCTCCTCGTTGTTCTTCGTCACGTCGATGTAGCCGATCACGTTCCCGTCGTCC